>Ga0335397_10009841_pt1 | contig 11906 bp, 10 predicted proteins | sample MAT04_FD_205740 | JGI IMG/M metagenome (GOLD analysis project Ga0335397, IMG submission 205740) | Freshwater microbial communities from Lake Fryxell liftoff mats and glacier meltwater in Antarctica - MAT-04 (spades assembly) (version 2) ...
CTAGTACAACTTCCCGGAAGTCCGTTGCGGGTTATGGTATGCTGGCACGTGGGGGCCGCACCCCACGTGTCGCCCAAGCATGAGAACCGCGTGAGGAGGTACCGATGGCTGGTCCGCAACCCCACACCCTGGTGACGCTTTCGGACGCCCAACAGGCGGTCTTGGAATCGCTCCAACGGCAAGCCTCCTGTCCTCAGGCCCTCGCCCTGCGCGCGCGCATCGTGCTCGGTGCGGCCAGCGGGCAGCGCAACGAACCGCTGGCCGTGGCCTTGGGCTGTAGTCTGCCCACCATCCGCACCTGGCGTGCCCGCTGGGCGGCGGCCGCCGCCCACCTCGCGCTGGCTGAGGCCGAACCGGCGACCTTGCGTCAGACCATTGCCACGGTGCTTGCTGATGCGCCGCGCCCCGGCACCCCCAGTACCTTCACGGCCGAACAAATCGTGCATATCGTCAATCTCGTCTGTACCGCTCCGCGCGCGGTCGGGCGCCCGGTCGATGCTTGGACCCCGCGTGAATGAGCCGACGAAGCCGCACGTCAAGGGATAGTGACCCGCATTTCACCCTCCAGCGTGGGGCGTTTTTTGGGGCGAGGCCGAGCTTCAGCCGCATCGGAGCCGCTATTGGCTCAACGCCAAGACCAAAGCGGCTGACCCAGTCGCGTTTGCCGCTGCGGTCGAAACGGTCTGTACCTTGTATGCCTACGCGCCACTGCTGCATCAGCTGGGGAGTCATGTTGTGCGTTGTGATGCGTTGACGGCCATTCAAGCCCTGGAACGGGCCGCCCCCACCCAGCCGATGCAGCCCGGCCAGGTCGAACGACGGGAGTTCGCGTACATCCGTCACGGCACCCTGAGCCTGATCACCAATGTCGACGTCGCCACGGGCCAGGTGATCGCCCCGTCCCTGGGGCCGACCCGCACCGAGGAAGATTTCGCGGCCCATATCGCCCAAACGATTGACACCGATCCGGCGGCGGGCTGGGTGTTCATCACAGACCAGCTCAACATCCATCAGTCCGAGGCAGTCGTGCGGCTGGTAGCGGCGCGCTGTGGGCTGCCTGACGAACTGGGCATCAAGGGGAAGACCGGCGTGTTGGCCTCGATGCCGAACCGGGCGGCGTTCTTGAGCGACCCGACGCACCGCATTCAGTTCGTCTACGTGCCCAAGCATACGTCGTGGCTCAATCAAGTCGAGATCTGGCTTGGCATCCTGGTGCGCCGGGTGATCAAGCGTGGCAATTTCACCTCGCTCGACGACCTGCGCGCCAAGATCCTCGACTTTATCACCTACTTCAACCGCACGGCCAAGCCGTTTCGTTGGACCTATACTGGCCGCCCACTGACCATCTGAACCGGAAAGAGACTTCCGGGAAGCTGTACTAGTGAGTTAGAAGAGGTGAGACATGTCTAGCCAGACCTTTAATATTGACGTTCAGTTGAGTAGCGAGGAGATGCTCTTTCTTAATGATTTATTGAGCTTGCCAGATCTGCCCGAAGGTACAAGCGCCGACCGTGAGCAGGACACCGAGACGACTCAAATCAGAAAAACTGCTGGTCTCAATTCCCTACGTGCCCGAAATTTAGTTCAAGATGATCATGCTGCAAGGCGTGTCGTTGTCGATAGCCTCCTCCTTGCAACACTCATTACATGTGGCGAAGCACGTCAAGCAATCCTTTTTGCGCATAGCCGTATCGGTCGCCAGGAGAACGTAGCCTGTATCCATATCCATAACATAATGGCTGTAGTCCATCGCCGCGAGCGACCAAAAATCGACCGTTTCACCGCAGTTTTTGACCGGGCAACGCTCACAGAACTGATACAAAAAGAAATGATTCTGGAGAGCCCCGGAAAAGGGGAGGACGCTTTTATTGAAATACACAATGAGATTGTCAGGGAAGCCTTTCAGGCTCTTAGCAACAATGACATTGAAACCGCAATAAACTGTTTGGCAGAAAACGGTGCTCAGGGATCGAGTGCAAAATTGTTCTGTGACTCTCTCCTCCAACCGTATTCAAAGATGACAGTGGTAGCAATGAGTGGCGATAAACATCGCGACCACCAGCAATTTAGAGGCCTCTCGCTCATAGACGCCCCTGATGGGATATGGAGTCTGAGACCAGGCTCAAGAGAAGGGTTTACCATCATCGAGCACCTCGCACGCGAAGAAGTGTACCAACGAATTAATCAGGTTGTTCAGGGTTTCTTGATCAATTGGCAGGGAGAAGAAAATGCTGCTTCTAGCTCAAAATACTGAACCTTCTGCTGAGTACAGCATTCAGGCAGTCCATTACAGAGTGATTGCCTCAATATGACCCGTACCGAACCCATACTCTGCACCATCCATTACATTGTGGATGGTCAAGAACATCAATACGACGACGACCAGTACCTCCCAGATATTCACGTCGAGGGGGTTATTAAGCGGCTGATTGACCTGCTGAGATTGCAGTCGTATCTTGCAGAACCACAGCACGGTGTGCCAACCCTGCATACTGCTCTTGGTGCGCCTGCGCTTACCCCACCGATTACTTTGCGTGCAGCCGGCTTAGTAGATGGTAGCCATATCTGGCTAGTTATTACTCCAACCTACCTTCCCGCAACGATTCACTGGTCAACAGGAAAAGCTGGGGGTAAGCTTGACCTGGCGCTGCCTACACAGTTAACGGTCAGTGAGCACATCAATAACCTGCTTGAAACGCTGACACTGAGGGAACGGGTTGATGGCCCGATGAAGTCAGTTGTCTCTCTCCATAGCGCGGTCGACGCTCCAGCACTTGATCTGGACCAGAACCTTTTGGATCTCAAGCTGCGTGCAAACAGCCACCTCTGGTTCAAGGTTGAGCCGACCTTTCTGCCAGTTATGTTGCATTGGCAAGATGCTCAGGGTGAGAATGCGAAGCAGCTGTTCCTCGCTGTTGAGAAAACGCTCGGCGAGCATTTGGCCGAGCGCACACGCTCCATCCCAGCCGCACGCGAGGCGATCAGCGGTCCGGACGAATGTGTTGCCTCGTTGCGCACCACTCCCCAGGGTGCTGACTTGCCAGTTGAGCGGAAGCTGCGCGATGTTCAGATTGCCGAAGAGGCTGCCCTGTGGCTCGTGTGGTCACCGACAGTTGCTGAAGTCATGCTGTACTACCCCAAAGGCGAAGGAGACGCCTTCAAGGCGCAGCGAATGGCGTTGCCGCTCAAGCGCCAGATTAGCGAGCTCACCCGCGATGTCGCTCGTCAGGTTGGCCTGACGAGCTCACGCATCGAGCTTGCGCCATCACAGAACGCTCGACGCTGGCCTGCCCAAAATACCCTGGCGGATCACCACATTCGAACCGGCAACGATGTTTGGGTGCGCAGAGTCACATCACCATCGCCTGTGCCGATTGTAGCCGGGGTTGTTGCCATCATCGCAGTGATCGCGCTCATTTTTGGTGCGATGTGGCTGTTTAGTCCAGAATTATCGCCTCAACCTACAGCCCTGGCTGAAGCGCCAACCGCGCTAGTCGTGACAATACCTACACCTAATATCCCAACGACAACGCCTCTGCCAATCCCAACGCCTACCCGAACCTTCGAAGAGCAAAAGCGCTTCGATTATGCCCTTGGCCGTGAAGCCTACCAGAACCAGGAGTGGGCAGGGGCTACAGAAGCATTCAAGCGCGTCTATGCTCTCGATCCAGCTTATCTTGATACTACTGAGACCCTCGCCGCGACGCAGTACAACTGGGCAGTCAACACCCTTACCGGCGCTGATAAGGTTGATGCGGCCCTTTCGATTCTTCGTGAGACTTTTGTCTATTCCCCAACCCATCAACCTGCGCGTGAGCTAGAGCAAAAGCTTGTTCTTTATACCGATGGCGTGTCGGCGTCTAGGATACAGAATTGGGACGTAGCTATCGCTTCCTTTGAGCAGGTACGCGGGATCAGCCCTGATTTCCTTGACAGTACTCAGCAGCTTTATGAAGCTTATATGAGCATTGCCAATCAGCGGCGTGAAGCTAACAACGCAGCTGAAGCTTTAGCAGGTTGTCGGTTAGCGGCAGAACTGCCCGTTAGTGATACATCCGATGCTAATGCGTGTGTAGTAGGTTTATCACCTGCTCCTGCGCCTGTGCAGCCTGCTTCGCCTGCGCAACCTCCCGCCCCTGCGAGATTGTCCAGATTGTCAGTCTATCTGCGTGATCGTGACCCAAACAGATCAACGTGCATTTCAATACGTGTAAGATTTGCTGATAGTAATGGTTGGTACTTCAAAATTAATGGGCTCAACATTGACCCAGCAGAATTTCGTGGTGGAGACGCACAAACCTGTAGTCTACAATCCGAGCAGCAGGTCACCTTTAATATTTACAACAGTCGAGGCAACACTGTGCGAGGGGGTGAAGGTATTCGAGCCAAAGGCTCGGATATTTTCTATGCTGATTGGACGCAGCCATGATCGAAAGCGTGTAAAAAATGCAGGAGTCTGTTCTCACAAAGCGCGGAGATGCTATTCAAACATCCCGTCGCGTAAGTTTTAACCGGCCACCACGTATCCGTCCGGCCATCTCTAAAAAAGTTCTCTCGCTCCCAACACCTCCACATGAAGGGAGGCAGGGGCGTGGTGGAGCAGTTCTTTCTTCGCTCCTCATTTCCGGCACCATGATTGGCGCTTCGTATTTTGTCAGTCAGACACGCGGAACTTCGCCCATTTTTCTTTTAATCACTGCTGCGACTGCGGTAGCATTTCTCGTTGTTTCGATTGTTCAATGGATTGCCGACTACAGACAGCGTTGGCGTGAGCGGCGTGAATATCGACGTGCGTTGCAGAGAACTGCCGTTGAGTTTATTCAGCTGTATATTGACGAGCAATATACGCACCAGTACATCCACCCAGTACTGACGAAGGAGCATTCAGATTCTACTGCCCAGCTCCTCTGTGCTGAATTGCGCGAACTGATTGATACATTCCTGCCTCGTTCGATGTGGCAGCGATTACGGCGTCGGCATACATCCCCCAGCGATCTTGGCATTATTGTCCCTCGAACCCATCAAACTGATCAGGCGCCATTCCTCCTTGCGATTGCTGGTTGTGATGAGATCGCTCAGGCCTCCAACACCGCGTTTAAGCCACCTCAGCCCCGGCTCTGGGAACGACGGCCAACCGATGCCGACGCTCTGATGCTCCGTGTCGGGATGACCTCTCAACCGGCTGGTTTCAGTGTCAACCCAGGAGGCCAGGTTGAACGAGACACGGCGTTAGAACACCTCTGCAAACGATTTCTCACAATTCGCAATCAGCCCTTTACGTTCTCATTGGTCGAGACGGGTTCATTAGGTGTTTCGGGTTCAGCAATAATCCGTGAGCAGTTTATTCATAGCCTTGTCTGGCAAATAATAACGCACCATGCTCCATCGGAAGTACGTATAGCCGCTCTTTATGATCCGGCGCAACGTGGGATCTGGCAACGTTTGATCCGCGCCCCCCATTTTATTCCTCTCAACGGTGACCGGCTGCGGCGGATGTTTCCTGAAACGCCGGCTGATATTGAACGCTCACTCCGTCTGCTGATTGACGAGCTTGGACAACGCTCGGAACGGGGAGAAGATGAGACAACACTCCCGCCACGACTCGTCCTAATTGTTGATAGTGATAAGTCGATTCAGCAACATCCAGTCCTGAGGGAATTACTGCGCCGAGGCAAAGATTACGGCATCCATTCCATCGTGATGTGTGATGCGTGGGAAGAGATTCCAGGAGATTGCGGAGCGGCAATACGGTTGGCAAATGACACATGTGCCGAACTTGCTGTTGCCGGCGGCGCATGGTCTGAGGAGTTTGTTCCACTCCTGGCCCCTACCGAGCTAAGCGACCAGCTTGGACGCGCTCTTATCGGGCTGACGCTTAACGAAATGGGAGGTGATCGGGAAATTCCTAGGGCTGTACGTCTATACCGATTGTTGCAGGAGAAAGTTAAAAATTTAGATCTTCCTCAACAGTGGCGAAAGCCGATTGCTCTATCGTGGCACCCTGATGTGCCGATTGGTGCAGGGGAGCGCGACGCGCCGATATACCTTGACTTAAATGATGAACGTGATGGCCCTCACGGCATTGTGGCAGGTAAAACGGGAGCAGGGAAGAGTGAACTCCTTCAATCAATCATTACAGCAATTGCAGTCACCCATGGACCCGATAGAGCAGAATTCCTGTTGATTGACTTCAAAGGGGGGGCGGCGCTTCGCATTTTCGCTGACCTTCCACATACTGTCGGACTAGTCACCGATCTCCAGGATCGGCGGCTTGCTGAGCGTGCTATTACTGCGATGCGTAGTGAATTACGCCGACGAAAAGAACTGCTAAGAGATGCGGGTGAAAAAATCCAGAATATCGATGATTATCGAGTGCTGGCTGGCTCACACCGGCCTTTAGCAAACCTTCTGATTATCATTGACGAGTTCGACACCATGGTTAGGGAGCAGCCAGGATTTGTTGATGAACTCATCACAGTGGTTAAGCAAGGGCGCACACTGGGGGTACGTCTATTGGTAGCTACCCAGCAACCAAGCATTGCAGTAAAGGATGAGATAAAGGGACAACTGAATTACTGGCTAGCCCTTCGGCTTGGCTCCGTTGCTGATAGTCGTGAAATGCTTCAGCGCCCCGATGCGTTCTTTTTGCCCTCAGATCTACCGGGGCGTGCGTATAAACGCGTGGGGACAAGGCTCGAACTATTCCAGGCTGCTCGGATTAGTGCAGCATTCCAAGACGATGGCGGTGATGACGAAATTTTGAAGTTACGAAGTTGGGCGGGTAGTGGTACCCAACGCTCTCCAACTCCACAAGAGCGAAGACCTGGGCAAGAACGTGATATCGATGTGCTTGTTCAGAAGATCAAGGACGCAGGCAAGCAACATCTACGACGTAATATCTGGTCTCCTCCCTTACCGGCAAGGCTTACATTGTCGCAACGCTTACCTGGCGAACTTCAAGTTTTACCGCCCGATACAATACGGGCAGTTCAACAGATACTGCGTCACGATCACTCAATGGAGGGAGTAATATCAAATGAGACACCTCTGCAACCTCTGCGAATACCGGTTGGACTACTAGATGTGCCACAGGCGAGTCAGCAAGAAATTCTTCATCTAGATTTACAAAGCGGGCATCTCCTCGTCTTTGGCGCTCCAGCAAGTGGAAAAACCTTACTTATTCAAACAATTCTGCTATCGCTTGGGCTTATGATCACGCCTTCGCAAGCGTGGTGCTATATTATTAGTGCGAGTGGGCAAGGGTTAAGCATCTTCAATGAACTCCCTCACACCGGAGGTGTGGTGTCTGTACGCGATGTCGAAAAAGTACGACGCATACTATCAATGATCCAGCGTGAGTTAGAGGTACGTGAGTCGCATCAGGAGGATAGTAGTGAAAGAGCTCTGCATGACACACCACCAAGTGAATGGCCTGCTATCATACTTGTTATTGATAAGTTCGCACTGTTTCAGACTGAATACAAAGAGACCGAACTACTTGACCTGTTGATCGGTCTAGCCACACGGGGGCTTTCATATCGCGTTCATATTATTTTGACAGCTGATCGACCGTTAGATGTGCCATATCGTCTACAGGGTTTATTTGAGCACCGCTGGAGTCTGCGACTCACTGATGAAGGTGACTCTGTCAGCATCACTGGGCGCAAGGATGCAGTTCGCATTCCGATTGATATTCCTGGACGTGGATATGTCTTACATGTTGAGCATGGTTGGCTTGAGTTTCAAATCGCACTGCCCTATATTCATACCGACACACCAGTTCCAATGAAAACCATTGACGAGGAGCAGAAGCGAATTGCCGCAGAGATTGAAAACCTCCTGAATGCCGAGATAGCTGTGCGAACGCGAGATGTTGTCGGAGCTGCGCGTGAGTACTGGCGCGCACAGAGCCCAGCGACTCAACTAAGTGAACCGCCTAAGGTTGAGCCATTACCTGGCATTATCCCCTTCGATGCTTTCTGGAAAAAAATACCGGCAACGATCACCCGCGCAGACTCGAACGAGCGCATAATCGATGCATTTTTTGGTCTTGAATCACAGTCTCTTGGAGCAGCAAGCTTTGCCTTGAATGCTACTAATCCTGCAATTTTTGTTGGCGGTGGGCCGGGTTCTGGCAAGACGATCGCATTACGAACCATTATCCGGTCAATAGCACTACGCTATACCCCAGATGATGTCGATATTATATTGATTGATCCACGACGCACGAGCTTCCGCACTCTACCCATCCTCCCGCATCGACAGCTTTGTGCGAAAACGGAGGAGGAAATCACTGAAATCGTACAATATATTGAGACACGTCTTGAAAGCGCTGATACTACACGCAGACCTGTAGTACTTTGCATCGACGATTATGATGTGGCACACAGCCAAATGAGTAGTCAGTTTCAAAAGCTATACCACACACCTGGTACACCCGTAAAGAGTAATTTGCACACGGCGATTGAGAAAATGTTAAACCTGGGACGCGAGCGAGGGTTCTTTGTTATTGTAGCAGCGAAGGCATCTCACCCTACTGGCATCTTAGGCCAGATCAGTGACCTGCGCCAAGGTCTCATTTTGCAACCTCATAATTTCCCTTCCGCTTCAGCGTTGCTAGGTGTGGGACTGCCAATCCCGCTTGGCGGAAGACAGGAGATCACAGGTCGCGGTCTCATGGTGGTGAATAGCTCACGTTTAGTGGTGCAAGTAGCCAATGAGCATTAATTACGGAAACCAAAAGCAATTACATATCCCGTCTCAGCCATCTTTATTAGAAAAGAGGCTTGTGCTTGCCGTCCCATCCCGTTTTAACGTCTTTACCGAGTTATTTTACCCAAGTTGTATCTCAAACCGTTAGAATGACCTAGTTGTGAGCAACAACGAATGACGTGCAGCTTCATCCTCGCCTACTCTGGCGCCAGCCCCAGTCGCTCCGCAATCCCCTCACTGAACTTGTCTTTCTGCACGCTGACCCGCCGCAGGTAGACTTCCGTGGTCGCGCGCTGTTGGTGACCGAGGGCGTCCTGCACCTCGCCGAGGTTGCCGGCCGCCTCACCGACGAGCCGCGCATAGGTGTGACGGGTCTGATGCAGGTGCAGGTGATCAAGCCCTGCCTCCGCCGCGTAGGCCTTCAGACTCTTCACAAAGCCATGCGAGGTGAGGGCCTGTTCCCCCTCGGCGGCCCGGTCGTGGCGCAGCCAGAGCGGGTCATCCGGTTGGATGCTTTCACGGCGCTTGCCCACACGCAGATAGGCCAGGATCGCTGCGCGCACGCCTGCATCGGCCACATCCCGCGTGCGGATCTCCCCCCCCTTCACCTGCGTGGTGAGCTGGAGGCGCCGGCCGGCATCGAGGACCACATGGCGCCGGCGCAGTTGGATAATCTCGCGGCGGCGCATGCCGGTTGCGACATAGAGCCGTAGCAGCGCATAGTCGCGGAGGCCGATTAGATCACCCGTGTCGGCGCGTATTTTGACCACCTGGAGCAGCGCGCGCAGTTCCTCATCGGCGAGGGCCTTCGTCCCCTCGCTCTGGTAGGGAATGGGGGCTTTGGGCCGGGCGAGTAGGACGGGGTTGATCGGCATCTCCCCGCGCAGCTCGGGCTGGCGCTGCGCCCAGGTATAAAAGCTCGACACGCGGCTGAGCCGGGCGTACACGGTGGTCGACGCGAGGCCGGCGGCTTCCAGCGCCTCCTGCCAGGCCTTGACCTCGCGCGGCGTGACGAGTTGGGGTGAGCGCCGACAGTGAGCGAAGAACGCGCCAACGGCGGCCTCCTTGTCGCGGCGCAGATCGTGCCGGCGCGGTGAGGCGGGGTCGGTGGTCGCATCGGCCCAGAGGTGGATCGCTGCGGCCATGCTCTCCGGGTTGAAGCCGCGTGCCAAGTTGGCGTTGGCGGGGAGAATCAGGTCGGTCGTCATAGGGGTGCCGAGGCGCGTATGCTACACGTTTTTAGGTTACACTTCTCAGCTAGTTGTGTAACCATCATAGCATGCTGCGTCAAGCCCCTGTCGGGCCGTTGGACGACCCGCACCGGCGTCGTTCACCTACGCCGTTGACGCGCCTGCATGCACGCTGTAGCATGCGCACACGTGCGCGGTGTGCATGTGGTACCTGGCATGTACCCGCCTCGTCCGTGTGCCAACGGTCGTGCGACGATGTACATGTGGGTGATCGCGTTCCTGATGACATACGCGGCGCTCGGGCAGCAAAAACCGGAATTGTCGGTTTTTCTGGCACACCATAACAGTATCGTATGACTGCGAGCAAGGCAACCTACTGTTTTGGGCAGCACCGACACAACGGGATTGGCGCTTCATGCGTATGCTCTGTGGCCTTGTGGCCGACGCGTGGTGGTCTCGCCGCAATGCCGATACGCCTCGCCCCTCTCCCAATCAGGAGGCAGCTATATGAAATCGACGACCTATCTTCACGCCATTGAGCGGGTGATCCGCACGCACGCCCAGGCACCTGGCCACGGGCGCATCGAGGCGCAGGTGCTGTACGACCCGGCGCAGGCGCGCTACCTGCTTCTTCACGTCGGCTGGAATGGTACGCGGCGCGTTCACAGTGTTATCCTCGACCTGCGGATTGAGCACGACAACGTAGTCATTGAGCACGATGGGCTCATGACCGTGCCGGGGCTGACGGAGGAACTCACGCGCGCTGGCGTCGCTGCGCGAGACATTGTGGCGTCCTTCTGGCAGCCGGTCACGCCGCTTCCTTAGCGCAGCACTCACCGGCGTCCCACGCCTGACGAGCTGGCTTCCACGCTGAGGCACGTGCAGGTGCATGCTAGCCATGCGGCGCGCGACGCCGCTGCGCTGTGGCAACGTCTGACGTGCGCGTCGTGGCTCCTGGTCGGTGGCGTTTTATCACACGATAGGTGCTAGCAGTGGATGCCTGATCGTTGTTCATCGCCCGGTGTGGAGATCGCGCTTCATACCAGCGCTACGCGCACGAACACCCTACCAGCGTAGGCGGGGTGTTCATGCCGAGGCGTGCAACAGGCCACGTGTGCTACCGCCAGAGCATCGGCAGATAGATGGTCGGCAGAGCCTGGAACTGCGGGATGTTTGCGGCTGGGACGGTGGCGAGATTGGCCCCGCGTGCAAGCGTGACCACGAGGCTGATACTTCGTGCTGCTGTGCTCGTGCGCAGCGCGGGTGATTGCTGCTCGGTCGCGGTCACCGCGTAGGTTCCTTCCGGCGCACGCACAGAGAAGAAGATCGCCGCTGCAAAGCCACCGTCGGCGGTTGCCAGTAGGCGCCCGATGGGTCGGCCATTCACGGCAAGCTCCACCAGGGCTTCTGGGGTAAAGCCCTGACCGTTCAGATCGAGCGTGCTGCCGGCGCCACGATCCGATCTGCATCATTCAGCAGCAACAGGGCTATGGTCGCAGGGGCAACCGTGATCGTCAGACGTTCGGTTGCCGAGCCACCCGCGCCGTTCGCCTGGATGAGGATGTCCGCAGAGGTGCTGGCACGTGTCGGCGTTCCTGCAAGGCCCTCACCCGACATGCATGTCACCAGCCACATTAAGCTGTAGCGTGTAGGCTCACTCCGCTGTCTTTGCTGGCTTCACAGTCGTACCAGAAGGAATATTGGGTCTTTGGGAACTGCCGTGAAAAGAATTGCGTTATTCGCCATCAGGAAGGGCTAAACTGGCAATTTGAACCCTGCATCGAACGCGCCCACTGGCGTATTTCCTGGATGGCCTCCTGACGCGCACCATCTTGATCTACGAACGCATGTTCTCCACGCTGATTCCCAGAGAGCCCGAATATTCTGGTACCAATTGCATGGGATTTGCTCCGCTTGTTTTGTACGAATAGCGCATCAGAATGCCATCGGTGCGTTGATATGGTGGTGGCGAAGGCGAGCATGAGGCTGTCAAACGCGTACCAG
>Ga0335397_10009843_pt1 | contig 11898 bp, 8 predicted proteins | sample MAT04_FD_205740 | JGI IMG/M metagenome (GOLD analysis project Ga0335397, IMG submission 205740) | Freshwater microbial communities from Lake Fryxell liftoff mats and glacier meltwater in Antarctica - MAT-04 (spades assembly) (version 2) ...
ACCGGGCACGCCCAAGCTGCGCAACATCGCGGCCGATGCCCACGTCGCCTTCACGCTCCAGAGCGATGCCTATGGCGACCACGTGGTGATCGTGGAGGGAACCGCGCAGGTGGACCCTGACACCCTCCCCAGCGATCGGCACCCGGCCTACGCCGCCAAGTACCGCGAGCCGCTCGGGCACTGGGAGCTCGACGTGGCCCGGAGCGCGCTCGAGTTCAGCGTGCCCGTGCGCATCACGCCGACGCGCACCCGCTCCTGGTGACGCACCCCGTCGGGCGCGGGCGTCAGGGCGCGAGCGACGGGACCGTGTCGATGCGGATGACGCCGTCGCCCGCGCGCGTGGTGCACACGTCCGCGTCGTACTTCTCTGCTCCGACGGCGTCGCGGACCACGAGCCGGAACTGGTCCGGCGCGGCTCCGCCGCTCGTGTCGCAGCTGCCCACGCTGGGCTGGAACGGGATGTCCGAGCCTGCCGCGGCACTTGCTGACAGCGAGCCGACGGCGACGATGGAGAACAGACCGGCGAGCAACGAGCGACGAGCGCGTCGGCGACCAGCGGGGACGCTGGTCATCAAGGCGGGGCTCCTGGGCGGACGGCGGCGGACTTCGAAAGCCTATCGGACGATCGGTGCGCCCGTCGAGCGACCGGTCAGGCCCACGAGCACCAGCAGCCCGACCAGCGCGGACGCCGCGATGACCACCATCGAGGGCAGCGCGGACGTCGTGCCGCCGAGGCCCGTCAAGGGCGCGATCGCGGCACCCACGAGGTAGGACGCCGCGCCAAGGATCGCCGACGCGGACCCCGCGTGCGCGGCGTGGTCGGCGAGCGCGAGCGCAGTGGAGTTGGGCAACACGAGCCCCAGGGGTGCCACGACGAGCAGATAGCCCGCGAGGACCGCGGCCAGCCCGCCACCCGCGGCGGCGACCACGATCAGCAGCCCGCCACCCACCACCTGGAGCGACAGACCCACGAGCATCAGTCGGCGCGGCGCCACGCGACCCACGAGCGCGCCACTGACCTGACCCAGGACCACGATGCCCACGGCGTTCACCGCGAAGGCGAGGCTGAAGTCCTGGGGTGACAGACCGTAGAGGTCCTGGAGCACGAACGGGGAGCTCGAGATGTACCCGAACATCGCGGTGAACGAGAAGGCCGCGGCCAGCGTGTAGCCCACGAACGCCCGGTCGGTCAGCAGCATCAGGAACGTTCGGCCGAGCTCGCCCAGGCCGCCGGTCCGCCGGCGTTCCAGCGGCAACGACTCACGCAGGCGGAGCAGCACGGCGAGGAACAGCGCCGCGCCGATGGCTGCGAGCACCACGAAGATGCCCCGCCACGTGGTCACGAGCAGCAGCTGCCCACCGATCAGCGGGGCGAGGATGGGCGCCAGGCCGTTGACCAGCATCGTGAGCGCGAAGAACCGGGCGAGCGCGCTGCCCGAGTGCAGGTCGCGGACCACCGCACGAGCGATCACGATGCCCGCCGCGCCCGCGAGCCCCTGCAGCGCCCGGTACGCGATGAGCTGCCCGGCGTCCCCCGCGATGGCGCACAGCAGGGATGCCACGGTGTACGAGACGAGCCCCACCAGCAACGGCCGCCGCCGGCCGAACCGATCGCTCATGGGACCCGCCACCAGCTGCCCCAGGGCGAGCCCCACGAGGCACGCGGTGAGCGTCAGGCCGATGATGGCGGCGTCGGTGGCGAGGTCCTCGGCCAGCTGCGGCAGGGCCGGCAGGTACATGTCGATGGACAGCGGCGCGAACGCCGAGAGCGCCCCGATGAGCGCGATCAGCTCGATGCGGGCGGCCCGTGAGGTCGGGGCGGGACCCGCCGGCGTGCCGGGCGCGACGGGTCCGCGAAGGTCAGCCGTCGGTCGTGGCTCCGTCGCGGGTGGCCCACGAACGCAGGAGCACGTAGCCGCCGACGCCCGCGATCGCGGATGCCGCGAGGATGCCCAGCTTGGCCGAGGCGAGCTGGTCGGGGCCATCGAGACCCAGCTCCGCGATGAACAGCGACATCGTGAAGCCGATGCCGCCCAGCCAGGCGACGCCGTAGATGTGGCGCCACGTGACACCCGCCGGCAGGGTGGCCCGACCGGAGCGGACGATGAGCCACGTGGCCGCGGTGATGCCGATCTGCTTGCCCACCACGAGGCCCAGCACCACGCCCAGGATGATGGGGTCGAGCGGCCACGTGAGCAGCTCCGGGGTGATGGTCACGCCCGCGTTGGCGAGCGCGAACAGGGGCACGATGAGGAAGCTCACCCAGGGGTGGAGCATGTGCTCCAGGCGCAGCATCGGCGCCTGGGCCTGCTCGGTCACGGTCTCGAGCTCCCACAGGTCCTCGTGGTCCTCCTCCACGTCCACCTCGGGATCCTTGACCACGGTGCGCTCGAACCGGTCGATGATCTCGCGCGCCCGGGCCACGAACGCGGGGGCATCGATGCGCACCCGGGCCGGGATGGTCGCCGCCAGCAGCACGCCCGCGATGGTGGCATGCACGCCCGACTTGAGCACGAACACCCAGAGCACGACGCCCAGCGCCGCGTACACGATGGGATGGCGGACGCCCAGCCGATTGGCCACGAGCAGCAGCACCATGACGCCCGCCGCCGCGGCGACCATCGTGACGTCGAGGTTCTCCGTGTAGAACACGGCGATGACCAGGACCGCGAGCAGGTCGTCCACGATGGCCAGCGCGGTGAGGAAGATCTTGAGCCCCAGGGGGATGCGCGAGCCCAGGAGCGCGAGCACACCCAGCGCGAACGCGATGTCCGTGGCCATCGGGATGCCCCAGCCGGAGCTGCCCAGGCCGCCGCCCACGATGAGCGCGAAGATGGCCGCCGGCAGGATGGCACCGCCCGCCGCCGCGACCATGGGCAGCGTCGCCTTGCGCACGCTGTTGAGTTCGCCCACGAGCAGCTCGCGCTTGATCTCCACGCCCACGACCAGGAAGAACACCGCCATCAGGGCGTCGTTGATCCACAGCAGCAGGGGCTTGGTGAGCACGAATTCGCCGATGCCGATGGTCATCGGCATCTGCCACAGCTCGGCGTAGCTCGCCGACCAGGGCGAGTTGGCCCACACGAGGGCCACGATCGCCGCGGCCATCAACAGCAGGCCACCGGAGACCGTGGACTGGAAGAACTCCCGGAACGGGCCGATGACCCGGTCGATGGGCGGCGCAGGCGGCTGGGCGGTGTGGGTCATGGGCAGGCTCCTCTGGTCGGCCGGTCAGAAGACCCCAGCGTAACCGTTGAGCGCCGGCTGGCCGCCCAGGTGGGCGTACAGCACGCGGGATCCGGGCGCGATGGAGCCGGTCCGCACCAGGTCGATCATACCCGCCATCGACTTGCCCTCGTACACGGGGTCCGTGATCATCCCCTCCAGGCGCCCGGCGAGACGGATGGCGTCGATGGTCACCTGGTCCGGGATGCCGTAGATGCCACCGTGGTAGCCGTCCTCGAGCACGATCTCGGCGTCGAGGAGCTCCCGGCTCAACCCGATGAGGTCCGCCGTGGAGCGCGCGATGCGCGCGATCTGGTCCCACGTCCTGAGCACCGTCGCGGACGCGTCGATGCCGATGACCGTCCGCGGCCGGTCCTGGGCCGCGAAACCCGCGATCATGCCCGCCTGCGTCGAGCCGGTGACCGAGCACACGATGATGGTGTCGAAGAAGATGCCCAGCTGCTGCTCCTGTCGCTCCACCTCCATGGCCCAGTTCGCGAAGCCCAGGCCGCCGAGCCGATGGTCCGAGGCGCCGGCCGGAATGGCGTACGGCCTGCCGCCGGATGCCGCCACCGACTCGAGCGCCTGTTCCCAGCTGGGCCGGATGCCGATGTCGAAGCCGTCGTTCACGAGGCGCACGTCCGCACCCATGATCCGGGACAGCAGGATGTTGCCCACCTTGTCGTACACCGCGTCCGGCCAGTCGACCCAGTGCTCCTGGATGAGCACAGCCTTGAGGCCCAGGTGGGCGGCGGTCGCGGCGACGGCGCGTGTGTGGTTGGACTGGACCCCGCCGATGCTCACGAGCGTATCGGCGCCCTGCGCCAGCGCCTCTGCGGCGAGGTACTCCAGCTTGCGCACCTTGTTGCCACCGAACGCGAGGCCGCTGTTGCAATCCTCGCGCTTCGCCCACAGCTCCACGTCGCCGCCCAGGTGCGCCGAGAGGCGCTTCAGCGGCTGCAGCGGGGACGGGCCGAAGAGCAGTGGCTGGCGCGGGAAGCGATCGAGATTCACGGTGGCTCCAGCTGAGGATGGCGTCCGGACCCATGCTGCCGGATGTGGCGCCCGTGCGCACGACGTCCTGATCCTTTGCGGCGCGGGGCCGTGCCTGTGTCCGTGGCTGAGCGACGCGACATGGCGCACTTGACAGAAGTCCACCGGGGCCCCTGAATCGGTGTCACTGCCCTGGACGCTGGAGTCCGCATGTCCGCCAGCACCGGTCGTGTCGTCGCGCACCGGAGCGACCAATACCGTCCTGACATCGAGGGGCTGCGCGGGCTCGCCGTGCTCCTCGTGGTCATCTTCCACGCCGGTCCGTTCGGCGTCACGGGTGGCTTCATCGGTGTCGATGTCTTCTTCGTCATCTCCGGATTCCTGATCACGGGGCTGTTGCTGCGCGAGCGCGAGCGGCACGGGCGCATCGACATCGCCGCGTTCTACGCGCGGCGTGCGCGCCGCCTGCTGCCTGCGGCAACGATCGTGATCATCGTCACGCTGCTCGCGAGCATCCTCGTGGTGCCGCCCCTCGACCTGCCGAGCGTGGCCCTCGACGGGGCGGCTTCGGCGCTGTCCGTGTCCAACATGCGCTTCGCGGCGCAGGGCGGCTACTTCGGCGCGGCCGGTGACCCATCGCCGTTCCTCCATTTCTGGTCGCTGTCCGTGGAGGAGCAGTTCTACCTGTTCTGGCCGCTGCTGCTCGTCGCGGTGACCCGGCTGCAGAGGCCGCGACTGGGTGCCGGGATCGCCCTGGGCATCCTGGTCGCGGTCTCGCTGGCGGGCTGCATCTGGCTCACGCAGGTCTCGCCCGACTGGGCCTTCTATCTGCTCCCGACGCGTGCCTGGCAGCTGGGCGTGGGCGGGCTGCTGGCGGTGCTGCTGCCGATGCTCACGCGCGGCGGCCGGGTGCTGGGGCTGCTGGGCTGGGCGGGCCTGGCGGCGGTGCTCGTGGCCGCGCTGACGTTCGACGGACAGATGGCCTACCCGGGCACTGCGGCGCTGCTGCCCACCCTGGGCGCGGTGGCGCTGGTGGCGGGTGGCAACCGACCCTGGGGGCCAGGACGCGTGCTCGTGGTGACCCCGATGCGCTTCCTGGGGCGCATCAGCTATGCGCTCTACCTGTGGCACTGGCCGCTGCTCATCCTGCCTGCGATCCTGCTCGGCGAGGAACCGTCCCTGCCGTTCCGGCTGGGCATGGTCGCCCTGGCCGTGCTGCTCGCGGCGTGCTCCACGTTGCTCATCGAGGAGCCGGTGCGTGAGGGGCTGTCGTGGCTCTCGGGGCAGCCGCGCAAGACGATCGTGGGCGGACTGATGACGATCCTGCTTGTGACGGGTCTGTCGGTGGGCACGATCGCCATCAGTCGCACGGGCTCGATCATGGGGCCGGACGCGATCGCGGCCGAGCCGGACTTCACCGAGGAGCCGTTGGACATCGGCCCGACTGCTGGGGCGAGCGAGGATCCCATGGACCCGGCGAGGAGCGACGAGCCCTGGGTCATGCTGCCCAGCGACGAGCCCTGGGTCACGCTGCCCAGCGACGATCCGCTGGTCACGCTGCCCAGCGACGTTCCGTCGCTCACACCGGACCCGGCGCCGACGGCGGCGCCGACCCTTGCCCCGCCCACAGCCCGGCCGACCGCAGTCCAGACCATCACCCCGACGGTGGACCCGACCGCCCCGCCGACACCGGCCATCACGACCGAACCGACCCAGACCTCGGCCGCCACGCGCACGCCACGGGCCACGCTGCCACCGCAAGCGACCGCGCTACCGACCGTGACGGCCCGCCCGACCCTGCCGCCGTCTCCGACCGCGACCCCAGCGCCATCGCCGACGAGCACCCCCAGCATCACGCCGGCCCCGACGCCCATCCCGCCACCGGGTCTCATCGTCATTCCGGTCGGTGCCCCGGGCACGCTGCCCCCGGCCCCGCCGTCGCCCTCGCCGTCAGCTCGCCCGAGCGTGCCGCCCGTCCCGAGTGCCTCGTCTGCCCTGCCATCGCCGGTCCCGTCGGTCGCGGCGCAGCCGACGCTCACTCCCAGCGCACCGCCCACGTCCACGGCGAAGCCCACCCCTCGGCCGACGCCCGTGTCCTACGTGCTGCCCGCGAACGTCCGCCCGACCATCGGCCAGGCCCGGGGCGATGAGGACCGACTCCGGAGCGACGGCTGCCTCTCCTTCGAAGGCGTACGCACGCCGCCCGACTGCGTCTACGGCGACAAGACCGGCAGTTTCACGGTGGCGCTCGTCGGGGACTCCCACGCCGCCCACTGGTTCCCCGCCGTGGAACGCATCGCCAAGGCGCGCGAATGGAAGTTGGTGGTGATGGTCAAGGTCAGCTGCCCGTTCACGGAGATGCCGCTGCGCAACACGCTCCAGAAGCGTGAGTACCCGGAGTGCTCGGACTTCGTGGCATCTGCCATCGACAAGCTCAAGCGTCTCAAGCCGGACCTCGTCATCACGACCCAGCTGCGCTGGCTGCACCCGGTCCGGACCGAAGATGAGTCGCCTGCCGCGCAGGGCCAGGCCATCGGGCGGGCGCTGGGCCAGGTGCCGGGAGCCAAGGCGGTCATCGTGGACACGCCCTGGAACGACCAGGACGCGCCGGCCTGTCTGTCCCGCAACCAGCGGGACGTCCGTGAGTGCGCCGTGCCGCGCTCCATGATGTCGTGGGGCGGGGTCCCGGACCGGGAGAAGGCGGCCGCCAGGACCGCCGGCGCCGCACTGCTCGACTTCACGCGGGTGCTGTGCGAACGGACGTCCTGTCCCGTGGCGGCCGAGGGCATCATCCGCTACCGCGATGACCACCACTTCACGGCCACCTTCGCCCGATCGCTGGCACCCATGCTCGACCGGGCGCTGCAACGGGTTCTCGGCGCGGAGTAGCCCTCAGAGGTTGTGAAGCAACCGCGGTGAGGCGATTGCTGGGATGGTGGTGGGCATCGGGGTCGGCCTCCGCCGCCGGGAGCCGGACCCGAGGGTGGATCGACGGCCCGGTGCCCCGCTCCGGGTGAGGGCCCGGAGCGGTCCCCGGTTCATGCGCCATCCCCCAGCACCCGCCGCCGGAGCAGATCCGCCTGCATCACGTTGTGAGCGAGGGCGAACCAGGTGACCGCGGCGCGCACCCGCTCGGTGCCCCGGACCCGCAGCCGCTGCAGGCCCCGGTTCCGGGCGAGCGCGTTGACCCACTCGGCGGTCTCGCCCCGCGCCCGGTAGCGCTCCTGCCCCTCGGGCGTGCCCATGCGAATGCGCCAGGCGGCGATGGCGGGCGGGTCATCGGGCAGCGGCCGGTACCGGTCCCGGCCGACGTCCCGGGGGACGGGCGGGGGCGCGTGGACGATGGTGCCGTCGTCGGCCAGCCGCCCGATGACGCCCAGGTCCACGTAGCCGCCGTCGACGAGCACCGCGTCGGGGACCCGCCCGAAGCAGCGCCGCAGCCGTTGCCGCATGGGCTCCAGCTCGCCCTGGTCGGAGCCGACGGTGGTGACCGCCACCCCGCACACGAGGCCGCTGCCGACCTCGGTGGCGTACTGGACGTTGAACGCCGGGCGCCACCCACCATCACCCATGCGCATGACCCGCGCGTCGGGGTCGGTGGTCGATGCCCGTGCCTCGTCCGGGGAGCGACCCTTGCGGCGCTTCGCCGCCTCGATGCCCGGCAGCGCCTCGAGCGCCCGGCGGACCCGCTCGGCCCGCTGCCGTGCCGCCCGCTCGGCCGCCGCGGCCTGCCGCCGGGACCGGGCGTTCGGATCCGCGTCCAGCTCGGTCCGCAGCGAACGCACCCGCAGCTCCGCGTCCGCGAGCGCGTCGGTCAGTCGGTCCCGTCGGTGGAAGCTGCCCGCCCCGGCGGAGCCACGCACCCGGACCCCGTCCTGGGCGACGGTCCAGGCGTCGTCGGTCTCGGCCATCGTGAGCGTCGCGACGCTCTGGACCAGCAGGTCCTCGAGCAGGTCGGCGTCGCCCGAGCGGATGTCGGCGAGCGTGTGGTGGTTCACGCCCACGCCACCCGCGATCCAGCGGTAGGCGTCGTGGGCATCCACCAGGCGGGCGAGCTCCCGGGCCGAGCCCACCCCGTCGAGCGTGGCGTACAGCCAGAGCGCGACGAGGATCGCGGGATCGATGGGCGGCCGGCCGGCGTGGCCCTCGACCGCCCGGATGCGGGCATGGAGGGCCGTGAGGTCGAGCCGCTCCACGAACTCCCACACGAGACGCGCCCGGTGGTCGGCGGGCAGCAGCTCGTCGAGCGACGCGGCGCGCATCCGCACCTGGTCACGGTCGGCCCGCTGGAGGCGGGGCCGGCCGGCGGGCACCCCTCCGACCGAACGGGTGTTCGGCTCGGTGGGAAGGTCGAACAGGGTCTCGCGTGCTCGGTCGTGCTGGTCGTCCATCCCGGGAGCGTAGCTGCGCCGACCGCCGCTGGGAATCCCCGTCAGCGGCCGATTTGTTCACAGCCTCTCAGGGGGGCAGCCGACGGGTGCGCGCGTCCTGTGGGGCCGCGGTTCGGCCCGGCCACCAGGACCGGCGGTACCCGGACGATGGACGAGACCACGATCCGCGACCGCTTGTGCCGGCCCGTCCGCCACGTTCGCGGCCATCCTCGAAGGCCCACACGAGCGTGCCGTCCCCGGTCGCCTCCACACGTCCCGCGGCCGATGGACCGGTGGGTCCCCCCTGGACGGCAGTGGTGGGCAGGAAGGCGGATGGGTCCCGAGCGTCCGGGCGGAGGCGGGCACGGGCGCGAGCGACGCCAGGATGGCCGTGACGGACAGCGCGACGACCGCCAGGCGCCCGGATCGGCCGGCGAGCGTCCGACTCACGGTTCGCGACTCACGGTTCGGTGGCTCCGGGTGCGGCGGCCGCAGCCGGGGGCGAGGAGGCGGCCGAGCCTTCCGCCAGGCCCACGGCCGGCGCAGCGACCGTCGACGCAGCCACGGCCGACGCTGCGGACGCCGTCGACGCAGCCACGGCCGACGCGGCGACCGCGAACGCGCGCCGGGCGGCGGCCAGGGGCGCAAGGACCAGCCACGCCATGCCGGATGCCACCAGCAGCAGCCCGGCACAGAGCGCGAACAGCGCCGTGCCCCCGAATGCGCTGTAGATCCAGCCCGCGGCAGGGCCGGACACGATGGGCGCGATGCCACCCGTGATGAGCGACGCGACCGACTGGCCCGTGGCCCGCAACCGGTCCGGTAGCGCCGCGCCCGCGATGAGCACGATGGAGCTGTAGCGCAGCGCGAACCCGGCACCGTCGAGCAGCCGCACCAGCGCGATGATCATGGGCACCGGCGCGATGGCCACCACGACCATCTGGACCGCCGAGATGAGGCATCCGACCGCGAACAGGGCGCGCAGCCCGAACCGTTCCGCGAGCGGGCCGATCCAGCGAAACACGGGGATCTCCACGAGCGCGGGCATGGCGGACGCGAGCGCGATGACCAGCGGCCCGCCGCCCTCGTCGAGGATGCGCAGCGAGATGAAGGCGTACGCGGCGTTGGTGGCCACGGACGACACGAACAGGACCGCCAGGAACGGCAGGAAGATGGGCGAGGCCCGCAAGGCGGAGCGGAAGGCGGCGGGCGTCAGGCGTTCCCCGGCGGCCCGCTCCGGGCGGCGCATGGGAGAGCGCGCGGACCTGCGGCCGCCGACGACCACCGCGAGCCCCAGGGCCGTGACCACGAACAGGGCCCGCACCGGCTGCGGTCCCCACGTCGCGTAGATGAGGCCGGATGCGATCACGGCCGCGACCCACCCGGCCGAGGTCCCGCTGCGCATCCGCCCATAGGCCCGTGCCTGGTTGCCCAGCTCGCTCAGCGCCAGCGCGTCCGTCACGGGCGCCCAGGGTGCGATGCACACGAGCGCGATGACCATGAACGTCGCCAGCAGCCAGGGTTGGTCGGCGCTGAGCAGGATGCCCACGCCGGCCACCGCCGCCAGGACGGAGGTGAGCACCAGGGTCCGGTCGCGGCCCAGGAGCGTGTCCGCGATGAGCCCCCACACCGGGTAGGCGATGAGCGACGCCAGTGCCGCGATGCCCAGCACGGCACCGATCTCGCCCGGGTCCAGGCCTGACGTGGTGAGCTGCGGCACGTTCCAGGGCAGCACGAAGCCCAGCGAGAAACCATACGTGGCGAACAGGAGACGCAGTCGACGCAGGGACACGGACGTGGCCATTGTCCGTCGGGCGGCGTCCGGGCGTGCGCCGCCACCGGAGACGAGGCTTGACCGGCATTGGTAGCGTGGGGCGCGCAATCCCCCAGCCCCCGGAGGTCCTCGCACCCTGATGCTCGCCCAGCGCCCACGCCGAACCATACGCTCCGCGCTCCTCGGCGCGGGTATCGTCCTCGCGTCACTCGCGCCGGCGACTCCGGCCGCGGCGCAGGAGAGCCTGCTGATGCAGGTGTTCCCCGAGGCCGCCACGCTCGGCGCACCGTCCTGGGTCACCGTCGGCACCCAGGCGGCCTGGTACACCTCCGGCGCCACGGGCGCGCAGAGCCGCTACCAGTGGGTGGAGGAACCGAACGGCACCTGGGAGGACCCGGCGACCGGCAAGAAGTACCGCCGCACCGATGAGTCGGGGGAGGGGACGGGCTCGGGCGCGGGTGACGGCGACTCGATCCTCGACGTGGTCGCCCTGGAGGGGATCCAGGCGGTCGGGTCGTGGATCCTCTACAGCATCGACCGGCTGACCGGCTCGTACACCGTCGCCCCGGTCGGCGGCAGTCGGGTCCCGGGTACGGTGGTGGACGGTGCATGGATGCATCCGGACCTGCTCGCGAAGCTCGTCCAGGCCGTCTTCACCGGGCTCCAGGTGCTGCGCGACCCGTACCCCGTCGATGGTCGGACGTACGATGCGGTGAGCCTGGTGAGCAGCGGCGGGGGCAGCTACCAGTCCTGGCGGTGGGACCTCGCGAGCGGCGTCCTGCTGGTGAGCTCGAGCCGTGAGGACGGCGCGTTCTCACCGTTCGCGGCGCCCGGTGAAGGCCCGCCGCAGGCGAACTCTTTGCTGGGCTATCGCCAGCTGGTGAGCATCCGGCAGCGGACCACGCCCGGCATCGGTACCGCCCCGCCCGCGTGGGTGCTGGGAACCGGCCGCCTCGGCTACTCGGGCACATGGACGTTCGTGAACCCGATGGACCCGAGCAGCGGCGCCATGGCCATGGTCATGCCCATGTCCGTCGAGGCCACCTTCACCGAGGGCGGCCCCACCTGGGCGAACGTGCGCTTCCGGAACGTCATCGACTTCAGCGGCGTGCCCAACGCGTCGGAGGCGACGAACCTCGCGACGGGCGTCGGCGCCTGGTGGTGGGATCCGGCAGCGCTCGCGGAGATGCAGCGCGGACAGGTGCTCGACGAGATCCCGTTGCTTTCCGCGCGCATGACCGTGGAGGACATCGTGCCCTGGCAGGGCGGCCGCTCCGTGATGGTCCGCACCGAGCTGCCCGGCGACGTGTTCCGCGCCCAGTTCGATTTGGCGACGGGCGTGCTCCTGGGCAACGAGCTCACCCAGTCCGCGCAGGGCACCACGATCTCGGTCGGCCTGCAACAGCTGCCCTGATGCGGACCCCGCCTCCCATGCGCGTCGCCGTGTTCTCCACGAAGCCGTACGACCGGACGTTCCTCGACGCCGCGAACGCGGATGTGGGCCACGAGCTGGTGTTCTTCGAGCCCCGGCTGACC
>Ga0335397_10009847_pt1 | contig 11892 bp, 10 predicted proteins | sample MAT04_FD_205740 | JGI IMG/M metagenome (GOLD analysis project Ga0335397, IMG submission 205740) | Freshwater microbial communities from Lake Fryxell liftoff mats and glacier meltwater in Antarctica - MAT-04 (spades assembly) (version 2) ...
AATTCTCAATACAACCGGAACCGGTGGCACTGTTAGCGGAACCATTGGCGGAGAGCAGGTTAATTATACTTTCTAAACGAGCTTTCAATAGAAACAATCATTTTTTTAATATAAAAAACACGCTTCCTGGTTCCGGAAGCGTGTTTTTATATTTTCAGCAGAAGCTGATACATTTATTAAAAGGGAATTTTCTTTTCTTCCATTCAGTTTTCGGATACGATTCTGCTAAATGTTTCAACAACTCAAAATCATGTGTAAACAGCATGTAATCAGCGCATTAGATCAAGCTAATTTATAACCATTTTAGTTACGGAAAGCACACCGCTTTCATTAACCAATTTGCAAATATAAATTCCTTTTGAAAGTGATCCTTTACTTATCGTAAATGATTCTTCATTTCGGGTAACCACCGGATAAACCTGGTTACCCATCAAATTATACACGTTCAAGTGTGTATGGATAAACTCAAAAGTAGTAATGTTATTGATAGTAAGTTCACCTCGCCGGAAAGCAGTATCTTTGAACACTTTAGGAGTCACTTTTTCTAAAGAGTTATCAGTTAATGGAAAGCAGAAAACAGGTAGTTCGTGAAAGGATTCTTACATTATATTTTTACAAACCACATCCAACCATCTTCCATTAGCTATTTTCCATTACCCATTTTCCTTAAACCATTCCCCACTAACATTTATCTAATGAATTCATTCGAAAATTTCAACCTCTCGAAACCACTGCAAAGCGCAATTGCTGAACTTGGTTTTGACACCATGACACCGATTCAATCTGAAGCATATTCAGTTATTCTTTCGGGCAAAGATGTGGTGGGAATAGCACAAACTGGTACAGGGAAAACGCTGGCCTACATGCTGCCGATATTGCAGGATATTAAGTTTTCGAAACAGCTTAACCCCCGAATACTGGTGTTGGTCCCTACACGTGAATTGGTGATACAAGTGGTAGAAATGACCGAAAGTTTTGCTAAAAACATGACTATCCGCGTATTAGGAGTTTATGGAGGTGTAAATATAAATACCCAGAAACAAAAAGTTTCACAGGGAGCCGATATACTTGTTGCTACGCCCGGGCGTTTGTACGATTTGGCTTTATGTGGGGCGTTGCAATTAAAAGGTATCACCAAATTAGTGATTGACGAAGTGGATGTGATGCTCGATCTGGGGTTTCGTTTTCAACTGACAAATATCTTTGAACTTCTGCCGAAACGTCGTCAGAATATCATGTTTTCGGCCACTATGACCGATGAAGTTGCGGCACTGATTGATGATGATTTTGTTACACCCGCCAAAATATCAATCGCACTGAGCGGCGAACCTTTGGAGAATATTGCCCAGCAATGCTATGATGTACCGAATTTTTATACTAAAGTTAATTTGTTATCACATCTGATAGCCGATAAAAACGAGTTTGGTAAAGTTCTGGTATTTGTTTCGGGCAAGAACAGTGCCGACAGGTTGTTTAATGCCCTGCAGGAAAAACATGCATCAGAAACAGGAATAATTCATTCCAATAAGACGCAGAATTACAGGTTCAAATCCATTAAGGAATTTGATGAAGGGAAAAACAGGATATTGGTAACAACTGATATTATGGCCCGGGGACTGGACCTGGACAAAATCACTCATGTTATAAATTTTGATACGCCAAATTTCCCTGAAAATTATATCCACCGGATCGGCCGGACCGGAAGAGCCGAAGAACTGGGAAAATCAATATTGTTTTATACTGAAAAAGAAGAAGAAGCCAAAGAAAGGATTGAGGCCCTTATGTCATATAAAATTCCTTTGATGGATTTTCCCGGTGAAGTTGGCATTTCGAATCAAAAAACACCTGAGGAGAGGGCCACGGCAGGTGACACGAAGAATCCCTTCCGAAATGAGAAAAAGCTAATTCTGGCTCCCGGATTTCATGAAAAGAAAGCTAAAAACAAGAAGACAAACCAGGGAGGATCATATAAAAGGGAATTGGCATTAAAATACAAAAAGCCGAAAACCAAAGGAGATAAAACATTTCAGGGCAGAGATAAGAAGAAAAAGTAAAAACCCTTCAATTGTTGGCCGGAACAATAAAACAATTTGAATCGTCAAATCCCAGGTTCCAAGTCCCAATATCCGAAATTCAGTCCTGTTAGCTGTAGAAAACAAGTTTCAAGCCAAACAATATTTCGGGAGATTTTTAATTGGTCATATACTCTGAAATATGAGTCCTGGAATTTGAGTTTTGAGATCCGGGGCTTAAAAGAGGAATGTTAAAACTCTTCGCGAATTCAGAATAAACATTATTATTGATCCCGCTGTTTTATCCAAACGCATTTGAATTGCTGATAGTAAATCACACTTAAAGGCATAAGGCCGGTTTGTTCAATAGTTTGTACCTATAGCCCTTCACTTTGTTTCACTAAGTAGCCAAAACTCTCATGGATAAAAACAGAGCAGTAGTAGTAACCGGCATTGGAATATTTACATCCATTGGTTGTAACCGTGTTGATTTCTGGGATTCACTTGTACGAGGTAAATCCGGAATTGAAAGAATTCAGACTTTCGATCCTGAAGGCCACAAAAGCCAGATAGGTTCCGAAGTATTATCCTATAACCCGGAAAACTATTTTGATCGCAAAGAATCGCGTAAAATGGCACGTGTGTCACAATTTGCTTCTGGTGCAGCCATTGAAGCAGTAAAAGATGCCGGTTTAGACCTGTCCGTGGAAGACAGAAACAGAATTGGATGCGTAATAGGATCAGCAGCAGGAGACATTACTCACTTTGAAGATCAGCATTCCCGATTTCTTAAAATGGGTCCCGGTTCGGTTAACCCATTAACCGTTCCAAGGGTTATAGCCAATATGCCGGTTTGTAATGCAGCGATGGTTTTGGGGATTCATGGACCAAATCTTGGCGTTTCGGCTGCATGTACAACCGGCACACATTCAATCGGAATCGCCCTTGGACTTCTCAGGGCAGGAATGGCAGATGTAATCCTGGCCGGTGGTGCTGAATCCACCATGACACCCTTGGTTTTAGATGCTTATGCAAGCATGGGCGTTTTGTCATCGTCCAATGAATATCCGGAAAAAGCCAGCCGTCCCTTCGATCTGAACCGGGATGGGTTTGTGATGGGTGAAGGAGCGTGTGTACTTGTTCTGGAAACGCTTGAACATGCCGAAAAAAGAAATGCAAAACCACTTGCATTGATTAGTGGATTTGGGATGACTTCCGATGCTTACGCAATAGCTGCTCCTGAACCCAGTGGATTGTGGGCCGCCGAGGCTATGAAACTTGCCATAAAGGACGCAGGCCTTTCACCGGTAGAAATTGGGTATATAAATGCTCATGGCACTTCAACCAAAATGAATGATAAAACAGAGACATTGGCTATTAAGAACGTTTTTGGTTCCCTTCCAGTTCCCGTTGGTTCAATTAAATCAATGATTGGGCATACTTTAGGGGCAGCCGGAGCCATTGAAGCAGCCGCCACGGTTCTGGCGATTCATTATGGAATCCTGCCACCTACCATTAATTATGAGAAAAAAGATCCTGAATGTGATCTGGATGTAATACCCAATTTAGCCCGAAGAGTAAAAATTGAAGCAGCGATTTCCAACTCCTTTGGTTTCGGCGGACAAAACGGGGTACTCGTTTTCACGAAAGCCTGAAATATCGTCTTCGCAAAGGCAGAAGTAAATATTGTAAAGGGAAATGACAATTTTAAAAGCAATATTTTTTTTATCCCTTTTTTTATATATTTGCCCCTACCAATCATATGGAAATATGTTTGTTTGTTCATTATAAATTATTTCCATTTTAACCCAAAATATCAACCAAAATTTTAAACCAGCAAAACTCATGGCAATTGCAGCAAACAGGCCCGGAATCAGTATTGACCTTGAACAATACGGAATTAAAGGGGTTGAACAGGTTTATTACAACCTGGCGTACGACGATCTTTATCAGCACGAAATGGATCCCAAACTCGAAGGATTCGAACGTGGCAAATTATCAAATCTTGGAGCAGTAAATGTTGATACCGGTATATTCACAGGCCGCTCACCCAAGGACAAATATATTGTTCAGGATGCGATATCTGAAAATACCGTGTGGTGGTCAACAATTGGCAAAAATGATAACAAACCGGTTTCGGATGAGATATGGAATCACCTGAAAGTTGTGGCTCAGAAACAGCTATCAAACAAGAAGTTGTACGTAATGGATGCGTATTGCGGCACTAATCCTGATACACGATTGAAAGTACGCTTTATTGTTGAAGTTGCCTGGCAGGCTCATTTTGTAAAAAATATGTTTATTCGCCCTTCGGATGAAGAACTACTGAATTTCGCGCCTGATTTTATCGTATTGAATGCCTCGAAAACCACAAATCCCGACTGGAAAGAACAAGGAATGAATTCTGAAAACTTTGTGGTTTTCAATCTTACAGAGCGGATGTCGCTTATCGGAGGCTCATGGTACGGCGGTGAAATGAAGAAGGGCATTTTTTCGATGATGAATTATTATTTGCCACTCCAGGGAATTGCATCCATGCACTGCTCGGCTAATATGGGTAAAGATGGCGATGTAGCAATTTTCTTTGGGCTGTCAGGAACCGGCAAAACAACTCTTTCAGCTGATCCTCATCGTGCTCTGATTGGTGATGATGAACATGGCTGGGACGATGCGGGAGTTTTCAATTTCGAGGGTGGCTGCTATGCCAAATGTATCAACCTGAGTAAAGAAAATGAGCCCGATATCTTTCATGCAATAAAGCGCGATGCATTGCTCGAAAATGTAACTGTTCGAGAGGATGGTTCAATCGATTTTGCTGATGGATCCAAAACCGAGAATACACGTGTCTCCTACCCTATTTACCATATCGAAAATATTGTAAAGCCGGTTTCAAAGGGTGGACATGCTAACAAAGTCATTTTCCTTACAGCCGATGCGTTTGGTGTATTACCTCCGGTCTCGAAGCTTACTGATGACCAGACTAAATACCATTTCCTGTCAGGTTTTACAGCAAAACTTGCTGGTACCGAACGCGGTGTTACTTCACCACAACCTACTTTTTCGGCTTGTTTCGGAAATGCATTCCTTTCGCTGCATCCTACTAAGTATGCCGTTGAACTTGTAAAGAGAATGGAAAAATCAGGTGCAAAAGCTTACCTCGTTAATACCGGGTGGAACGGAACAGGAAAACGTATTTCTATTAAAGACACACGTGCCATCATTGATGCAATTCTTGATGGTTCGATAGATCATGCGCCAACTAAAATGATTCCTTTCTTCAACCTGGAAGTTCCTACTGAATTACATGGAGTTAATCCTGCTGTACTCGATCCGCGTGACACATATGAGCAAAAAACGGTTTGGGCTGAAAAAGCTAAGGATCTGGCTAAAATGTTCGTTGATAATTTTGCAAAATACACTGACAATGACGAAGGCAAACGCCTTGTAGCTGCCGGTCCTGAATTATAATAGGTCACTCATCTTCAGGAGTCAAGAATTCAGGGAAGCTGATTCCCGGAACCTGGCTCCTGATTTTTTTCTGAGCTTTCACTCCCACCCTTCGCTCAAAATTTTATGTTCCAAGTGACAAATTCAAAATCCCAAATCCAAAATCGTACATCATAAAACTTAATTCGTAATTCGTACACCGTACATCGTAACGCTTCCACTGCGCTCACTGTAAAATCGTAAATCGCCAATATCCAATACCATGAAATGCCGACCCCATTGTGGTGCTTGCTGCATCTACCCTTCAATAAGTTCCGCTATACCCGGAATGCCTGATGGGAAACCTGCGGGTGTAAGGTGCATACAACTGACTGAAGATTTAAAGTGTGCCATATTCTATGATCCCCTAAGGCCAGCTGTTTGTGAAGGCTTTAAAGCAGAGTTGCTGTTTTGTGGAAATTCTGCTGATGATGCAAAAAACGTATTTGAATGGCTAATGGAAGAATAAATGCAATAGTGTCACAAAAAACGTTAAAAATTGATTTTTTTTAATCCCTTGTTTATCAATATCTTATATAAAATAATTATTTGACATTTGCAATAGACTGAAAATCAATTATTTAAAAAATATTCCTTGAAATTAACAATTATTATAAATATATCTTATCTTTGCTTCCAACTATCAATTAAAATAATTACTAATACCCATTACAATGTCTACTGGAAAAGTAAAATTTTTCAATCAGCAGAAAGGCTTCGGCTTTATTGTTGATGATGAAACCACTAAAGAAGTTTTTGTGCACGTTACCGGCCTGATCGACAAGATTAAAGATGACGATTTAGTTACCTTTGAGGTTGTTGAAGATCGTCGGGGTCCCAAAGCTATCAATGTTAAGTTGCAATAATTAAGCATTGAACACTGTACCAAAGCTTCCGAAAGGAAGCTTTTTTTTTGCCTGCTTATCAGAAATACCAATTTGGATTTCAGCATCTATTCTTTTAAATCAAAATCCGGCCAATCTTGCTACTTTTGTAATTCTTACTTCACTAACATTTTATATAATTGAATTACCTTCAGGTTGATAATTTATCAAAAGCTTACGGCGAAAAAATACTTTTCCGGAATATAAGTTTCAGCATCGACAAAGGGCAGAAAGTTGCTCTTATTGCGCGTAACGGAACCGGGAAAAGCTCACTTATGCATATCCTTGCCGGTATTGAAGCACCGGATTCCGGTAAAATCACGACCCGTCGCGATCTCCGTATTGATTACCTGCAGCAGAATCCACAACTCGATGAGTCAAAAACTATACTCGATACAATTTTTTCAGCCGGTACTGGCTTAACTAAAGTAATGCACGATTACGAATTCGCGCTTGAGGAAGTTAAGCACAATCCTGGATCAGAGAGTGACAGGCGGCTAAATAATTGTATGTCCGAAATGGATGCTACCGGAGCATGGGATTATGAAACGCGTGCCCGTGAGATTTTAGGGCAGTTCGCAATTAATGATCTTTCGCAGAAAGTAGGAGCACTTTCCGGCGGACAACGAAAAAAAATTGCTTTGGCCCGCGCACTGCTTGGTAGCCCGGACTTGTTGTTGCTGGATGAGCCTACCAATCACCTTGATTTTGAAATGATTGAGTGGCTTGAGGATTATCTTTCGCGCGAGTCGCTCAGCCTTTTACTGGTAACCCACGACAGGTATTTCCTCGATAATGTTTGCGATACCATTATTGAAATGGATCAGAATTCGGTTTTCACCTACAAAGGAAATTACTCTTTTTATCTTGAGAAAAAAACTGAAAAGCAAATCACCGAAGATCAGTCGACCGAAAAGGCTAAAAATCTCTATCGCACTGAATTGGAGTGGATTCGGAGAATGCCAAAAGCCAGGGGAACCAAATCAAAAGCCAGAATCAGTTCTTTCGATGAATTACAGGAAAAAGCTAAATTCCGCAGGGATGATAAAAGCATACAATTTGGAGTAAATGTAAACCGTCTTGGCGGGAAGATCGTTGAAATTAATAATCTGAGCAAAAATTTCGGTGATTTCAGGGCAGTTGATGATTTCACCTACATTTTTAAAAGAGGTGAAAAAATAGGTGTGGTTGGATTGAACGGCACTGGGAAAAGTACCCTGCTAAACCTGATCAGCGGACAGTTAAAGCCTGATAAAGGCCGGATTTCGATTGGTCAGACCGTAGTGATGAGTTATTATACCCAGAATGGGTTACAATTAAATGAAGACAAGCGTGTTATCGATATTGTTAAAGATGTAGCCGAAGAAATTCAACTGACTAAAGGAAGTATGTCGGCATCACAGTTCCTTCAGCATTTCGATTTCAGTTATCCGGTTCAGCAAGCCTACTTCAGTGCCTTAAGTGGCGGTGAACGAAGGAGGTTGTACCTGCTGCTGCAGTTGATCCGCAATCCGAATTTCCTTATTCTCGACGAACCAACCAACGACCTGGATATCTATACGCTACAAGTCCTGGAGGAGTTTTTGCAGGATTTTGCAGGCTGTGTTCTGATTGTTTCGCACGACAGGTTTTTACTCGATAAACTCTGCGACCATGTTTTTGTGTTCGAAGGGCAGGGAAAGATCAAGGATTTTTACGGAAACTATACCGACTATTACCAGTGGCGGATGAGGGAGCAGAAACTTGCCCAAAAAGTTGAAAAAGAAGGGAAAGAAGAGAAACCTTCAACCAAACAGAAAAAAGCTGCCTCGAAACCAACCTACAAGCAACTAAAGGATTTCGAAACTATTGAAAAGGAAATCCACAAGTGGGAATCGGACAAGGATAGTGTGCTTGAACGGATGAATTCGGGATCTGAATCACCTGAAAGCCTTACAGAGCTATCCATAAAATACAACGATCTGATTCAACTCATTGATGAAAAAACATTGTTGTGGATGGAATTAGGAGAAGTTATTGAAAGTATGAACAATCCAGATTCCGCATTTCAAGACTGACATTTTAAAGGCATCTCTCAAACATATGACTTTTTATACAAAAAAAGCCCCGGAATATTCCGGGGCTTTTTTTTGCATTCAATTACTATGATTTAGTTCTGCCCAAGCATAACAGGCATAACAAGCATAAGCATATCTTCGTCGGGATTGTCGTTATTGGAAGGGACAATAATCCCGGCGCGTGTAGGGCCGGAAAGCTGGAAACAAATATCCGGCGTATCGAGATTATTCACCATTTCGAGCAGGAACCGTGAGTTGAAACCAATTTCCATATCATCGCCTTCATAAGTACAAGCAAGGCGTTCAACACCTTCGTTCGAATAATCGATATCTTCGGCATTCATGAGGAGTTCCTGCCCGTTAATCCGCAGTCGTACCTGGTGTGTGGATTGATTTGCAAAAGGTGAAAGCCGCTTAACTGAATTAATAAACAAGCTTCGGTCAACAATTAACCGATTAGGATTGTCTTTCGGAATAACAGCTTCATAAGCAGGGTAGCGACCTTCGATAAGGCGGCTGAATAATTTTACACCTTCATACGAAAAAGCTGCATTGGTAACATTATATTCGACCTGAACGTTCACATCTTCAGTCGAAAGCAAACTCTTGAGCACATTCAACGGCTTACGTGGAATGATAAAGGATGTAGAAATCCCCGACTTAGCATCATTACGCCGGTAGCGGACCAGTTTGTGTGCATCTGTTGCCACAAAGGTGATATACTCCGGCATAATGTCGAAAAATACCCCGCCCATTGCAGGCCGGAGTTCATCATTGCCTGTTGCAAAGACTGTTTTTGATATTCCGGTAGCAAGTATGGATGAAGAAAGTTCGAAATTGGTAGTGTCATCAAGCAGAGGAAGTTCAGGATAATCCTCGGCATTATGACCGGTAAGTTTGTATTTACCTTCCGTGGAAAGGATTTCGATACCCAGCGTAATAGCATCTATGGTAAAAGTAATGGGTGCATCAGGCAAATATTTCAGGAAATCGAGAAGTAACCTGGCCGGAATAGTAACTTTCCCTGGCTCATCAGCCATTGAAGGCTCCAGTGTCATAATCAGGGTGGTTTCCAAATCGGTAGCAGTAATACGAAGGGAAGTATCTTCCAGCTCAAACAGGAAATCATCGAGTATAGGCAGCGTATTGTTCGCATTTATAACTCCGCTAAGGAGTTGAAGTTTCTTCAGAAGTGCCTGACTATTAATTATAAATTTCATAGTATTTTGTATTTCAGTTATTTAGAGGTATCAACTTTAATGTGGTAAATTTATGAACTTTATCTGAATTTTACAATTCGATGCTACTAAGATATTAACATTAAATGAACTATTCGGATAAATTCTGTTTTTTTCTGAAGGTGAGTTTATTTTCCTCACCTTTGAGCAAACGCCTGATATTTTTATGGTGTGTCAAAGGAATAAATACAGCAATTAATGCTGCCAGCACAATAAGATAAGTGTTCTGTTCGTGAAAAACGAAAATTGCTAAAACGGCAAACAGAATTGAACCAGTTATTGAAGCAAGTGAAACATACTTTGTAAGTATAAAAATCAGCGCAAACCAACAAAGAACGATTAAAAAAATATAAGGAGAATACAAGGCAATAATAACTCCAACCAGTGAAGCCACACCCTTGCCACCTTTAAAACCTGTGAAGAGCGGGAAAACATGCCCCAGTACTGCAAAAGCTCCTAATACAATCTGATAATCAAGCAATTGTTCAGAAGAGAGTTTGTCGCCTGCAAATACATGAGCCAGCATTACTGCTCCCCATGCTTTAACAATATCGATTAACATTACAATGATTCCCGCTTTTGTGCCCAATACCCTGAAGGTATTGGTAGCCCCTGCATTACCGCTGCCATGCATGCGGACATCCGTATTGTAAAACCATTTCCCGATCCATACAGCTGATGAAAATGACCCCATCAGGTAAGCCACCACTCCCCCGGTAATAAGCAGTAGATATTCATTCATAATTATCAGTTATATAATTAATTAAACTTGTGAAAGAGAACCAGGAAAAAAGAATTTATTTAGTCCGGCTAAGTTATTATGTCTTTGTAAACTCAGATAGATGGGAAAGCCAAAGTTTAAATTCGAATTAAATCAAATTATTCCTCACCATTAGCCTGCTTCATTTTACGCAGGAATGTAGCTTTTTTCTCTCCTGTACCAATTATAAACTGGTAAGAGGGTTGTCCTTTTTCTCCTTTTATCACACGCTGATCCTGCTTCAATCCTACGAGTTTATCGTTAAAAGCTTTGTTCGACGACAGCACCTGCATAGTCCCGTTGGAATAAGTAAAGAAATACCACTGATTTTCAGATGGTTCAAAATACAGGTTGATAATATCACCCGACCGGCGTTTGCCTATTTCCACATAACCCTTAACTTGTTTATTTACTGGCAATTTACCCACATTGGAGATACCTATAGGTCCTGTAGTGATGAATGAACGTAATTCTTTATTCCAGCTAAGCTGCAAGCCCGTGAGAACCATGGTATGATTTAGTACTTCGGGAAATTTCCGGTATTGCCCATAAAGGCTTAATTCAGTGAGAATTTTGTCAGCTTCGTCCTGACCAACAAATTCACGCAACGATCGGGTATAATTGATCCTGGTAACATCAATACCTTTTGATTCGGAACCATTTATTGCGTCAGCAAAAACCTTTAAAGCTTCATCAGAAAAGAAAAAATCAAATGCTGAAAGCATGTTGAGTGAAGTAGAATCGACAAGTGAGTAGTAATTGATTACTCCAGCCGATTTCATTCGAACCCTTCCAAGGTTAGTGCCTACCAGTATCTGACCTTCACCAGTCAACATGCAACGCGAAGTGTTCAGGGTAAGCATATTACCGGTCAGGAGCGGATTTCTTAATTTGGCACTGTCGGCTACCCTGTATTCTGCTGTTTGCGGGAAATAAGTTACATATCCGCCGGCACTGAGCATATCAGGATCAGTAATATTCTCGGCCTGTACAAAAAATCCAGGCTTCACATTATTTTCGGTAGTTGAATAATAGATTGAAACACGCAATTGCCCATTCCCGGTATTCTCCGGATCATCAGTAACCGGGATCATAATATTTTTCGGATCCAATTCTGAACGAAGTTTGATCCATTCGTGCTGCAAAGCTTCACAATCATGCACATAACCATATCCACCTTCAAAATAGATGAGTTTCGATGATGCATTTATTCCCATTTTTCCCATAAAATGAAAATACGGATTGAGCATAAAGTTCATCGAATCGGAAACTTTGGTTTCAGCATATGTCTCGCCTTTGCTGTTTAAAGCTATGTTATTAATTTCCAAGGTAGTTACATCACCATCTGAAGGAGTATAATCATATAAGCCTGTTGCAGTATATCGTTTCCGGGAAGCTATGTTGACGTTGGAATTATAGAACTTGTGATACAAGCTGGTTCTGTTGGCAAGTATT
>Ga0335397_10009848_pt1 | contig 11892 bp, 9 predicted proteins | sample MAT04_FD_205740 | JGI IMG/M metagenome (GOLD analysis project Ga0335397, IMG submission 205740) | Freshwater microbial communities from Lake Fryxell liftoff mats and glacier meltwater in Antarctica - MAT-04 (spades assembly) (version 2) ...
AGCAATCGCCAACCCTGCCGATTCGTGGTGCTCCGATCGGAATCCACCGCGCCGTCCGCGGTCCGTGCTCGCCAGATCCTGGGCGAGGCCTTCCGATCGATGTGGGCAGCCAAGGAGGCCGGGGACGGCTACCGGAGCGGCACCGGCACGGATCCGGCATCCCCCAAGAGTCGCATGGCCGCGACGATGCGCCACTTCGTCGATCACATCGAGTTCGCGCCGGCGATCATCTTCCCGTGTTACCAGCGGTGGCGCGAACCGGATCCGAGTGAGGGCGCCTCGATCTATCCCGCGTGCCAGAACTTGTTGCTGGCCGCTCGAGATCTGGGCTACGGCGGGGTGATGACCGTGTGGCATCGTCCGGTGGAAACCGCACTTCGGACGGCGCTGCACATGCCCGACGACGTCGTGATCGCCGCCACGATCCCACTCGGCCGTCCGTTGGGCCGCCACGGCACCGTTCGCCGTAGGCCCCTCGCTGAGGTCGTGTTCGAGGACCGCTGGAAACACACCGCCACCTGGGCTGCGGATCCCCCGGGAACGCGGGTCACCGCGGGCCGGCCCGCATGAGTCACCCACCCACACCATCGGCGCCGCCTGCCCCCCGGCCACCGTGAATCTTCGTCCTTCACGGCCCACCGGCTACCGTGCTCCCGTCCGGGTTCGCCGGAACCTCCCAACCGCCGACCCGCAGGTATCGACCAGCGCATGAACCCCGTCCTTGCCGTCATCCTCATTGGCGTGATCGCCACTGGCATGGTGATCATGCTGGGGGCCGTGCAAACCGCCCGCCTGCGTACCACCACCCGAAAGCGGCTCGAGGAGGCAATCCCGCCGACGACACCCAGCCAGGCGCTCGGCACCGTCACCCATCAGGCCGGCGCCGACCGCGTCCGTCGTGCCAAGGAAGAGCTCGACGTCACCGAGTTGCGCAAAGCCTCCGACGATGCACGGGCGTTGGAAGAAAGCTGAACACCGATCTTGAGGGCACCTACCGCCCCCGGTCGGACCACGCTCACACGCCGTTGAGCTGCTGGCGGTTCACCACGTCGGCGATGCGGGACGGCAACAGTCGGTGAGCCACGAGGCCGGCCCAGGCTTCGAACCCCACCGGCACGACCGGACGATTGCGGACGACGGCATCGAGGACGGCTGCGGCCACCTTGGCCGGCGGGTGGCCGCGCGTGAAGAGCTTTTTGGTGCGATCGATGGCTGCCGCGTCGCGCCGATCGCCGGTGAACCGCGTGCCGTCGATGATGGGGGTGGCAATGACACCCGGACAGATCGCCGAAACGCCAACGCCGTGCACCGCCCAGTCGGCGCGGAGGCAGCGAGACAGCGCCAGCACGGCGGCTTTGGTGGTGACGTAGTGCGGCTCCGACGCCCGGAACATCGTGGCCAACGCCGAGGAGGTGTTCACCACATGACCGCTCCCTCGCGCCACCATCGGCCCGCCGAGGTATTGGCAACCGTGTACGACGCCGAGCAGGTTGATCCCAAGAATCCAGTCCCAGTCGTCGAGATCGCCGTCGAGGAAGTAGCCGGTCATCCCCACACCGGCGTTGTTCACGAGCACGTCGAGCGCACCACCGTCCGCCTCCACCGTGGCTGCCAGTGTTTGCATCGCGGTCCGGTCGCTCACGTCCACCCCGAACGCCGTGGCGGCGCTCGCCCCAACCGCTTCGCATTCCTTGCCGGTGAGGATCGCCGCCTCGTGGTTGATGTCCACGCAGTAGACCGTGGCGCCGGCAGCAGCAAACGCCAGTGCCGTCGCCTCGCCGATGCCGCTGCCGGCGCCGGTCACAAGCACCCGCTGGTCTCGAAATCGAACCGCGGGCGCGACAGTGCGGTTGCGTTGGTTGGTCATGCGATCCCCTCACAGGCCCCGACCCCCGGAGCCTTACTCGTAGTAGCTTACGCAAGGTAAGTCTTGAAGGCGAGGGGGCATGCGTCACACCCAGCCAGCTCGGACAGGCCGGCCTTCCCGGAGCGTCGTTGCTGGTCATGCACGACGGCATCCTCGTGCAACAGGGGGCGCGGAACGACGACACGCTCAGCGCCCCGCTCCCGTCCGTGAGCTACGCCGACCGGAGGTCGTCGTCGACCCCGGTCGGTGCGCAACCAGTCAGCGCACGACCGGCCCGACGGCGCCAGCGGTATCGGAGAGGTCGTCGAGCCCGTCAATCCCGTCAAGGAAATCCGTGCCGCCTGCTTCCTCGGCGCTGGCCCCGCTGCCCGCGCCGTCGGCATCGAACAGTTGGCGGGCTGCCTCCTCGTCGCCGTCCTTCAGCGACGACATCGCTTTCACCGCGGCAGAGGTCCAGTCCGATTGTGTGGTCTTCTTTTGGTCGGACGGCGCCGACCGACCGCCGAACAATGACGACCCGCCCGCCCCGGGTGGGGCGTCGGGAAGCGACGAGGCCAAGCTCGCCATGACGGACTGCGGTTCGGCGCCATCCTCTGCATCCTGCGTGTGGGTGAAGTACATGTGGGCGATCCGTTTGATCATGTCGGCGTCGAGGACAAGGGGCACCTCATCGAACGCACAGATCGACTGCAGGATCGTGCACACTGCGCCGGGAAGGTAGGGGCGAAGGTCGCCGTCGCCAAGCTCCCGGCTCATCCAGCGCAGAAACGTGGGAGCGTCGGGAGTGAGTTCGATGCCTTTGGCCGCCGCAACCCGTTTCAGCACTTCTTCGAACTGCTTATCGGTGATCGTGGGGATCAAGATCTTGCTCTGGATTCGACGGAAAAACGCCTCGTCTCCCAGCGACTCCGGTTGGAGGTTGGTGGAAAACACGATCTTGGCGTCGAAGGGGACCTCGAACTTCACGCCGTATTCCAGCGTGAGGTAGTCGACCTGGCGGTCGAGCGGCACGATCCACCGATTGAGCAGTTCGTCGGGCCGGAGGGTCTGCCGGCCGAAGTCGTCGATGACGAGGATGCCGTTGTTGGCTTGGGTCTGCAGCGGCGCCAGATACATGCCGCTGCCCTGCTGATACGCCAGATCGAGCATGCTCATCTTCAGCTCGCCGCCCACGATGATGAAGGGCCGCTTGCACAAGATCCATCGAGCATCGATGCCGTCGGGTTGCACCTCGATCGGGCGATGGACCACCGGGTCGAACACTGAAATGATCTGGCTGTCGACCTCGATCGCGAAAGGCACCAAGACGTCGTCGCCGTAGACCCGGAGGAGACGCTCCGCAATGGACGACTTGCCGGTGCCGGGCGGGCCGTAGAGGAACATGGCGCCCTTGGCACACGAGGCCGGACCGATCTCCTTGAGCAACTCATCGGAGATCACGAGATCGGAGTAGGCCTCCCGCAGTTCCGTGAGGTTGGTGACGGGGTGTGCCGTCTGGGCGCGGATCACGGCGGAGTACTGCGCCAAGCTCACCGGAGCGGCACCTACGTAGCGGCATAGACCCATTCGATCGAGGGCCTGTTTGCGACCGGCATCGGAAGGTGCGAGCAGGTAGTCGCGCCCGTCGACCCCCTGCACCTCGAGAAACCGCAGATCGCGTAACTCCTCCACGATGCCGGTCATGACCGTTGGGCTGATGCAGAGCTTGGCGCTCAGACGAAGGGTGGACGTGCGGCCTTCGTTGAGGGCGACCTTCAGCACCAGGTCGTGGACCATGCCGATGGGGATGCCGAGGGCCTCGACGCTGCGAGGGACACTGAGGTCGACGCCTTCCGGCGGCTTGAAGCTGGGCACGGGCGGTACTCCTGTCGGGGGCGGCGGCGCGTGGGAAATGGTGACTCGGCGGGAGCGTGAGGCTAGCGGGGTGCGGGCGTCGGTGCGTCCGGAACCACTTCGTCCGGCTATCGGCGCCGCGGAGCGCCGATTTGAGAACGTATCGGCGTTCCGCCGACCACCGAACCGGGCCGAACCTGTGCCTGAGTCGGTGCCGCCCGGCGCTCGGCCCGACCCTCGGTCTCGCCGTCACACTGGCCGTGTGGTCGGCGGCGGCACGTGCGAGCACCGCCACGCCCGTCTCCACCACGGCCACCGCGACCGGACAACCGGCCGCCACCAACTCGGGTGCCACCACAGCCACCACCGCGGGAACGACGGCCAACACCAAGCCCGGACTCGGTGGCTCAACGCCAGCCCCGACGGCCCCGACGGCCCCGACGGCCCCGTCCCCCAGTCGGCCGCCGCGATCAACCACCACTGAAGCTGAGGTTCCCACCACACTCGGCCCGGAGGTCGAACCACCGCTTGCGCTCGCTGATCTCCTCGAGGCCGCCGACACCGTTTGCACGGACTTCGACACCAAGGCCAACCAGTTGCAACCGACCTCGGAAGACGACGCCGCGGTGCTCGCCGCGTTCGCCCAGGTCGTGCCCCTGGCACGACACCTGCTGGCGACGTTGGAGGCCATCGGCGAACCCGCCGATCGGGCCGACGACTGGGCCCGGCACCTTTCGATCCGCAGCAACGGCGTCGACCGCGTCGAGGTGTTGGTCGCCACGCCAGGCATGACGTCCGACGGCCTGGTGAACGATCCGACCTTCACGTCCCTCACCACCCAAAGCAAAACACTCGGTCTCGACCTCGGCCTCCGGATCTGCGAGAAGCAGAGGTCCTGAGCAACCGGCACGTGACCGCCCTCGTCGGATTTCGCGGCCCCAACCCGTCGGCGGTCTCAACCTCGGAGGACATCCATACACCGACCACTGGCACTCGGTCTGGGCCTTGCGCTCACACTTGCGGCGACCTCCACTGCGTGCTCCAGAACGGAAACACCAGTCGCCACGACCAGTGCGAGCGCGACCAGTGCGAGCGCGACCAGTGCGAGCGCGACCAGTGCGAGCGCGACCAGTGCGACCGGCCAGCCAGACCACGGGATCGGTATCGGCGAGCGGGGCCAGCACCCCGGCGATTTCGACAGCCACCACGCCAACCACCACGCCAGCCACCAAGTCACACTGTTCGTGCACCACCAAGAAGGATTCCGACACCACGACCACCAACGGCGACTCGGCCGGCGCCAACGCCGACTTCATCGCCGACGCCGACGCCCCGTGCAAGGCCTTCGACGACTTCGCGGCCGCCGTTCCGGAACCCGAAACGGCCGACGATGCGGTCCGGTATTTCACGGCGATTCTCCCGCTCATGCAGGCGCTCCTCGCTGACCTGCGAGCACTCGGCTTCTCGCCGACCCCACGGTCACCGCCGAAGTCATCACCAACGACTCCGAAATCGACGCAACAAGGAAGGTGGCGAAGCCTGGGCTTGGCGTTCGGGCTTACCGTGTGCGAGCCGAAGAAGTCGTGACCCCGGTAGTGTCCGGCCGATGACCGATGGGGGCAACAACGATCCGACGTCCGCACGGGAACGCATCGCCCCCCTCGGGCTCGGCATCGACCTCGGTACGAGTGGGCCCAAGGTCGGAGTCTTCGCGGCCGACGGCGCACTTCTGGGCCACGGCACACGACGTGTCGTCACCACCCGTCAAGGGGGCGGGAGCGCAGAACAGGATCCCGAGCTGATTTGGCGGGCGGTGGTCGATGCCACCGCCGAGGCCATCGCGTCGGCGGGAGGTTCGGCCGTGGCCGCACGCATCGGGGTGATCGGCATCGATAGCCAGTACAGCTCGGTGGTGCCGGTCGCCCAGGACGGCACCCCCACCGGGCCGATGATCACCTGGATGGACTCCCGGGGGGCGGTCCACAACAACGCCATCTACGGGCGCGAACCCGACGCCTTCATGACGTGGCTCGACGTGCACGGCATCGTCCCACTCCCCTCGGGCGCTGATTCACTGGCCCACGCGCTTCACCTCCAACACGACCGCCCCGACCTCCACGCTCGTACCGCCGCCTTTGTGGAACCGATGGACTATCTCGCTGCCCGACTCACCGGACGGGTCACCGCGACAGTGTGCTCCGCCTTCATGTTCCTGCTCACCGACAATCGCCGCCTCGACCTCTTGGCGTGGCATCCGGAGCTGGTGCGGATGGCGGGCATCGACCCCACTCGGTTGCCGCCGCTCCTTCCGATGGACGAACCCATCGGCACTCTGACCCCAGGGGTGGCCGCCGAGCTTGGGCTGCCCGCCAACGCGGTGGTGTACCCCGGGGTGAACGACACACAGGTAGGCGGCATCGCCACCGGCGCCATCAACCCCGGCGCTACCCACGCCGGTATCTGCATCGGCACCACCAGCGTGCTCATCGCCGGGCTCGGCCGCAAAGACCTCGACATCGATCATCAGCTCGTCTCGATGCCCGATCCGTTCGGCGACCACATGCTCATGGCCGAGAACGGCAACGGGGGCAAGGCGCTCGACCATGTGCTCAGCAACATGCTGCTCGCCGACGATGCGCTCGGCCACCATCACGACCCTCACGTGTACGACCGACTCGACACCACGATCGCGTCGAGCCAGCCAGGCGCGAACGGGGTGCTGTTCCTGCCGTGGCTCGGCGGCGCGATGGCACCGGTCGACGACCCCAGGATGCGCGGCGGATTCCTCGGCGTCTCGTTGTCTACCTCCCGGGCCGATCTCGTGCGGGCCACCGTCGAGGGCCTGGCCCACAACCTGCGCTGGTTGCTCGGACCGGCCGAGACATTCTGCCGAAGGTCGTTCGACCATGTGGTGTTCGGGGGCGGCGGGGCCCGTTCCGCCGCTTGGAGCCAAATCCTCGCCGACGTACTCGACCGGCCTGTCCACCAACTGGCCGATCCGGCGCATGCCAACGGACGTGCCGCCGCGCTGTTTGCCCTGGCCCGCCACGGCGTCATCGACCCGGCTTCCATCAGCGCGCGGATGCCGATCTCCGCCCGTTTCTCGCCCGACCGGGTTCACCGCCACCGTTACGGCGACATGCACGAACAGTTCGTGGCCAGCTACGAGGTCACTCGACCAATTGCTCACGCGCTTCGCGCCGCCACCCGGTGAGGGGCCGTGTGGGAGTACGTAGGGCCGGACCGGACGAACTGGCTCCGACGCCACGCCTGCCCAACGATGGTCGGCTTGTGCAACCACCAAGGTGGACGTCTACAGGATGAACAGCATCTCCTGATAGGTGGGCAGCGGCCAGAGATCGTCGGCCACTACACCCTCGAGTGCGTCGGCGGCCGCTCGAACCGCAACCATCGCGGGGAGGAGCACATCGCACGCGTACGGGCCCTCCTCCTCGGTGGGAACGTCGTGAGCGCCGGCCAACGCCTCACCGAGCGCTGCGATGCCCGCCTGGAGCGCCTTGATCGAGGCGCAGACGGCGTCGAGTGTGGTGGCGTCGTACTCGTACCCGATAGCCACCATGCTGGCGGCGTTGACAGCCAACTCGGTTTGGTAGCGCAAGGCGGCCGGGAGGATGGCGGTGGTGGCGATCTCCAACGTCGAGCGGGCTTCGACCGCCACACTCAACACGTATTGCTCGACGGCGATCTCGTGGCGGCTGTGCATCTCCCGTTCGCTGAACACGCCGTAGTGCTCGAAGAGATCAATGGCCTCGGCTGTGAGAAGTTGCGGGAGGGCATCAATGGTGGTTCGGAGGTTGAGCAGACCCCTTGCCTCCGCTTCGACCTGCCAGTCCTCGGAGTATCCGTCGCCGTTGAAGACCACACTGCCGTGGCTCGAGATCACTTCTTCGAGCACCTTCTGCACGGAGTCGTTGAACGAGGCACCCGATGCAACGCCTGCCTCGATCGCCGTGGCGAGATAGTCGAGGGCCTCGGCCAGGATCGTGTTGATCGTGACCATCGGACCGGCGATCGACTGCAACGAACCGGGTGCTCGAAACTCGAAGCGGTTCCCGGTGAAGGCGAAGGGGCTGGTGCGGTTGCGGTCTCCGGGATCGGTGGGCAACTCGGGCAGTGTGTCGGCACCGATGATGAGCGTGCCCTTTTCTTTGGAGCTCGTGGCCCCGCCCTTGGCGACCTGGTCGAACACATCCGTGAGCTGATCGCCAAGGAAGATGGAGATGATCGCCGGCGGTGCTTCGTTGGCCCCGAGGCGATGATCGTTGGTGGCCGATGCCACCGAAACACGAAGCAGCCCGCCGAACTTATGGACTGCACGAATCACGGCAGCACAGAACACCAGGAACTGCGCGTTGTCGTGGGGGGTGTCGCCAGGCAACAAGAGGTTTCCCTGCGTGGCGTTTCCCAACGAGAAGTTGACGTGTTTGCCCGAGCCGTTGATCCCAGCGAACGGCTTTTCGTGGAACAGGCATTCCATCCCGTGTTTCTGCGCCACCTTCTTCAGAATCACCATGAGGAGCTGCTGATGGTCGGCGGCAACGTTGGCCCGCTCGAACATCGGTGCCAATTCGAACTGGCCAGGCGCCACCTCGTTATGACGGGTCTTGGCCGGAATCCCCAACTTGAACAGCTCTCGCTCGGCGTCGAACATGAACCCGAGGACGCGGTCGGGGATCGCACCGAAGTAGTGGTCGTCGAACTCCTGACCCTTCGGGGGCTTGGCCCCGAACAACGTGCGTCCCGACGCCAGCAGGTCGGATCGGGCGAGAAAGAAGCTTCGATCTATCAGGAAGTACTCCTGCTCGGCGCCGGCAAACGACACCACCGCCTCGGGTTGCTCGTGGCCAAACAGCCGCAATACCCGCTCGGCCTGCACCGCCATGGCTTGCTGCGAACGTAGGAGTGGGGTCTTGTGATCGAGCGCCTCGCCGGTCATCGACACGAACACCGTAGGGATGCACAAGGTGTTCCCGTTGGGGTTCTCGAGGATGTAGGCCGGGCTGGTGGCGTCCCAACCGGTGTAGCCACGGGCCTCGAAGGTGGCACGGAGCCCACCGTTCGGGAAGCTCGATGCGTCGGGCTCGCCCTGGATCAACGTCTTGCCGGCGAACTCGGCGATCGACGCGCCGTTGGCATCGGGTTCCAAGAAGCTGTCGTGCTTCTCAGCTGTCAGCCCGGTGAGGGGGTAAAAGACGTGGGCGTAGTGGGTTGCCCCCTTCTCGATGGCCCAATCCTTCATGGCCGACGCGACGATGTCGGCGACCACGGGATCGAGCGGCTTGGCGTGATCCATGGTGGCCAGCAACGACTTGAAAGCCGCTTTCGGAAGGCGCTTCTGCATCACGGACTTCGTGAAGACGTTGGAACCAAAGATCTCACCGGGGCTGTCGGTCGAGGGGAAGATCTGCGGCGGTGACTCGTGGTTCACCACCGCCTCGATTGCGTCTAGTCGTACCGTGCTTCCGCTCATCGCAGGCTCCTTGTCGCCATGGTCGGTACCGGGAACCGTGGTCAATGCCTGCGGCGTCCCGTTTCGTGGCCGACCGTACGGTTCGCACATCACGTGAACGTTTCGGCGGCGTGAACGAGTGAAGTTCCCCGCCTGCACCGTTCCACTCGATCGCGGTGGCCGCCCAAGCGAGGGAAGTCCGTCTCCCCCATGGTCACGAGGCCCGGGCCGTCATCTGTTCGCGAGCAGGGGTGCCGCCCCGGCCCGCGCGGCCGCTCTCTCCCTCGTGGGACCGCGTCGAGCGTGCGGAGCGGAACCGTGTCAGTGGGCACTGTCGAGGCTGACCTCGATGTCGGAACGCTGCTCCCAAACCTCTATCCTTGGGCGGTCCACGGGGGTGGCCGGCGACCGGCGCCGGCGGTCGGGAACGATCGGAAACGGATTCGAGCCGAGGGGGCATCGATGCGAGTACGAGTCGATAGCGAGAAGTGCCAGGGCCACAACCGGTGCTATTCGCTCGCACCCGAGTTGTTCGACGTCGACGACTACGGCGACGCCCACGAGCTCAACGATGGCATCGTGCCGCCCGGGCTGGAGGACAAGGCTCGGTTGGCCGTTGCCAACTGTCCCGAGTTCGCCATCATCGTCGAGGAGGACGCGTGACCGGCCACCACCCGCCCGTCGCCGACTGGGCCACCGACTTCGACCACGCCGACCCGGCGTGGGCCGCCGATCCGTTTCCCATCTGGGACGAGATCCGCGCATCAGGGTGTCCGGTCGCGCACTCCACCCGCTACGGAGGCGTTTGGCTCCCTACGTCACACGAAGACGTGTCGGCCATCGCCTACGACACCGACAACTTCACATCCCGCTCGGTTGTGGTCACCGAAGGTCGACCGATCGCCGAGGCGCCTCAGGGCATCGCTCCTCCGATCTCGTCGGATCCGCCGTTTCACCATGGTGCCCGCCGCCTTTTGCTGCCCGCCTTTTCACCGAAGGCCGTGGATCTGCTCGAACCGTTCACCCGGGCGTTCTGCCATGAGCTGCTCGATGCCGTCGAGGGCAAGCCGATCATCGACGGGGCGGTCGACTACGCCCAACACATCCCGGTACAAGTGATCGCCAAGATGTTGGGGCTTCCGCAGGAAGACGGCGACCTCTTCCGCAAGTTCGTGCACAACATCCTCGAATCGATTGACGCACCTCTCGAGGAACGATTCGAGTACTTCATCGAGCTCGACACATACCTCACCGCGCGGGTGGAAGAGCACCTCGAAACGCCGCAGGACGACCTCATCACGTTCCTCGTGAACGCCGAGATGGATGGCCAGCCGCTGAACCCGGAACACGTGGGCGGCACGATCGTTCTCCTCCTCGTGGCCGGAATCGACACCACGTGGAGCGCCATCGGCGCGTCGCTGTTCCACCTGGCCAGCAACGACGCCGACCGCGAGCGCCTCGTGGCCGAACCCGACCTGCTTCCCACGGCGATCGAAGAGTTCCTTCGGGCCTATGCCCCGGTCACGATGGCACGACTGGTGAAGGACGACTTCGAGTTCAACGGCTGCCCGATGAAGAAGGACGAATGGGTGCTCCTGCCGTTCCCTTCGGCCAACCGCGACCCCGAGTTCTTCGAACAGGCCGACGAGGTGGTCATCGACCGCGAGATCAACCGCCACTCCGCCTTCGGGCTCGGCATCCACCGATGCGTGGGCTCCAACCTCGCCCGCATGGAGATGCGCGTGGCCCTCGAGGTGTGGCTGGAGCGGTATCCCGACTTCACGCTGGCCGACCCCGACGCCGTCACGTGGTCGGGCGGACAGGTGCGGGGCCCACGCCGACTCCCACTTCGCATCAGCTGATCCTGCCGCCGGGAAACCCGGACCCGTCCACCAGAGCGGGGAACCCGGGCCCGAGCGGCCGGTGGCCGAGCGGATTTCGCCGCACCACCGCCGACGACCGCACACCACCACGCACACCGCAACGGTGGCGCGAAGAAGTCGAGGAAGGCCACCAGAGCGGGGAACCCGGGCCCGAGCGGCCGGTGGCCGAGCTCAACTTGCCGGCTCGGCTCCAGCGGGGCGGGGTGGGGCGGGGCCCTGCGGGTGGGTGGTGGTGTGGGGGTTGATGGTGTGGAGGAGGTGGTCGGCGACGTCGGTCCAGATGCGGGTGGTGCCGACGGTGACCAGCCGGAATCCGTGGTGGGTCTTTTGGGCGTGGTGCGCGATGCAGAGGGGTTGGGTGTCGGTGACCGAGGTGGTGGCGGTGTTGGCCCACTCGTTGATGTGGTCCCATTCGATGCGTTCGTGGTTGGGGCATCCGGGGACGGCGCATTGGCGACCGAAGAGCCATTCGATGGCGGTTTGTTGGGCGGCGGTGTGGCGGCGACCGAGGTTGACGATGGTGGTGATGTCGGTGCCGTGGGTGAGGATGAGGCTGATGACGGCGTCGGGGAGCAGGGCGCGTAGGGCGTCCTCGGTGACGTGGCCGTAGCCGGGGATCTCCACGGTTGGCTGCCCGTCGGGTGGATTGCCGTCGGGTGGCTGCCCATCGGGTGGGACGATCGGCAGGAGGTGGTGGGAGAGGTCGAGTTTGGCGAGGATCTTGGGCCGGGCGTTGGAGTGCACGAGCCGGCGGGCATTGGTGTCGTGGGAGCAGGTGGGGCAGGGGCCGAGGACAGGGTGGGAGTTGGGTGGGACGGGCCCGATGCGGGCGAGGCGGT
>Ga0335397_10009850_pt1 | contig 11890 bp, 13 predicted proteins | sample MAT04_FD_205740 | JGI IMG/M metagenome (GOLD analysis project Ga0335397, IMG submission 205740) | Freshwater microbial communities from Lake Fryxell liftoff mats and glacier meltwater in Antarctica - MAT-04 (spades assembly) (version 2) ...
TCGAGGAGGTCGACGGCATCGTCAGGCCACTCGAGTGGCAACCCGACGACCCGGGCAAGGGCCAGCCAGGTATGCCGGCGTTCGACACGATCGTGCAGGCGATCGCCACCGGCGACGACGTACAGGTGGACGGTGGCACGGTCGTGCCCGACGACTACCTCCACAGCGGCCTGCTGTTCGGGTCGCTCGGCCCACTTCCCAACACCTTGTACCAGCTCGAGTTCACCAAGCCCGGCAACTACACCTACGTGTGCATCCGCCACCCGGGTATGGCCGGGTCGGTCACCGTCACGCCCTGACCGAGACGCGCTACCGTCATGGCCAATGATCCCTAACCTGGCTGTCGGGCTTCTGCTTGCCTCCGAGTGGATCAACGACGCCATGTCGGAGGCGATGCAGGCGCAGGGTTTTGCGCGCCTCACCCGTTCGCAGGCGTTCGTGATGGGTCAGCTCACGTTCGGGCCGTGTCGGCCCGCCGAACTCGCCCGCCGGCTCGACATCTCACGCCAGGCTGTCCAGCAACTGCTCGAGCCAATGGTCGAGATGGGGCTGATCGAAATCCATCCAGACCCTGTCGACCGGCGCGCCACGGTCGTGCACCCGACCGAATTCGCTGAGGAGTTCGGGCGGACCGCCGCCCATGAACTCGAACAAATCGAGCAGATTCTGGTCACACGGATTGGTCAACGCGACCTCGAGTCGTTGCGCCGGATCGTCGACAAGGGGTGGGGGCCGCTTCCGCCCGCTCGCTGACCGCTCAGCGCGAGTTGACGATGTCGAGGGCAACGTCGATGATCATGTCCTCCTGGCCGCCGACCAAGCCTCGACGCCCGACCTCGACGAGGATCTCGCGCACGTCGATGTCGTACCGCTTCGATGCCGACTCAGCGTGGCGAAGAAAGCTCGAGTACACGCCAGCATGGCCAAGGGTCAGGGTTTCGCGATCGACCTGTACCGGCCGGTCCTGGACGGGCCGAACCAGATCCTCGGCAGCATCCTCGAGTGCAAAGAGGTCGCAGCCGTGGTCCCAGCCCAGCAGGTCGGCGGCGGCGACGAACACCTCGAGCTGCGCGTTGCCCGCGCCGGCGCCCATCCCGGCGAGCGAGGCATCGACGCGTACAGCACCGCACTCGACGGCGATGATCGAGTTGGCGACGCCCAACGACAGGTTGTGGTGGGCATGAATGCCCAGTTCCGTCGACTCGTCCAGCACATCTCGATACGCCATGAACCGATCCCGTATGCCGTCCATCGTGAGCCGACCACCGGAATCGACCACGTACACGCAGTGCGCGCCGTAACTCTCCATCAGCTTGGCCTGCTGGGCAAGCGACGCTGCGTCGGTCATGTGGCTCATCATCAGAAAGCCGGCCACATCCATCTCCAGCTCGCGGGCCAGAGCGATGTGCTGAGCGGAGATGTCAGCCTCGGTGCAGTGTGTGGCCACCCGTACTGAACGAACGCCGATGTCGTGGGCGCGGCGGAGATCTTCAGCAGTGCCGATGCCCGGGAGTAGGAGGGTTGCCAACTTGGCCCGCTTCAGCACGTCGGCGGCCTCGGAGAGCCACTCCCAGTCAGTGAAGGCACCGAAGCCATAGTTGAACGACGACCCTGCGAGTCCGTCGCCGTGGGCGACCTCGATCGACGCCACGCCGGCGGCGTCGAGCGCCTTGGCTATCTCGCGCACCTGGGTCAGGGTGTACTTGTGGCGGATGGCATGCATGCCGTCGCGCAGCGTCACATCCTGGATGTAGAGGCGCCCGTCGGGCACCGTCGCGCCGGGCAGTAGGTTTCCCATGTCAGTCCCTTTCCGTGGAGTGGGCAGCGAATGACTCGGCGGTCTGCAGCGCCGCAGAGGTCATGATGTCGAGATTGCCGGCGTACTTCGGCAGGTAGTGCGCAGCGCCCTCCACCTCCAGCAGCACGGTGACTTTGAGACCCACGTACTTGCGGTCGAGATCGGGTATGCGCAGCGGCTCGTCGATCGTGATCTCCTCGACCTGTACCGCCTGCTTGAGCCGGTAGCCGGGGACGTACTTCGCGACCCGTTCGACCATCTCGTGGATCGCGCCAACCACCAGCGCCTGGTCGGCCGAAGCAGCGAGGCAGAACACGGTGTCGCGCATCACCAACGGTGGCTCGGCTGGATTGAGGACGATGATCGCCTTGCCCCGCTCCGCTCCGCCGACGACCTCCAACCCTTTGGCGGTGGTCTCGGTGAACTCGTCGATGTTGGCCCGGGTGCCGGGACCGGCCGACTTCGATGCGATCGAGGCCACGATCTCGGCGTAATACACCTCGGTCACGCTTCGCACCGCTGCCACGATCGGGATCGTGGCCTGACCGCCGCAGGTGACCATGTTGACGTTGGTCGCGTGAAGATGTTCTTGCAGGTTGACTGCCGGTACGACGAATGGACCCATCGCCGCCGGCGTGAGGTCGATCATCCGCTTGCCGTACGGTGCGAGCAAGGCGGCGTTGTGGCGGTGGGCGGCGGCTGACGTTGCGTCGAACACGATGTCGATCTCGTCGAAGACGTCCATCCGCATCAGGCCCTCCACGCCTTCGTGCGTGGTAGCGACCTTCATCCGAGCGGCGCGGGCAAGCCCGTCGGAGTCGGGGTCGATGCCGACCATCGCGCCCATTTCCAACGTGTCGGACAGTCGCAATACCTTGATCATCAAGTCGGTGCCGATGTTGCCCGAACCGATGATGGCGACCTTGGTCGTCGTCATACGATCTCCTTGGCGAAGCGGGCACTGACGGAGCCCAGCCCGCTGATCGTGGCCACGACCTCGTCGCCCGGTGTCACGGGTGCCATTGGGCCGAGCGCTCCTGTCAGCACGACGTCGCCGGCGCGCAGCGGAGTACCGGCTTGCGACATCGTGTCGGCGAGCCATCGCGCTGCGATCAGTGGGTTGCCGAGACAGGCGGCGCCGTTGCCGCTCGACGCCTGCTCGCCGTTGATCGTCATCGTCATCTCGACTGCGGCGAGGTCGAGGCCGTCGAGACGCACCGGCACCGTGCCCAAGACGTATCGGCCCGACGAAGCATTGTCGGCAACCGTGTCGATGAAGGTGATCTTCCAGTCGGCAACGCGGGAATCGACGATCTCAATTGCGGGTAAGACGTACTCGACGGCGCTGATCACATCCGCAATCGTGTGCACCTTCAGGTCCAGACCATGACGGAGAACCAGCGCCACCTCGGCTTCGACTTTCGGCTGCAGCAAATCGGTCACCGGCACCACCTCTCCACTTGCATGGGCCAACTCGGCGAACAGCATCCCGAAGTCCGGGCGATCGACACCGAGCTGACGCTGCACCGCCGGCGACGTCAAACCGATTTTTTGTCCACTGAGGCGCCAGCCGCGCTCCGCTTGCATGCGGGCAATGTTCCGTTGGGCGACTGCATAAGCGCCCTCGATGTCGTCGGCGGCGATCAGGTCGCGCACGGGTGCGCACGGTTCACCATTCGTTGCCGCTTTCCACAGCCGTTCGGCGGCCTCGTTGATGCTCTCAGCGTCGGCCATCATGCCCTCCCATTGTTTTCGTTCAAGAACTCGATCGCCATCGGGTTGTAGATCTCATGGCGCTCATGTTGTGGCCAATGACCACACGACTCGTACAGCTCCAGGCGGCTGCCGGGGATGTCTTCATGCATCTTGTTCGCCTCGGGCACATCGCCGAAGGGGTTCTCGCGTCCCCATATGATCAGCGTCGGGATGGTCGCCAGCCGTGCGAGCCGCTCTTCACGCAGCAGGTTGCGCTGGCGAGTGTCCATTTCCTGCAGGCACAGCAGGTGGTCGATGTTCTCGACGAAGTCGGGCTGGTGGTAAATGCGATGTCGCACCTGAACGAGTTCCTCCGAAACGTCCTTTGCAGGGTCGTGCATCAGCAGGTTCAGGCGCTCACGAGTGAGCTGAACGTCGTCCTCTCGCACCGCTTTCCGGGTGGACGTCTTGATGCGTTCCATGATCTCCGGGTTGGCCTTCGTACCGCCAGCAGCGATCAACTGAAGGCTGATCACCCGGTCCGGAGTTTCCGACGCGAGCCAGGCGGCCACCCATCCGCCGAGTGACTCACCAGCGAGGTTCGCCCGCTCGATGCCGCAGGCGTCGAGGTAGTTGGTGAGGTGCTCGACGTACCGCGGGATCTCCATGTCGTGATCGGGCTTTGCGGTGTAGCCGTGGCCGAGCATGTCGATGGCGTGAACCCGGTAGCCCGCCTCGACGTGTGGGCGCACGTTGCGGGTGAACGCCTCGAGGTGGCCACTCGTGCCGTGGAGGAACACCACGACCGGGCCTTGCTCGGGACCCGCTTGCAGGCTGCGGGTCGGCACACCTGCGGCGTCGACCCACGACACCGAGAACGGGAGCCCGAGAAGGTCGAGCCAGGCGGTTTGTAGATTCATGATGTGTCGTGCTCCTTGTTGCGGTGGGGATCGCGTGCCTGCGAGATCGGGTGGTCGATGAGGGCGACGGCCATTCCGGTCAACCATTCGGGCATCGGCGAATAGCAGATGGTGCGGGTCGGTGCAAAGCCGCACGCGGCGCTGGCGACGATCCAGTTCCGTAGTTCGGCGGCGCCGTTTCCAGCCAGCTCCTGCAGCGAGTCCTGGTAGTCGATGAGCGAGCGGCCATCACCATGATCGAGGGAGGCAAGGATCGCCCTGTCCAGCTCCTCATTGAGACGCGAGGGTGCGTTGACGACGATGGCGCGACGGCGTTGTTCGAACTCGTCCCACCTGCCGCGGCCATCCACCCATGACTGAACCAGGAAGTCGTCATCGTCAGTCTCCGGGTAACGCCAGTCGGGGAACGGGAGCTGATGGGACAATCCTCCCGACCCGAGCACCGCCACCTTGCGGTCTCCGAACCCAGCGATCGCCTCGCCGAGCGCGATGCCCAAGTCGACGCACCGATCGAGGCGTGCCAGTGGCGGAGCAAGGCAGTTGATCACCACCGGAACGATCGGCATCCCTTCGGGCAGCACCCACTGGACCGCATGCGTGATGCCATGGTCGACCTCGAGGCGAGCGGACATGGCGAGATCGAATCCGGCGTGTGACATCGCCGACAACAGTGCATGGGCGAGCTCACGGTCGGTCGGCAGCAGCCCCTTCGGCGTGCCATGCTCGCCGACGCCGGAGACCTCACCGACGCCGATCGTGAAGGTCGGCATCAGGTCGAGCCACAACCCTCGGAAGTGGTTCGGCCCGACGACCACTGCAACCTCGGCTCCAGACGCCTCGATCGCCGCCCGTGCGGTTCCGAGGGCGTCGCGGAACTCGTGGGCGCGCTGCAGGTGGTCGACCTCATCCCACTTCGTATTCATCAATGTCGTGTGTGACGCCAGCGCGCCGATGACGATCTCGCTCACTGCGACCCTGCCTTGATACTGGTGGCGGTGAGGGCGAGGCGCACCAGGTACTTCGTGAGCATCTCGAGCGCGTCGACGTCGACGGCATTCATGCCCGGCCCGAAGCCCATCGGCGAGCCGTCGGGTTCGGTGCCCTTCGGTAAGCCGACGCGCACCGTCGGTATTCCGCGGTTGCGCAGGATGTTGGCATCAGTGGCGCCGCTCGTGCGGCGGGTGGCCACGTGCTGCTCCCCCGTTTCCGCTTCCCACGCATCGACAGCCGTGCTGACGATCCAGTGGTCTGGCTCTGTGCGGCTGCCGGGAATGCCGACGACCAGTTCGACATCGAGGTCGATCCCGTCGGACGCCAGCATCGCAACCGCACCGACGAGTGCGCGACGGGCGTCGAGCGGCGATTCCCCTGGTGCAAGACGCATGTCGACCCGAATCTTCACCTCGGCCGGTGCGAACGCCGCCATCCGCTGCCAGCCACCGGAGATTGCGGCCACCATTCCCTGTGGTTCGACGTGAGAGTCCGGATGCTCGACGCTCCACCGCTGGGCTCGCTCCACGAACCAGGCTTCGAGGCATTGCACCACCGTGGCTGCGTCGGCGATTGCGTTGCGGTAGGGAATCAAGTGGCGGGCGCCGACGTAGGTGTGGGTTCCACGGACGGTGACGTCGCACCAGGCGAGCCCGACCTCCTCCCATGCGATCGCCCAGCCCGACTTGGCGATCACGGCGGCGTCGGCCCACACGCCTTGCTCGATCATGAATGAGCAACCGACCCCTTGGCCGGTGTGGTGCCGCTGGGGTGCTCCGTCGAGTTCGGGCAAAGAGTTCGTGGGCATTCCACCAGCGCCGAACGCGGCGATGAGATCGCCGTCGAGCTCTACGCCCGACATGGCAATTGCTTCGACGGCGCCGAGGATGCATGCAGCGTGACCCTTCGGGTTCATCGCGCCGAGCCCGACGACGCGGCCACCGTCGACGAGCGAGTGGGGCAGCAGGTGCGGGTCGAGCTCGGCGGCCACGTGCGGGAGATCGTGGCGGGGGTCACCCGTGGTCATCGTGTCGATCGGCGCGTACAGCATCAACGTTGCTCCACCGCCGGCACCCGTCGCAGCAAGGCGCCCCCAGGCGTTGGCCTGGCGGTCGTCGAGTGGTTGCACACGCCCGTCGGCGCCCCATGCGACGAGCAGGTCGGCGATCACTCGAGCAAGTGGTGCCTCATCGCCCGTCGGCGAGGAGACGTCGACGAGCGCGCGACACAACTCGACCAGCCGATCGCGGTCGATCGCCTCATGGGCGCGCCGGACCCGGGAGCCGAGATCCTCAGGCAGCACTCGGACCCTTCGGCACTGTGCTGGTGTTTGCATCGGACCGGTGTGGCGATTCCACACCACCGATCCACGTACCCGTGGCCTTCGTCAACAGGTCGACGAACGTGAACCGCACGACGAGGCCGACCGCGACGAGTGCGAGCATCGCACGCAGGACTGGGCGCTTGGACGGGGTGAACTCAGCGGTCATGCTGTTGCTCCAGAAATCCGGTGACGATCGAGTAATAGTCCCACGGACGCTCCTCTTGCAGGTGATGGGAGACCTGGTCCATCACGTACAGCTGCCCATGAGGGACCATGCGGGCCAGCATCAGCGGGTAGTCGGGCGTGAGGAAGTCGTCGTGCATGCCCCAGCAGAACAGCGTCGGGCACTGAATGGTGCGCAGATGCCCTTCCAGGTCCTGCCATTCACCGCGCAGATCGTCGCTCGACGCAGCGAGTCGCATCTCGTCTGGATCCAGGCTCATCTCGTAGCGGTAGTCGATGGTGGTCGCGGGGATCTTGGTGCTGTCGTACCACTCGAGCCCGGCGATCAGCGCCTCCATCTTCTCGCGGGTCGGGCCAGCGCCGCCGAAGTACTCGTTTCGTGCCCGGCGACCTCGGGTCCCACCTTCCGGCAACGGGGCGAGCGGCCCGTAGAACACGGGCATGGACCCCGTGATCGACATCGCCCGCACCCGGTCGGGATGCTCCGATGCAAGCGCGATTGCGATGGTGCCGCCCCACGAGTTGCAGATCAGGTCGACACGGTCGAGTTCCATCGTGTCCAAGAGCGACACCATGGAACTCGCGAGGTAGGTCCAGCGCGGCCCCGTGATCGGGTGCTTGTCGGAACGCCCGTACTGCAGGAGGTCGACGAGATGCACGGGTCGGTCCTGCGCGAACAGCGGCGCCACCTGTCCGAAGTCGCTCCAACCGGTGCAGCCGGGGCCACCGCCGTGGAGGAACACCGCTGGTACACCTGACATCGCTGCGTCACCGTCGACGGTGACGACGTGGTAACCGTTGCCGTCGCCGGCCACGATGCGGCGCCCCTCGGGTTCAGCGAGGACCGGAGTCGGCTGGGCGAGCGGTTGAGGGCGTCGCGCCATGTCAGCTCTCCACTCGTTGGGACTGGCCGCCGACATCGGAGGTCACCTGCACGGGCGTGCCGGCGGGCGCCGGGTCGAACGAATTGCCAGACTCGATCAGGCGCCGCCACTCGAGCAGGGACACGTCGGGTCGGTAGAGCCGCTCGGGTGGGGCATCAGTGGCTTCGACCATCCAGCCGTCCTGGCCGGAGAATTGACCGTGGAACAGCCAGCGGATACCAAACAGGTAACGGGCGAAGAAGGACACGCGCTGGAGTCCCGACTTGAACTGAACCATGACGCCGACGTACTTCGTGCGGCCCTCGGCGATCGGCACGTAGAACTCGTAGTGGATGAATTGCGGGTAGGCAATCCGCAGCACGCCCGGTGCCGACAGGGACGCGAAGCCGGGATAGTTCTGTGAGGCGATGTACGGGTCGGGTGCCTCATTGCCGCCGGTGTTGCCGAGGAACTTTCCCTGCTGCTGCTTCGGCTTCATCTTCCACCAGCGTCGATTGGTCCACGTACCAAGGCCCGGGAACTCGGAGTCCCAGTGGCGTTCGTCCTCGATCCGGTAGATCCAGCGACCGTGCTGCTCGATGTGGACCTTGTTCCACGCCGGCATCATCTTGAACGTGCGCCACAGCGCAGTGCGATGCAGATACTTGGCGTGGCCCTCGTCAAAGCCGTTCTCGGCATACAGTCGGTAGTCGCCGTTGCGGTTCTCGATGCGGCCACCGACCGCCATCGGTGGCGCGTCGACCAGTTCCTCGGGGAGTTGATCGTCGATCGGATGCGGCTCACGGTCGCCGATGAAGATCCACACCAGCCCGATACGTTCCTCCACCGCGTAGGTCTTGACCGCAACCTTGCCGCACATCGGCGAGTCCGGGCCGTCGGTGATCACAGCCACGAGTTCTCCGTCGTCAAGATCGAACGTCCAGCCGTGGTAGGGACAGCTGACAGTGCCGGGGAACTCCTCGATTCCCTCCGACAACGCGACGCCGCGGTGCGGGCACCGGTCGTGCAGTGCGCGAGCACGCCCTTCAGCATTTCGCATGACCATGATCTTGTCGCCGCACAGCTCGATCTGCTGTGGCTTCGTCGTCACCTGCGACGACCACTGCACCGGGTACCAGTAGTTGCGTAGACCCAAGTCTGCGCCATCGTAAACCGGCCACGTCGACCAGTCGGCCTTGCCCGTGTGGTACTTCGACTGGCCGTCCGCCCGGACCCTCGTGCGCAGTCGTTCCGGTACGTCGACGATGGTGTGCTCTGCTGACATTTCGTTCCCCTCGATCGGACCCGGTGCCCATCGTCGCGTGCGTTCCGTCGTCAGGACCAGCCGACCGGTCCACACAGTGGACCGACGCAATCTGTCGGACAACTTTGCGAGCACATGCGGCATTGAGCAACTAGCTTGTCAATGTGGTCATCGCCTGTCTCGTCGTGTCGGTCGTCTTGGTTCTCGCATCTTTCGGATCCGCAATGGGCAAGTTGCAAGGCATCCCTCAGATGCGCGAGCTGCTTCGAAGTGTCGGAGCGCAGGACCATGCGCGACTGCTCGGTGCGTTGCAACTCGCAGGAGCTGTCGGTGTACTCGTCGGACTCGCCTTCGCTCCGATCGGTATCGCTGCGTCGGCAGGGTTGCTGTTGTACTACGCGGGGGCTATGGCTGCACACTTGCGAGCCGGCCACGCGCTGCGCCAGGCGCTGTTCCCTCTGCCGCTCGTGCTGTTGTCGGCAGCGGCGCTCTGGTTGCGCATCGCCACGATCTGATCGCCGGATCCGCCAGGAGCGGGATCCGTGGGCGGTGCACGCCGAACACTTCTGCCGTGTCCTACGATTGCCGCCGTCATGGCTTGGGTGACGGTTCCATTTCCAGTGCGTTGCCACCGTACGGCGGATCACCCCAGTCGGCCTCGAGCACCGCACGGAGCTGGGCTACAGTTTCAGCTCCGATGCGACCGGCGAGTTCGGCCTCGAGCCGGGCACTGATGATCGCCGCGTCGCGACCCAACAGGTGAGCTCGAGGGGCCAAACGAACGATCGTTGCCCGACCGTCGGCGGGATCGACATCGATTGCGATCAGGTCGTGATCACGGAGCTTGCGTAACAGCTCCTGCATCGACTGTCGGGTGATGCCGAGGCGGCGGGCCAATTCAGCCGGTCGCGTTCCGTCGTCGTCGATGCTGACGAACAGGAGCGACTGCGACCTGTTGAGGAAGGGCCACCCTGCCGCCTCCATTGCGGTGCTCAAACCTTCGTTGAACCAATCGGCTGCGGCGAGCAGCCTCGCCGGTAGTGATGGGCCGCGTCGATGTGCGGCCATCGGCCCGATCGAGGCCGTTTCGTCGACACGGTCGGTCATCGGGGAAACCTGCGAACGGAGCTGATCTGTCGATGCATGACTTCTGGTGACGCCCGACACGTAATCATGATATCGTCAGGCTACCTGACAACCGGGTCAGGCTGGGAACTCCGCTTCAGCGGGCGACGCGCCGGCTCACGGCGGGAGAAGGAATGAACTGCCATGGTCCCAAAAGTTTCACGCCATTGGATGACAAGCGGCGCCCTGCTCATCGTTCTCGGGCTCACGGCAGCCTGTTCCAGTCGCGACGACAGTGCCACACCGCAGACCGTCCCCGCTATCAGCGAGACAACAGTTGCCACCAACTCACCGACGACCGACACTCCATCCACCGACACTCCATCGACTGACGCCGCGTCGACGACCACGGTGGTCACCAAGGCGGCTGGCGACTTCGGCACGTTGTCCGGTGTGTGCGGGCCCGGCGACGCCAGCGGGGCCACCGCCCGGGGGGTCACCGACGACTCGATCACCGTTGGTACCGGCGCCGATGTCGAGAACCCGTTCTTGCCCGGCCTCGGCATCGGGTTCTTCGCCGCGGCAGAAGCGTTCGCCAACTGGTGCAATGCGGCCGGAGGCATCAACGGGCGTGAGATCGTCGTCAACGAGCACGACGGCGGGCTGTTCAACGCCGGCGCTGCGGTCGTCGCCTCGTGCGAGACCGACTTCATGATGGTCGGCAGCGGATTCGCCCAGGACGACCAGACCGTCGAACCCCGCCTCGAGTGCGGACTCGGCCAGATTCCGGCCTATCAGACGAGTGTCGTCGCCAGCCAGTCCGGTCTTCAGGTCCAGCCGCTGCCGACGCCGATCGACGAGTGGTTCGTCGGCGGATACCGAGCGGTCGGCGAGAAGTACCCCGGCGTGCTCGATGCCGTCGGCGTCCTCGGCTCGGCTGTTCCGACGCAGGAACGCAACAACGTCGGAGCAAAGGCCGGCGCAGAGTCAATCGGCGGGACGGTCGTCGACATCCAGCGCGTGCCACCTGGCTCCGTCGACAATTGGCGACCATACGCCGAGGCCCAGAAGGCAGCGGGTGTGCAACTGCTGATCCCCGGAGCTGCGGCGATCGGGTCGATGACGCCGTACGGGCAGGCGATGAACAACGCCGGATTCGCCCCGACGGCGATGGTCCTCGATAGCACGGCCTACAAGCCGGTCAACTATGAGGCGACCGCCGAGGCCGATCTGGCGCCGTTCTACCTCGCCCTACAGTTCTGGCCAGAGATCCTGGCCGAGCAGAGTCCGGCTGCCACACAGGCGATCGAGATCCTTCAGGCCACCGGGTCCGAGGCAAGCTACGACTTCGAATACGTCCAGGGCCTCAACGCGTGGCTGCTCTTCGCTGTCGCCGCAACGGCCTGCGGGTCGGAGCTCACGGTCGAGTGCGTGCTCGAACAGGCCGGATCGCAACAGGTATGGACGGCGGGCGGGCTCGTGCCACCAAAGGACCTGTCGGCCACCAAGCTCACGATGAACGAATGCTTTCTCATCGTCAGAGCAACGCCCGACGGCTGGGTCTACGAGGAAGAGATGACCAAGCCGAACAATGAGGCGTTCAATTGTTCGCCCGACAACGTCGCCAGCGTGACCGGCGTCGGCTGACCGCATGCAGCAGTTTCTCATCTTCACCGCTGCGGGCCTGAGCTCAGCGGGGATCTACGCGATCTCTGCGAGCGGTCTGACCCTGAAATACACGACCACTGGCGTGTTCGACTGGGCGCACGGTGGGATGGGAATGCTCGC
>Ga0335397_10009853_pt1 | contig 11886 bp, 10 predicted proteins | sample MAT04_FD_205740 | JGI IMG/M metagenome (GOLD analysis project Ga0335397, IMG submission 205740) | Freshwater microbial communities from Lake Fryxell liftoff mats and glacier meltwater in Antarctica - MAT-04 (spades assembly) (version 2) ...
AGGATGACAATTCCCAGCTGAGGCACCTTTCTAATCGGGAGACGATTTATCGCAAATATCGACGAATGAGATTTTTCGGCGCTAGCCCTCTATCAGCATACGTTTCACAAAAACAGTTATTCCGCATTGACGCCCACCAATTCGAACGACGCGCTGCGTCCTTGCGCGCTCACAACCTTGAGGCGAAACGGGACGTAGTGCCATTCCGGGGCGAGCCAGAACTGGGCGCTGCCGGTGGGTTTTCCGTCGGGGTCGGGTTTGCGTGAGCCTTTCCAGACCTGCGTTTTGATTTTCTTCATGGCGCGCGCTCCGGTCACAGGATCGGCGTCGCCAGTGGGTGCGTCGATCTCCTCCTCGCCCACGCGGGTGAGCGTGTAGACATCCACACGCCGCGCGGAGCCCACGCTGAGCGTGACGGCGTCACCCTTCGGCATCGCGAAGTAAAACTGTACGATCCATGTCAGCGGATCGTGCGGCGCACCCTCGAATGGAATCGGGTCTTTTTCCGGAATGCGCAGCAGCCGTTTTTCGTGATCAAAAATGATCTCCCGCTTCTTGTCCGGGTTGCCACGCTCTTCGACAAATTTGTCGGGGCGCAGCCCTTCAGCCGTGATCTGACCTTCGGATTCGCCAGTGAACGTGCCGGGATATAACAACGCGGCGAGCCCACGGCCGCGTCCCGTGACTTTCAGCTTGTAGCGTCCGTTGTCATGCGTGAATTGCAGATTCACCGGACCCACTTCGAATTTCTGCTCGCCAAGGTAAGCGGTGTACGCCAGTTCGATTTTTTTCGGCGGCATGCGCGCGGGTGGCGGCGCTAGCGGGGGCTCAACGACAGGCGGCGGTATCGGCTCTGGCACCGGATCAGGCTTGGCCTCGGCAACGACCGGCGCGACCGCTGGCTCGGGCTCCGGCGCAGGGATTGATTCAACGACGGGGTCAGCAACCGCAATGGCGACCGGCGCTTGTGCTGCCGTCACTGGACGTGGTTTAGCGGTCTTCGGTTTGGCTTTCGGTGCGGACTTCGCTGCCGCGACAGGCGCCGGCGGCGGGGGCAATTGCATGAACCGCGCAGTCAGCGGCAGCATCTTTTCTTCGGGCTCTTCGACGGCGACGAACGCACCGAGGATCAGGTGAACCAGCAACGATGCGAGTAGCGCCGCCGCGATTTTCCGTTTGGGCGTGGAGAACAGGCCCCGCCGTTGGGTCAGACTGCGCACCAGCGAATAACGGCCCTCATCCGGCGCGTCCGGTAAGGGAGTTGCAGCCGTTGGCGAGGATGAATCGGCAGGTGCCGGAATGGCTGCTTCGGACATGCACTCTGCTAAGTGGTTGCACCCGTGCTGGCGACGACTCGGGTCGCCGATTTCGGCAGCGTCCTCACCCGCAGGCCGTTCACCTGCAATCGCCCCTCGCAAAACAGGCGCACCGAATAGGGAAATATTTGATGTTCCTGCAGCAGCACTTTCGCCGCTAAAGTTTCAGCGGTGTCGTCGTCTTCAACTTGCACCGCCGCCTGCGCGATGATCGGGCCGGAGTCCAGTACTGGCGTCACAAAATGCACCGTGCAGCCGTGCAGTTTCACACCCTCAGCCAGCGCGCGTTCATGCGTGTCGACTCCGGGGAAACTGGGCAGCAAAGAGGGATGAATATTGATCAGGCGACCGGCAAATGCATTAGTGAATGTAGGCGTGAGGATTCGCATGAACCCTGCCAGTACGACCAGATCGGGACGGTGTTCGTTCAATGCATCGACTAGCGCCTGATCGAACGCCTCACGCGTCGCGAAGTCTTTATGGCTGATGGCAAAGGTATTGATGCCGGCGTCGCGTGCGATGTCCAGGCCTTTCGCCTGTGCCTTGTTGCTGCCGACGATGACGATATCGCCACCGCAATCATTACGCAAAAGCGCGGCCAGATTAGAGCCACGCCCCGAGAGCAGCACTGCGATGCGGGGGCGACTCACGGTAGTGGTGCTCATCGCAGCTTCAAATCCTCAGATCCATAAGTCACGCCGATCGGCTCAATCACGACCTGCTTCGGCCCGGCCTCCACGCTTCCGGCAACCCACGCTTCAATGCCGAATTGTCTGGCAACGGCAACCGTCTTTTCCGCCTGATCAGCGGCTACAAAGAACGCGAATCCTGCGCCCATGTTGAGCGTTCCGTACGCCTCGGCATTATCCAGCTTCGCTTCACGCTGCATGAACGCGAGCACCGGCGGCACCGGAGGCACGGTATGAATTCGATAGGTGAATTCGCTCGTGTGACGCAGCAGTTTGCGCCATCCGTGGCCGGTGACGTTGACGCAGTAATGCACGGCGACGCCTGCTTTGGCCAGCGCTTCGGTCACGGGCGCATAGAGCGTGGTGGGTGCGAGTAGGGCCTCGCCAAAGGTTTCACCGTTGCCAATATCGGCTTGATAGCCGTTGGCGAATCGCTCGGTCAATTTTCGTGCGAGTGATACACCGTTAGCGTGAATGCCACTCGAAGCCAACATCACAATCGCGTCACCGGGCGCAAGATTGTCACCGAGGGACAAGCGCGATTTCGGGTTGACAAGCCCGACGCAAGACGCGCCCAGATCAATCGTGCCGCCTTCGACCACGCCCGCCAGCGCCGGGGTTTCGCCGCCACCCCAAGACACGCCGCACGTTTCGCAGGCCACTTTCCAGCCCGCAATCAAATCAGCAGCGCGCTTCTTGTCGGAAAACCAGTCGCTGCCGCCTGCGGCCCAATAGGCTTGCACGATGAGCGGCGTTGCGCCGACGGTGATCAGGTCGTTCACGGCCATCGCGATGGTGTCCTGCGCGATGGCAGCGTAAAAGCTCTTTCCGGTTTCCCGATACACGGCGTCAGCGACCAGAATTTTGGTGCCTAGACATTCGACGATGGAGGCGAGATAAAACGGCCCGATGTCGAGCACGTAGGCCGACTCGCCACGCGAGGCGACGATTTCGGAAAGCCCGTGCTGCGCCAGTTGTGCCGCGGTTGCCTTCGCACTTTGCTGCGCAAGCAATTTGATCGGATCAACCTGATCGTAGTTGACGCCTGCCTGTTCGTAGGTCAGCGCGTCGGGATTTTTAGGCGGTGGTGCGGAAGCAGTCATAACGTGATCGTGTTTTAATGCCGCCCACTATGGCCGCAGACCCAAAGATGTCAAAGGAAAATTTTAGCCCGCCAGTGCAGGTTGCCCTGCTCACGCCGCCGCAGGCAGGGTTGGACGGAGCCGATGCGATGGCAACCGCGCCTTCAGTGGTCACCGTAACCGCCAGCGGCCCCCGCTGGTGGGTCGATCTGACGCCGACGCTGCGCGCCCTGGTCATCGCGGGCATTCTGATTGCGCTGGGCTATTTGATCGGCGCATTGGCGCCGGTGCTGACTCCGTTCATGGCCGGTGCCATCCTTTCCTATATTGCCGCGCCGATCGTGGCTTGGCTCGCGGCGCGGCGGATGCCGCGCGCGGCGGGGGCGGTTTTGATCGTGCTCACCATGGGCGCGCTGATCGCCGGGCTCGTGCTGGTGGTGGTGCCGCTGGTTTCGCACGAAATTTCGCAAATTGCCAGAAAGATGCCGGAACTCATCACGCGAGCGCAAACCGAGTGGTTGCCGTGGGTGAACAACCGGCTCGGCACAACGATTGCGTTCGATCTGACGCAGTTAAAGTCGTTGGTTCAGGAAAACGCTGGCACCGTAGGCAACTTGTCAGCGGAACTGGCCGGTTCGCTCAAACTGGGTGGCCAGATGCTTCTGGGCGTATTGGTCAACGCAATACTGTTGCCGGTGGTGATGTTTTATCTGCTACGCGACTGGCCGACGCTGATCGATGGAATTGACCATCTGGTGCCACGCTCAGCGCGCCAGATGGTGCGCAATCTGGCGCGGGAGATCGACGCTGTGCTGTCGGAATTTTTGCGTGGACAGGGGTTGGTCATGCTGGCGCTGGCGACTTATTACTGCACCGCGCTCAAGCTTGCGGGTTTGCAGTTCTGGCTGCCGGTGGGTCTGGTGACAGGCCTCTTGGTATTCATCCCGTATATTGGCTTTGGCATGGGTCTCTTGCTCGGCATGCTGGCGGCGCTGACTCAGTTTTCGACGCCGGGGCCGATCATCGCGGTAGCGGTCATGTTCGCCGTTGGGCAAATTCTCGAAGGCTTTGCGCTAACGCCTTATCTGGTGGGGGATCGTATCGGGCTGCATCCGCTCGCCGTGATTTTTGCTTTGATGGCGTTTGGGCAATTATTTGGTTTCGTTGGCGTGTTGCTGGCGTTGCCTGCCAGCGCGGCTTTGCTAGTGGCGCTGCGCGCGATGCACCGGAGTCTGGCTGCGGCCGAAAACACGCCTGTCGCTCCACCTGCGGCCTGAATCGGAAGCGCACTAGTTATGGCGATCACGCCACAGATTCCGTTTGATTTTTTCCTGCCCGAAGCGCCGCGCTTCGATAACTTTGTCGTGGGCGATAACGGCGAGGCGGTCTCACGATTGCTGGCGTTGACCAACGGCGGCAGTGAATCAGGCGCGCGAGCAGTGGTGCTCTGGGGCGGACGTTCGGTGGGCAAATCGCACTTGCTGGCGGCTGTCGCGGCGGAGTTGGTCCCCGCTACTTTGATGCTCAATGCGGCCTCGGTGTTTCCAGCGGATCCTTTCGTCAATGCACGAATTCTCTTCGTAGACGACGCCGATCAGCTCAATGCCGAACAACAGGCCTGGCTGTTCACGGCGTTTAATCACGTAGTGCAAAACGGTGGCGTGACGGTGGCGTCCGGCCAAACGCCGCCGGGGCGATGGTCAATGCGAGATGATATTCGCACCCGGATGGGTAGCGGGCTCGCCTTCGAATTGCTGCCGATTCCGCAGGACGACCTGCCTGCTGCACTGTCGGCCTATGCCGCCGGACGCGGATTTGATGTCAGTAACGAGGTGCTCACTTTCCTCTTAAGCCACCACCAGCGTGATATCGCGTCGCTGTGCCAGACGTTGACGGGCGTGGATCGACTCTCTCTCGCCCTGAAACGCCGGGTGAACGTACATCTGCTGCGCACTTACCTAAATGAGACAGCGGCGACCAGCCAAACGTAGAAAAGTTGCACGATTTAGCGTTTTCCCTTAATTTTCTCCAAAATGCACCTTAACATCGATGGTTGAGCTTTGACAACGACATCGTCGACTTCGAAAGCGCAAGCAGGGGAGCTCCGGTTTGTGTTTTTGTTGCTTTTTGTGTCAACCGACCAAAAAGCGCGTTCGTTATCTGCTCAGGCTTGTGAAACACCGAGTCAAGCAAAAAAATTACCAACTCTCTAGAGGATTTGAAAATGAGCAAACTGTTAACCGCCCTTATCGCTTCGGCTTTCGCCGCTGTATCTTTCGCACAAGCACCGGCCGCTCCTGCTGCCCCAGCCGCTCCTGCTGCTGCACCCGCTAAAGCTGCTGCTCCAGCCGCTCCTGCTGCTGCTGAGAAAAAAGCAATGCCAGCTAAAGCTGTCAAAAAAGCAAAGAAAGCAAAGAAAGCTAAAAAAGCTAAAGCTGCTTAATTCGACGGCGCTCTTTACGTAAGTAAAAGTCGCTTAGAACTGAAAAAAGCACCCTCGGGTGCTTTTTTCTTTTCTGCCCCCATTTTTTGTGCTCTTGATTCGCTCGCAGATAATTCGTCCATGAAAGTTATTGTCGGTCTCTCCGGCGGCGTCGATTCCGCTGTCTCCGCGTCGCTGCTGAAAGCGCAAGGCCACGACGTGCTCGGCATTTTCATGAAGAACTGGGAAGACGACGACAACGGCGAATATTGCTCGACGCGTGAGGATCTGGTCGATGCGGTGAGCGTGGCCGATCACATCGGTATTGACATCGAAGTCGTCAATTTCGCCAACGAATACAAAGACCGCGTGTTTTCGTATTTTCTGGCCGAGTATCAGGCGGGCCGCACGCCGAATCCGGACGTGCTTTGCAATACGGAGATCAAATTCGCGGCTTTTCTGGATCATGCAATGCGGCTGGGGGCGGACAAGATCGCGACCGGCCACTACGCTGGCGTCCGCGAAACCGACGGACGTTTTGAGCTTTTGAAGGGCTTTGATGCCACTAAAGATCAGTCGTACTTTCTGCATCGGCTGACTGAGGCGCAGCTCTCGAAGGCGATGTTTCCACTGGCGAACATCCCCAAGCGCGAAGTGCGCGCGATTGCCGAGCGCGAAGGTATTCCGAATTTCGCCAAAAAGGACTCTACGGGGATCTGCTTTATCGGCGAGCGACCGTTCCGTGAGTTCCTTGAACGGTATTTGCCGAAAACGCCCGGCAAAATGGTCACGCCCGAAGGCGAACACGTTGGCCAGCATCAGGGGCTCGCGTATTACACGCTTGGTCAGCGCGGCGGCCTGCACATCGGCGGATCGCAATCGGGCTCGGGCGAGCCCTGGTATGTCGCGGGCAAAGATATGGCGAAAAATTTGCTGATCGTCGTGCAGGGTCGCGAGCATCCGGCGCTGAGAAAGACCGACGTACCGCTTGTGAACACACACTGGATTTCTGGCAGCGATCCGGCCACAGGCAATGGCGGCGGCACAGACGCTAAGTGTGGCTACGGCGGCAAGACGCGCTACCGTCAACCCGATGCGGCCTGCGAATATTTGCCCGCCGATAGCTCGCATGCGAACGCGACGCTCAATTTTCACGAAGGGCAATGGGCCCCGACTCCGGGCCAATACGCAGTACTTTATCGCGACAACGTCTGTCTCGGCGGCGGTGTAATCGCCTGATTGCCGTGGCGCTTGATATGACCTTCTTCAGCAGCTTTTCTCTGGAATTACCGCTGATTGGGGGCTAAGGCCGATATCGTGCAATAGTCGACCTTTTGTCTTTTGGCCACTCAGCCCTTGTTTCTTAACGGCTACAGCGAAAAGCTGATCTCCACAACAGAACAATTTAGCACTCGCATCGCGTCGCCTGCCGTGATAGCGTTCGCTCCATGAATTTCTGCAAACGCATCGTTGCCGCCACACTCATCGTCACGCTGGCGACGCCGCCGTTGTCACTCTTCGCGCAAACGCAGACCATCAGCCAGGAAGCCACGATTCGCGTCACCCGAAAGGCGACTGATCAGTACGCCGTCGAGGGCAGCAAGATCACCATCACGACGAAGTATTGCCACGAATATGTGCGCAACGAAGAGGCAATCTTGACCACGCGGGCTGAGGGATCAGAAAACGCGCTTCTCTTTGCGACGGGTGCTCAGTGCGAAGTGATCAGCGCGACCAAAGCTGACGACAGCAAGTTCTCGCTGCTGGATTTCCTCATTCAACTCGGCCTGATGATCGCGACCAAGGGGTTGTTGGGCAGTCCGACTATCCCGATGCCGAAGCGAAACTGAGTCGATGTCCGGTCAGCGCCCGGCAAAACCCCGCAGTACGCCCACCACGTTGTCGCCAATTTCGGCGACCGCGTAGCCACCTTCCATCGCCAATAGCGTCGGCAATTTGAGCCGGGCGATGGCTTCCCCCACCTGCGGATAGTCCGAAGTTTTCAGCTTGAAATGAGAGATCGGGTCACCTTCAAACGTGTCGACGCCTAGTGACACGACCAGCGCATCAGGTTTGAATCTGCTGATGCTGGCGAGCGCTTGATCCAGCGCGGCGAACCACGTCTCGACTGCGCTGCCTGCGGGCAAAGGCAGGTTCAAATTAAAGCCCTCTCCCGCGCCGACGCCCTGCTCGTCCGCATGCCCCAGGAAAAATGGATACTCGGTCATCGGGTCGCCGTGAATGCTCGCGAAGAACACGTCGTTGCGCTCGTAAAAAATGTCCTGCGTGCCGTTACCGTGGTGATAGTCCACGTCCAGAATTGCGACACGCGCACAACCTGAATCGCGCAAGGCCTGCGCCGCAATCGCCGCATGATTCAGGAAGCAGTATCCGCCGAAAAAATCCTTGCCCGCGTGGTGCCCCGGCGGACGCGTGAGCACGAAAGCGCTTTGCTCGCCCGCGTTCATCAAATCCACGGCGGTGAGCGCGCAATCGACCCCTCCGCGCGTTGCTGTCCACGTACCAGCGGTCAACGGCGAGCCCGCGTCGAACGAGTACAACCCCATGCGTGCCGCGAAGTTTTTAGGCTCGACGTCCGAGCGCATGCCGCGAATTGGCCAGGTGGCCGGGAAAGCGTCGCCCTTGCCACCGAGCGCAAGGTATGCAGTATGTGCGCCTCGAAGGAACTTCACATAACGTTCGCTGTGAACTTTGAGAATCGTTTCATCGCCATGCACTGTAGGCGCGATGATTTCGCCAAGTTTCGTGCGTTCGACCGCAGCGAGTACCCAATCCGCACGCTCTGGCTTTTCGAAGGCGGGCACCTTCTCGCCTCGAAAAAATTCGTGTTCAGCCCTATGCTGGCTATGCGCTGCGTTGTAGATGGTTTTCATCGTGCTATTTTGCCTGTGGGCGTGGCTTACGGTCGATTTGTCGCATCAGGAACGCTACGGCTACGTTTGCCCGCAAAATGTCGGTGTGTCCAACTACACAAGTTTGCCGACCATGAATTCCGCCGCAGCTCAACTGCCCTTGCACACCCGTTTCAACCCACTCATCCGCCCGTATCTCGTGCTGAGCGTCGGCTTCAGCATGCTCGTCACCGTCATCGGTATTCCGTTCGCGATCCTCTGGTTTCTAGGCATCGGGCAATCGTGGGCGCGGCACTATTTCGACAAGCTCGAATGCGAACTGACGCCGCGAGCGCTGCGCTATCGAAAGGGCATTTTCGTGACCGTGGAAAAGACCATTCCACTCGAAAATATTCAGGACGTGACGTTCATCGAAGGCCCACTACTCAAGCGCTTCAACCTGAGCATTCTGAAATTCGAAACCGCAGGTCACAGCGCCGGGCAGGCCAACGATATGAAGCTCATCGGCATCATTGATGCGCATGATTTTCGTGCGCGGATTCTGGCGGCTCGGGATGAGATGAAGCGTGTTGGTTCGAATGGGGTTGCGACTGGTGGTAGCACGGAACAAGCGCAGCTGGAAGCGCTGCGTGCGATTCAAGTAAGCTTGATGGAGATACTGGCGGTGGTCAGAACCGCAAGTAAGAATTGAACTTTCAATCAATAATTTGTTCCTGGACTATCGATTCCCGTCAAAACTTCTCAGCCGTATGTCTATGTCGAATCACAAACTGGAGATTCCGAATTCGACCGACTGGCAAGGCTACGAGGCCGACCTCGACGTGCGCCACGCACACAAGCTTCAGTTTGGAAAATCAAATGACGACGTCCAGCGCTACTTTGGTGGTGCGCAGTCGATCAGCCGTGCCGACGAACTTCAATTCATGCCGCGTCCTGCATTTCAGTACTACGTCTTCGCTTACTCGCAGTACGTAATGTCGGAAGACGCGCGCGGAGATCCCGACTCCGCAAGTCCGTTTCTGCGCCTTTTGGTAGAGCGGGAAAAACAAGATCCCGGCAGCGTTAGAAAAATCGACTCGCACCTGAGGCCAACCGTAGAGTTTGTGGCCGATCATCAGGACTATTTTGATGCCGACTACGACATTTACGGAAGTTTCAATGATTTGGCGATGCAGCTAAAGGAACTCTGCGCCGAAGCAGATTAGGCGACGTACGGTGGATGCCCGCAGAGGTTCCACCATCGTTGTAGGCAACCGCGCTCGGTGGAACCGCAAGCGTTCCAGCCTACAAATGCCCGAATCCCCCACCACCCGGCGTCTGGATCACGAACACGTCATCCTTGTTCATCGCGACTTCGCAAATGTGTCCATAGTCTTCGCGTGAACCGTCGGTTCGTTCAACCCAGTTTTTCGCCGCAGCGCCGGGTTCGCCGCCTGCCATTCCGTGCGGTCGATTAACTCGATTGTTGCCGAGAATGGCGGCGGTCATGGGTTTGAGGAAGCGGATACGGCGATCTGCGCCGTCGCCGCCGTGGAACTTGCCTTTGCCACCGGTGCCCAGCTTGATGGTGTGTGAATCGACGCGCACCGGGTAGCGGAATTCGAGCACTTCGGGATCGGTCAGGCGCGAGTTGGTCATGTGGCATTGCACGACGCTGGTGCCGTCGAACGTGGGGCCTGCGCCGGAGCCGCCGGAGATGGTTTCGTAGTATTGGTATTCGTCGTTGCCGAAGGTGAAGTTGGTCATCGTGCCGTACGCACCGGCGAGAACACCGAGCGCTCCGTACAGGCAGTTGGTCGCGGCCTGCGACACTTCCACGTTGCCCGCGACCACGGCGGCCGGATACCCGGGCGACAACATGCTGCCGTCGGGGATGACGATTTCGATGGGCTTCAGACAACCGGCATTCATCGGGATTTCGTCATCGACCAGCGTGCGGAAAACGTACAGCACCACTGCGCGACTGACGCTGCGCGGGGCGTTGAAATTGCTTGGGCGCTGCGCCGAGGTACCGGTGAAATCTACCTTCGCCGTGCGCGCTTCACGATTGATCGAGACCTTGACGTGAATGTGACTGCCGTCGTCGAGGTCGACGCCGAATTCACCGTCGGTGAGTTTGTGGATCACGCGACGAACGCTCTCTTCCGCGTTGTCCTGCACATGCTTCATATACGCCACGACGACCTCGCGACCGAAGTGCTCGACCATTTTGGTCAGTTCGTTCGCGCCCTTGTTGCAGCTCGCAACTTGCGCGCGCAGGTCGCCGATGTTTTGCGCGACGTTGCGAACGGGGTAAGCGTCGTGGGTGAGGATTTGCGTGAGTTCGTCCTCTAGGAACACCCCTTCGCGCACCAGTTGCACGTTGTCGAGCAGCACGCCTTCTTCGCTGATGTGCTTTGAGAACGGTGGCATGGAGCCCGGCGTGATGCCGCCGATATCAGCGTGGTGACCACGCGCAGCGGTGTAGAACAGCGGTGTCGTTTCACCGGGCAGAAAGATCGGCGTGACGACAGTGACGTCAGGAATGTGGGTGCCGCCCGCGTACGGCGCGTTGAGCACGAAGGCGTCGCCGGGCTTCATCTGCCCGGCACGCTTTTCGAGAATCACGCGAACACTCTCTCCCATTGAGCCCAGATGCACCGGCATGTGCGGCGCGTTCGCCACGAGATTGCCCTCGGGATCAAAGATCGCGCAGGAGAAGTCGAGTCGCTCCTTGATGTTGACCGAGTAGCTCGTGTTCGCGAGCGTTACGCCCATCTGCTCGGCAATCGCCATGAACAGGTTGTTGAACACTTCGAGCAGCACCGGATCGGCGGTGGTGCCGATGGCGTGGGCACGCTCGGCCTTCTTGGTGCGTTCAAGTACGAGGTGATTGTGCGGTGTGACGACGGCGCGCCATTCGGGCTCCACGACCGTCGTTGCAATCGGCTCTTTGATGATGGCGGGACCGGTGATGATGTCGCCAGGATGCAAATCTTCGCGATAGAAAACTTGCGTGGTGCGCAAGGCGTCGTCGGTGAAAGCTCTGACTTCGGCGCGCGCTTGCATACCTGCGGGACGAGCTGGCAAATTGGGTGTTGACTCTTGCGCGGATTGGGTTTGGCCAATCGCTTCGGCGGCGATAGCTTCAACCACGAGCGCGCGACCGGGCATGAGGAAGCCGTAGCGCTGACGATAAGTTATTTCGAATTGCTTAAGCAGCGAGGCAGCTAGTCCCCTCTCCCCCGGAGGGAGAGGGTTAGGGAGAGGGGGACGGTGATTCGAGGAGCCATCATTAATCTCCACGCCGCCGTCCCCCTCTCCCCCAACCCCTCCCCCGCTGGGAGGGAGGGGAACAGGGAGCGCCAACTCAATCGCCGTGTCCGTGCCATCATATTTCAGCGCGAGCGTTCTAGCGACACGAACTTTGTCTGCATCAAGCCCCTGCGCCTCAACATTGGCACGAGCCTGTTGGCTAAGCGCTTCAAATTCAACACCCAGCGAACCAAGCAGTTCGTCGCTCAA
>Ga0335397_10009857_pt1 | contig 11882 bp, 5 predicted proteins | sample MAT04_FD_205740 | JGI IMG/M metagenome (GOLD analysis project Ga0335397, IMG submission 205740) | Freshwater microbial communities from Lake Fryxell liftoff mats and glacier meltwater in Antarctica - MAT-04 (spades assembly) (version 2) ...
GATCGGATAGCGCACCGTGTACGTCGTCTCGAGGAACGGCGGCACCTCGAGCTTGCGAAACGCCGTCTCGAGGCAGCCTGCGCCGCGCGAGGTGCTCCACTCGCTCGGCAGCGTCACGTGCACCACCAGTCCAGTCGAGTTCGAGCGCGACCATCGCGTTGCCACGCGGCGCGCCGGCGCTCACGCACGCGCTCAGGTCGGTGGAGAGTCGCGCGCCCGCAGCGATCAGCTCATCGCGCGCTGGTGTCTGCCGCATCGGCGCTCCGTCGGGACGCGCGGTGGGTCGCGGCGGCAGCGCTGCGGCGGCCACGTCGACGTCCGGCGTGCCGCGATACGTGACGGTGAACTCGAGCATCGCCGTTGGCGCGCGACCGACGGTGCGTGCACGGATCTCCGTCTTGCTGAGGCGCATACGCGCGCTGGTGCGCGTGCCGGCGAGCAGCTGACCGAGCTGCGTCACGGGCGCTCCCGGCGGGTCGTTGCAGGGGCGGCGCGTGTCGTCGAAGACGAGCGCGGTCATCTCGTCTTCGTCGTCGAGCGCGACCATGTAGAGCAGCAAGTAGCGCAGGTCGCCGAAGTTGCAGCGATTGGCGGGCGTCGAGAAGGTGAGCGCGCGTGGGAAGCGAATCACCATCGAGGTCACGTAGCCCTGCGCGTCGACGGTCGCGCGCAGCTCGCGGCCGTCTGCGGCCTCGCCCGGCTGGCCGAAGACCAGCACCTTGCGACCGCGCGCCGTCACGCTCGGCAGCTCGCTCCAGCCCGTGTAGCTGAGGCCGCGATCACCGCGGAAGCGATTTTCGTGCTGACCGACGCGCGCCTCGGCGTGGCTCGCCGAAAACCAACACAGACACGCGACGATCACACACGAGAGACCGCGCATCGACTGCTGCACACCGCGCCTCATCGATCGTTCGACATCGCTCTTCATGGACCCTCCGCGTGGCGCTTGGTCCGCCGTCGCATCGTGCGCACCAAGCTGCGCCTACAGCGACGGTGGCGCCGCGCCGCGGACACCGACGACGCCCCGCTCCCCGTTATTCGCTGCCGATGCTCGCACGTGCACGCGCGGCCCGCCGGCAGCACGTGACCCGCCGCGTCGTTGCGCGCTATCCTCGACGCCATGAGCCCCGAGCAGCCCCAGTCGTTCGAAGAGTTCTGGCCGTATTACGTGTCGCAGCACCTCAACGGCACCAGCCGCGCGCTGCACGTCGTCGGCACCACCATCGGCCTCGCGCATCTCCCAGTCGTCGCCGTGTTCCCGCCCGCGCTGGTGCCTGCGCTCGCGTGGGGCTACGGCCTCGCCTGGGTCGGTCACCTCGCGTTCGAGAAGAACCGCCCAGCGTCGTGGTACAGCGCGAAGTTTCTCGCGTGGTCGTTCCGCGGCGATCTGCGGATGCTCAAGTACACGTACGCCGGCAAGATGGGCGCGGAGGTCGACAAGGTGAAGGACCTGCTCGCCAGCGAAGAGCTGACCGTCCAGACGCCGCAGTCGACCAGCGGTCACGCCGTCCACGCCTGAAACGCGCGCGTCGATGGACGAATCGCGCGCAATCGTCGTACTCAGCCGACGATGGCGAGCGCGCGGCGCGGTCGCTCTGCCGGGAGCGCGTTGAACGCGCGCTTCCAATCCGCGAACTTTCCACCGGCGTGAACGGCGTCGAGCACCGCGCGGCCCTCGGCCTGTCCGCCTTGCGCCAGGACGTGCTCGACCCAGCCCCAGCGCGCGCTCGTGGCGCGGACGTCGACGCGGCCGCGCACGCCGCGACGTAGGCGATCGAGGCGCGCTTCGACCACCGAGATGCCCGCGAACGGCGCGCCGTCGAGCGGCGTGTTGCGCTTGCTGACGAACGGGCCGATGCCGAGCGCGAGCGGGATGATCTTCGAAAGCTCGGTGGAGAAGCGCACCAGCTCGTCGATGTCGACGTCTTCTTCGCCGGGCAGGCCGCACATCATGTAGAGCTTCATCCGCTCCATGCCGTGTGCGCGCGCGAGCTCCGCGGCCTTGAGCAGATGGCGCTCGCGGGTCTTGCGCTGAATCGACTCGCGCATGCGCTCGCTCGCGCCGTCGCCGGCGGTCGTCAGCGTGCGATAGCCGCCCTTCTTCAGCGCGGCGACGAAGCGATCGTTGAGTCGATCCGGCCGCAGCGACGACAGCCCGACGCCGCGCCCCTCGTCGGCGAGGCGCTCGACGATGTCGGCGATGCGCGGATGATCGCTCACCGCTGCGCCGACGAGACCGACGCGCTTCGCCGTCTCCGGAATGCGCGCGAAGATCGTCTCGAACGGCACGATGCGCATGCCGCCGTTGGTCGAGCGGCGCATCACGCAGTAGTGGCAGCCGCGCGAGCAGCCGCGCGACGTCTCCACCAAGAACATGTCGCGCAGCTCGGTGTTCGGCGTGGTGATCTGCGCGTACGCCGGAAGGAGCTCGTCCGAGCACTGCGCGACCGGTGGCATGCGCTCACCGTGCAGCGCCGGGATGAACGCCGACGGGATCTCTCGCGCCAGCGCCTCGAGCGCCTTGCGACGGTCGCTGCCGCTGGCGAAGATCACGTCGAGCGCGTCGTGGATGGTCTGGTCCGCCTCGCCCATCAAGATCGCGTCGGCGAACGGAGCCACCGGCAGGGGATTCGAGAACGTGAGCGGCCCGCCGATGAGTACGAACGGATGGCGGTTTGTACGCTCCTCGGCGAGCGGTGGGATGCCTGCGAGCTCGAGCGCATCGACGAGCCCCGCGAGCTCGAGCTCGTACGCGACCGAGACCGCGACGACCGCGTAGTTGCTCACCGGGCGCTCGGCCTCGTAGGTGAACAACGGCGCGCGCGAGGCGCGCCACGCAGCGACGTCTTCGGGCAGAAACGCGCGATCCGCGCCGCGCCCGCTCTTGTGAATCTCGCGATAGATCGCCTGATAGCCGAGCGACGACATCGCCGTTGCGTACGGGCTCGGATAGAGCAGCGCGACGCGCTCGGAGGCCTCGCTGTAGAGGGTGCCGATCTCTTCGCTGAGGCGCGTGCTCGCCAGAGCGCGCATGTCGTCGATGAAGCTCAAAGCGCGCCACCATAGCGCAGCGCCGCCATCACGCGATGCGGCGGCGCTCCTCGAGCGGATCGACGCGATAGAGGGCGGCGTAGCGTGTCTTCAGCGCCTCATCGTCGCTCACGTTCGCGACGCACTCGGCGATCAGCGCCTCGACCTCGTCGCGCGAGATCTTCACCGGCGCGCCGGCGACGAACATCGCGTCGTTGCCGCGGCCGTGCACCAGCGTGCGCGCCGCCATCCACAGCGGCAGCAGACAGAAGAGGCGAATCCCGGTCTCGGTGGGCGGCAGCGACAGCGCGTAGCGGAGCGCACCATCGAGATGCGCCCGCGCGACGTCGAAGAGCGGCGCGACCGCCGCATGCGCGCGCTTGCGGTTCGCCGGATCGACCAGCTCGTCGATGCCGAGGCCGACGGCGCCGACCGCAGTGCGCGGGATGAACGACCAGTGACGCGTCCGATCGTCGGTGACGTCCTTCAGGATGTTCACCAGCTGCAGGCCGGTCGCGAAGCTCTCCGCGTCCTGGCGCAGCTTGCGCTCGAGCAGCACGCCGCTGCGCGCCTCCATGCCGTTGGTGCGCAGCTCGTCGACGAAGAGCTCGGTGAGCATGTGCCCGACGGTGCCGGCGACGTAGTAGCAATAGCGCTCGAGATCCGCGACGGTGTAGAGCGCGATGAAGCCGTCGTCGCCGCCCGAGCGACGTGAGTAGAGATCCATGCCGCGCGCCATCTCCGCGACCCAGCGCGTCGAGATCGCGATGGTATTCGGGCTCTGTGCGCGGAAGACACGCATGATCAGCGGCAGCGCGCGCGCCAGCGAGAGCTCCGCGTCGTCGCCGAGGATCGCGTCGAAGCCGGCCGCAAACTCGGACGGCGAGCGGTCCTGCTCGAGCGCCTCGAGGAACGTGCGAAAGAGCTCGCCGCGCACATCGCTGGTGACCGCCGCGTGATCTTCGATGGTGTCGGCGATGCGGCACAGCAGATAGCCGAGCGTCACCGCGACCTCGAGCCGCGGCGGTAGCAGCGCGATCGGCTTACTGAAGGTGCGCGACACGTTGCCGAGCGCTTCTTTGCAGAACGCCCAGTCCGACTCGGCGATGGTGACGGTGACGCGCTCGCGCTGTAGCGCCTCGCCGCTCGGCTGCTCGGCGGTCCGCTTGTGCACCTTGCGCATGCGCGCGGAGATCGGCCGGCCCGCGCGGTGTGCCTCGTAGATCGCCAGCGACTCGACGATCTCCGTCGTCTCGTCCCAGCCGATCGTCGGATTCGACTCGAACGCGCTGACCAGCGTGTGCGCGAGCTTCGCGCGCAGCGCCTCGGCGGGCGCGCTTGAGCGTGACAGTGCGGCGAGCGCGGCTGCCGAGGCGAACGTCTCGCTCGCGCTGCTTTCGGCGTGTGCGAAGTCGCTCTGCAGCGTCGACTGCAGCGTCGACTGCAGCCACTTCGTCGCGCGGCGCACCGCGGGATCGCCGGGGTTCGCCTCCGCCGCGATGAGCCCCTCGATCGCCCACGCGGTCTCGAGCACCGCCGCGTCGAACGAGCCGTCGTCGCGCTGCTGGGCGCGGATGTAGTCTGCTGCGCGCGTCAGCACCGCGTCGAGATCCGCGTCGGTCGCGTCCGGACGACGGCGCATCACGACGTCGAGCGCGCGGCACGCGAGCATCGTCGAGCGCAGATCGGCGCGAACTGGGCCGGTCGACGCGCCGAAGCCGCCGTCGGGCCGCTCGCACGTCAGCAAGATGCGCAGGCCCTCGGTGAGCCCGGCGATCGACGCCTCTGCCCACGCGGCGCCGTCGAGCAGCAAGATCACCAGGCCCGCGAGCGCCTCCATCTCGATCGGCGAGCCCGCTTCGAACAGCCGCGCGAAGCCCTCGACCGAGAGCCGCCGGCGGCCAATCGTCATCCGCGCGGCCATGCCCGGGCGCATCGTGCGGCTGGTGATCGCGCGCATCATGCGGATCGCCGGCACCGCGAGCTCGCGATCCGGGATCGTCCCGAGCTGACGCGCGATCGACTCGAGCTCGCCGAGCAGCGCGTCGCTGCCGCGGCCGAGCACCTGATCGAGGTCGACCTCTTGCTCGCTCTTGCGCTCGCCGGTCTCTAGCGAGCCGTGCGTCTCGCGCGGCTCGACCATGCCCGCGAGCATCGGGATCGGATGCAGCGACGAGCTCGCGCTGCGGTAGCGCTCACGCACGGAGCTCGGCACCAACATCGCGGCGGGCCACTGCATCCATTCGGCGAGCGCGCCGAGTCGCTGCGGCAGCTTGTCGAGGTTTCCGTCGCTCGCCGAGCTCTGCGCTGCGCGGCCCGCCATGCGTAGAAACGCCGACGAGAACGTGCGCTTGCGCAGGTCTTGTCCGGCGAGGATCGACATCGTGCGGCGCCGCTCGGAGGCGCTCTCACGCAGCGTCGAGAACATCGCGCGGCGCAGCGAGACGGCGCCGGCGTCTTCGCGCCGAAAGCAGTGATAGAGCGCGTTCGACAGCACCTCTGGCACGTAGGCGCGGCGCGCGTCGGCGTAGTCCTCGAGCGAGCGCGCCTGCACCAGCGCCTCGACGTCTTCGAAGCCGAGCGTCATGCCCATCGCCGTCATCGGATGCACGTGGCCGAGCGCGTCGCCGACCAGCGCCACCTGGCACCCGCCGACGTCCTTGCCGAAGTGCGCACGCGGACGGAAGCGATTCGCCGCCCAGCCGGCGAGGCCACGCTCGAGCGCCGCGCGGAACGCCGGGCGCATCCCCGCAGGCAGCACTGGCGAGAACGCGTCCCACACGAACGAAGGCGTGCGCGCGCTCGGGCCGTAGGAGAGCGGAATGTCGAGGCAGCCGCGCACCACGTCGTCCGAGATTCGATAGAACAGCGCCGGCCCCGGACCGCCGAGGATCACGTGACCGAAGCCCTCGCTCGGCAGCGTCACGCCGCGCAGCTCGACGGCCGCCATGTACGAGAGCACCTGGCTGTTCTCGGGGATGGCGAGCTTGTCGCGCACCGTCGACGAGCGACCATCGGCGCCGACGACGCGATCGGCGTGCACCTCGACGATGCCGCCCTCTTTGCGCTCGATGCGCAGCAGCCGCCCATCGAGCTCCTTCACGCGCGCGAACGGCAGATAGTCGATGCCGTCCGTCTCCTGCGCCGCGCGCCGCAGCGCGCCGACGATCTCGCTGTGCTCGGCCGCGAGCGCCGTGCCGTGCGGGTAGGGCATCTCGATGCCGGCCGAGCCGTCGTCCGGCAAGATCACGAAGCCGTAGCCGGTGCGCGCGTGTGCGCCGTCGAGCCGACCGATGCGCAGCCGATCGAGCACCTCCACACCCGGCGGATGCAGCCACTCCCCGGCGAAGCGCTTGGCCGCGCGCGGGTCGGCCTCGACTAGCAGCACCCGCGCACCAGTGCGCGCGAAGGCCACGGCGGCGACGCAGCCCACTGGCCCACCACCGACCACCACCACGTCGTAGTTGCTCTTGATGCTCGTCATCGCGCTCTCTCGAATGTCATCTCAGTGCCACGCAGGAATCGGCGGGTGCACCTCGTTGTGCGGCGTCGTCGTGCGCGACCTGCGCCGCGACTCGAACGCTCCGAGTGCCCACACGGGGAAGTAGCGGCGGTACAGCGTGTAGTCGAGCAACGCCGTGTGAAAGAAGACGCCGACCGGGTCTTGCTTGCGCCAGGTGCCGTCGTCCGCCTGCGAGGACGCGAGAAAGCTCGCTGCGCGTGCGAGCGCCGCGAAGTTCGGCTCGTCCGCATCGCAGAGAGCGAGCAGCGCCCACGCGGTCTGCACGTATTGGCTCTCGCTGTGCTCGACGTAGCGATCGAGCACGGCGCTCTCGTGGTGCTCGCCCCAGCCGCCATCGGGACGCTGCCGGCCGAGGAGCCACTGACACGCACGGCGAATCGCCGGATCGTGGCTCGGTACGCCCGCGGCGATGAGCCCGCGAACACCGAACATCGTGCCGTACAAAAAGTGCACGCCCCACGCGCCCGCCCACGAGCCATCGGGCCGCTGCTGGGCGCGCAGCCGCTCGACGCCACGCGCGATCGCACGGTCCACCGCGCCAGCGAGGACGCCGGGCTGCTCGCGGCGAAATTTCGCCAGCGCCGCGATGCACGATGACGTGCACTCGGAGTACGACTGCTCGGTCATCGAGTCGCCGAACATCTCCGCCGGATTGAGCCACTCGAGCGAGACGTCGACCCGCCGAGACTCGTAGCTGCCGAAGCCGCCGTCGGCGTTCTGCGTGCGCAGGATAAAGCGCACGGCGGAGGTCAGATCGTCGACGCTCGCGCGGGGAGCTGCGAGCGCGTGTCCTCCTTCGAGCCGCGCGAGCACCGCCTCCGCCGTGCAGTCGCTCACTGGCCAGCCGTGCCAGACACCCGCGAAGCAATAGCCGCCCGTCGGATCGATGCGATGAAACTCCGCCTCGCGTCCGGTGCCCTTCTTGATCTGCTGCGACGCGAGGAAGCTGTCCGCGCGGCTGAGCGCGCTCTTCACGTCGACGTGCGGCGCCGCCGCGGCGAGCGCCTGCGCGGCGAAGGACGTGTCCCACGTCGCGCTACGTGCGCCGGCCACGCGCGCGCCGTCCTCTTCGTCTTCCCAGACCCAGCCGTCGAAGGCGTCGAGCGCCTGCAGTAGATCCGGATCGCGCGGATCGGCCGCGTGCAGCGCCAACATGTTGAGCAAGCCGCTCACCGGCGAGATGCACGTGTAGTGCGTGGCGCGCAGCTCGTAGCGAATGTTCTCGCGCAGGCGTGCCAGCAGCCCCGCGCGATTCTTCGGCGTGCGCAGCTTCTCGAGCCGCGTCAGCGCGGAATAAGCGAGGGTGAGCGGCTTACTCCAAGGCGTGTGCAGATCCGCCGCTCGGATGCTCGAGCGCGCCGCGCTGAAGTCGACCTTCTCCCAGCCCCCCGGGAACAGCTCGTCACGCAGCTCGAGCACGCGCGGCGAGAGCGGCGCCGCAAAGCGCGACCCGGAGATCGTCGCCATCGCCATGTAGATGAGCCGTGTGTGGCAGTAGTAGCGCGACGGATGGACGGGTATCCACTCCGGCAGCAGCCACATCTCCGCTGCGACCGGACTCACACCCTTCCACTCGTAGAGTCCGACGATCGCCAGCCACAGCTTGCCCCAGCTCGGCACCATCGCGGCGCCGCCCTCGCGGCGCACGAACTCGTAAGCGCGCGCGACCAGCGGATCGTTCTTCTCGACGCCGAGCAGCCGCGCGGCGACGTACACCAGCGTGGTGACGAAGAGGTACGGCGGTGAGAGCTCGTGGAGGCCCCAGCTTCCGCATCGCAGACGCGTCGCCTCGAAGTGGCGCAGGATGTTCTGCCGCCGCTCGCTGCTGAGCGGAATACCCATCGCGTGCATCGCCAGCACGTACTGCGCGGCCAACATCGCGCACCACACGACCTCGCCCTCGAACGATCCGTCATCGGCCTGCTCACGCACCAGCGCGCGCACCGCGCGATCGAGCGCGCGGTCGACGTTCGCCTGCGCGTCGCTCGGCGCGCTCGCTGCCCCGCTGCCGAGCGCGACGACCGGCGCGGTGCCACGCGAAGCGCGCAGCAGCGCGCCATAGCGATCTTCTGCGCTCTTGCCGTGCAGCTTGTTCGCGAGGCGTCGCTCGGTGACCGGCGGGAGCGCCTCGGCGACACCGAACGTGCCCGCGAGCAACCACCCGAGCCGCGCGCCCAGATCGGCGATCGCGCCGCCGCCAGTCTCGAGCGAGCGCTGCACCACACCGCGCTGGATGAGCTGAGTGGAGCCCGCGAACAGCGTCCGCACGAACGAGACGGCCAAGCGCCCGCGGCCACCTTCGCCGACGAGAAATCCCATCGTCCGGAGTCGCTCGCTCGGCTGCGTACGGAACAAGCGATAGACGCTCTGACGCACCGCGAGCGTGGAGTCCGCGTCATCGGCGAATACCTCGTAGAGCGCGATCGCCAGCATCTCCGGGATACGCGCGCTCGACACGCGCTGACGCCGATACGCCGCGACCGACTCTGCATCGGCGAGCGTGAGCGCGTCCTCGAAGCCGAGCGTCAGCCCAAGCGCGGTCAGCGGATGATGGGCGCCCACCGCATCGCCGACGAGCGCCAGGCCCTCGCGGCCGAACTCTGCACGCGGATGGATCACGTTGCCGGCAAACTTGAGCGCGCGCGGCGTCCGCAGGCTGTCGCGGAAGGCGTCGCGCAGCTCGGCGGGCAGCACCGAGCGATAGGCGTCCTCGAGCATCTGCGCGAGCGCCGCGGGATCGCGCGGTAGCACCGTCGAGTTCGGCACATCGAGGCAGAGTCGGACGTTTCGCGCCGAGAGTCGGTGCGCGATCACCGGTCCGGGCGCGCCGATGAACAGATGTCGATAGCCTTCGAACGGCAGCTCCACGTCGGAGAGCACGAGTCCGACCGTGCGCGAGAACACCCGCGCTCCGTGCGACTGCGCGAGCGTGGGGCTCGGATCGGCCGCGTGGCTCAGCGTGCCGCGACCGGTCGCGCCGACGATCATCGGCGCGCGCGCGCTGTGCACTCCGACGCCGTGCGTCTTCGACGCGCGGTCGACCTCGAAGGTCACGATCTGCCCGTCGATGCGCAGCGCCCGCGCCCACGGCACCAGATCGATCATCGCGCGCGCGTCGACATGGGCGCGCAGGGTCTCGACCAGCAGCGCGTGATCGATCGCGAGTCCGCTGCGCCCCGTCGGATACGGCAGCACGATCGCCTCGCTGCCGTCCTCGGGATGCAGCGAGAAGCCGCGCCCCGTCGCGTATGACTGCGTCGGCGCGAGATCGACGCCGAGCCGATCGAGGATCGCCAGCGCTGGCGGATGCAGCCACTCGCCGGCGAGGCGATCGGAGACGCGCGGATCCGCCTCGAGCACGAGCACGCGCGCGCCCTTCTGCGCGAACGCGAGCGCGGCGACGCAGCCCACTGGGCCGGCACCGAGGATCGCGACGTCGTAGTGCGAAGCGCTCATCTCATCTACCGCTGTCGCAGAGAGCCATACACGACGACAATCGAAGTCACATCGCCGCCATGATCTTTGCCGTCGTGGCCTTCATCAGCGGCTGATCGCCCGCCTTGATCATCCAGTCGAGCGCGTCGGTGCGGACCAGCTGGCGGAACACGCCGCCGCCGAGGAAGGACAGATGAAACGCCTTCTTGCAGCGCTTCTCGTAGTTGGCGAACGAAGTCTCCTCGCTCATGCGGCCGCTCATCACGTCGCTGATCGCCTCCGCGCCGAGCATGCCAGAGCGCATCCCCTGATAGATGCCCTCAGCGGTCGCCGGGTGCGTCATCAGCCCAGACTCGCCGACGACGATGGAGCCCGGCTGGGTCAGCTTCTCGACGTCGTACGACCAGACGATCGGGTGGCCCTTCCATGCGCCGATCTGCGTCGCGCCCTGCAGCCGCTCTTTGTACTGCGCGTCGAGGAAGCGCGTGAACAGCTCGCGCGCGTTGTGCTTTGGCCCGTCTGCCGCGTCCTCGTAGGTGATGCCGATGTTCACGCGCGCCTCTGACTCCGGGAAGAGCCAGCCGTAATACGGCGCGATCATCCGGTCGAAGACCATCTCGACGTGGCCAGGACGGAACTCCACACCTTCCCACCAGCCCATGATCGCTTGAATCGTACGGCGCGGGCGCTTCTCCGGGAGCCCCACCTTGCAGTGCGAACCGCCGGCGATGACGACGTACTTGGCGCGGATCTCGCGCCCATCGCGGCTCCTGATGCCGCACAGTCGACCGCCGTCCGTCAGCACCTCCGCGGCGTCGAAGTTCGGGATGAACTGCACGCCGCGCGCGACCGCCTTCTTCAGCAAGATGTGATCGAGCGTGCGCCGCTGACACACGACCGCGTCCGCGACGTCACCCGCCGACTGATAGCTCTCGTAGCCGCCTGGCGTGACGATGCGAATCCCGCTGATCCGATACGACTCGGGCTCGACCTCGTGCCAGACGCCGAGGTCCTTCAGCGTCGCGATGCCCTTCGGCGAGATGCCGCTGCCGCAGGTCTTGTCGCGTGGAAAGTCGTGGCGGTCGACGAGCACGACGTTGCGCACGCCGAGCGTGCCGAGGTGCGCCGCCGCCGCCGTCCCCGCGGGGCCCGCACCGAGGATGACGACGTTCGCCGTCGTGACCTCGCTGCTCATTCTGCACCGCCGGAGGCGTCGGTCTCGCTCACTGCGCTGTCCATCGCGGCGTCCTTGCGGCCGATGCGCGTCAGGCCCTTGTTGGCCTTCTTCGCCTTCTGCGCAGCGAGGTATTCGTCCCACTTCTTCACCGTCAGCGCCTGGAACGCGTTGACGGCGGGATTGAGATCGATGACCGGCTCGCGCCAGTGCTTCTCGAAGCCTAGCTGCTCGGCCTCGACTGCGACTCCGTCTTGCGCGAGCAGCGGGCGAACCAGCAGGTGATTCGAGATCTTGAGGAACGGCCGCATCAGCCGCTTCGGCAGCTTCACCTTGGTGAACGGCACCACGAACGACGCGAAGTAAAAAAGGAAGAACGTGCGTGTCGTGCGCTCGTCCACCGGAAGCACGAAGCACCAGTGCTTGATCTTGTCGTCGGTGTTCGACCACTGATACGGATACTGATAGCCGAGCTGCATCGAGTTCATGTCGACGTCGGCGCGATCGATGAAGTGCCCGGAGATCTTGCCGCGCCCGACCTTCGTGTCGTACGAGAGCAGCACCTGGTCGCCGACGGTCTCGAGCTTCGTCAGCTTCGCGCCGGTGAATGGCGCGTAGTCGCGATGCAGGAACTCGTGGGTGAAATCACTCACGTTGTCGATGATCATCGAGTGGTGTGCTTTCCACGTGAAATCCACGGGGACACACTCCCAACGATCG
>Ga0335397_10009859_pt1 | contig 11881 bp, 12 predicted proteins | sample MAT04_FD_205740 | JGI IMG/M metagenome (GOLD analysis project Ga0335397, IMG submission 205740) | Freshwater microbial communities from Lake Fryxell liftoff mats and glacier meltwater in Antarctica - MAT-04 (spades assembly) (version 2) ...
GCCAGTCAACGTAGAAATGGTCATGCCAGGTGACAACATCGAATTGGAAGTGAAACTGCTGAACACCATCGCTATGGAAGTAGGTCTTCGTTTCGCTATCCGGGAAGGTGGTCGCACGGTAGGTGCCGGTCAGGTAACCGAAATTCTTGACAAGTAATTTTTATAAGGGATGAGTTATGAGTTATGAGTTATGCCAGATGTGGAATCGCAAGCGGCAATAATTCATAACTTATAACTCATAACTTAAAAAGGGGCATAGCTCAACTGGTAGAGTGACGGTCTCCAAAACCGTAGGCTGCGGGTTCGATCCCTGCTGCCCCTGCACATTAAAAATGCGTTGTTCATTCGCCATTTGCCGGTTTTTGCAGGCAGATTCGTTGTCCGCTTTGTTCGGCAGCGGATTTTTTTTACCGGGAATGGCGGAAGAACAACCCACTAAATGCTACTTCTAACCAAGTGGCATACAACGATTCGCGATGGAAAAATTGACACTTTATCTGAAAGAAAGCTACCACGAGCTGGTGAAAAACGTCTCCTGGCCAACTGCGCAGCAGTTGCAGGAGAGTACACTGGTCGTGCTGGTAACTGCCGCCACCCTGGCTGTCCTCATTTTTTTGATGGATGGTCTGTGCAGCGTGGTGTTCAAAACTATTTACGGAACCTGGGCACCTTAATAAAGGTCTCATTCCACTTATCTTTTTCCGACCACCATGAGTCAAGAAAATAGTACAGTCCCTCCGGTGGCTGCTGCAGACAGAAAATGGTATTCCCTACGTGTCATTAGTGGCAAGGAGCGGAAAATCCAGGAGCGCATTTTGCTCGAAATCGAGCGTTCCAACTGGAAAGATGCAGTGTTTTCGGTAGTGGTGCCCACGGAAAAAGTCTATAAAATCCGCAACGGGAAAAAGGTGATGACGGAGCGTAACTTGCTGCCGGGCTACATTCTGGTCGAAGCACTGGCGGGTAAGTTGAACGGTGATATTGCCAAGATGATTAGCGATATTCCGAATGTTATCCACTTTTTGGGTAAGGAAACCCCACTGCCGATGACGCAGGTGGAAGCGAACCGACTGCTGGGTAAAGTGGACGAAAGTGCCGAAAGCGGCGAAACGCTGAGCGAGCCTTTCCTGATCGGCGAAACCGTGCGGATTGTGGATGGTGCTTTTGCCGATTTCATAGGCGATGTGCAGGAAGTGAACGAAGAGAAGAAAAAGCTCAAGGTGATCGTGAAAATATTTGGCCGGGGTACCGAAATGGAACTGGGCTTCATGCAAGTAGAAAAAATCAGTTAGTCCAGCCCTCCTGATGCCCGCTTCTCCCGGGCTCGTTTCCACAGCGGCTCCCTAACGGTTTATACAAAATGGTTGATAACGGTTTATAAAAGTTGATAAGGGTTTATTATCAATCTTCACCAACCTTTATCAACTCTTATCAACAAAGCTACCCTGATTCAATTGGGGCTGAAAATCTGGCAACACAATGGCAAAAGAAGTAGATATTTATATCAAACTCCAGGTGAAAGGTGGTCAAGCCAACCCTGCACCCCCAATTGGCCCGGCCCTCGGTTCCAAAGGGGTGAATATCATGGAGTTCTGCAAGCGTTTCAACGCGCAAACGCAGGAGCAGATTGGCAAAATTCTGCCGGTCATCATTTCGGTGTACAAAGACAAAACTTTTGACTTTGTTATCAAAACGCCACCGGCAGCGATCCAATTGTTTGAAGCCGCCAAACTGGCCGTCGGTAAAGGTTCGCCTGAGCCGAACCGTAAAAAAGTCGGTTCGGTCACCTGGGATCAAGTACAGGCCATTGCCGAAAGCAAAATGCCCGACTTGAACTGCTTCACCGTACAATCCGCCATGAAAATGATCGCCGGTACGGCCCGTAGCATGGGTTTGACTATTACGGGTGAATTGCCGAAGGGACAGAATGAGGCGAATGTGGCCAGCTAATTAAATTAGCTGCATTTTTAAAAAGGGAGTTCCGCCTACCGGAACGCTACACCTTAACCATAACATTTGAATGGCACAAGTAACAAAAAAACGCAAAGTCGTTGATTTGAAGGTGGACCAGGACAAACTCTACTCGCTGACGGATGCGATGAGTTTGGTCAAAGAGGTCAACACCACCAAATTCAACGCGTCGGTAGACGTTCACGTCCGCCTCGGAGTGGACCCACGTAAGGCCGATCAAGCCCTGCGGGGTACGGTTTCGTTGCCCCACGGCACGGGTAAGACCAAGAAAGTACTGGTATTCTGTACCCCTGACCGCGAAGCCGAGGCAGTCGCCGCCGGTGCCGATTTTGTCGGTTTGGACGAGTATATCCAGAAGGTGACCGAAGGTTGGATGGAAGCCGATGTGATCATCGCTACCCCCAACGTGATGGCCCAACTGGGTAAAGTGGCCCGTATCCTCGGCCCACGCGGCCTGATGCCTAACCCCAAAACCGGTACGGTTTCCAACGACATTACCTCGGCAGTATCAGAGGTAAAGAAGGGTAAAATCGCTTTCCGGGTGGACAAGTTCGGGATTGTACACGCTTCCGTTGGTCGCGTTTCCTTCTCGCCGGAGCAACTGGTCGAAAATGCCTACGAACTGATCGCTACCCTGTCGCGGATGAAACCATCCAGTGCCAAGGGCGTCTATATGCGCACCGTCTCCGTGGCCAGCACCATGAGCCCGGGTATCTCGGTAGATCCAAAATCAATCAAAGTCTAAAGTGAGTATTTGACTTATGAGTATCTGAGTATTTGATTTCAAATCCTCGAATCCTCCAATATTCAAATCCTCCACAAAATCAACCACTCACATTTCAACAACATAGAAATGACCAGAGACGATAAAACGGCAGCGATTGCGGAACTTCGGGAGGAATTGGGGAACACCCCGTTCTTTTACCTCGCGGATTCTTCCAAGCTGCCAGTCGCTAAAATTAATAAATTTCGTCGGATGGCCTTCGAGCAAGGCATCACGATTAAAGTAGCCAAGAATACCCTGATTCAGAAAGCACTGGAAGGTGCGCCCGAATCCAAAGGCTACCAGGCCCTGTTCGAATCATTGGTCGGGCCAACCACCATCCTGATTTCGTCCAATCCAAAGGCCCCCGCCAAACTGATCGAAGATTTCCGTAAGGCAGATACCCGCCCGTCGCTCAAAGCCGCTTACATTGATACGTCGGTGTATATTGGTGACGATCAACTGGCTATCCTGACTAAACTGAAGAGCAAAGAAGAGATGGTCGGTGAGATCATTGGCTTACTCCAGTCGCCAGGTCGCCGCCTCGCCAGCCAACTGACTGCCGCCGGTAGCAAAATCGCCGGTATCGTCAAGACGCTGGAAGAACGCGAAGAATAGTTATAAATTATGAGTTATAAGTACATCATGGCTCATAACTTATAACTCCTAACTCATAACTCAAATAAGGCTTCCAAGTACGCGCCATTGTTGGTGCAACGCTTTTTAAATAAAACACGAAGAACCACTTCTTTTCCACACAATTTCGCAAAAAAAATTTAAAATTCTACTACAATGGCAGATTTGAAAGCAATGGCTGAATCGCTGGTGAACCTCACAATTAAGGAAGCCAATGAACTGGCCGGTATCCTGAAAGATGATTACGGAATCGAGCCTGCTGCTTCGGCAGTGATGGCTGCTCCTGCCGCTGGCGGTGGTGCCGGTGATGCTGCTCCGGTTGAACAAACCGAGTTTGATGTAACGTTGAAAGACGCGGGTGCCAATAAACTTCAGGTCGTGAAAGAGGTGAAAAACATCCTCGGCCTGGGTTTGAAAGAGGCAAAAGACCTCGTGGACGGTGCACCGAACGCGCTGAAAACTGGTGTGAACAAGGCTGAAGCGGAATCCATCAAAACGGCTCTGGAAGCCGTCGGGGCAGTGGTGGAAGTGAAGTAAGGCGGCCCTGTTTTGAGCGACAACCCCCTGGTTTAGGGGATTGTTTTCTGGCCTCACCTTGTTCGACTTTCGCCAAAATGTACGGTATTTACCCTCCTTTTAGATAATACGATTGGGCTTAACGCCGCTTCCATCCGTGGGAGGGCGTTAAGCCTATCGTTGTCTGTGGACGACTGCTAATCTAAAATTGGCGAAAACCACGGTGGAGTGTGAACTTTGTACCTGCGGTTTGCGTTACAATCGGCTTACAAACATTCAGGTTGCAAGCCCTGTCGGTGAAAGCGCCGGCAAAATCTGCCAATCAGCATTCAAGCGTAATTTGCAAAAATGACCAATAACGGCATCTCAACAGGGGCAGTCCAAAAAACCGGCGTACAAGAGCGCGTCAATTTTGGAAAAATACGCCTCGCTGGTCACTATCCTGACCTCCTTGAAATTCAGCTCAAATCATTTCAGGAATATTTCCAACTGGAAACTACGCCAGACAATCGTATTAACGAAGGTCTGTACCGGGTATTCCAGGAAAATTTCCCCATCACTGATGCGCGGAATATTTTCAACCTGGAGTTTCTGGACTACTTCATTGACCCACCCCGCTACACCATTGATGAGTGTATGCAGCGTGGGTTGACCTATTCGGTGCCGCTCAAAGCCAAACTGCGCCTGTCGTGCAACGACCCTGAGCACATTGACTTCCAAACGATTGTCCAGGATGTATTCTTGGGCAACATCCCCTATATGACGCCGAAAGGTACGTTCGTCATCAACGGGGCGGAGCGCGTCATTGTGTCGCAGTTGCACCGTTCGCCCGGCGTATTCTTCGGACAGAGCTATCACCCGAATGGCACCAAGATTTATTCGGCCCGCGTCATCCCGTTCAAAGGAGCGTGGATGGAATTTGCGACGGATATTAACCTGGTCATGTATGCCTACATTGACCGGAAAAAGAAGTTTCCGGTGACCACGTTGCTGCGCGCCATCGGTTTCGATACAGATAAGTCTATTCTGGACTTGTTTGATCTGGCCGACGAAGTGGCAACTACCCGCGAGAACCTCGAAGCCTCTATTGGCCGCAAACTGGCTGCCCGCGTGTTGAAATCGTGGACGGAGGATTTCGTGGACGAAGACACCGGTGAGGTGGTGAGTATTGCGCGGAATGAAATCATTCTCGAGCGTGATGCCGTGCTGGATGAAGAGAATATTGAACTCATTCTTGATCCGGCTACTAACGTAACGACTATTATTTTGCAGCGTACGGAGGTGGAAGAAGATTTCGCCATCATCTACAATACGCTACAAAAAGACCCGACTTCGAGCGAACTCGAGGCGGTTACCTATATATACCGTCAGTTGCGCGGAAGCGATCCACCGGATGACGATACAGCGCGTGGTATTATCGAGAAATTGTTCTTCTCCGACAAGCGTTACAACTTGGGCGAAGTGGGCCGTTTCAAGATCAACCGCAAGCTGGGCCACGATATTGCTGACAATAACCTGGTGTTGACGAAAGAAGACATCATCGCTATTGTGCGTTATATCGTGAGTTTGATCAATAACAAGGCCGAAATTGACGACATTGATCACCTTTCTAACCGCCGCGTGCGGACCGTGGGTGAGCAATTGTACGCGCAATTCGGCGTGGGTCTGGCTCGTATGGCGCGTACCATCCGCGAACGGATGAACGTACGTGACAATGAGGTCTTCACGCCCGTGGATTTGATCAATGCCCGGACGCTGTCGTCGGTGATCAACTCGTTCTTTGGTACCAGCCAGTTGTCGCAGTTCCTCGACCAAACCAATCCGCTGTCTGAAATTACGCACAAACGGCGTATTTCGGCCCTTGGACCAGGTGGTTTGAGCCGCGAACGTGCTGGTTTTGAGGTTCGTGACGTACACTATTCGCACTATGGTCGCCTTTGCACTATTGAGACGCCGGAAGGCCCGAATATCGGTCTGATCTCGACGCTGTGTACCCACGCGAAGATCAATAAAATGGGCTTCCTGGAAACCCCTTACCGTCGCGTCGTCGGTGGTAAAGTGGTGCTGGAAGGCAATGTGGAATACCTGTCGGCCGAAGCGGAAGATTATATGAAGATTGCCCAAGCCAACTCTCTGGTGGACGAAGGTGGTGCTTTCCTCAATGATCGCGTGAAAGCCCGTGAACATGGTGACTTCCCGATCCTGACACCCGACGAACTGGAATATATTGACGTGGCACCCAACCAGATTGTGGGGGTGTCCGCTTCGCTGATTCCGTTCCTGGAAAATGACGATGCTAACCGCGCCCTGATGGGTTCAAACATGCAACGTCAGGCCGTGCCGCTCATCCGTCCGCACTCGCCAATGGTGGGTACGGGATTGGAAGGAAAGGTGGCCCGTGATAGCCGAATGCTCATCAATGCCGAAGGCAGTGGGGTAGTGGAATACGTGGACGCTAACGAGATCACGATCCGTTACGACCGCACGGAGGAAGATCAATTGGTGTCTTTCGAGGATTCGCGCAAGACCTATACGCTGACCAAGTTCATGCGTACCAACCAGGGTACTTGCATTAATTTGAAGCCCATCGTTCGCCGCAATCAGCGGGTGGAAGAAGGCGACATTCTTTGCGAAGGGTACGCGACCGAAAACGGTGAATTGGCCCTCGGTCAGAACCTGAAAGTAGCTTTCATGCCGTGGAAAGGCTACAATTTCGAGGATGCTATTGTGTTGTCGGAGCGGGTGGTACAGGAAGACGTATTTACTTCTATCCACATTGAGCACTTTGAACTGGATGTACGCGACACCAAATTGGGCGAAGAAGAACTCACGCAGGATATTCCGAACGTGAGCGAAGAAGCGACCAAAGACCTCGACGAAAACGGTATTATCCGTATCGGTGCCTGGGCCAAAGAAGGCGACATTCTGATTGGTAAAATCACGCCAAAGGGTGAAACTGATCCAACGCCGGAGGAAAAACTGTTGCGCGCTATCTTCGGTGATAAAGCCGGTGACGTGAAAGATGCTTCGTTGAAAGTACCACCAAGCGTTAATGGCGTGGTGATTGATAAGCAACTTTTTGCTCGCGCCAAGAAGGATAAAATCCAGAAAGAGTCTGAAAAGGCTCTGTTGGATCGCCTGGACGACGAACACGAAGTGTCGCTCAACAAGCTGAAAACCGTACTGATTGACAAACTTCAATTGCTGATCAAAGACAAGGTGACCAACGGTATTCGCAGCATCTATGGCGAAGAGATGGTGTCGAAAGGCTCCAAACTTTCCGTGCAAGTGCTTCGCGAGAACATTAACTATAGCCAGGTGGATTACACCAACTGGACGAGTGATAAGCACGGCAATACGCTGATTAGTCGCCTGTTGCATAATTACAGCATCAAGGTGAACGAAGAAGTGGGCCGTTACAAGCGCGAAAAATTCAATATCTCGATTGGCGACGAATTGCCAGCGGGCGTGTTGAAATTAGCCAAAGTATATGTGGCCAAAAAGCGTAAACTGAAAGTGGGGGACAAACTCGCTGGCCGTCACGGTAACAAGGGAATCGTGAGTCGTATTGTCCGGATGGAAGATATGCCGTTCCTGGAAGACGGTACGCCGGTGGACGTAGTACTCAACCCGCTGGGGGTGCCTTCCCGGATGAACCTGGGTCAGATCTTTGAAACCGTACTGGGTTGGGCGGGCGAACGCCTCGGCGTGAAGTTCGCTACGCCGATCTTTGACGGTGCCAAAACCGACGAAGTGGACGAGTGGATCAAGAAGGCAGGCTTGCCGGAATTGGGTCAGACTTACCTCTCCGATGGCGAAACGGGCGACCGTTTTCACCAAAAAGCAACGGTCGGGGTGATCTATATGCTCAAACTCAGCCACATGGTGGACGATAAGATGCACGCTCGTTCGATTGGACCATACTCGCTCATCACCCAGCAGCCGTTGGGTGGTAAGGCGCAGTTCGGTGGCCAGCGTTTCGGGGAGATGGAAGTATGGGCTTTGGAGGCTTACGGTGCCGCCAACATCCTGCAAGAGTTGTTAACCTACAAATCAGATGATATTCAGGGCCGGGCAAAAGCCTACGAAGCCATCGTGAAGGGCGATAATTTACCGGAAGCGAACATTCCGGAGTCGTTCAACGTGTTGGTGCATGAGTTGAGGGGGTTGGCTTTGGATGTGAAGTTTGAATAGAAATAGATAAGGTGAGTGTCTTACTTTTTGTGGGACACTTACCTAGGGTGCATTGCAAATCTTCGCTTCGCAAAGAAGAAGTGACACTTTTTTGAAAAGTGTCACTTCTTACGATGCCATTCTCTGCGAAACTTTGCAATGCACCCTTACCTAATATTAGATTAGAAATCTTGAATTGATGAAAGCCGTGCCAAGCCATATTCTGGTTACGCAATCCAATTTGGACAGTGTTCCAAGCGGGAAAGTGTATCCAGTAATTAAACGGAAAGGGCAGGCATTTATCTATAACTATTTGGGGCTGCGGACTCTGTTGGACGAACAATCGTTTAAATGGAAACCCACCGATAAAGTGGTGATGATGGTAAAGGTTGTTTCTTCAAGACTTGAAACTATCAAATCAGGAAATATATACCCGGTTTTTGACGATAAAAAGGACGATGAGCGGTACGTTATAGATGAAGCGGGGGGAATGGTGCTGTTTGACCAGAGTATTTTCAAGTGGGAAATTTTATGAGCCTATGAAGCAAGGTAGAACAATATCACGCATTCAAAGCATTGATAAAGTAGATGGCTTCCGTGTCTATTGTATATTCAATACGGGTGAAAGCAAGGTTATTAACTTTGAAAAATTTTTTGAAGAATGGAAGGTAAAACCTGGTGATGCTGAACATACGCTTTTAGGCTTGGAGGAATTTCAAAAAGTGAAACTCCGCGATGGAGTACTTTCTTGGGAAAATGTGCAGGTGGTGCTGATCAAAGAGGATGGTACGGAAGAAAGCTTTCCTTATGAGATAGACCCAATAGTACTGTATGAACACGGAGAAGTAGTTTCTAATGCAGAAGACGCACAATTAACCCCTGCGCAGCAAGAACGATTACTTCGAATCCATGCAGAAGCGTTGGTAGATAAAAATTTGATTTCTGACGAAGAGGCTTGGAAGCAATTAGAAAGATGGAAACCGTGATTGAAACACAACCAAATACATCTATCATCTTGTAACCCCTCGTTTCAACGAGGGGCCAAATGAACCCACTGAAGCCATCTATCTTCTTTACAAGACATCAGCATTTTATACCATGATGTGGATGTTTTGTAAATAAGATAGATGTAAATATTGGTAGTATTTAGTCCGCCGATTGAAAGTCGGCGGTTACAAGATGATAGATGGGTTTCGTTTGTCCTATTACAAAAGCCATTTGGCAAACCGACAAAAAGGAATATTCAGCAATGTTAAGCGCAGTGAAGTGCTGAAAGAAATAGGTAAAATCGAAGGAAACTGATTTAAGTTTTTGCCACATTGATTTTTTTAGCACATTAATTATAGAAAGATGACTACGACTGTTCTGGAAATCAAAAATCGGATGCTTCAACTGATTTCGGAAGTCAATGACCAACCGACATTGGAGCTACTGCTTGGGTTGTTTTTTAAAGTAGTCAAAGAAAAAGAAGTGGAGCCAGACTGGTGGGATGAACTTTCGCCGGAATTGCAAGCCCAACTGGATGCAGCTATGGAAGAAATCAATGACCCCAAAAACTTGGTTTCTGACGTAGAAGCTCGAAAGATGCTGGCGAGATGGCTATAAAAAAAGAGTTTGAATGGCGAACGAACGCATTGGTACAGTTCTATGAAGCGGTGGCCCATCTTGAAAAGGAAATTGGTTCTTTGCAAGCAGCCCAAAATTTGGTACGTCAAACGTATCGAGCAATTGACAAAATCTGTGAACACCCTACTCGGGGAATGCAATCCAGTAAGCGAAAAACCATTCTTTCGATCCTTATTGGAAGACATCGTCGGCTTTATTACACTATAAAAGGTGAAAAAATAATTGGCGTTTTCTTTTTCGATACACGCCAAAACCCTGGCAAAAACCCTTACTAAACGAACCCCACAACGCATTGACTTACAAACAGTTCTCAATCGCTCAATATGCCGTTCAAAAAGAAAAGCAATAAAACCGATCAGGGCTTTGATACCATTATCATTGCCCTGGCCAGCCCGGACGAAATCCTGGAGCGCAGTTATGGCGAAGTCCTCAAGCCGGAGACCATTAACTACCGGTCTTACAAGCCGGAGCGCGATGGCCTGTTCTGTGAGCGCATCTTCGGCCCGGTCAAAGACTACGAATGCTACTGCGGCAAATACAAACGTATTCGCTACAAGGGCATCGTCTGTGACCGCTGCGGGGTAGAGGTGACCGAGAAAAAGGTGCGCCGCGAACGCATGGGCCACATCCGGCTCGTGGTGCCAGTGGTACACATCTGGTTCTTCAAGAGCCTGCCCAACAAGATTGGTTACATCCTTGGCACCTCGTCCAAGAAACTGGAGGCCATCATCTACTACGAGCGTTACGTGGTGGTGAACCCCGGCATCAAGAAAGAGGAAGGCATGAACCGTATGGACCTGCTGACCGAAGAGGAATACCTCGAGATCCTGGATACCTTGCCGAAAGAGAACCAGCAATTAGATACCTCGCACCCGGACAAATTCATCGCCCAAATGGGTGCTGAAGCAGTTTACTCTTTGTTGAGTACGCTCAACCTGGATGACCTTTCTGCCCAATTGCGCCACGAAGCCCACAGCGAAACCAGCCAGCAGAAGAAAAGCGAAGCCAATAAACGCCTCCGGGTGGTCGAGGCTTTCCGCGAAGGTCTGGAAAGTGCCGGTCAACGTCCAGAATGGACCGTGATCCAGTATTTGCCGGTCGTACCGCCCGAATTGCGCCCGTTGGTGCCGTTGGATGGTGGCCGTTTTGCGTCTTCTGACTTGAACGATTTGTATCGTCGCGTCATTATCCGCAATAACCGTCTGAAACGTCTGCTCGAGATCAAAGCGCCGGAAGTGATTCTGCGTAATGAAAAACGGATGTTGCAGGAAGCCGTGGACTCGCTGTTCGACAACTCGCGGAAATCCAATGCCGTGAAAGCCGAAGGTGGTCGCGCCCTGAAATCGCTGTCCGACATTCTGAAAGGCAAACAAGGTCGTTTCCGTCAGAACCTGCTCGGTAAGCGGGTGGACTATTCCGGTCGTTCGGTCATCGTGGTAGGCCCAACGCTCAAACTGCACGAATGCGGTATTCCAAAAGCAATGGCGGCGGAATTATTCAAGCCGTTCATTATCCGGAAACTGATTGAGCGTGGTATCGTGAAAACGGTGAAATCTGCCAAGAAACTGGTGGACCGCAAAGATCAGGTGATCTGGGAAATTCTCGAAAATATCCTGCGTGGTCACCCGGTCATGCTCAACCGTGCGCCGACGCTGCACCGTCTTTCGATCCAGGCTTTCCAGCCGCGATTGATCGAGGGGAAGGCTATCCAGTTGCACCCGCTCGTCTGTACGGCTTTCAACGCCGACTTTGACGGTGACCAAATGGCTGTCCACGTGCCGCTGAGCCACGCCGCTATTCTGGAAGCCCAGGTGTTGATGTTGTCGAGCCACAATATGCTCAACCCGCAGGACGGGTCGCCGATCACCCTGCCTTCGCAGGACATGGTCTTGGGTCTGTATTATTTGACCAAAGAACGTAAGTCCATTCCGGAAAATCCGGTGCGTGGCGAAGGTCGTCGCTTCTATTCGCAGGAAGAAGTAAACATTGCTTACAACGAAGGCCAATTGGACCTGCACGCTGGCATCGAATGCCGGGTACCACAGGACGAGGATGGCAAGATTGTGATCAAACGTATCAAAACCACGGTTGGCCGGGTTCTTTTCAATCAGGCCGCGCCAGATGGGGTGCCATATATTAATGAGTTGCTGACCAAGCGTAACTTAAAAGTAATTATCGGGGAAATCATTACCCGTA
>Ga0335397_10009864_pt1 | contig 11878 bp, 9 predicted proteins | sample MAT04_FD_205740 | JGI IMG/M metagenome (GOLD analysis project Ga0335397, IMG submission 205740) | Freshwater microbial communities from Lake Fryxell liftoff mats and glacier meltwater in Antarctica - MAT-04 (spades assembly) (version 2) ...
CGGGATGAGCATGACGCTGAAGCGGTCCGCCGCCACGCCCACGACCGTCAGGCTCACGCCGTCCACGGCGACGGACCCCTTCTCGACCAACAACTCGCCGTACTCGGGCGGGAACCCGAACCAGACCGTTTCCCAGTCGCCGCTCGGCACGCGCGAGAGCACACGCCCGACCGCATCGACGTGGCCGGAGACGAAGTGCCCGCCGATCGGGTCGCCGGCCCGCAGCGCCCGTTCGAGGTTCACCCGGTCGCCGGGTTTGAGGTCGCCGAGGGTGGTGCGGGCGAGGCTCTCGGGGCCGGCCTCGAACACGAACCAGTCGGCGCTGCGGTCCACGACCGTCATGCACGCCCCGCCGACGGCGACGCTCTCGCCGACCGCCAGATGCGGGGCGACGCTCGGCTCGGCGACCCCGAACCGCCGCCCGCCGTGGCCGTCGTCCTCCGCCGCGCGCACCGCGCCGAGAGCTTGCACGAGTCCCGTGAACATGAGGCTATTGTACGGGCCGGGCGCGCGAAAAGCCCCGGGGCGGTCGTCCCGGGGCTTCGCGGATCGTTGAAACGGCTCACGTCCCGTGTTCCCACGACGTGCTGTACTTCTTCTGATCGGCGGTCATGGTGTCGATGCTGATGCCCATCGAGGCGAGCTTCGCGGTCGAAACGTACTCCTCGATCTCGCGCGGGACCGGGACCACGGCGTTCGGCAGCTTGCCCTTCTGCTTGACGCAGAACTCGGTCGCGAGAGCCTGCGTGGCGAAGCTCATGTCCATCACGCTCGCCGGGTGGCCCTCGGCGGCGGCCAGGTTCACCAGCCGCCCGCTCCCGATGACGAACAGCTTCTTGCCGCTCTTGAGCTTGTACTCGTCCACCTCGCGGCGCACGTCCGGGGTGTGGGTGGCGGTCAGCTCCTTGAGGGCGACCAGGTCGATCTCGATGTCGAAGTGGCCGCTGTTGCAGACCATCGCCCCGCACTTCATCGCCTCGAAGTGGGCCTTGGCGATGACGTGCTTGTTCCCGGTCACGGTGATGAACAGGTCGCCGATCTTGGCGGCCTCGGCCATCGGCATGACGGCGAACCCGTCCATCGCGGCCTCCAGGGCGGCGATCGGGTTGACCTCGGTGACGATCACCTGCGCCCCCAGCCCGCGGACCCGGTTGGCGACGCCCTTGCCGCACCACCCGTACCCGCACACCACCACCTTCTTGCCGGCGACGAGCATGTTCGTCGCGCGGATTACCCCGTCGATGGTGCTCTGGCCCGTCCCGTAGCGGTTGTCGAACATGTGCTTGGTGTCGGCGTCGTTGACGGAGACGACCGGGAACTTGAGCACCCCGTCCTTCTCCATCGCCCGCAGCCGGATCACCCCGGTCGTCGTCTCCTCCATGCTCCCGATCACGTCCTTGAACTTGGTCGCCCGGTCCGCGGCCGGAATCTTGGCGGCCCACTCGCGGACCTTCGGGTGAACGTCGTCGAGCCGGTCGAGGGCGACGAAGACCATCGCCGAGACGAGGTCGGCCCCGTCGTCCATCGTGACGTGCGGCTCGTGTTCGAGGGCCATCGCCACGTGCTTGTAGTAGCTGTCCCCGTCCTCGCCGTGGACGGCCCCGACGGTGATGCCGAAGTCGCGGACGAGGCTGGCGGCCACGTCGTCCTGAGTGGACAGCGGGTTCGACGCGATCAGCACCAGGTCGGCCCCGCCGGCCTTGAGGGTGCGGGCGAGGTTGGCGGTCTCGGCCGTGACGTGCAGGCAGGCCGACATCCGCAGCCCGGCGAGCGGCTTCTCCTTCTCGAACCGGGCGCGGATCTGCTGGAGGACGGGCATGTCGTGGTCGGCCCAGAGGATGCGCTTCTTCCCCTGGTCGGCGAGTTCGGGCTTGGCCACGTCACTGCGGACGCCCTTCGCGGCGGTGGTGGTGCTGGGCATGCGGATTCCTTCGCTCCTGGGATGGTGGACGGACCCACGGCCCTGTCCGGCCGGCAACTTGCCACCCGCGGACCACGGCCTAGTCGGGACGATTTTTACGGATATCGTGCGCCGATGCTACCCCAACCCGGCCGGCCGCCCCGTTGCTTCCCGTCCCGACCGGGGTATACGATAGCCGGAACCCGCCCGGCGGCGGGCACCCCCGACCGGGGTCTTTCGACGAAGTCCGCTCGCTCCGCGAGCGGACATTTCGGCTCGGGTTTCGCCCCTCCGGAAACGACGACTCGCGGAGCGAGTCGCCTAATAGGAAAGACCCTGCGGGCAGCCCGGCCGGGAGGATTCGTGGGACGACGCGCGGTTAAACTGTTCGGCGGGCTGGCCGCCCTGAGCTTGTGCGCCGCCGGAATCGTTCTCTGGCTGGGGCGACCGGAACCGGTCGTCGTGCCGGACTGGGCACCCGACTACGACCTGACCGCCCGCCCGCCGGACGCCATCCCCCCGGGTACGGTCGTGGAGCAGTCCGCCCCCGCCAGGTGGTCGCACTTGGTTATCAAGAGCCTGCCGCGGGTCCGCCCGGATCAGCGCGCCGGGCTACCGGCGATCGTGGTCGAGAAGGCGTCGTGGATGTTCACCGCCTTCGTCGCCGACGTGGTACCCGACACGGGACGGGATCGCCACCGCCTGCGCGCCGTCGCCCTCGGGCTGGGGGCGCGGGTGAAAGACCGCGATACCATCCTGACCGCCGAGACCGGCTGGCAACTCGGGGCCGACCTCGGACTGTTCGGCGGCGAGATTCTCCGCAAGGGGTACGACGTGCAGCGGAAGGCGGTGGTCGTCGTCCACGGGCCGTCGCTCGGACTGCTCGACACCCCGGTCTGGTTCCGCTGCGGCGACGACAACCGCCTCGCCCGCTACCGCTACGCCCTGCTCGTGGACGCCACGACCGGCCGCCTCGACGTACTCCTCTGGTCGCTCGGGGCCGACGGCGCGGCGTGCGGGGAACTGGCCGAACTCGTGGTCGTCGCCCCGGACACGCTCGACCCGGCGGAACTGGTCGTGGACCGGAAGAAGGTGAACGCCCTCGGCATCCCGTCGGACGACGCCTTCGCGGTGGACGCCCTCCCGCCCGGCCGCCGGCTCGCCCTGCCGCCCGACCTCCGCCCGCTCGCCGCCCAAACCCGCTTCACCGCCGACGCCGCCCACGCCCTCGAAACCCGGCTGCGGTCCGTTCTTGCGGAATCCCACATTGACCCCACGGAGTAGCCCGATGCTCCCGCTCGTCCTCTCCCTCGCCGTCGTCGCCCCGGCCCAACCCGCCGGGCACGAGGCCGAGAACCCGCTGTACAAGTCGCTCCTCGACCCCGGCCTGACCGTCGGTCCCGACCTGCGGGTCAAGTTCCCGCCGCCGGTGATGCCCGACGGCCTCGACGCGGCGAAGCAGAAGGCCGTCGTCGAGAAACTGATCGGCAACGACTTCGGCTCCGACGGGTATCTGGAGTTCACCCGCAAGTCGGTGGTCGCCCCGAACTTGCTCCGCATCGGCGACGCCAAGCCGTCCGACCCGGCCGCCCCGACCCGCACGGCGGACATCTACTTCGTCGCCTACGGCGACTTCAAGGCGACCGAAGACGACAAGTTCCTCGACCGCCTGGTCGGTACCGGCAAGGGGGATGGCAAGGGGAAGACGCTCACCCGCGACGAGTTGGCCAAGCGCAAGATCGACCTCAAGCCGGGCGACGAGAAGCGCGAGGGGTACGGGCAGGTCGAGTTCGACTTCCTGGAAAAGGTGCGGTTGAAACTGACCGGCCACGCGACCTGGAGCCGGGGGGCCGAGTCGGTGGTGGCGGCGGCCGAGGTGGACGCCCGCTTCCGCGGCGACGCCGACTTCCCGAACGAGTGGCGGTCGCTGTCGAGGGCGGGCGGGCAGGCTAAGGCCGGCGACCCGCAGCCCTACGGCGGGGCCGGCATGTACCTCAAGATCACCAAGATGGCGGAGCCGGCGGGGGCGCTCTTCATCGAGCAGCACATCGTCTTCGCCGAGCCGGTCGGGTGGTTCGACGGCGCGAACCTGCTCCGGTCGAAGCTCCCCGCGGCGACGCAGATCAACGTCCGCAACATGCGCAAGGAGTGGGTCAAGACGATCGAGAAGTAACCGTATTCAAAAGGTGCTGGCGAGCTTGCCCGCCGTCGCGCTGCGGGGGATGGGCTAAGTAGACATTTCCGCGCGTTCAAGGCGCTCAAATCCGATAGGCGCACGCCTTGAGCGCCTTGAACGCCTTGCTTTATTCCAGTACGTCGTCGCGGCCAATCGTGGCCGTTCCGTCGGCAAAGTGCGCAGTTTTACCCCGTCGCGGCGGGGTCGGCGGTGGGGATCGAATCGACCGCGGTGTCGGCGACCACCCGGCCGTCCTTCATCCGCACCACCCGGTCGGCCCGGTCGGCCACGTCGTCGCTGTGGGTGACGATCACCAGCGTCAGCCCGCGGTCGCGCTGCATCGTCGTCAGCAGGTCGAGGACGTGGGCGGCGTTGTCCGAGTCGAGGTTCCCGGTCGGCTCGTCGGCCAGGAGCAACGCCGGGTCGTTCGCGATCGCCCGGGCCAGGGCCACCCGCTGCCGCTCCCCGACCGACAGCTGCGACGACCGGTGCCCGGCCCGCTTCCGCATCCCGACCAGTTCGAGCAGCTCGTCGGCCCGGGCCTCCCGCTCGCCGCTCGATCGCGGGCCGCCGAACATCGGCACCTGCACGTTCTCGCGGGCCGTGAGAGTCGGCAGGAGGAAGAACGACTGGAACACGAACCCGATCTGGTGCGCCCGGAAGGCGTCGAGGTCGCGGCACGCCGACAGCGGCTCGCCGCGGAAGAGGATGTCGCCCGAGTCCGGCCGGTCCAACACGCCGAGGAGGTTGAGCAGGGTGGACTTGCCGCACCCGGACGGGCCGGTGATGGCGACGTACTCGCCCGCCTTCACCGCGAGCGACACGCCGTTCAGGGCGTGTACGTCGCCGTCCGGGTAGGTCTTGACGAGGCGGTCGGCGACGAGCAGGGCGTCAGTCATGGCGGAGCGCCTCTGTCGGGAGCAGGCGGGCGGCCCGGAGCGCCGGGTACGCCCCGCCGATCAGCCCGATCAGCACGGTCAGCCCGAGTCCCTGGGCGATCACCCGCGGGGCGATGCCGCCCTCAATGAACCCGTTCACCTGGGGGAAAAACGTGAGCAAGTATGTGGCCGCGACCGCCCCGAGGGTGCCGAGGACGGACGCCGCGAGGCCGAGCAGCACCGCCTCGCCGAGGATCATCCGCACCACCCGCCCGGGCGACCACCCGACCGCCCGCAGGATGCCGATCTCCTGCGTCCGCTCGACGACGGACATGACCATCGTGTTGAGCATCCCGATCACCCCGATCATCAGCCCGACGGCGGACACCAGCCAGGCGATCGCCCGCACGAGTTTGAGCTGCGACAGGGACGTGACGAACGAGTCGGGCGGCTGGGCCGTCAGCCGGACCGACGGGTCGTCCGGGTCGCGGAGGGCCTCGATCCGGGCGCGGACCTCCTCGACCTCGGCCGTCGATTCCGGGGTCGGCTTGCGGACGCGGACGGAGAACCCGGTGACGCGGAGCGACGTGATCGCCCGGGCGTCGTCGATCGACATGATCGCCGCCCCCTTCTCGAACACGTCGATGCTGCTGACGACCCCGACCACCTCGAAGCGGTTCCCGGGGTTGTCCGGCTCGTCGCGGCCGAACACCACGGTGTCGCCGACGCCCTTGCCCAAGTTGCGGGCAAGCGTACTCCCGAGCATCACCCTCTGCCGCTCGCCGGGGACGAGTTTCCGGCCGTGGAGAACCTGGAGTTCCTCGTAGGCGAAGTTGTCCGGCCGCCACCCCATAATCATGACCTGGTCCGAGTTCCCGCGGGCGTTGGTGATGTCGGTCAGGTTGACCACGCCCTCGGCGACCGCCTCGACGCCGGGGAGCGCCCGGGCCGCCTCGACGAACCAGTCGCGGAAGTCGCTGTTCAACCCGCTCGACTTACCGGCCTGCTGGACGATCAAGTCGATCCGCCGCCGCTCGAACGACGCTTCGACCGACCGCGAGGCGTTGTGGCTGATGCCGAGCAGGGCGACGACCCCGCCGACCGCGACTGCCAGCCCGAGCACGGTCAGCGCCGACCGGACCCGGCGGCGGACGAGGTTCTTCGCGATGAACGTGACGAAGTGCATCGGGTGGTTCAGGCTCAGACCGGGGTGGACGCGGCGGTGGTCAGCCGCCGCAGGTGCCGGCGGACGGCGTCCGTGAACCCGGCGGTGTTGTCGAGTACCGCCAAGTGTTTGGCCGCCGGGATGATCTCGACCGTACACCGGGACAAGTGTTGTTCTAGCCACCGGCAGGTCGAAAGGAATGGGGAAAACTCGTCGTACAGGGCGACGACGGGCTGGGCGATACCCGCGAGGGCGGCGGCGGTCAGCCCGGCCTCGGCGAGTACGTCGCCGCCGCAGGTCGTCTCGGCGAGTTTCGGGAGTTGCCGCAGCCACCCGCGGCCGAACGCCCCGTAGATGTCTTCCAGCGCCTTCAACTTGTCGGCGTCGAGGGCGGCCGTCTCGCGGAACAGGCGGGTGAAATCGACCACGTCGCCGAGCGCGACGCCGACCTTCGCGAAGGTGTCGCGGAGGTCGGTCCAGATGGCCATGCGGCCGAAGTTCGGCTCGACGTGCCGCAAGCCGGGGAAGAACGAGTCGGACAGGACCACGCCGGCGACGGCGGCCGGGGCGACGACGGCGGCGTGCATCGCCGTGACCCCGCCGAAGCTGTGCCCGACGAGGACGGCCGGCCCGAGGCCGAGGGCGGCGTGGAGGGCGAGCAGGTCGTCGGCCATGACCGCGGAGGTGTAGCCGGTGGGCGGGCGGCCGCTGCCGCCGTGCCCGCGCAGGTCGTAGGTCGTGACCCGGTAATCGGCGGCGAGGGCGTCGGTCAGGCCGCTGAACAGCCACACGGCTTGGTTGCTAGTGACGGCGTGGACCAGCACCACGTCCGGCCCGTTGCCGGCCTGCTGGTAGAAGAGCCGCGTCCCGTTCACCTCGACTTCGGGCATGGTAACGATCACCCCGGCCGGCTTCAAACCACCTGCGACTGCAAGAACGCGACGAGTTCGCCCAACTCCAGGTCGTCCGCCCCGCGGTCGCGTAGCCCCTTGAGGAACGGGCCGAACGCCAGCCGCCGGCCGTAGAACGCTTCGAGCCTCTCGGCCAGGACGACGAGGTCGATCGACGCCAGTTCCAGGTCGGCGAACGCCCGCGTGTGCGGGCCGACGGTGGCGGAATAGTCGCGGTCCGGGAAGGTGGCCCGGACGACTCCCGCGAGGTCGGCGAGGACGAGGTCGGCGGTTCTCATCCGGGATCGGCCTCGCACGAGGTCGTCGCCACGACCACACCCTTCTGCCGGGCAGTCCGCACGCGCACCCGCCCCGTCACGTCAGGGTAGAGCGCCGCAACGGCCGGCGGGACGGCGACCACCGCCGAACCCGTCTCCGGGTCGAAGGCGTGAACGGCATAACCCGCAACGGCCGTCCGCAGGGCGTCGGCGACGGCGGCGCACGCGGCCGTTTCGCAGGCGGCCCGCTCGTCGCCCGGCGTCGCCTTTTTCGGCAGCGCGACTAACCCGAGGCCGACGCGGGTGGCGAAGGCCGAGTACGCCACGACCGTGCCCCCCACGACGGCCACGGCGACGGGCGGGAGCGGTTCCGGCCCAACAGCGCCGCGCGGCCGGCATGTCAGCCGGCCCCCGACTTCGTCCGTCTCGATGTCGGCCGGGAAGGTGCCGTCGCCGTGCCGTTCGGCCCACGCCGACCGCACCGCGTCCTTCGCCACGAGCCGGCCGAAGAACCAGTCGGAGCGGGCCGCGTCGGTCCCGGCCCAGTCGGTGAACACGGCGATCTCCCGCGGCGTCATCGTGACCCGCACCCCGGACGCCCGCAGCACCGGCTGTTGCAGGTCGGGCGGCGGTTCGAGGAAGAAGCAGCGGACGGGGCCGCCGGGCACCTGCGATTCGGCCTCCGGCCAGCGGCGGCTGAGGAAGTACTGGTCCTTCGGGCCGAAGAAGTTCACGTCGCCGAACGGCAGGTAGAACCGCCAGTACCCGGCCCCGGTCATGCGCAGCCAGAGGCGGCCGTCGGGGGCGAAGAGTTCCAGCCCGTGCCGGACCTGCCGAGCCGTCTCCTCCTCGTTGTGGCCCCGGACGACGAGCGCGCTGCCGACGGCCGGGATCGGGCCGTAGAAGTCGATGCGGTTCACCCCGATCGGCAGCAGGATACGGCCGGACCAGTCGGGCTGTTCCAGGTGCCACGCCCCGAGCAGGTGCATCGCGGCATCGACGAGGACCGGGTCGAGGGCGACCCGCGGGGCCGGGTTCGACCGGAACCAGCGGTCGCGCGGCTGGACCTCCAGCGTCCCCTCGATCCCCTCGCGCCCGCAGCGGCCGAGCGAGCGGATCATCTGGAACGTTGGGCCGTGGAACATATTCCGCCGCAAGTCTTCGACCGTGGACCGGCACGGCTGCTCGGCGGTGAGTTCGAACGGCAGCGGGGCGGGCGGGTCGGGGTAACGGTCGGCGAGGACGACGACGGCCTCGCACGCCGCCTTGCCCGCCCCGTCGCGGAGGAAGGAGTTGCCCAAGTCGCGTACGTCGGCCTTCACCCGGACGATGCCGGTCTCGGGTTCGACGGCCGCGACCGCCGCCCGGACTTCGAGCGTAGTCGGGTCCGGGTCGAACGGGAGCCAGCGGAACAGGCGGATGTTCTCGACCGCGACGACGACCTTGCCCGGAGCGATCAACAGCGCGGCCTCGGCCATCGCCTCCAGGCTGAACGTCATCGGCAGGATCGGCAGGCCGTTCTGGGTCGGGTCCACCCGGCTCACGCCGCGGCCGCCGAGGGTGTGGTCGGCGGCGTACAGGTCTTCGCGCTCGTCCATCAACCGGCGGATGACGACCTCGCGGCCCGGTTCGAACCGCTCGACGCGCCCGACCAGGCAGTAGTCGGGTGGCGGCTCGACGGCGGCGAGTTCGGGGGCGAGCCAGTCGTCGAGCGGTGGCAACTCGCCCGCGGCGGGGCGGCCGGCGAAGAACGATTCCATCACCTCGCGCTGCACGTCGAGGAACTGTTCCATCACGCCGAGGTAGTCGTTGAGTACGGCCGACTGTTGGGAAAGCCCGCCCATTCCGACGGGTAGGCTCTGACCCCGCGCCTCCCACTCGACCCGCCGCACCTCCCGCCGCGCGTACAGGTGCCCCAGGTTCACCGGGACGTGGTGCGCGACCAGTTGGGCGACGAGGTGGTTGATCTGCGTCGGCCCGCTCTTGCGGGGGAGGTTCGCGGGCAGGGCGGCGAACGTCTTACCACGGAGGATGTCTTCGACGAACGCCGACAGGTTGCCGCGCGGCCCAGCCTCGACGAACAGACGCACCCCGTCGGCGTGCATCGCCTCGATCATCCGGGTGAACTCGACCGGGCTGACCCAGTGATCGACGGCGAGGCGGCGGGCGGCGTCCGGGTCGGGGGGGAACGGCCGCCCGGTCGAGCAGCAGTAGACGGGGACGGCGGGGGCGTCGAACGGTACGCCGGCGAACAGGGCACGGAACGGCCCCATCCACGGCTCGAACAGCGGGGTGTGGTACGGCCGGCGGAACGGGAGCCGCTCGCAGATCACCCCGCCGGCAGTCAGGGCCGCCTCGACCGCCGCGACGAGTGGGGTCGGGCCGACGGCGACGCACTGGTGCGGGCAGTTGTCCATAGCCACTACGACCGCCCCGCCGCCGACCGCCGCGGCCGCCGCCTCGACCGCCTTCCGCCCGGCCCCGACCGCGAGCAGGGCCACGTCCGGCCCGCCGGCTTCACTCTCCTGCCGCTGCATGATGTCCATGATCTCGGCGAGGCGCGGGCCGTGCTGGTCCTGCGACCGCATCGCCCCCGACACCAGCAGCGCGGCCAGCTCACCGGCGCTGTGCCCGGCGACGGCCGACACCGGGATTTGCAGGTTGTACAGGACGCGGAAGATGGCCTGGTCCGCGACCAGGACGCCGAAGATCGACGGCCCTAGCTGGCGGATTTGCGCCTCGGCCGCGGCGCGGTCGGCGGCGGTGGCGTCGGCCGGCAGGTGGAGCATCCGGCGGAGCGAGGTCTGGCCGGCGTCGGCGGCGAGTTGGTCGCACCACGCGAACGTCTCCTCGACTTCGGGGAAGACCCCGCACAGGTCGGCGAGCATGTTCAGGTACTGCGCCCCCTCACCCGGGAACAGCAGGGCGACGGTGCCCTGCTCGGCGAGGGGTTGGCCGAAGAAGTAGACGCCGTTGGAGTCGCGGACCTGCTTGCAGGCGGGGTCGGCGACGCGGTCGGCGGCGCGGCGTAGCTTCGCCGCGAGGTCGGTGGGCGTCGCGGCCACGACCGCGAGCCGAACGCCGCCGGGGGCGAGGTCGGCGGCGAGCGTAGAGGCGAGGTCGGCGGGAGTGACATCGGGCTGTAGCTCGACGAACCCGGCGAGCGCGAGCGCCCGGTCGCGCAGGCCGGAGCGGTCGTCGCCGCGGAGGACGAAGAGCTCGGTGTCCCAGCCGGTCGCGGGGGCGGCAGGCCGCGGGGCGGGCGCGGTCGTGGTCGCACTCATGGCGTTACTCGGCCCCCACCGCGACGCGGGCGGGTTCCGCGGCGGCGGCCGGCCGGCCGCCGCGGGGGGCCAACTCGGTCCCGCCGGCAACCAATACTTCCGGCTCGCCCTTCGCCCCGAACACAACCTCGTCCACCGCGAAGGCGGCCCCGACCGCCGGCTCGATCAACTTCAAACCGCGGGCGACGAGGTGCTTCTCCAGGTCGGCCACCATCCCGACCTCGGCCCACGGCCCCCACGCGACCGACACGACCCGCCCCGGCCACCGCCGGTCGAGGTCGCACGCCAGCTTACTCAGCACCTCGTTCGCGGCCGCGTAGTCGGACTGCCCGCGGTTCCCGTACCGGCTCGTGATCGACGCGAACAGGGCGAAGAATTTGACCTTCGCCGGGTCGAGCTTGCGGGCGAGCGTCAACGCGCTGTCCACCTTCGTCCCGAACACCCGGTCGAACGACTCGGGCGTCTTGTCGCGGAGCAACTTGTCCTCGATCACTCCCGCCCCGTGGACGACGCCGGTGATGCCGCCGGCGGCGGTCAACTCGTCGAGCAGGCCGCCGAACGCTACCGGGTCGCGCACGTCCACCGCCCGGTACTCGACCGCGCTGCCGGCGGCCCGGATCGCGGCGAGATTCGCCCGGATTTCGCGGTCTTTGAGCAACCGCCGGTACGCCGCCTCGACCGCGGCGGGGGCGGCCGGCTTGCCGTCAGCCGCGAGCAACTTCATCAGCGCCGCCTTGAGTTCGGCCGGTGTGGTGAGCGGGGTCGTGTCCGGGTGTTCGGCGACCGGCTCCGGCGAACTCCCGACCAGCACCAGCCGCGCCTTGTACCGCGTCGCCAATTCGAGCGCCACCTTCGCCGTGATCCCGCGGGCACCACCCGTTACCAGCACGGTCGAATCCGGGCCGAGTTCGACGGCCGGTTCGTCGCGGTCGAGCGGGCCGGGTTCGACCTGCCACGTCACGCGGCGGTCGGCGGTGCGACCGACCTCGAACGGGCCGTCCGGATCGCCGAGTTCGCCGAGGAGTTGTTCGACCAACCGCGGTGCGGGGGTCGCGGCGTCCACGTCCACGACCCGGACGGTCACGTCCGGCCACTCGTACCCGAGGCACTTGGTAAACCCGGCGACGCCGCCGTGCCCGGCGAAGAAGTCGTCCGGCAGGTCGCCGCCGAAGCCCATCCGCCCGCCCATCGCCGTGACCGCGAGCAGGGCCGCGCTGCCCTCCTTGCCGGCCGCGCGGATGTCGGGTTCGAGGCCGCGGGCGAGCAGGTAGAGCGACTTCACCTCGCGCCGCATCCGGCGTTCCTCG
>Ga0335397_10009867_pt1 | contig 11876 bp, 16 predicted proteins | sample MAT04_FD_205740 | JGI IMG/M metagenome (GOLD analysis project Ga0335397, IMG submission 205740) | Freshwater microbial communities from Lake Fryxell liftoff mats and glacier meltwater in Antarctica - MAT-04 (spades assembly) (version 2) ...
GCCATGGCCGGATGAACAGATTGCGAAAATAAAACTAAAAATCGCAGATCAATCCAGGGAAGCATTAATTGAAAAGCAACGGCTGGCAAGTTTGGCTGAAACAGAACGGAAGGAGCGGGAGAAGGCCGAACTTGAAAGTAAATACAATACCGTCATTCAATCGGCAGATGCGCATTTCCAGGCAGGCAACTACAAGGAAGCGGAGGCGGATTATACACTGGCGAAAAGCATTATTAAAAGGCCATGGCCGGATGAACAGATAAGCAAGATCAATAAGATATTAGTGGAAAACGCCGGTGCCGAAAAAGCGGAAAAAATGAAGATTGAAAAGGAAGCAAAGATTGCCGCTCAATTTAATTCGGTTATACAGAAAGCAGATATTGAGTTTAACAAGAATAATTATAGTAAAGCCAGGCAGTATTTCTCGGAAGCCGCTGCTCTTAAACCTGGCGAGCCATATCCATCGGAAAGACTCCAGGTTATTCAAAACGCAATGGAAATGATTGCGGCAACAGAAAAGGACAGAGTAGATAATATTGCCGCAAATGTCGAAATAAAAAGGAAATATGGTCTTGCCATATCAAGCGGCAAATCACTTTATTTGAAAGCCGATTTTGAAAACGCTAAAATTGCATACGAGGAAGCAATAGCTTTAAAACCCACTGATGCAGATAGTAAGAATCAATTGGAAAAGATAAATAGCAGGATCAGTGAGATTGAAAGTGAAAGAGCCTTAAACGCACAGTATGAGGCCTTTATTACAATGGCAGACAGCCTGATAATAAATAAAGATTATGAACATGCAACGGTGGCTTATAATGAAGCGAATAAAATAAAACCTGGTGAAACCTATCCTGTAAAACAGCTTAGATATATCCGAAGAGAAATCGTAGTGCAGGCACATACCGATTCAATTTGGGCGGAAAGGAGGAAGATTGTGCAATATAATACTATAGTTAGAAAAGCGGATGTTGCATTGACAGAGAAGCGGTTTTTAGATGCCATTTCAGGATACAAAGAAGCGTTGACAATTGACCCTTCAAATGAAACGGTAAAGAAAGGACTTCAAATTGCAAGCTACCAATATGAAAAGCAAAAAGAAAAATACGACCAGGAACAACTACAGATAAAGATGAGTGAGAAACAACCTGTGAAACCAGCCAAAAAGAAAGCAAAAAGTGATAAAACAACTGATGTTCAAAAATAAGTGAATCCATATACGCTTGCTGACTTAAAAACCAAATATCCTGTTATCAATTTTGCTGCCTTTCCTACAAAGTAGTCTTTTAATAAAGAGGCGGTGAGCATGGTGAAAATACAGGAGAGCACTAAAAAAGGCCCTGTTAGAAAAGCGAGAATTAGATTTGTCGACCATGGATCAATCTGTAAATATGGTTTGCCCGGGTATGTCTGCTACCAATTAAAATGTGATTTTTAAATTCCTGGTACAGAATAATTCCGAAATGGATTTTCTTAAAGGTACTATGCAGCTTACCTGAGCTGCTACAGGTAGAATGAATGTTAAACTTGATCCTTATTTTATTTGCTCTGCTTTTTTGCTGGTCATTAGGCAGGCAGAAGAAACCATCATTGTATATGTTTGTAAGTTGTATAAAGTGGCAACCGTAGATAATCTTGAATTTGAATTGAATGACCGCTTGGAAAAAGTAAAACTCAAATTACAAATTGCGGGGGAGGTTTACTAAAATATTATGTATAAATTACTGGTATTTATTGTATGCATTTCAGTAGTGAAGTTATAGAAAGCGATCTCAGGTGATCTGCCTTTTCTGCAACCAATCTCCACCAGTCAATGGTACATCATCACCGTAAAATCATCTTCCCAATAACCTTTTATAAATTCTACCTTACCTGTTAGTTTTTTGCAGTAATCCATTATGAAGACAGGGGTATAAGATGTGATGACTCCATCGGGATCGGTTGTTTTTCCCAACAGGTTAAAGCCAAAACCCCTGCGACAATTATTGTATAATTCTTCAATCATTTTAAATATAAACAACGGATCCCTGTTGCGGTAGCTCAATGCACCGCAGGCGATGATGTAATCCACCGCAGGGAATTCAGCCGAGGAAAAATCGCCTTCAAAAAAAACGTTTCTGGTAACTGTCCATAGCGATCAATAGCCACATTTAATATAGCAGGCATCAGCTCAATACCAAAGTAGCGGAGCCCGGGATAAATTTCAGCCAGGTAGTTTCTCAGGTCGCCGTAGCCGCAGCCCACATCCATAACAGAGCAATCGCTCATGTCGCCAAGCCCGGAAAGTATTTTAAACCGGGCCAATTGCGCCTCCGGGCTTTTCCAACCCAATGCGGCATTACTACCCTTACCATGTTCATCAGCCAGGTATTGATGAAACCTGAAAATAGCCGCTGTATCCAGTAAGTGCATACAAAATTGTTAATAGCCGTAGCAATGTCGTTTCTATTTAGTAGCCGGCTTAAAGTTATTTATAAAAGTAGTGTTTGAAAAGTTTTGTAAAACAAATGAATGTATTTCTTAAAGCACTTTCGGTATTTAGAATTGAAGCTAATGTAAGAACAAAAGAAATTAATGTGCATCTTTTTTATGCCGGTTTATTCTTTTATCATACCCTGTAAGAAAGTAATGATTGGCCACAAAGAAAACTGCTCGAAATGGGTCTTGTGCTGTGTTAGTCATAAATTGAAGGGCTTTTATTTATTACAAGAATTATTATAACGATCCGAGCGGATCGTGAATAAGATTTCTAATCCATTTCAGTCATTATACACTTTACATTACACTAGTTATAAAATTGAAATTTATATTCAAAAGTTAACCAGTTAGCCCGTTTTCAATTTAAGAAATAATTCCTGAAAATTTATTAGCTTGTGCCATGAAACGCCGAATGGTAGGGGAGCTGCTTCCAATCTTTTCTATATAATAAAACACCTTCCAGTTGAGTGAAAAGCATAATGTTGATCTACAATAGCTTTTATATAATTTGAAACTAAATACAGGCAAACTCAGGCAATCTATCACATTCACCAAATTTTAAAAAAATATTTTATGGCAGATGAAACAGGTAAAGTACAATCGAAAACCACATGGCCAATTGTAAAATTTGCGTTCAATGTTAAAATTGGCGAAACAGAAATTCTATTCCAGGAAGTTACGGGCCTTAACGCAGAAACACAGGTTGAAAACCGGGCTGGTAGCAATAAAACATTTTCAACCGTTAAGATGCCGGGTATAAAAAAGTATGGAAATGTTACCTTGAAGAAGGGCATATTTAAAGACTATAAAGCCTTATCGCAAATGTACAACCTGGTGGTGATGAATACTTTTGAAAGGAAGACCGTTACGATCAGTTTACTGGATGAAAAATCTGACGTAGCGATGTCCTGGACATTGACCAGTGCCTTCCCTTGCAAGATGACCGTGACGGATATGAAATCGGATGCTAATGAACCGGCAGTAGAAACCATGGAATTGGCACATGAAGGATTATCTTTTGATGGTGCTGATAGGTAGCATTGTTAGGGCTTAGTGATATTTTCACGGTTGCGAATCGGTGAAGTCAAATACCAACCTGCTATATCCGGTGAAGTGATAAAAAATAATGAAGTTAAAGCAACAATGTAATTGCTAATAGGTCCTCAATTCTACGATCATTGAGCAAAAGATGACATGGCAAGCCAATGCTAATAAATGAAAACGGCCCACTACGGCCTGTAAGACATCTTTGTTGAAATGCTGGTCAACCTTTTCGGGAATGATCATTATTGAGCTTATTTATTTTTCTTCACTGTATGCAAAATCATCTTTCTTTAAACCACCTTATCTTTACGTTTCTTTTTTAGTAACGAAATTTATTTTGGTGGCGCCAATAAAATATTTGTATCAAACAATCATTCAATACCTGCGCACAAAACTTAGCAGGATGCAATTTATGATGGTGATTGCTTCGCTGGTGGGTTTGGCTTCGGGCATGGTGGCCGTATTGTTAAAAACCCTGGTGCATCTGATTCAACACCAAATAGAACAAATTCCTGTTACCAGGTTTGCTTATCTTTTGTTTCCGGTAATCGGGCTGCTCATCACCGTTTTTATAGTTCAGCATTTTTTTAGGGGGCATATCGAAAAAGGTATCGCAATGGTGTTAAGATCCATTGCTCGAAAGTCATCCTTTATTCCGTTAAATCACAGCTACCTCCATATTATTACCAGTTCTGTTACGGTGGGCCTGGGTGGCTCTGTAGGTTTGGAAGCACCCATTGTTGCAACCGGTTCTGCAGTAGGATCCAATATAGCCCGTATAACGGATTTGAATTACCAGGAGCGAACCTTGTTGATAGCCTGTGGTGCTGCAGCAGGCATATCCGCCGTTTTTAATGCACCCATTGCGGGAGTAATGTTTGCCATTGAAGTATTGCTTGCCGAAACAGTAGTTAGTTATTTTATTCCGTTAATCATCGCTTCCGTAGTGGGCGCTTTGTGCTCCAAAATTATTTTGCAGGAATCATCCTTGTTTAATTTTGTTTTAAAGCAAACTTTCAATTATGAAAATGTTCCCTTTTATATTTTACTCGGAATGTTTGCGGGATTTATTTCTCTATACTATGCCAAAACTTTTAAAAACACAGAGCAACGATTTCATGAATTAAAAATGAATATTTACATGAAGGCTCTCGTTGGTGGACTGCTTTTAATGGTCATTTATTTTGTATTTCCACCATTATTCGGCGAAGGGTATAATAGTGTTAAGCTGGTATCCAATGGAACCTTTAACCAGTTTATGGACAATACCACCGTGTTTTCGTTAATGAATGAAAACTGGGCACTTGTTGTTTTTACAGCCTTAATTGTTTTAGTTAAACCAATAGCGGCTGCGGTAACTATTGGCGGTGGTGGCAACGGAGGTAATTTTGCACCGTCCTTATTTACCGGCGCCTACCTTGGGTTCTTTTTTTCCAGGTTGGTTAATACCACACCCTTTGTAAAAATACCGGAAAGTAATTTTAGTTTGGTTGGCATGGCAGGCGTTTTAAGTGGTGTAATGTATTGTCCGCTTACCGCTATTTTCCTGATTGCTGAAATTACAAACGGGTATGAGTTGTTCATCCCGTTAATGATCGTTTCGTCTATTTCCTTTTTCATTGTAAAAAGTTATGAACCATTTTCAATGGACACAAAAAAGCTGGCGCTGGAAGGCCAAATATTTACACATAAAAAGGAGAAAAATATTTTAACCACCATTGTACTCGACGATATGATACAGGATACGTATGAGACAATCCAGACGGATAAAAAATTGAAGGACCTGATCGAAATTATAAAAAGAAGCGAAAAAAACATTTTCGCTGTAATAGATTCAAAGGAAAGATTTACGGGTATTATTGAATTGAATGATATCAAACAAAAATTGTTTCAGCCCGATCTCTTTGATAAGGTAAGTGTGAAGGCGATGATGAAGAAGCCCCCGGCGATATTGTATTCAGACCAGGACATGCATAGTGTAATGGAAAAATTTGATGTTACCCAAAGTTGGTACCTCCCTGTTTTAAATAAAGAAAAAAGATTTATCGGCTTTATTTCTAAAACAAAACTCTTCAACAAGTACCGGGAAATTCTTGCAACACAGGGCGATTTATACGAAGAGGAATAAAATAGTTTGTTCATTCAGGCGCAGGGCTTCAATGCTGTGTTCCATAGTTACAAGACACACAGGCACGAGTCAGCACCCCCTCCAATTGTAATGTGTAAATTATGTAACATATTTATTTAATTTTGTAACATTTTTTACTAAAAATAGGGGCATCTTTATAGTCCTTTAACTATTGTCAAACGGCCTGTTCGGTGTTAGGATTTATACTCTCCCTCTCTGAAGCGGCTGAAGCATTTAACCAGGTAATAGTTAAAGAAGAATTGCAGGTATCCTTTGAGAAATTGCTGAATGAATGGCAGGACTACCAAAACAAAGCCGAAACGATTAATAAAAGTAACAATTACCTGTAAGCTGTTGATAAAGCACTTCACCTGTTGAAACAGAATGGAGAATTATGCAGGATCAGCGGGCCAATGAAGTACCGGACTACAAGGAGCCAATTACTGTAACCATTGTGGAACCTTTAATCGTTCAGCATGAACATCCTTCATTAAATAAATTGTTTTACAAAATGAATGCTCAGAAAATACAATTGCTCCTGGCAGATGACGACCGGGAGGATCGCCTGCTGTTCAAAAAGGCGGTGGCCGAATTGCCATTAAATACAAATCTTGAAATAGTGGAGGACGGAGAAGAATTGATGGAATTACTGGCGGGTAAAACCGGGGAAGTTCCCACTTTACTTTTCCTGGACCTCGATATGCCAGCTAAAAATGGTTTGGAGTGCCTTACCCAAATAAATGAAAACGAAAAATTAAATAACCTGTCCATAATCATTTTCTCCGGTTCCGTTGAAGCCGGAATGCTACAGGTGATTCATAAGAACGGGGCGCAACGATATATTCGTAAGCCTGCCAAATTTTCGAAACTTAAACAGGTAATTTATAATGCAATTAACGAAACGATTGCACCGTCATCGGCGAATGCTGAATTTTTATACCAGTTTTAAAGGGAATATCCAATGAATGGTAAACTGCTTATTTTACCTGTTGATTGCAGGTGGAACCTGAGCATGCACCAATACTGGTTACCCGTATTCGCCGGGTTTTTATTGCACCCGTATGAGGAGATTAATAAAATATAAACAGTTAGGCAAGTGATAACCCGTTTTACGGGAAAATGTAGACAAGGGCCGGAAATATTACAATTAAAATAGGGTTTAAAAAATTATGAATACAGCAGTCAATAAAAAACAGCAGGGTAATACAAGAAAAGATTTGCTTAAGACACGCACTGGTATAACTGGCCTGGATGAAATTACAGGTGGCGGCATTCCCTCAGGAAGGCCCACCCTTATTTGTGGCGGCGCCGGATGTGGAAAGACTTTACTATCCATTGAATTTATAGTAAGGGGCGCAATGGAATTCAATGAACCCGGTGTTTTTATGGCATTTGAGGAAAGAGCCGAAGAATTAACTATGAATGTTACTTCCTTAGGTTTTGACCTGGCTAAGTTACAAAGGGATAAAAAAATAAAGATAGTTTATGTACGCATTGACCGGAGTGAAATTGAAGAAACGGGGGAATACGACCTTGATGGTTTATTTATCAGGTTAGGGTTTGCCATTGACAGTATCGGCGCAAAAAGGGTAGTATTGGATACCATCGAAAATCTTTTCTCTGCTTTGGGAAATCAAACGATTATTCGAGCAGAATTGAGGCGGCTTTTTGAATGGTTAAAAGGGAAAGGAGTTACGGCAATCATTACCGGTGAGAGAGGTGAAGGCTTTTTAACCAGGCATGGTTTGGAAGAGTATGTTTCTGATTGCGTCATATTATTAGACAACCGGGTAACCAATCAAATTGCTACCAGGCTGCTACGCATCATCAAATATCGCGGATCCATTCACGGCACCAATGAATATCCATTTTTGATTGATGAAGAAGGCATATCCGTATTACCGGTTACTTCGTTAAAACTTGGAAATAATGTTTCTTCAGCAAGAATATCTTCCGGGATTCCTTCTTTAGATAACATGCTGGGAGGAAAAGGATTTTTTAGGGGCAGCAGTATCCTGGTATCAGGAACGGCAGGCACCGGAAAAACCAGCATTGCCGGGTATTTTGCCAATGAAACCTGCAATAGAAAGGAACGCTGTATTTATTTCGCCTTTGAGGAATCGCCACAACAGATCATGAGAAATATGCGGTCAATTGGTATCAACCTTCAGGAACATGTAGACAGCGGGTTATTGCAATTCCAGGCTTCCAGGCCCACCCTTAACGGGCTGGAAATGCACCTGGTAGCGATTCATAAAATTGTTAAAAAGTTCAAACCCAAGGTAGTCGTATTGGACCCGATCACCAACTTCGTTACAATTGGCTCTGTAGGCGAAGTGAAATCTATGCTGATCCGGCTGATTGACTTTTTGCAGGACGAACAAATAACGGTGATGATTACCGCGCTTACCCTAAATAATATCATCACAGAGCAAACAGATGAGGGGGTTTCATCCCTGGTGGATTCCTGGCTGATGGTAAGGGATATTGAAACAAACGGGGAACGAAACCGGGGGCTATACATTATGAAATCAAGAGGAATGCGTCATTCCAACCAGGTAAGGGAATTTATTATCAGGGACAGTGGCCTTGAACTGGTGGACGTGTTTCTTGGTGCGGAAGGAGTGCTAATTGGTTCGGCGAGAGAATCTCATGAATTAATGGAAAAAGCAGGCCTGGCATTAAGAAATAACGCATTGAGCAGGAAGGATCGGGAAATTCACAGAAAGGGCATGGTGCTGGAAGCAAAAATCACAGGGTTAAAGGAGGAGTTTGAGTCGTTGCAGGATGAACTCAATAAGAGTTTTATTGAAGAGGAATTAAAGAACGAAATCATTGGAAAAAACCAGGCCCAGTTATTATTAAACCGCCATAATTCCATACCTGGTAAAACTGCCAAAATCAAATAGCAGAATATCATTATGAAAGCAACAGTGAAAGAAGAAAAATGGGAATTAAGACTATATATTGCCGGTAATACAGCAAAGTCGAAAATTGCCCTTTCAAATTTAAACCGGGTTTGTGAAAAGAACCTGAAGGGTAAGTATGTGATTGAGATAGTCGACCTCATTAGGCAACCACAATTAGCTGAATTGGACCAGATTTTTGCTATCCCCACTTTAATAAAAAAAGTTCCGGAGCCAATCCGCAAAATCATCGGCGATCTTTCAAACGAGGAAAAAGTATTGGTAGGATTAAATATTCGCCCTGTAAAAATGACCACATGAATAATCAAAAGGCAACCAGGAAGAACTCGGGAAAAAGAGGAAGCGGGAAGGATGGTTATTATGTGCTCATGTTATTTGTAACAGGTGCGTCGCCCAATTCTATCAGGGCAATCAGTAATATCAAACAGATCTGTGAAACCCATTTTAAAGAGCACTACTCACTTGAAATTATAGATGTGTATCAAAATGCGGCCCTTGCGGAAACTGAGCAGATTGTAGCACTTCCATTGCTTATAAAAAAAGGGCCTTCTCCCGAAAGAAGATTGATTGGAGACATGTCGGACAATATTAAGGTGCTCCGTGGCCTTGGAATTACATAATAAAAAAAATGGAACCCAATAAGAAATCTTATCATCAATTAGTGCAGGACCTAAACGCATTGCGTTTGCAGTTGGAAGAAGCGAATGATACAATTGATGCAATCCGGACAGGGCAGGTAGATGCCTTTGTTGTGAAAGGTATTAACGGCCATGAATTATATACCCTGAAAACTGCCGATCAAACGTATAGGATTTTTATTGAAAAAATGGCGGAGGGTGCGGTAACATTGAATGAAGCGGGTATTATTGTGTATAGTAATTCGCAGTTTGCTAAAATGATTGGGCTTCCATTAACCAAAGTAACAGGAACAGCCTTTATCGCATTTGTTATTCCGGGCGATATCACCAGTTATGAAGCATTGTTTAAATCCGGTTGGGAAGGGGATATAAAAGGAGAAATTAGCATTGTTGGAACAGACGGCACCATACCGGTTCAGTTATCCCTGACTACACTTGAATTAGATGAAGGATATGCTTTAAGTATTATTTTAACTGATCTTACTGTTCAAAAAGAAACCCAGCTCCTGTTAAAATTAAACAATGAGCAATTAAGCCAGTTGAACAACGCACTAGAGTTAAGCAATCATGATCTCCAGCAATTTGCTTCAGTTGCATCGCACGATCTCCAGGAACCACTGCGAAAGATCCTGATATTTTCCAACATCATCAGCGAACGGTTTTCCGGTGAACTCTCTGAGGAAGCAACTACCTACTTTCAAAAAATTATTTCTTCTTCGCAACGGATGAGGGCGCTGATTATTGATATCCTCGATTATTCCAGGCTTTCAGCGCAGGACAATCGGTTTGAATTAACGGATCTCAATTTATTAACCGGGGAACTACTGGAAGATTATGAGTTTGTTATTAAGGAAACGGGGGCACAAATAACTGTTGAAAGCCTCCCTTCAATAACCGTTAATCCGGGACAAATCCGGCAGGTATTTCAGAATATGATTAGTAATGCGTTGAAATTTGTCAAACGGGGTAGGGTACCTGCAATTGTTATCAGTTCAAAATTTTTATCCGGTACTTCATTTGACAGCCCCGAAGAAAAAGACGGTCCGTTTTGTTCAATCAGCTTTAAAGACAATGGAATCGGTTTTGATGAAAAGTATGCTGCCAGTATTTTCACCTTGTTCCGGCGGTTACATACCAAAGATAAATTTGAAGGTGCCGGTATAGGATTGGCGATATCAAAAAAAATCATCGAAAAACACAAAGGGATGATAATGGCAACTGGCAAAGATGGAATAGGTGCGGAGTTTAACATTATACTGCCGGTATCACAAAATGCTCAATAAAATGAAGTGTTAAATGAATGTAAAAACAATCATGCTTGCGGAAGATGACGAAGATGACAGGTACCTGTTTTCCGGTTTTGTACTGGAGCGGAAAGATATCATACTATTACATGCTACCGAAAACGGAATGGAGATGATTGATTTTTTGAACGATATGCCGAATGAAAATGATTTTCCGGATTTGATCGTATTGGACCAGAACATGCCTAAAATGAGCGGCATTGAAACATTACAATCATTAAAATCGAATGGCCGTTATTCCCGAATTCCCATTGCCATTTACACTACCTATGCAGATAAAAAATTGATACAGGAATGCCATGACGCAGGCGCAATGATGATTGTTGAAAAGCCCTCGTCACCCCATGGGTACCGCGTAATGATTGATCAGTTGATAAGCCTAATCATAATTGAAGCATAAATTCAAAAAACCGGTTTTATTATTGAATCCAGTATCAAAATGTCAGGCACATTCAAGCGCAGGACTCCCATCCTGTGCCCCATAGTTACTATCGGATTTAAAAGCCATCCAATATCAAAATGTCAAGCCTCTTGACTGTAAAATAATCAGGACATCGTTAAACAACAAATGCCATTGCAAATGTTTTGATATACTTTTAAGAATAGATATATTTATTTAATTTAAATCATCATGTTCAAGATTGTTATGCCTTATCGGGCAGGGCTGGTTTTTAATTCTCTTTAAAAGTATTTTCAACTTTGTTTCCTTTTAATCCTTTTATCCGACTATTATGAGCAAATGCGGCTTTAGACAGATATCTATTTGTATGGCCTTTCTGCCGGGGAGTCAAAATTAGCATGCAGCAGTTTATGGCCCGGCATTGAAAACCCGACCATGGACATGAATGTTTTTTGATGCTTTAAATGGGATGGCAATACCAATAGCAACAAGCCATAATAATTAGTCCACCAATTTGGTAGATAAATAAAAAATTAGAAAAGATTAACTTGCAATTATCAAAAAAGCCTTCTATCTTTCGCAGGCTAGTTTAAACGAGCGCTTGCCGGGATACCAATAAAGCAGGTAATAGAAAACGGTTGCATTTTCAATGCAATCCAATCTTTCCTATTGATTGTACCTCAAAAATTAAGCTATGAAATTAGTGATTCAAACTGGTCTTCAATCGCCCTTACCCTTGCAGGATTCCCGGGCTGTCTCTTATCTTCACAAGGTACATGCTGTTGAAGATGCTCCCATGCTTGAAATGGGGGAGGTGCGATATCATTACCTGCAGATAGATGACAATGCCGATCTTGCTTGGCTCATCCCAAAACTAATGGATGTGCCAGGAATAGAAGCAGCATACGAAAAGTCTGGTGACCAACCGGCCGGATAATTAACCAAAGCAGTCCCGAA
>Ga0335397_10009872_pt1 | contig 11873 bp, 6 predicted proteins | sample MAT04_FD_205740 | JGI IMG/M metagenome (GOLD analysis project Ga0335397, IMG submission 205740) | Freshwater microbial communities from Lake Fryxell liftoff mats and glacier meltwater in Antarctica - MAT-04 (spades assembly) (version 2) ...
TATTTACACAACCTGCTGCATTTGTTGTTGTTTTTACATACACACCAGAAGCGCTGTAAGTAACCCCATTCGCAGCCCATGTATATGAGTTACATGCTGTTGCCGACATACTTCCTGTTGTTGTACTGTTGCTGATCGTCAAGATTAATTTAGCAGTATGTACACATCCTGTTGCATTGATACTTGTTTTTGTAAACACACCTGATGCTGAATACGTTGTTCCATTTGCAGCCCAGATATAAGAATCGCACGCAGCAATTGTAATACTGTCTGATGTATTTGTACAATTATTTACAATGATGATCTGATTACATGTATCTGTCAATCCATTCACATCGGTTGCTGTCCATATCACAGTAGTTGTACCAATCGGATACGATGTGGAAGGGTGATTGTTGGTGATTGATGCAATTCCGCAATTGTCTGTCGCTGTTGCCGTGCCAATTGTGGCGATGGTTGTTGTCGTAGGACAAGGAGCAGTCAGAACAAGATCATCCATTTTCACCGCTCTGTTAATTGATTTTGCTGTAACAACTGCTTTCGTAGTTCCTGTTGGAGCCACTGCACCTGAGATGGTAAAATTATTGGCGGAAGTCCAAGTTCCTGTATACCCATTCGTAGTAGTGATCACAGTGCTGATACCAAGTGATGTTCCGGCTGCATTCTGAAAATCAATATACATCTGAGCTGTTCCGCTAACATTATGAGTAGCAAGTTTACCAGTAAGTGTAAATGACATACCCGCAGAAGCAGCCACTTCATTTCTTGCATAATAGGTTCCTGCAACATCTGCATTATTCAGGATCATAAAGTTTCCTGTAGTAGAGTTGGTAGAAATCGTCATGATCCCTGAAGCAGAACCCGTCCAGTTGGCAAGGTTGTTGGAGAAATTACCATTCGTCAACATATTGGTATTTTGGCAAGGAGGAAGGTTTACAATGACTGTTCCAGGGCAAGTAATAACCGGTGGTTCAACATCAGTGATGGTTACGGTAAATGTGCAGGTAGCAGTTCCACAACTATTTGTTGCTGTTGCAGTAACTGTTGTTGTCCCTACATTGAATAATGATCCTGAAGCTTTTGAATAGGTGATGGTTGGTGTTGGCGAACCGGTTGCAGTGGCGTTTGGATAGGTTACATTCTTACCACAAATACCGGCAGAGCTGTTTCCTGTAATATTTGCCGGACAAGTGATCACAGGAATTGTACCTGTGATTGTAAGAATCAATGTGGCTGTATTTAAACAACCTGCTGCATTCGTACTGGTTTTTGTATACGTTCCGGAAGCAGTATAGGTCAACCCTGAAGCAGCCCAGGTATATGAGTTACACGCTGATGTAGTAACGCTTCCTGTTGTTGTGCTAGCATTGATTGTTAAGGTTAATGTCGCGGTATTGATGCAGCCGGCAGCATTCGTTGTTGTTTTTACATACACACCAGAAGCAGTATACGTAAGACCGGTCACAGTCCATGTATACGAGTTACAAGCCGAGGTAGTTAAACTTCCTGTTGTGGTATTCGCATTAATAGTTAATGTAAGAGTCGCCGTGTTCACACAACCTGCCGCATTGGTTGTTGTTTTTACATACACCCCTGAAGCCGTATACGTAACACCATTTGCTGCCCATGTATATGAGTTACATGCTGTTGCAGACATACTTCCTGTTGTAGTGCTGTTATTAATGGTTAATGTCAGCGTCGCTGTGTTCACACAACCTGCTGCATTGGTGCTTGTTTTTACATAGACTCCAGAAGCAGTATAGGTTACCCCATTCGCGGACCATGTATATGAATTACAGGCGGTGGTTGTCAGACTACCTGTTGTGGTGGGTTGATTAATAGTTAATATCAACGTTGCTGTATTGACACAACCTGCCGCATTAGTACTTGTTTTTGTAAACGTTCCTGAAGCGGTATACGTCAACCCTGTCTGTGCCCAAGTGTATGAACTACAAGCCGACGTAGTTAGACTTCCTGTCGTTGTACTTGCATTGATAGTCAATGTAAGAGTCGCTGTGTTGACACAACCTGCTGCATTGGTACTTGTTTTTGTAAACACACCCGAAGCTGAATAGGTTACACCATTCTCAGCCCATGTATACGAGTTACAGGCAGTGATACTCATACTACCATTTGTGGTATTTGAATTTACTTCCTTCTTCACCCAATTCGAGAAACCATCGTATAATGCGCAACCACTGTTTCGCGCAGCTCTTCTATACCATGTTGTTTGACTGATGGATGCAGGATCATAGGTTGATGATGTAGCTCCTGAAATAATAGTAGACGTTGCTCCGTTATCAGTCGATTTATACCAGTTATACTCAATAGTTCCACTACCACCAGAAGGCAATGTCACATTGGCAATATTAGCCGGATTAAAACTTGTTCCGCAGAAATTTTCATTTGAACCAATTGAACCCCCTGAAGTCAGCGGATTACAATTCACTAAAGTAAATGTGATTGTATCAGAAGTACATTCTATGCCACCGGCATTGTCTGCTGTGAAAACTTCAATCGCTATATTATATGTTCCAGCACCATTCGTCCATTGCGAACCTGTACCCGGACAATTCCATTCAAAACTATTTTCGGTATTGGTTTGGGATGCGCTTCCGGTCACTGTAAATTTCACACTCTCCAACGTTCCTGTAATAAGCGCCTCCAGATTAAACATGGTTGGCAAAGAACCTAAATTATAACTTCCGCCATTCGTTATCGGTACATCAACCCCTCCACTCATATCATTGAATGTAAGCCCGGTGATCACTGCATTACAACATAAAATTGGGTTGTTTACCAGTTCTAGGACTTTCCATACCGGACAACCTGCAGCATTCAGTGCTGTCGTTGTATAAGTTCCTGCTGCCGAATACGTTACTCCGTTTGCAGCCCAAGTATATGAATTGCAAAATGTAGCATCCAATGTATCTGTTGCGGCAGGGCAAATTGTAACCGTCACTGTCTGATTGCAGGTGCTGGTTCGCCCGTTTACATCAGTTGCCGTCCAGAGCACTGTGGTTGTTCCAACCGGATATGTTGTTGAAGGATGGTTATTCGTAATAGATGCGATCCCGCAGTTATCAGTTGCTGTTGCAGTGCCGATAGAAGAGACGGTGGTGGTTGATGGACAAGGGGCGGTTAATACAAGATCATCTACTTTAACTGCCCGGTTGATAGATTTAGCAGTTACCACTACTTTGCTTGTCCCCGCAGGAGCAACAGCACCACTGATCGTAAAATTGTTAGCAGCAACCCATGTTCCTGTATACGCATTTGTGGTAGTAATCACAGAACTTGTGCCTAAGGATGTACCAGCCGCATTCTGGAAATCAATATAAACCTGCGCGGTTCCACTTACATTGTGTGTGGCTAGCTTTCCTGTAAGACTGTATACCATTCCCGGGAAAGCTGAAAATTCACTTCTTGCATAATAGGTGCCAGTGACATCACTGTTATTCAGGATCATAAAATTACCGGTTGTAGAATTGGTCGCAATCGTCATGATCCCGGCTGATGATCCAATCCACCCCGTTAGGTTGTTCGTGAAATTCCCGTTAGATAACATATTGGAACTTGTACAGGGGGGGAGATTTACCGTAACATTGGTCGGACATGTAATGACAGGATTCTGTGTATCATTTACGGTTACCGTAAATGAACAGTTTGCCGTTCCCTGGCTATTGGTTGCAGTAACCGTTACTGTTGTTGTACCTACGTTGAACAAAGAGCCTGAAGCCTTTGAATACGTAATGGTGGGCGTAGGGCTACCGGTTGCGGTAGCATTCGCATACGTCACATTTTTACCACATATTCCGGTAGTTGCTGTGGTGGTTATATTCGCAGGACAAGTAACTGTAAGTCCTGTGCCAAATGCTGTTGCTACAGAGAATAACATAACAAGAAGCGAAAAAAAGTGTTTGAAACCGAAATGTGTAGAAATGTTTTTCATAATTAATTCAATAATTTTAGAATATTTAGGATGCACAAAAACCAAAAAAAATCTTTATTCTGCAACCATTGTTATTTTCAATAACACATCGTTTTTGTCATAACTTTTTACTGTCTCATCGCTAAAGTTTTATGTATACATTTTAGAAGTTTTGTTTAATTCATTGATAATCAATATACTTACTTTTATCCATTTTATAACTCATTTAGAATGAGTGCATTAGCAAAAATATACACTTCAATTTTATTAATAAATGGATTAGCTAATTCAACAATTAGTTTAAACAAAATGATTCCTAATTGTCCGAAATCATTCTTTTCTAAGGTTTTGCGAAAAAAAAAGACCCTCTCGGCCCCTTAAAATTTATTAAAAAATGGTAGTTGTATTGAATAAATTATTTCATATATTAAATACAAAATTGAAATAAAAATACTTTAGAAAATGACTAAGTATACATGAATATCACTTTAAACGGATGTATATAGTAAAGATAGGGCTTGCTTCTATTTCTCTAAATATACTATTATAGCTGTTTCCGCGCGCCCGATAAATTCATGAAAGGTATTAGTGATGATGGTGATGACTGCTCGGTAATTTAATAAACTCATCCAGTGAAACTAATTTCTCCTGGAGATTTACCTTTTGTTCAAGCACATAAAATAATTTATCGGTAATGATCTTATTCTGAAGTTCTCCTACAAATTTCTGATCTGCTAATTGTTTTTCAATAAAGGGCTCAAACCAATCATCACTCATTGTTGGCATATGCCCCTGCTGACTGAAATAACTCATAATCTGCATTCTTGCCGCATCTTCTAGTTCTTCTTTATCGACCTCAATCTTATTATCTGCTATCACTTTATCGGTAATTAATTGCCAACGAAGCTGATGATCAAATGTACCATATTCTTTTTCTACCTCTTCAGGCGATTTATAGGATTCTCCGCTTACACTCATCCAGCGCTTTAAAAATTTTACCGGCATCTGTATGGGTGTTTCATGAACCAGTTTCTCAAACAATTCATTATGCAATCGTGTACGTGATTGCGCTTCCCAATAACGTTCGATCTCTTCTTTTAATAAAGTAGCAAATTCTTCTTCTGTCTCAATATTACGACCTGGATAAATTTTTTCAAACATCTCTTTACCTAACGTCATTTTCTCGATCAGGCCAACCTTTTCAATAGCCATACTGAAGCTCTTTTGTGATGTAGCAGGATCTGCAGGGTCCATACCAAGATCTTTGACAATGGCAGGCAGTAATTTTTCATTAAACGTACCGGCCAGGTTAAAGACAATACGATCACCTACCTTTTTTCCCATCAGTTCTTGCTGAAGACCCGGGGTAAAGTATTTGACAAGTAATGAATTTTCCTTTTTAATACCGCCTTCAATAATATCTCCATTCTTGTCTGACTCATCAAAAACCACATTCAGCACATTATCTTCACAGGTCACGGTTTCAGGCTCGTACATTTCTCCTGCCTTGTATTGTAGTTTCTCCAACTCTTCTTTCAACATAACATCCGACACGATCACTCTATGTAGAGGAACAGTCTCTGAACCTGATAATAGAGGAATATCAAAATGAGGGCGGGTTCCTATTTCAAATTCAAAGGTGTAGTCTAGTGGATGGTTAACATCAAAATTCAACGCGGGTTGTCCTTCTGCTGGAATTGGTCTCGCGAAAATCTCTGCTTTTTGTTCTATCAGATACTCCTCCAATTTTGCTCCAGCCACACGCAGTACCTCATCAGAAAACACCGATTGTCCATACATTTTACGGATCACAGGAAGCGGGACCATACCAGCACGAAACCCTGGAACAGATGCTTTCTTGCTATATGTCTTCAATGCTTTATCGACCGCCGGCAAATAATCTTCTTTACTAAGCTGAATCGTTATTTTTTCATGCTGCAATCCTAAGTTCTCCTGCGTCACTGTTGCCATAATACGTTGAATCGTTTTTTATTAAATGTATATTGTAAGAAAGCCCATCCTGAGTAAGAAACGGGATGGACTTTTCGTTAGTGCGGGCGGAGGGACTCGAACCCCCACGTCGTAAAACACCAGATCCTAAGTCTGGCACGTCTACCAATTTCGCCACGCCCGCGGCTCTAAAATTGAGGAGTGCAAATGTATAAATTTTATTAGATATACCAGTAATTTCATCTTTTTTTTAATTACTTTTATTTCAAGTGCTTCTAAATTGAATAATTACACAAGAATAGAACCTATGGAAGAGGATGAAGTTGCCTTCATCACGAAACTCCATGCAAAGGAAAGTAGAGGATTTATGTTTGGCTTGAACCTTATGCTGGCTGCGGTTGTCCTCATTTCATTTATTGTTGCCATGGTTTATTATATACGATTCGAACGAACGGATATTATGCTCAAAGCCTTCTTATATGCGTTATGTATCTCTATTATGTTTTTCGTGATCGTGAGCCTCTTATCGTACAAACGAGCTCTGCTGAATGTACGTAAAGACCTGAACGAAAAGACCAAAATCATTGAATCATGCCTCATCACTGAAAAGAAATTTATGCCACTTAATAACACCTTTCATTTCTATATTAACAGCACATTCAAATACAGCATTGAAGTGGATGTGGTTGATTTTAGAAGATTCGAAGTTAACGACGAGATCAATATTGAATACTCTACCTATTCGAGAGAATATTTTGGATACTTCTGATAAAAATCAACTCCTTTTTATACAATTCATCCAGTCTGGTTGAAGCAAACCAACTCGTCTAAACAGACTGAACCTTATGTGTTCGCAATATTTTCAGTTCGTAGGGCGTTCGCGAACAGTTCTCAAAATAATTCCTATTTTTACCCCTTTCCGAAAATACTATGTCTTCATCTGTCCTACTCTTCTTTGTGCTGGCCTATTTCGCATTACTGCTGATTGTAGCCTATTTCACGTCTAAAAAAAGTAATAATGAATCGTTCTTTATCGGCAACCGGAATTCAAACTGGATGCTGGTCGCTTTTGGCATGATAGGCACTTCGTTAAGCGGTGTCACGTTCGTCAGCATTCCGGGTACCGTTGCCGGAAGCGGGTTCCAGTATTTCCAGGTAGTGATCGGGTATTTTATAGGGTATCTCGTGGTTGCTTTTGTATTACTGCCCTTGTATTATCGGCTTCAACTCACATCTATCTATAGTTACCTGCAAGATAGAATAGGAATGAATTCTTACAAAACAGGCGCTTTTTTCTTTATTATCTCACGAACTCTTGGCGCCACTGCCCGTTTGTATCTCGTCGTCAATATCCTTCAGCTTTTTATTCTCGATAATATGGGTATCCCCTTCTGGGTCACAACCTTTGTTATCTTGCTGCTGATTCTCTTATATACGTTTGAAGGAGGCGTGAAAACCATTGTCTATACCGATACACTTCAAACAACATTCATGTTAGTTGGGCTGATTGTCTGTATCGTGGCGATTATAAGTAAAATGGATAGCGGCTTTTTGTCATCTCTTATGGAAATGAAGGATGCCGGTTATACCAAGGTCTTTAATACAGATATAAATTCCGGTGCGTTCTTTTTGAAACAAATTATTGGTGGTGCATTTATAACAATCGGCATGACAGGCCTTGACCAGGAGATGATGCAGAAGAATATTAGTGTGAACAATATCAAAAATTCGCAGAAGAATATGCTCACATTCAGTACCGTGATCCTTTTTGTGAATTTCCTGTTCCTCTTTCTCGGTGGTTGTTTGTATTTATTCGCAGCAAAAAACGGGATTGACATAAAAGGAGATGATCTTTTCCCGGCCATTGCACTACATGGATATCTTTCGGTAGCTGTCTCCGTTCTTTTTATTATTGGTTTAATCTCTGCCTTATTCCCCTCTGCCGATGGCGCCCTTACGGCATTAACATCCTCTTTCTGTATCGACATTCTTGGGCTGAAACGGAATGAAAAGATCACAGAGGCACAGGGTAAAAAAACAAGGATCTCGGTGCATCTGGTTTTTGCCGTTATCTTTTTTCTTTGTGTGATGGGCTTCAAAGTGATTAATGATAAATCCATCATCGATTTAATCCTTAAACTGGCAGGATATACCTATGGTCCTTTACTTGGATTATTTTCCTTCGGAATACTTACATCCAGATACATCAAGGATAACATTGTATTGCCACTTTGTATCATCGCGCCACTTATCACACTCGTGCTGGACATGATCAATAATGCAGAATGGTTTATAAAAAAATTAACACTAAAAGGCCCTTTTGCCGATCAGCTTTCTGGCCTTTCAGCAAGTATATTTGGCGAATATAAAATAGGCATTGAACTCCTGGTCATAAATGGCCTGATCACATTTTTATTATTACTCCTGTTTTCGAAGAAAGGAAACGCCACATTGAACTAAAAGACAGTATGCATCTATTGACATCATCAGCGATTAATTCGTATTGCGAACATTTTTCCACACCGGAAAGTGGTGCGCTTTATGAGCTGTCAAGACAAACCCATCTGCGTACAGAAATGCCTGTCATGTTATCCGGTCATTTGCAGGGGCGTATGCTCTCTATGATCAGTCACATGATACGCCCAGATTATATACTTGAACTGGGCACCTTTACCGGCTACTCCGCAATTTGTCTGGCAGACGGCTTATCAGAAAATGGTTTGCTTATTACCATCGATATCAATAATGAATTGAATGAACTTTGTGACGAATATTTTGCAAAAAGTGGATTTTCAGAGAAGATCAGAATTATAAACGGGAAAGCCGCCGACATTCTGCCAACACTTGACATTGAATTTGATCTTGTCTTTATTGATGCGGACAAAATCAACTATTCTGTTTACTTTGATCTCGTTTTGAATAAGGTCCGTAAAGGAGGATTTATCCTCGCCGATAATGTCTTGTTTCATGGCGATGTTTTGCAACCTGAGACGGCTGGAAAAAACGCACAGGCCATGCATGCTTATAACGAAAAAATAAAGAACGACCCGCGTGTCGAATGTATGCTTCTTCCACTCCGGGATGGCATCATGATCGCACGAAAAAAATAATCTACATGAAGTCAAAAATCAGTTTATTCCTCCTCTCAGTAATGTTCCTTTCACTTAATCTGTTTGCCCAACAAGAAAGTGATGTGATCGAGTATATCTCACGGTATAAGGTGCTCGCCATTGAAGAACAGGTCAGATCCGGCGTGCCTGCTGCCATTACCCTTGCACAAGGCATTCATGAAAGTACTGCAGGACATAGCGAACTTGCTACGAAAGCCAATAACCATTTTGGGATCAAGTGTAAGACCTCCTGGATGGGCGAAACCATGCTGCATGATGATGACAAAAAACAGGAATGTTTCCGGAAATATGTAAGTGCAGAACAATCGTATATTGATCATTCAGATTTTCTTAAAACTGGTAATCGCTACCACTTTTTATTCGATCTGGAACCCACAGATTTTACTGGCTGGGCAAGCGGATTAAAAAGAGCGGGTTATGCTACCAACCCGATGTATGTAAAAAAACTCACCGACCTAATCGAGAAATACAACCTGCAACAATATACCTATGAGGCCATTGCCAGAGGAAACCGTCCGGGAGAAGTGGCGCCGAATGAAGACAAGCCAAGAAATCTTACACAGGTCGATGATCCCTCTACCTATTATAAAGGCCTGAAAGGATTCTGGGCTAAAAAAGGTGAGACATTATTACCAAAGGCATTGGAAAGAAATATACGCTACGCGAAATTACTCACGTTGAATGACCTTTCTGATGAACCACTCAGAACCGATATGTTTGTTTTTCTCGAGAAAAAAAGACGTGTCGGAACAGAAGAATTTCATGTTGTAAAAGAAAACGAATCCATGCTGCTGATTTCTCAGAAAGAAGCTATGTTGTTGAGCAATCTATATGCGTATAACAATCTCGTTCCGGGGCAGGATCCTGAGGCCGGCGAGAAGCTGGTTTTGCAGTATAAATCGTATGAAACGCCAAAAATTAGACAGCAATTCCTCAAAGAATTTGACACCCCTCCGGCTTTTGAAACCGTGATTGCTCGCATCGAGGAAACACAAACGGAACCAGTTGAGAAAAAGGTTGTTCGCACCGAACCCTCGCCGGAAAAGCTTCGCGAAAAACCTGTTTCGACAGTACCCATTATTACTGAAGAGAAAAAAACCGAACCGATAGCGATTGAGAAAGAAGAAAAGAGTATCCCCGAGCCTGAAGGTATAGAACAGCCTTCGCAACAAGAAAACGCCTCGCCTTTTTCAAACCGTACAGAAGCTCTCGTCGAACAAAAGACGGAAGAACTTACTATAGAACCCGAACGAACAGCCACAGAAATTGTTCCGGAAAAAGGAATTCTGGATGCAGAGAAAGCAGCAAAAATGGAGGCCTTGCTCAATTCAGAACCACTGGAATCCAACACCACGGAAACAAGGATCATCAAAAAGGAAACAGTGAATGAATCGCCTTTCGCTGTGAGAAATACCAGTACTGCAAAGCCTATACAGGTAGCAGTTGAGAAAGCACCCGAAACTACATGGGTGGCCGAAGAAGTGGTACCTGCAGAGGTCATTCCGGAACTTGCTCCTGTTCGCGTAAAACGTACCTACAATGAGCCCGGGATCAGTGATTCTGTCAAATCGCTGAAAAAGAGATTCGATGACATTGTGTATAGCCCAAGAGTTCCAAAAAAGGATACGGCAAAAAAGTCTGCGCCAATTTTACAGAAAACAACGACAGAAGTAAAAAAACGGGATAGCAAGACGACAACGACTCAACCTGTTCAGAAAAAAGACGAAGAGAAAAAATCAAACGTACAGGTAACAAAAACAGGTATCAAACGTGAAATCCAAAAAGAAACGGAAACGAAGAGAAAAGTAGTTGAGAAACCGGAAATCAAAAAGAACGGAAAAGCTACTGCAACAAAACAAACAGACGCGAAAAAGAAAACCACTGGCAAAAAAGAAACTACCCCCACCAAGAAGAAAGCAAGCACAGCTAAAAAGCCTGCTCCAGCAAAAAAACCCGTTAAAAAGAAATAACATGGCTATACAGGTATTAGACAAAACTTTCGTTCCCTATCTTTCAGAACAGGTAATTATGGAAAGAATCGCCGCATTGGCCGAACAACTGAGTAGTGATTACGAAGGAAAGAAACCGGTCTTTATTGGTATTCTGAACGGCTCATTTATGTTTGCGTCCGATCTCTTTAAACAAATTACAACGCCTTCTACCATTTCGTTTATAAAGTTAGTTTCCTATAAAGGCACAAGCTCAACTGGCACCGTTATTACGTCAATCGGGTTAGAAGAAGATCTGGCAGAAAAAGATGTAATCCTTGTCGAAGACATCGTGGATACAGGAAAGACCATGTCGTCTTTTATACCTGCACTTCAGAAATTACAACCGGCTTCTATAAAGATATGTACGTTACTTCAAAAGCCAGATGCATTGCAATTCCCGTTGGAAGTGGATTATGTGGGCTTTCAGATCCCTAATAAATTCGTAGTGGGATATGGACTTGATTACGATGGCTATGGAAGAAATTCCCGCGAGATTTTCCAGATCGAGACATAGGAAAAACCTTACCTTCTTGTTGTAAAGCCTGGTCATCTAAATTATAATAGATGTACTTTATTTCTTGTTCTAAACTCCGAAACTTCTTGAGTTTGACACGATTTCAAAATTTTGCAAAAAAAGGAAAAGGCTACACTAGTTTTTGTGAAAGCTAGCGCAATGAATCCCGAGCTGTCGGAGGCGCACATTTCCTACCGTAGGGAAACTTGAAAAATTGGAAGATAATTCATTGCGCCACATTGCGACCAAACTTCCGGAACTTACAAAGATACCAGTGCTCAAGAGGATACAAATGATGATAATCGTTTTTCTTCAGCATATTGTATACCGAAAGGAGAAATTAATCAGATCAATAT
>Ga0335397_10009873_pt1 | contig 11873 bp, 11 predicted proteins | sample MAT04_FD_205740 | JGI IMG/M metagenome (GOLD analysis project Ga0335397, IMG submission 205740) | Freshwater microbial communities from Lake Fryxell liftoff mats and glacier meltwater in Antarctica - MAT-04 (spades assembly) (version 2) ...
ACCGGATGGCCCCGTAATACAGTTCCTTGCCCTCGGTGGCAAAGGAGAGAATATTGGGTACAAACAATTGCGGCACGCTGTTCTCGTAAATATCGTGCACTTCATGCGCGCCATCCAGCCAACTCACCGAAGGGCGAATGGGCGTTTTGACTTCTCCCACGACCACCGGAATGCCGTTGATCAGCAGCACGATATCCGGAATCTTGGTTTCGCGATGGTGGATGCGGTATTGCGTGGTGACCACGTAACGGTTGTTCGATAAGTTCTCAAAATCAATCAAACGCACTGGCACATGGCGGTTGTTTTCGCCGAAAGGCATGGTTTTTTCGCCGGTAAGCCATTTGAAGCATTCTTCATTGGCCTTTACGAGCCCAACTTGATTCACTGAAATTAATACCGCCCGGAGTTTATAGATGACTTCATCTGCCAAGGTATGGTTGCGGGAAATCTCGGGATTCAGGCGAATCAAAGCTTCTTTGAGCGCCGATTCTACCAGCACTTCATTGATGCCGCGTGGAATGCCGTTGGCGGATTGATAGACCCATTGAGTGCCATAGCCTTGTTTAGGTTCCTGGACTGTATTGCTGTTCAAATTCACCCCGGTCAGCTGATGAATGATGTAATGTTCTACGCTATTGAGTTCGGTGAAGGCCATTACAGATTTTTTTTAGCAGGGTTAGTATCTTGTTGTAACGGTATATTTCCGTCTAAGCGTTTTTTTAGTTCCTGTATGGCGATGTTCCTTTCCCGCGCTCTACCAACACGCAAAGCATCGCATAAGGCCAGGTACTCATAAAAAACGGGGTCTTTCAGGCAAGCTTCCGGTACTTTGGGATGCAGGGGTTCAATCGATTGGCCACGAACCGTGCCTTTCCCATACGGCCAAACATAAGGTTCCGCACTTACTATTTCATGGCTCAGCGGCGGAGCGGCATGGGCAGTAGGAAGCCCACGTACGATGGCGCCCGGTCGTTGCGGATAGACATAGCGCAAACCATGCTCCAAAAAATCCAGTATGGCCAATTTCATCAAGCGTTTTTTGTCCTGGGAAATTAATCCGGCAATGGAGGAGCGGTTTAGGCTTTCGCTTATTTCACTGGCGCTTATGCACAATTCGATGGACAGATCCTTCATCAACCAGGGTTCCTTACCCTTGGCGGCAATCTTCAATAAAATCACCATATCATGGGGACGCATGCCACTGTGCTTCTTCATCCTTTTAAAGCTTTAAGGCACAAATATACAGACTAATTTGCAATTCGCGAATCGCGAATTATTGCAAAACGAGTATGAAAAAGCGATTGGTCCAATGGAGAATACACCTAGCACTAGCCGGGTAGTTTATCTCTAAACACCTCCAAGGAAACCAACTCAACCCCAAAATATGGATACTTTTGAATAACACGTAAATGGCGATCCTCAGAAACCAAAAAATGTGCTCCAGCCGCTATTGAACAATCAATAAATTTATTGTCGTCGGGATCTGCTTCCACTAGCTGCCAAAGGAAATACTTTTGAATCAAGTGCACATTCGGCAACTCCGTCATTAAGTCGACGGCGGCATCGGCAACTTCTTGCCCCATTTCCCGGCCAATTATTTCGGAATATTCATGCAAAACGTCATTGGTCACGTATAATTCAAACGCAGCAGATAGCAGGCTTTGCCACAACCAATGAGCATTCGATCGGGGAGAGATACAAACCAGCAGAACATTCGTATCAATGACAACTTTCATCATTATGGTTTGGCGTGCTGGGCTTTGTAAGGTGTACGCATGTGCGTACTTAAAAAGGTGTCCATAGTTTCCTGCGTCCAGCCCTTTTCATCCCAAGCCTTGTCTGCCAATTGTGTCAAACGCTGGGCTTTGAAAGCAATAATCAAGCGCTTTAAAGCCTGTAGCTCTTCAGCTGAAAGGTTTTCTGAAAGCTTAAGCAGTGCTATTTGAGTTTCATTCAAAGGAAATTGGATATCGGCCATTTCAATACATTTTATGCAAAAATACGTTTTTTTACTCAGTTCTCAGAAAATCTCAACAGGTGAAAATTTGTCACCAGTTTTCACCTTGCTAGGTGTTCTCCCCTGCGCCAAGTTCCTACGCTATGCCAAATTCAGGTACGCCACCGTTTAGTAGGATGCCTTAATATCCTCCGGTACCTGCGCATGGAAATGGCCCTTTACGACCCAGTGTTGCGCAAACTCCTCCCTCGTTTGGGCATTACTGAAGAAAGAAAAATTGGGTCGGGTTGATACCATGCTGGCATGGCTTAGAAGATTTGGTTGATTAATGAAGCTCTAAGCTGAACCGAAGAACTAAGTTTTGGCCAAGCCATCGTGCAGGTGTGGAAGTCTTTCCCGCCGCGCCGAACCTTCTTCGCTCATTTTCCAACCGCCCCAAAGCGCAGCAGCAGTGTCTTTTGACCTGCTGCACACGTTTAGCAAACGCCCGTTTTCTGGAAGGCGGTAGGCCGCGCGGCCATCGGGCCTGCCTTCGGGCTTGGCGAGACCTTCCAGGTTTTTAAAACCTGGAAGGTCTGTGTGAGCCGCCTGGCCAAGCCATCGTGCAGGTGTGGAAGTCTTTCCCGCCGCGCATGGTGTTCCCAACTTTGGACTAATTGCTAAACCGATAGTAAGTACCCTGCGTCGGTTGGGGAACTAAAGCGAGGGCAGGAACACCGCGCATGGCGGGGAAGTGCTTACGGTGCACTTTCTAATACCTTCCCCAGCAAAAACACAAAAACCTCAAATTCAGGTTCGAATAGGTCTTGCTCAATTTCAATGCCGACACATTCCACCAGCATAGAAGGCCGGTTTTTATGGTAGCCGTTGTACAGCATTATTTCTGTGATAGGTTTGAACCCTTTACTGGAAACTTAGCTTTATGGATTTGTTCAAGTTATCGAACAATGTACTCCAATAGTACCGCATCTGCTCATTTTGTGTCGTAGCATAATTCCCCCCAGTAAACCATACTTTTATATCCAGGTTTTCAAATCTAGAAGCATCTACTTTATGGTTAGTTTCTAGCCATTTCAGATCCTGTTTTGCGCAGGTCTCGGATTCAGCACGGTCTTTTGGAGGACTAGTAAGGTAGTCTCTTGGTGCCTTTTGGGAATGAACCATATCACTAATGTACAATATGGTACTTGGATCAGCCGCATTCCTGTCTTTGGAAAAATCACTGATAATCTCGAGTGTTCCTAAGATATCTGTTTCATGTACAACAGATTCATTGATTTTATGATGCATACAATCAAGCAAATCATTGAGGATAGCACTTCTATATTTTTTTAGACGAAGTTGATAGGCTTCCTTTTCCTGCTTATACGAATCTGGACCCATCTCGGCTTCGCACGGCGGTTGTTCTAACCAGATTTTTTGAAAGAGCATTTTGGCTCCTATAGACTGACCATGAATAAAATGTGCTTCCACCATATCACCAGGGTTTGAAATGACCGATTCCAGAAAAGGATTTAGAGTTTCTTCTAAACCGGCTGTCATACGGGCATCCTGACCATTTACACTGATTGATTTGTCCAAAAAAATAATGGATTTATGGCAGGGTATGGCCACGGGATTGCAGTCGTTCCCACAAGCAGTAATAAATAGAAATAGAATTGGGCAAAGGCGGTTAATCATCTTGTCCATTGAGTTGGTGCTTTTTTTGGCGGTGATTGTATTCAATTAAACTGCGGATTTGCTGGTGTAAATATCGATCATTCCCATCTGAATCTGATTCGTCTATTCCAATATTGTTAGAATGACTATCAGTTGGTTGAGGCGGACGGCTTTTAGGAGAACTTGCTCCGCCCCGCCGGATCGCGGCGGTCATTTGGCTGGTGGAGAAAATAAGTTTGTCCCCAAATTCGCAAATGTTCCCTCTTTCGTAGGCTTCGCGATACAAAGCAGATTCTGCTTTGCTTTCATGGTCTGTTGATTCTTTTCGGATTTCCTCCAGTTTTAAAAGCAAGACCTGGTGTTTTGCCTCTAAATCTGAAATATCTGGCAATAATTGTATTTCATTGGAGGCATGATCACGCGCGATTTGATGGTCCTTGATACTATATTGAACAGCGGCAAGTTCCTGGGTCAATTGCTCTAAGCGATTCCCTAACGAACTTTCTTGTTTGCGCAAAAGTCGTTTTCGTCGCAAGCGGTCTGCGGCAGGGAAAGCAATACTTAGGCAGATAGCACCGGCAATGGCAAAAAGAATATTGCTTAAGACGAAGATCCAAAACAAAGCACTATTCCCGCTTAGATCACGGTCGTTTATGGCTATCTGTTGTTTGAGGCCATGCGTAACCTCATCGAGCTCTTGGGCTTCCCGGTCCTTAACTGCAGCTTCAGCCGCTCGTCCTTGTCGTTTCAAAGAGCTGCTCTCTTGTTGAAAAGTTGCAAGTTGACTTTCCTTGCCTAAGACTTCTCGGTTTATTGCCTGATTTACTTTGTCTGACTTAAAATATTCCTCCCGGAAATAACCTAAAAGTCCGAGGACTAAAATTGCTAAGATGGAAACTAAACTAAGCAATACATGTTTTTTCTTTTTGTCGTCACGCAGATAGGGCTTTTCAAAGAGTCGGTCGATGGTAGGTTTTAGCACGAATGTGATCCCAGAAACGGCTATGGCTAATGGAATTGCCCTGTTGAAGGCCATATCAAGTCCATGAAAAAGCACATCAAGTGTAATCGTGAAATCTGCGATTACAAATGAAAGTCCTATGGCTATAAAAATGCCGACATTGAGCCAGTTGTATTCAATAGTAAGATTGGACCGATCTTTCTGGACGCGTTCAAAGTGACTTTTTTCCTCATGCTTCAGGGCATTAAGCTCCATTCCCTTAGTTTCCCCTAAAACAATTTCATGCTCGCTGGAAGTTACCGTGTTTTTTAACTGGAGTAAACGCTGCCAGGTTTGAGCTAGCTGCTGTGTGCTTTGCTCAATCGAATGGAGCACACTGGCCAAGCTAATTTTAGCAAGTCGTTTTTGTCCGTTTTCCTGAAGAAACACTTCGAAATGCTCCTGAGGGATTTTTAGCAACCCATTGGTAAAGCCGTGATCGTATGAATCATAATAAACTACCCGCGGCTCCGTAGCTTGATTGCTTGAGGCGGTGTCTCCCGTATTAGACTCCTGAACGTGATTCTGATTGTCTTCCATATCTGAGAAATTAGGGGGTTAACGCCGAGTGGAGATAAGTTGAGACAATTGTTTGTGATTGAGTGAATTGCGCATTCCCTTGGCAAGCCCAAATTCACTCAAAAACAAGGAAACATTGGATTCCTGTTGCTCCAAAAGCATTGCTCTGGATTTCTCATCTTCCAAGATCTGTTCTTTTATTTCTACTTCTTTTTGTAGTAACTGTTTGGCCTCTTTGTCAATTCGGACTATTTCCTCGCGGGCAAAAACTTGCTTTTCTCGTTGTAAACGGCGTGCTTTTTGGTTCTGTAAGTGTTTGATGTATTCTGTCTTTGCCAATGAGAAGGTGTTGAAAGCCCCTTTTCCTACAAAGAGAAAAATACTGAAAACTAGCAGGAAAAACAGGACAGACTCAGCAAGATTATGACCGGTGCGCCCTTGGTAACCCACAAACAAAGCGACTATGAAAGGGATGGCCCATTCTTCAAGGTATGTTTTCCAGGATTCGCGCCGGTCAGAAGCTTCTTCAAGTTTGGAATTTGAATGATAAAGGTGGGAAGCACGGCTAAAGAGACTCAGGCTTCCAAACAAGTATAATCCAAACGCTGTGACGCCGGGTGAAGTAAGGTTAGAGGAAGACAACCACGATTCTATCATCCAAAAATTGCAAAAGAGCATGGTTGCATAAGCTAGAATACCCAAAGCGTAGCGCCAAAAATCATGCGGTTGAGAGATCAAGGCGAGCGTCATTTCCTCCAGGCGATTCCTCCAAGTTGCTACCAGAATGTTCCTTTCTATCATTTCATTCCGGCAAAATGAAGCTTCCGCACGGAGCATTTCAATGGATTTCTCTAGCACTTTGATTCGCTCCTGGAAAAAGTGCCGAATGGCTTCTATTTTTTCTAAAGGAACCTCATTGGCATCCGAAAGGCCATAATATACGCCTTCGTCCCGAAGCAGGTTTTTATCCATTACCCAATCAAAATTGGATGGTTGAGCAGCACTTACCTGTACAGAAACACCTTCAGTCTTTTTCTCGATCGGAATACCCGGTATTGCCTCCAATGGTGGTGAGGATGTGAATGTGGCCATTTCGTTTTGTTGAGATATTTTCCGAAAGTAATATCTACCCAATTTTAGGCAGACACAACCGACTACTCAAAAAACATGCCGTTTCCTCAATGGAAAGGATTGTTAGAAAATACCAGAAGTGTAAGCGGCAGAAAAACCACCTAATTTCTAAAGTCTTAAATAGACTAAATATAGTGATTTACAGAGGTAATTGAACGGAAAGCATTGAATCCAACAAAAATTGAGCAAATTCTTTCGTCAATCGGATATGACTTTTCCCATGCTGAATTGCATTAATGGAGTCATTGGTTGGCGTAACAGAATACCCCGTTTTTTTTGAAAAATCATCATCAAGGATATTTGGGTTCAACGCAACAGCAGGCCAATGCAGGCTAAATATTTTAAATACATTTTTGGCCTCCAGGTAGTAGGGAAACTGTTTCCTAAAAATGAATTTTGGATCTTCTTTTTCTTCAGGAGAAAATTCAGAAAATCCTGAGGTCACTTCATAAATACCCATTAATTTTTGATGACCTACTGCATATAAAAAGATCCAGTCTTCTAATTTTATACTGCTGGGCGGAGCAGGAAAATCAATTTTTTCTGAAAAATCAGAGAAATCATCTTTGCCAATCCAATGATCTGGTAAGCCTAGAGGTTTTAACCAATAATTTTTGCTCATGATGTTGATTTTTAGTTTTTAATATAAGTCTTGTTCCCACTCGAGTTGTAATAAAATTGTCCTCCTCTTGGACCAGTATGAATTTCATGACTTTGGCTTGTAGTCGGCAAGGTGGCTGGAGAAGAAAATGTGCTGGCAGGTATGGTCGGACTAGAATAAAAAGAGGACGAGTGAGGGGAGTAAGTTGTGTTCGCTCTCTCTGATGCTGTTTTACGTCGATGATCCTCTTTAGTCAAAAGTTGCATGTTGTCTGGAGTGTCACTGCCCCCTTGTGAAAGCGGGATAGTATGATCAACCTCATAGCCTTCGGGGACTTTATCATAACCTAGAGAATGGAGAAAATGACTTCTAGTAGTCATATTTCTTTTCACCTTCGGTTTCCCTGTGGTTGTATAGGTATCATTAGTATAGTATTCAGTCCCGCCACTGGTATAAGTAGTATTCGACGTTCCGGGATAAGAATAGCTTGAGGTATTATTATTGCTTGATCCGCTTGAATTGGACCAGATACTAGAGGGCGTAATTGAGTTTGAGTAATTAGAAAGAGTGGTCGAAGAATTAATTTCTCGGGTAGTGTTATTCCAATTTGCACTGCTACTATTAAACCTCGATATTGCTTCAAATCGAGCCTCCGACTCTCTTTCGAGTTTCTCCCAATCAGTTTGGTTGAAATGACTATTGCTTTTCATTTTTTCCATGATCTGGTAGATATCTCGGTTGTCTTCAAACAAAGTGCTTTGATTCGGCCAATGAGAGTCGGATGCTCCATATAATTCATTCTGCTTCCTCTGTTTTCGAGATTGCTTTCTTTCAATTTTAGGTTTAGCCTCTTGTGAAGCAGGTAAATTGTGAAACGTATTCGGAGCATAATTCCTGGGATTTACAGATTCTCGATTCGAAGGAATATATGACGGATTTGCTATGTAAGCGTTCTGCTGTTTTTTCGTCAAACTACCGATGACGACAATGATAAATGCAAACCAGAAGATGTATTTCATGTCGTTTCATTTTTTTATTAATTTATGTAATTGTTGATACGAGGTTGCCACAATTTTCATCAAGACATCTGCCCCCAAATCCTCCTACAAATCTCCAAATACAACGCCTGCCGTTCTATAAAATCCACCTTTTTAAAAGCCCCATGTGCCTTAAAAGGCAACTTGAGTCGGTTCATCATTCCAACAAAATTAGTATTTCGCTCATAGGCCAGTGGGCATAGCGATGCCGCTAACAAGTTCTCTTTCAAATAATGCTCTGCCTTTAACGGGTAAGAAAGCGCATTTAACGACTGATTTGTTCCCCTTGGAAGTAGTAGTAGCCCTCCCAGACGATTGCGAAAATCCTTGAATTCCGAAATCTGCTCAAACTCATCCAGGTGTTCATCAAATTTATCTGCCCAGATGTGCTCTACTTCAAAGGGCTTGGCATTCGGGCTCAGGAAATACTTTTCAAAACTAGAGGAAATCCCTGCATTGGATTCCATAAACGAAGTTATTCTCGATAGCAGGAATTTGACGAAATACTTGTTTTGCCCATGCATACGGAAAGACAAAACCCCTTCCAAGGATTCTTCCATTTCATCCAACTTTTTTTGTAAGGTTACCTGCAATGCATCCACAGATAACCCTCGAATCTCCTTAACCAAGGTATACATGGTATAACGGATAGAGCTGGCTGCAAAAATTCTGAAATTGACAGAACGCCGGACGGCAAAAGTCTCAATGTAACGAGCAACAAGATTAATCTTTTGCAACACTATCTCCGGGCTATCTGAACTCCGAATCGGAGCCAGCATCAATGGATAACTCAAAGAAGTAGCAAAGCCCCAAAATTTGATATAATATACGTATTCAAGGCTTGGATTGAATTTTTGCTCCGCTTCACGAATTAACTTATATGCTTTTAGGTAGTGGTTGAAGTCATGGGCTAAAAAATGCTCAAAGGTGACTGGGTTGCTTTCTTCCAGACCAACCTTGTTCAGGTTTTCCCGAACCCAGCTGTGAAATCGTGTTCCAATTTTTTCAAAGTCTTCATTTTTAGAACCAGCCTTACCTGGACGAATGGTATCAGCGTACTGACTACGAAGCCAGGATTGAAAAAATCGTTGATCTTCATCCTTGCTATCAAAAGCCTGTAAGCCCTGCATTTCCTTTTTCCAGAATTCATTGGCTTTCTGTCTACCTTTAAAATCGCTGAACTTGGAGAGTAAAAAACCTTTCAGCATTTCTGTAGGGGACAGGTTTAGACCCCGGTCATTCATCGTCTCGAAAATGGTGTATGCATTCTCGTCGGAATAAGCGACGATTTCCACCAGTACCACATTATACTTGAGCCAATCAATGAACGGAGGTAAGACATCTCCCTTAATTTCTTCCGGGAAACTGTTGGCAATATCCTGATACCGGTTAGCCATGTTGATAGTTGACTCATCATCTTCAGGTTTGGATTCATATTCACCTGCATTGAAAAGGCTATCCAGACACTTCCTACGTTCTTCTACCTGGATATTGAACGACTTTTCTCCATATTTTTCTGAAAAAATGAGGGATTCAATTTTTTCATTTATACCCAGTTTCTTTTGCAGGTTGTTGATATAGATAAGAAGCAAAGTCAAGGTAGTAAGTCGCTGCTGGCCATCAATGATGCTTCGTTGGCCTCCATTAATACTCACCACGAAGGGGCCTAGATAGTAGGAATTGTATTTTGCAACTTCCTTGCGTTGGTGCGTGGGTTGGTACTCATTGAGGAAAGCTGATGTTAAGTCCGACACCAATTGCTCAATGTGTTTATCCTCCCATTTGTACTCGCGCTGGAAATAATCTACAGTGTACTTTTGGTTGTCGAGTACTTGCTCAATGGAGCGGTCATGAGCTTCGATTTTGTTTTGAAGTTGGGACATTTATTAAGCTTTTGAATTGTTATGGCATTATTCCTTTACCTACCCTTAAAAACAGTATTTATCGTTGACAAAAATGACACCATTCTGCGCAACAGCTCCAATTCCTTTGGATCAACACCATCAGGATCAAAGTGCATTACGTCATTTCGAATTTCTCTTATCTCGTCGAGTTGATTGATGAACTGCACCCTGTCAATTAGGACACCCAATTTTTCGAAGTTTTCCGTCTTTGAAATAAGCCTTATGTAGGCCCCAAAATTTAGATCAGCTAAGGTTTTTACCTCTTTACTTGCATCATTTGGATCCCTGACGCCCTTTAGCTGATCGATTGTAAACTTGTCATCGAGCAATTTTCGAATGTGGTTTTCAATCTGTTCAATGAGGAGGAAGGGCTCGGCCATCGTAATGAACTGTTGACCAATATCTGTCGCAGTGATGATACCGTTGATAATGCCGTCTTTTCGTTTAACCAGAACCACCTGCTTTTGAAGAATCACTTTCACAGCTTCAAAAAGCAATTCGTGTTCTTCAAGTACCGTGGCTTCTTCTTTGCAGTCATTTACCGTAGTACATTTTCTGCCCAAGGCTAATGCCATACCAATTGAACGCCAACTTACCATGCCCACTGGTGTCCTGCCAGACATGATGGGCAACTGTGAAAAGTTATGGGTCATCATCTTGTGTATAGCCGAACTTAAAAGTTCATCCCTACTTACGGTAACGAGCCCCAATTCTCCTGAAAGCTCACTCAATTGGGTGAGATTGGCCGCCTGAAGCATGCTGACTCGGGGTGTTGGGTCATACTCCGCTGTACTGCCTTCTTTGGCCGGCACCCTTGGCTTCGGTTTGATCTCTACTTCTCCATAAGCCCAGGCAGTCCCAAATTCGGGTTCACAAATGACCTCGTACTTTTCTAATACTTGCCTTACCGCTTCCACAACTCGCCAACCACGACGGCTTACTCCTAGCTGAACTAAGATCTGCTTAGGAGTTGTTTTTAGTGGATTTTTAGTTGTTTGAACCTGTTTTACCAATTCTTCAAAGCTCTTTGCCATAATTTCAGTTTGTATTAGTGAATTTTCAATGCTTGAACTTTGATCAAATAACTTACCCTTAATCCCCAGGATAATTAATCCACTCATCATCCCCCTCTTCTTTAGCCCCCGCCCGCTTCTTGCCATTCTTATCATGCAAGCCCCGTGCCACTTCCTCCCCATAGATTTGGTGATTCAACTCAAGCAAGGGCTTTAGTACCTCACGCCGCCTCCGCATTCCGATTCACGCCCTCCATCATCTCAATAATCCGCGCCGATGTCCCCGCATCAAACATCCCCATGATCCCATTCGAATGCTGATCCGTAAACGGCGACTCAAACAACCGCGAAGGCTCCAAAACGCCTTTCTCCGTGAAGAAATTGATGATCGTATCAATGAAGCGAATCTGCTGACTATTGAAATTGCCCGACTGCAAGAGCTGGGCGAAAGCCAGTTTCGCCGCATTGACATCCAGTCCAATGATGCTGCGGATAAACTTGCCCAGGGGCTGCTCACCGTAGGCTTCTATGAACTGGGCTTTGGTGCCGAGTTCGCCTTGCTCGAAGAGCATGCGCTCGAGCTCCTGTAGTTCGGCGCGGGTAACTGGCTCATTGTTCTTAAGCTTGTGGATCACAATATGTTGCCCATGCTCAAGGATATAGCGCTGCACTTTGCGCTTGTAGGCTTCCAGGTTGTTGGCATTGTAGATCAGGGTGTGCTCTTGTGCGTTGGCATCGAAGGAATCTTCATAAGTAGTGTACACTAGCGGCTGCTTCTCGCGCTCGAGGAATCGGAGCAGTTCCCGCAGTTCCTCGCGGATGCGCTCCAAACCTAGCACGCTGGCCTCACCCGCCCACTCGCCCCCATGTAGCATCCGCAAGGTGTCCATGCGCTGGGCCACAGCCGGGATGGAGCCTTTTTTGAGCAGTTGGCCAGCGATGCCTACCACCTGCCTGATCAGGCCGACTTGCCTTCTGTCTCCTGTATGGGCGAACAACTGCAAATCAAGCATCATCGCGTCAAAACGCTTGGCCATTTCGTCCTGATCGGT
>Ga0335397_10009874_pt1 | contig 11872 bp, 9 predicted proteins | sample MAT04_FD_205740 | JGI IMG/M metagenome (GOLD analysis project Ga0335397, IMG submission 205740) | Freshwater microbial communities from Lake Fryxell liftoff mats and glacier meltwater in Antarctica - MAT-04 (spades assembly) (version 2) ...
GTGGATCCTGCCGCACAGGGGCCGGACGGACCCACCGCGTCGAGATCTCGGATGCCGGCCTGCGCCACCTGCTCGTGTGGAGCGTCGACGACGCCGAGGTCGCCCGGGTGCGCACGAGCGACGAGCGCGTCGTGCTCGATGGCGACGGCCAGGGCGCGGTCGGGGTGCGCCTGCCCCCGTTCACCGGGCCGGCGCGACGGGTCACGCTGCACGAGCCGGGGGAGGACCTGGGGGCGCTGGCCGCGGCGCACGCCGGCGTGGGCGGCGTCGACCTCGACCCCGAGCCGGGCTCGGCGGCGGCTCTGCGGGAGGAGTGGATCCGGGCCCATCCCCGCCTGCACGCGCTGCGCTGGGGTGGAGTCGCCGCGCTCGGTGTGCTCGTGCCGCTCGGCCTACTCTGGCTGTGGCGGCGGCTCGACGTCTCCTGGCCCGCCTGGTCCCTGCCGGTGCCGAGCACCCCGTGGCCGGACTGGTCGCTGCCCGACCTCCCCGACCTCCCCGACCTGCCGAGCACCCCGTGGCCGGACTGGTCACTTCCCGACCTCCCGGGTGTGCCTGCCTGGCTGCGCGAGACCGCGCGCTTCGTGGGCCCGGTGCTCGTCGCCGTCGCGATCGCGGCGGGAGAAGTGCGGCGTCGTCGGCGACAGGACGAAGCCAAGGCGACGCGCCGTGCCGGGGCGCAGCGCCGGGGGACCGACGAGTCGCGCCCCGGGGGCGGTGACGAGTCGCGCCCCGGGTGCGGCGGCGAACCCAGCCCCTGAGCCTGCGGTCAGGGGGTGCTCGGGTCAGGGGGTGATCGCCATGGCGGCCATGACCCGCCGCGCCACGTCGTCGTCGCCGTGCACCACGACGTGAACGTCCTGCGGGGCCCGGCGCCCACCGGCCAGCCGCCCGGCGACCTGCGTCGACATCGTGAGCGAGGTGGTGACCACATCGGGGTGCTCCTCGGTGCCCCCGGTGAACAGGGGGATGCCGCGCGCCGTGCCGTCGTGCTCCTCGACGCGCACCCCGGCGCGTCCCACGGTGGGCCCGGTAAGGTCGAGGACGACGGCGTTGCCTGGCTCGATGCCGGCATCCTTGGCCACGATGCGCGGCAGGGCGGCGAAGAGCCGGCTCACGGCGAGCGCCGCGGCACCGGTGTCGAGGGCGCCGGGGCGCTCGAGGGCCTCGCGCACGTCCTGCTCGTGCATCCAGATGTCGAAGGTGCGGATGGCGAGCAGGTCGCCGAAGGTCGTCGGACCGAAGGGCCCTGCCACCTCGGCCTGGGCCCACTGGGTGCCGGAGCGGTAGAGGCGCAGCCGCTCCTCGAGCCGCTCCTCGAGCTCGTCGAGCACCTCCTCGAGGTCGCGACCGCGGCGCGACTCGACGTACTTCTCGATGCGTTCGCCGAACGCGTGCCGCACGTGGGCGTGGGAGCTGACGTCGAGGTCGGGCTCGGGCTCGCCGGCGACCATCGCCTCGGCGCTCACGACGTGCGCGAGCTGGTCGAGGACGGTCCAGCCCGGGCAGTCCGTGGGGCGCTCGGCGTCACCGGGGCGCATGGTGCGGCCGAGGTCGATGATGCTCTGCACGGTCTGGGCGTAGGCGTCGACGAGCTCGCCGAGGTCGTTGGGCGCCGGGGGGTGCAGGGACATGCGGCCACAGTACCTAGGCTGGAGGACATGGCCACTCCCGCGCACCCGTCGGTCGATGGCGCGCCTGGCCTCTCGCGCGCGCTCGGGCTCGCCGTGCTCGCCGGTCTCGTGGGGGCCGTCGTGGCCGCGCGGATCACCGGGGCCGTGGCGCCGCTGGAGCTCGCCGACCCCGGGCCCCTGGTCCGCTGGGGGGTGCCGCTGGTGTCGAGCATCAGCACCTTGGCGTCCGCGGCCACCGTGGGTCTGCTCGGGCTGGCGGCGTTCCTCGCACCCGAGCGCACCCGCACGCAGCGACGGGTCACTGCCACCCGGTATGCCGCGTCGGCTGCCACCGTGTGGGCGCTGGCTGCGCTCCTCGAGGTCGTGCTCACGTTCGCCGACCTCGCCGGGACCCCGCTGACCGATGCCGGCCTGTTCGACCAGATCGTGTCGTTCACCTGGACGCTCGAGACGACGCGGGTGCTCCTGCTCAGCGCCCTGGTGGCCGTGGTGGTCGCGGTCTCCGCGCGGGTCGCGACCCGTCGGGCGCCGATGGCGTGGCTGGCGGTCTGCACGTTGGTCGCGGTCGTCATCCTCGCGCTGACCGGTCACGCGGCGGGTTCGGCGAGCCACGAGGACGCCGTCAACTCGCTCGGCGTGCACCTGCTCGGCGTCGTCGTGTGGACGGGTGGCCTTCTCGCGCTCGTCGTGATGCGGGTGCCGCTGGGCTCCGACCTGGGCCCCACCGTGTCGCGCTACTCCACCGTGGCCGCCTGGTGCTTCGGGGCGGTCGCACTGACCGGCGTGCAGCAGGCGTGGATCCGGCTGGGGTCGATCGACGGCCTCTTCACGGCCTACGGCGCGGTGATCGCCCTCAAGGCGGCGGCGATCGTCGCGCTGGGCGTGCTCGGATGGCTGCATCGGCGCAACATCGCGGCGGTGCTCACCGTGCGCCCGGGCGACGGGCGCGCGTTCGCGCGGCTGGCCCTCGTCGAGATCGCGATCATGGGGGCCGCGACCGGTCTGGCCGCCGTGCTGGCCCGCAGCGTGCCGCCGGTGCCCGATGCGGCACCGGCACCCAGCCGCGTGCTCGAGCTGACCGGCTACCCCGACCCGGGGCCGATGACCGGCGCCGACTGGCTCACCGCGTGGCGCCTGGACTGGCTGTTCCTCGGCACGGCGGTGCTGGCCGTCGTGCTCTACCTCGCCGGCGTCGTGCGCCTGCGCCGGCGTGGCGACACGTGGCCGGTCCTGCGCACCGTCTGCTGGGTGCTCGGCTGGGCCCTGTTCGTGTGGGCCACCTGCAGCGCGCCCGGCATCTGGGGGCGGGTGCTGTTCAGCATGCACATGGTGATGCACATGGCCGTCGCGATGACCGTGCCCCTGCTGCTCGTGCCCGGGGCACCCCTGACCCTGGCGCTGCGCGCGCTCAGACCCCGCCCGGACAAGACCTGGGGGCCGCGCGAGGTGCTGCTGCAGGTCGTGCACTCACGGGCGATGCGGGTACTCGCCAACCCGGTGGTGGCGGCGTCCTTCTTCTTCTTCAGCCTCGCGGCGTTCTACTGGACCGGGCTGTTCGAGCTGTCCCTGACCACCCACACCGGGCACCTGCTGATGATGGCCCACTTCCTGCTCACCGGCTACCTGTTCGTCTGGGTGCTCATCGGCATCGACCCCGGCCCGCCCCGGTGGTCGCCGCTGATGCTCCTCGTCATCCTCTTCGCCACCATCTCCTTCCACGCGTTCTTCGGGGTGGCGCTCACCGGCAGCGAGACCCTGCTCGCTCCCGACTTCTTCGGCCAGATCAACCTGCCGTGGGGCCCCGACCCCCTGCTCGACCAGCACCGGGCCGGCGAGATCGCGTGGGGCTTCGGCGAGGCGCCCACGCTGTTCCTGGCGGTGGTCGTCGCGTTCCAGTGGTTCAAGCGCGACGAGCAGGAGGCCCGGCGCAAGGACCGCCAGGCCGACCGTGACGGCGACGCCGAGCTGAAGGCCTACAACGACCACCTCGCTCGCCTGCGCCGGGAGGCCGAAAGGCTCTGAAGTTCAGAGTTGGGTGCTGAAGTGGCTGCCCCGGGAACCACCTGAGCACCCAACTCGGGGAGAATGCCGTTCATGCGCATCGCGGTGGTCCAGCTCGGCTACGACGACGACGAGCCCTTCGACGCCCGGGTCGAGCGGGCGGCCGGGATCCTCGCCGACCAGTCCGGCCACGACCTCGTGGTGCTGCCCGAGCTGTGGGGCGCCACCGGCTTCGACTACACCCGGTGGGCGGGCCAGGCCCAGCCGCTCGACGGGCCGTGGGCGCGGGCGATGGCGGATGCCGCGCGGGCGGCAGCCGTCGTACTGCACGCCGGGTCGTTCGTCGAGCGCCTGCCAGAACGCGGGCCCGACGGCAACGACCTGGCCAACACCTCGCTCCTGCTCGACGCCCGGGGCCAGCGGGTCGCGGTGTACCGCAAGATCCACCGGTTCGGCTTCGGGGCGGGGGAGCCGCGGCTGATGGAGGCCGGTGCCGACGTCGTCGTGGCCCAGATCGCCTCGGGCACAGGGGAATCGGTGGCGGTCGGTCTGTCGACCTGCTATGACCTGCGCTTCCCGGAGCTCTACCGGCGCCAGCTCGAGGCGGGGGCCGAGATGTTCGTCGTCCCGGCGGCCTGGCCTGCGACGCGGGTGGCCCACTGGACCCTGCTCGGACAGGCCCGGGCTGTCGAGAACCAGTGCGTGGTCGTGCAGTGCAACACCGCCGGCACGCACGCGGGGTACCAGATGGGCGGGCACAGCCAGGTCGTCACGGCGAGCGGTGAGGTACTCGCCGAGGCGTCGGGTGGTGACCAGCAGGTGCTCTCGGTCGACGTCGACCTGGACGCCACCACGGCCTACCGCGAGACCTTCCCGGTGCTCGAAGACCGCCGCCTCTGACCCCGCAACCTCCCGAGTTGGGTGCTCAGGTGGCTGTCCTGGCGACCACTTGGGCACCCACTTTCGAGGCTTCAGGCGGCCCGAGGGACGCCCAACCCGATCAGGTCGCGCATCAGGCCGACCGGCTCGTGGCGCACCTCGTACGCGGTGCACCGCACGACGACTCGGCGGTCGGTAGTCAGGCTGCGGTGCCGCTTCACGTCGTCGGTGTAGCTGCCCACGTCGAGGTGGAAGGCGCCGTCGATCTCAAGCACCAGCACGCGGCCGTCCGGCAGGTCCCACTCGCAGTCGGTGAACCGCAGGCGTCCTGAACGGTCGCGACGCCGCTTCTGGCGGCGGGGCGGCACCAGGCCCCACGCGCGGCACAGGCGCAGGACGTCGATCTCCGCCAGGGACTGCGAGCCGCCGGAGATGTCCGCCAACAGGTCGCGGATCGCCACGGCCCGCCTCAGCGGGCGCAGTGCGCGCGTCCACTCGAGGAGGGACGCCGGCGTCGTGAGCCGCTGCTGCACCGTGGCACTGACTGCCCCGAGGGCCGTCCGTGTCGATGGTTCGTGCGCGGCGAACAGCAGCACCGCAGGTTCGATACGGCAGCAGCGAGGTGCCTGGGTCGGGTGCCGCATCGCAGTCAGGGATCGTCGCGTGCGGAAGTAGCGGACGCCCGCGACGGGGTCGAATGACAGCTCCTGGTCGACCAGCACGGTGACCTGCTCGCGGCTCCAGTTCTTCATCCCCAGTTGCTCGCAAGCAGTCAGCCCACCGAGAAGAGCGCGTGGCCCGGCGTGCTCCAGAGCGACCCACAGCAGCTGCTCACGAGAGAGGGGACCGGTCGTCGTGGTGTAGACCGAGTGCGTTCGCACGGCCCATCGGTCGGCATCCACCTGGTTTCGCACGAACGCCCTCGCGACCTTCAGCTCGCGCAACGACGTCTCCGAGAGCACCCCGGCTCTGCTCTCGGCCACTTCCTGCCAGCTTTTCCCCACGGCCGGGAGTCTGCTCCGGATCCCGAATCGCCCGTCAGAGTTCTCCACAGGCCTTGAGTTGGGTGCACAGGTGGCTGCCAGGGCAACCACCTGAGCACCCAACTCTGGGAGAGTGACGCCATGGAGGATGCCGTCGCCGAGCTGGTGGGGATGCTGCCCGACGGCGTCGTCGCAACCGACCCGGATGCCGTGGACAAGTACCGCTTCGACTTGACCCACGACGCGACCGCCGGAACTCCGCTCGCCGCCGTGCGGGTCGAGACCGCCGAGCAGGTGCAGGTGACGATGCGGTGGGCGAGCGCGCACGGCATCCCGGTCGTCCCCCGTGGGGCCGGGTCGGGCTTGTCCGGGGGTGCGCTCGCCATCGACGGCGGCATCGTGCTCTCGACCGAGCGGATGCGCGCGGTCGAGATCGACACCGCGAGCCGGGTGGCCGTCGTCGAGCCGGGCGCCCTCAACGTCGAGGTCAAGCGCGCCGCCGCCGAGCACGGGCTCTGGTACCCACCGGACCCCAGCTCGTTCGAGATCTGTTCGATCGGCGGCAACATCGCCACGAACGCGGGCGGGCTGTGCTGCGTGAAGTACGGCGTCACCACCGACTACGTGCTCGGCCTCGACGTCGTGCTCGCCGACGGCACCCTGGTGACGCTCGGCGGCAAGCGGGTGAAGGACGTCGCGGGCCTGCCGCTGCTCAAGCTCTTCGTCGGCTCCGAGGGCACCCTGGGCATCGTGACCCGCGCCGTCCTGCGGCTGGTGCCCGCGCAGGCCCCCGTGTCCACGGTCGTCGCCACCTTCTCGACCGTGGCCGCAGCGGCGGCCGCCGTCATCGAGCTCGGCCGCACGGTGCGGGCCTCGATGGTCGAGCTGATGGATCACGCCTCGATCAACTCGGTCGAGGACTTCCAGCCGATGGGCCTGGACCGGGCCGCCGGCGCCATGCTGCTTCTCCAGAGCGACGCCCCCGGTGCGGCCCGCGCCGACGAGGTCGCTGTGGCGACGGCTGCCTGCGAGATGGCCGGGGCCACGAAGGTCTTCGCCACCGACGACCCGCAGGAGGGGGCGATGTTCGTGCAGGCGCGCCGCCTGCACTTCTGCGCGATCGAGGTCCGCGGCTCGGTGCTGCCCGAGGACGTCGGCGTGCCGGTGCCGCAGCTGCCCGCCCTCCTGGCGGCGGTCGCGGAGATCGCGGACCGGCACGGCGTCGAGATCCCCGTCGTGGCCCACGCCGGTGACGGCAACACCCACCCGGCCATCGTGTACCCGGCCGGCGACGAGGATGCCGAGCGGCGCGCGCGACTGGCGTTCGACGACATCATGGCCACCGCGATCGGTCTGGGCGGCACGATCACGGGCGAGCACGGCGTCGGCCGGCTCAAGATCGGTGCCCTCGAGACGCAGCTCGGCACCGACGTCATGGCGCTCACCAGAAGGGTCAAGGACGCCTTCGACCCACACGGCATCCTCAACCCCGGCGCCGCCTTCTGACCCCGACGGGTCATCGACACCGAGGGCCGGACGCGTCATCCTGACCAGACGGCATCCGGAGGGGCTTGCCGACGACGGAGGGAGCCGTCATGTGGGTCTGGATCATCGGTTTCGTCGTGCTGCTCGGGGTGATCATCGTGGTCATGAACCGGAGGGGGTCCACCGGCGGTGGCCGGGACTACGACCAACGCTCCAGCGCCGACGGCCGCGCGCACCACTCGGGCGGCGGCGGCGTGGGCGGTTACGGCGGCGGCGATGGCGGCGGAGGAGGCTTCTGAATCTCCTGTCACGCAACCGCTGGTCGGGGGCGTGGCGCCCGCGCTGACCCCGCGGCACGGGCATCCCGGATGCCGGTGCCGCAGCGGTGCAGAACGGCACACCCCCGCTGGGGGTGGGCCGTTCGCCGTCCGGTCCGGGTCGGGCGCTCGCCCCTGCAACGAGCAGCCCGGCCCGGGGGTCACCGGGGTCAGAAGGCCGACTCGGGCACCTCCATGAGGAGGGAGTCGGTTGCCTCGGCGATGGCGCGTTCGGCGGTGAGACGGGGCAGGATCTGCCGGGCGTAGAACTGCGCGGCCGCCACCTTGCCCTCGTAGAAGTCCTTGTCCTTGCCGGAGGCGCCTGCGGCAAGGGCGTCGAGCGCCACCGCGGCCTGGCGCAGCAGCAGCCACCCGACGATGAGGTCGCCGGCGCCGAGGAGCAGGCGCGAGGTGTTCTGGCCGACCGAGTACAGGTTGGTGATCTCGCCACCGTTGCGGGGGTCGCTCTTCATCAGCTCGCCGACCATGAAGCCGACGATGCCCTGCACGTCCTCCAGGCCCTGACCGAGCAGCTCGCGGTCGTGGTCGAGGCGACCCTCGTGCGCACCGAGGTCCTTGGCGAACTCCTGCATCTGGGCGGACAGGTAGGTCAGCGCCTGGCCCTTGTCCCTGACGATCTTGCGGAAGAAGAAGTCCAGCCCCTGGATGGCGGTGGTGCCCTCGTAGAGGGTGTCGATCTTGGCGTCGCGCACGTACTGTTCGACCGGGTAGTCCTGCAGGAAGCCCGAGCCACCGAAGGTCTGCAGCGACTCGGTGCCCAGCAGCACCCAGGCCCGCTCGGAGCCCAGGCCCTTGACGATCGGCAGCAGGAGGTCGTTGACCCGGCTGGCGATGTCGGCGGCAGAGCCCTTGTCGAACGAGTCAGACCCGGAGGAGAGCCGTTGCTGGTCGACGATGTCCTGGTGGCTCGCGGTGTAGAGCACCAGCGCGCGCAGACCCTCGGAGTAGGCCTTCTGGGTCATCAGTGACCGGCGCACGTCGGGGTGGTGAGTGATGGTCACCCGTGGGGCGGACTTGTCGGTCGACTGGGTGAGGTCGGCGCCCTGCACCCGCTGCTTCGCGTAGTCGAGGGCATTGAGGTAACCGGTCGACAGGGTGGCAATCGCCTTGGTGCCCACCATCATCCGGGCATTCTCGATGACGTGGAACATCTGCGCGATGCCGTCGTGCACGCCGCCGAAGAGGGTGCCGACCGCCGGCTTCTCGCCCCCGAAGGTGAGCTCGCAGGTCGTGGAGACCTTCAGGCCCATCTTCTTCTCGACGTTGGTGACGTAGACACCGTTGCGCTCGCCGAGCTCACCGGTCTCGAGGTCGACGTCGTACTTGGTGAGGATGAAGAGCGAGAGCCCCTTGGTGCCGGGGCCGGCCCCCTCGGGGCGGGCCAGCACGAAGTGCACGACGTTGTCGACCATGTCGGACTCGCCGCTGGTGATGAAGCGCTTGACCCCGGTGACGGTCCAGGTGCCGTCGTCGTTCGGGGTCGCCCTGGTGCGGCCGGCTCCGACGTCCGAGCCCGCGTCGGGCTCGGTGAGCACCATGGTGCAGTGCCAGTTCTTCTCGACGATCCAGCGGGCGAGCTTCTTCTGGTCGTCGTTGCCGATGACGTAGAGCAGCTTGGCGAAGCCGTAGGACGCGGCGTACATGGCGGCCGCCGGGTTCGAGCCGAGCAGCATCTCGTTGACGGCCCAGCGCAGGGTCGGTGGGACGACCGTGCCGTCGAGCTCGGCCGGCAGGTCGATGGCCCAGAAACCGCTGTCGCGGTAGGCGTCGAAGGACTTGCGGAACGACTCCGGCATCGTCACGACCTGGGTCTGCGGGTCGTAGACGGGCGGGTTGCGGTCGCTGTCCTGGAAGGACTCGGCCAGCTCGTTCTCGGCCAGGCGGGAGACCTCCTTCAGCATCTCGCGCGCGGTGTCCGCGTCCATGGCCTCGTAGGGGCCGGAGCCCAGAACGTCGCCGCGACCGAGCACCTCGAAGAGGTTGAACTCGATGTCGCGCAGGTTGCTCTTGTAGTGGCCCATGGCCGGGTCCTCCGTTTGTGGTCAGTGAGCGCTTGCTTACCAGTGTCCTACCCGCCGGTAACAAATTCAAGGGTTGGGCAGGTGTGATGGAGCGAACTGGTCGAAATCGCGGGTCGTGTGTGCAGGCTCTGGTAATGCTGTCGCGGTTCAGTGATCGTGCCGAGGGCCGGGCCGGGCCGGGCCGGGCCGGGCCGGGCCGGGCCTGCCGGACGCGACGCGGCCGACCCGACGGCATACTCGGGTCGTGACGAGCGACGACGACACGACATCCGCCCCGCTGCGGCAGGGACGTGCCGCCCGAGAGGCGGGTCAGCTGTGGAGGGCGCGCGACATCCTCACGGCGTACGTCGAGGGCGAGCAGGACCCCGAAGCGCTCACCGAGCTGGGCGAGGTGCTCTTCGCGATGGGTGACCTGCCGCGGGCCGGGGCGGTCTGGTTCGTCGCCGGGGCGAAGGGGACCGACGTCGACGCGGCCGTCGCGGCCTGGCGCGAGCAGCTGCGCGACGACTTCGCCGCGATGTGGGCGTCGTTGCCGGCGTCCGCCCGCTCGCAGCCGCGCCCGCGGCGTGTGGAGGCACTGCGCGAGCGCGCCCTGAGCACCGAGGCCGCCACGGTGGCGCAGGTCGCCTCCGCCGACCAGGCCGCCGGCGTGCGCGACGACGACGACGACGAGGAGGGCGGCTTCGACGCCTCCTGGCTCGTCGCGTGGGTGCTCGCCGTGGCCTTCGTGGTGTTCGCGGTCATCGGGTTCGTCACCGCGCTGGGGTGGATCTTTCCGGGCTGACCGGCTGGGCTTCCTGGGCTTCCCGGGCTGACCGGCTGGGGCCGTCAGTAGCAGCCGTTGACGGTCGCGGCCAGCATGTCGATGTTCTGCTTGAGCGTCGTCGTGGAGGACTTGCCGTTGACGACGAACGCGAACACCTTGACCCTGCCGTCGGTGCCCTGGGTGAACCCGGCGAGCGAGACAACGTCGTTCAGGGTGCCGGTCTTGGCCCAGACCTTGCCGACGGCGCACTTGGAGGCGGCCGTGGTGAACCGTGACGTCAACGTGCCCGTACGACCTGCGGTGGGCATGGCCTGCGCGGACTGGAGCGGCCAGAGGGTGGCCCGGTAACGGGCGTCCAGGCCGCGATCCATGACGCGGGCCAGCTGCAGAGCGCTCAGCCGGTCGGAGCGGGACAGCCCCGAGCCGTCGTAGAGCGCGGTGGCCTTCAGGCCCTGGGCGGTGAGCTGCTTGGTCTGCGCGGCGCGGGCGCCGGTCCACGTGGCGCCCTGACCGAGCTTGACGCCGACCAGCTTGTGCAGCGACTCGGCGATCTCGTTGTCGCTGTTGAGCAGCATCCGGCTCACGCTCGTGGACAGCGGGGCGCCCATCCGGCTCGTGATGACGGTCGAGCCCGCGGTGGCGTCGAGCCGCCCGTAGTAGCCAACCGTCGCGATGCCATGGGCCTTCAGCCGGACCGCGTAGTAGCGGGCGGCCTCAGCACTGGTGTCCGAGTTCGCGATCTGGTCGCGGACCAGACCGCGGACCGGGGCGATCGAGGCGGGCACGTAGCTCTGCTTCCAGCCGGGGGCCAACGTCGGCGTGGGAAAGATGTCGTCGTCGACGTACACCCGGGCGTAGGTGATCGTCTGGGCGCGGAGCCACGCGGCGGTCCTCGACGCCAGGCTGTCCAGCTGGGCGCTGGTGACGCTGGGGTCACCGGCACCCTCGACGATGACCCGGTTCTTCGTCGAGCCGCTGCGGATCCGTGTGGTGAGCTGCGTGTCGGGTCCCAACAGGCTCAGTGCGTTCGACGCCGTGACCAGCTTGGTGGTCGAGGCCGGCATGTAGCCCGTGTCGCCGTTCTTGCTCCAGATCGTGGTGTCGGAGCCGGCGTCGAGCACGGCACCGGTGAACGCCGTGCCGAACCGGGCGGTCGTCACGCGGGCAGTGAGCATGCTCGCGATCCGTCGGTCCGCGGCCGACGCGGTATAGGCCGCGGCCGAAGGGGTCGTGGTGGCGACGGTGGTCGCGGTGGCCGACGAAGTGCCCGCCGTGGCCGTGGGGGCCGCGCCCAGCAGCAGGGCGGACGTCGCGACGACTCCGACGAGGGTGCGAGTGGTGGTGGAGCGGGAGAGTGTGCGCATGGGAGCCCTCGTGGGGGTCGTGAACCGTAGCCCAAACACCCCTGCGCGGCCTGTCCCAATGAGCCTACTGGGTCCGGTGGGAACTCGCCCGGGCTTCCTCTCAGCCCCGTCACAGAACCGTTGGTCCCGTTGAACCCGCGCTTCCTGCGGGGCCGGTCCTGGCCATCCATGTCCTGCAGGGCCGGTGACGGGGAATCTGTCGAGATGCGGTTCGCGTCGGGTCGGCGGCTCAGAGGTGAGGGCGTCTCGGGAGGCGGCCACGGCATCGTTCGTGTCTTTACAGCGAGGTGATGGGGTGCGACGGGGGTGCGCGGAGGGCGCGAAGCGCCCGGAGCGCGGGGGTCCCTGTCGCGGGGCCCCGACGCCGAGCTGCGCGGCGCGGAGCGCCGCCTTGAACCAGT
>Ga0335397_10009877_pt1 | contig 11869 bp, 4 predicted proteins | sample MAT04_FD_205740 | JGI IMG/M metagenome (GOLD analysis project Ga0335397, IMG submission 205740) | Freshwater microbial communities from Lake Fryxell liftoff mats and glacier meltwater in Antarctica - MAT-04 (spades assembly) (version 2) ...
GTCGTTTTGGTTGATCGAGTACGTGAAGGACGTTCCGAAGTCGATCTTGCTGCTGACCTGCTGGTCGACATTCAAGCGCGCCGACTGACGGAACTGACCGGAGCGGAAGGGCAGCACGCCGGAATTGTGATCCGTTGTGAACGAGCTGTTCAGGTTGGTACCGCCACGACGGTAGCCAATCTGCGCGTTGCTCGAATAGAACTGGCCCGAACCGAGCCATTCCTTGAGCTGATTGCGATAGCGACTGTCACCCGTGGTCGGGTACAGATTGTCGGAGACGACACCGTCGAGTGTGCGCGCGCCAGCGGCTGTCTGATTGATCGAGCCGTCGGCGTTCAGCAGGTAGTTGTGGTACTGGTTGAGCGGCACATAGCGGCCGATCGAGGAGGCACCATACTCCGAGCGAACCGAGACGCGGGTCTGACCGTCCTTGAGGTCTTTGCCGCGCTTCGTCGCGATCGAGATCACGCCGTTGGCGGCATCCGATCCATAGAAGGCTGAGGCGGCCGCTCCCTTGAGCACTTCGATCGTCTCGATGTCCTGCGCGTCGATGTCAGAAATCGAAAAGCGCGTAATGACGCCATCGACGATGATCAGTGGGCTGGAGCCGCCGACGCCAAGGCTGGTCGAACCGCGAAGACGAATGGCTGGAGCAGCGCCAGGGTTACCGGTGCCGAGGGCGACACGCACGCCGGGAACCTTACCCGCGAGCGCGGCAATGGGTGACGAGGCCGGGACATCGCGCAGCTGGTCGCCGTTTACCACAGCAACCGAGAACGGAAGCTTGTTTGCAGCCTGGCCATCGGCAGTACCCGTCGTCACGATTTCAGTGAGACGGAACGGGTCAGCCTTGAGCTCGAAGTTGACCGTCTGCGGCTCGGCCGTCAGCGTGATCGTCTTGCTGATGGGCTGATAACCGATGAACCGGGCCGTGATCTGAACCGTCTGACCGCGGGCGCGACCAACCGGCACCTGCAAGGTATACCGACCTTGCTCATTGGCCACGGCCATCAGACTCATGCTCAGAATTCCAACGGTCGCTGGGATCGGCGTAGTCGATTCCAATTTGGTGACAGTACCACTGATCACCGTGATCTGCGCCCTCGCCGTAGCAATCGGCGACAGGAGGAGCATAATGCCGGCCGCAAACTGCAGCCTGCGCATTGCTGACTGTGCGCTAACCATCGTATTTCCTCGAAAAGGTGGTGATTTCCAACCCACAGGAAGTGCCTGCCGCGCCGACTCTGATCGGTCGCCAATGAAAAAGTTCGTGTCATCCCCTAACAATGCCAGCGCGCGTTTCGTCACTTAGGCATTAGGGCCGCAAGGATGACGCTTTGGGGATGAAAGTAGGGTTGGTGTTGGCACGGCGCAAGAAGAATTGGTTAACATTTTATCCCTAAGTAGAGAGGGCATCCTCGTTTTTCGCCCAATTCGGCCCAATCCTGGTGCTCGACTTCGTCATTCCGAGCCGAGTGGCCGAGCGCGCAGGCCGGATTATTTTGGATGCGAAAAGGCGACTGTCAACACAAAAAGCTGGGATACGGCGGCACGTCCCTTGATCGCCGCCTGCCATTTCGTCCCGACCAGCGCTTGGATCACGGCAGTCGCGAACTCCGCATTCGTCGAGGAAACGGCCGCCACCGTACCCCAGTCCAACCGTCCTCGGTCGTCGATGACGAATTCAACCGTCGCCTGCCCACCCACGCCGTTTCGCCAGAGCGCCTCGGGGTATAACACGTCAAGCTCGCCCGACAACAGCACCGCTTGCGAGTCGACCTGATCCGCCGCCAGCACCTGCCCGGAGGCCAGTTGACCGGCAAGCTCGGCCCGGCGCTGCTCCGTGCTGCGCACAGATGGCGGGCGAAGCTGCGTCGGACGTGACCAGATCGCCACGACCCCGCACTGTTCGAGCCCGCGCGGACCCAGCAGATCGGGAGGAACCGACGACGACGACATGTACATCTCGATGCCCTCGACCATGTTCAGGTCGATCGACTCGAAGTCGAAGTCCGCCGCCGACGCCGGAAACCCATCGACGAACACCAGCGGCGCGCAGTTGTTCGAACGAAAGCGCACGACGCGTCCCCCTCGCCCGAACGTTCCGATCCGAACGCCGGGCACGCCGCGGAAGGCGTCAAGCAGATTTCTGTTGCCCGATTGCTCGATCCGCGCGCGGGTGATGAAGTACCCTCCTCGTTTCGCCTCGAGGCGCGTCCGGAAGCCCTCCAGACGCGAGTCGTACGGCTCCCGCCGGGCCGTAATCTGCAGACTGTTGAGTTGTTGCAGCGCGCGTTCAAGGCGCCAGTCGACGATCACCGGCGCGCCCCCACCCACATCGATCTCGCGCTGCTTGGCGACAAAGCCGACACGCCGCACGCGCAGTGTGGCCCGGCCGACCGGCACGGCGCTCAGCACATAGCGGCCCTCGTCATTCGTGCGAACGATCGTGCCGGCCGGCAGCCACTGCACCTCGGCGTTCGCCACGCTGCCGCCCAGCGCGTCCGTGACCACGCCACGCACCGTCCCGCTAGCGATTACAGTCGTCTCCTGCGCCGAGAGGCTGATGCCCATGAGAAACGGCCCCATCAGGAGCGCGCGGCCAAGCCCCCACCCTCCTAACCGCGCGCGCGTTCGTCCGCTTAGCATCGTTCCCTCAGCATTCGTCCTCCATCAGCGTTGTCGTAAAACGCTACTTTCCGGCCCGTAGCGCGGAAAGGTGCTGTCGCTGATCAATCGTTACGGCGCGATCCCGAGTGTAGCGAGCCAGGCCTTCAGCGGCGGGTACTGTGGATGGAGCCGCGCAAGTCGGAGCGCGGTCTCGCGGGCAGCGCGGGCGTCCCCAACCAATGACTGTGCCAGTGACAACTGATACAGGACCTCTGCCCGATCCGGTTCGAGACGCGCCGCGTCGCTGAGCAGAGCCAGCGCGAGAGGCCAGTTCTGCTGCCTGCCGGCAATCCGCGCGCGCACCAGAGCGACGTCGACGGTTGGCTCGAGCGACATCGCCTTCGCCAGCTGGCTATCGGCTTCGGCCAGTCGCCCGGCGCGCAGGAGCGCCCCACCGGCGAGGCGTTGTGGCTCGGCATACATGAACTGATCACGGGCCAGACCGAGATACTCCGCCGCGGCCGCGGCCGTATCGCCCCGAGCATCGTAGTATCGCGCGACATTCAATTTGCCGACTTCCCACGACGTCACGCCCGCTGACACAAAAAACGCCAGCGAGTCGACGTGATCGGTGGGCACGTAACGGCCCCGGTAGTCACCCTGCTGGTTCAGCGGCACGAACGGCCATCGCACCACAACGGCCCGGATACGGTGGTAGGCAATGCGTTCGTCGAACGCAGAGAACTCGTTCGCGCGCTCGTAGGCGGCCATCAAGCGCACGCGAGACGTGTCGAAGACTACGCCAGACGGAGGCGCCGCCTGCAACGCCGCCCAAAAACTCTCCGCGATCAGCTGCGTACCCAGGCGATTCGGGTGCACATGTTCGAGAAACAGGTCGCTTCCCGGCGCACCGGCCGCGGCGCGCGCTTCGAACGCCTCGACAATCGGCACATAGTGGACCGTCGTGGCATCGGCCGCGTGCGCCACGCGTTGTACGACGCTGTCGAATGCGGTGGGTGCACGAAAACGAATCACGTCCCGATCCCGCGCCTGGAAGAAACCGTTGCGGGCGTGCACCGAATCGCCCCGTGCGAGGGCGGCGGTCGCTTCGGAGAACGCCGCACGGGCCGGATCGTTGCCGGCCGCGGCAAAGGGCGGTTGATCACGCACATTGCTGGGCGTCGACGCGACGTACACCGGCACCCGGGCATCGTGCAAGCGGTCCACGATGCGCGTCAGATTTTCTTCGTACTGACGGCGTCCCGTGTTGAAGACTCTGGAATCGAGCGCGATCTCACCTCCGTCGGTGATCGACTCCATCAGACCCACTGACGCGGAATCCTGAGGGCCGGAGCGAGCGGCGGCGCGCTTTGCCAGACGCTGCGCGATGATCCGATTCACCATGCGCACCGATCGGAGGTGCTGCAACCAGACGAAGAACCGCGTCAGCGACGGGCTGCCAGCAATTCGGACCGACGAGCCGGCCCCCAGGGCGCCGATGTATTCGTTGTGTCCCCCGTAGTACAACACGGCATCGGGATTCTGTGCGATGACCTCATCGACGACATCGAGCATCGCGTAGCTGTTGGTGGCAGCGATACCGAGCGTCACCACTTCAACTGCCCGATCTGGCAAAGCGTCCGTGAGCGCGGCATGGAGCAGTCGAGCAAAGGAGCCCGACCGTGGGTATGGAAATCCCTGCGCCGACGACTCGCCCAGCACAATCACGCGGAAACCGTTTTGTGGCTTCTCGGCGAGTAAGAATTCCACATTCGGCGACGGCGGTGACCTCAACTCGGGGAACCACCGAGCGGCGACCATCGCATTGGTCATCAGCCAGCGACCTTGCCCGACTGGTGCGGTGATGAACAGCGGCAGTGCTCCGTCGCGCCAGAAGAGACGCGCAGCGCCTTCGAGCGCACCGAACAGCAACAGCGGCAATAACAGCGCAATCACAGCGTACCAGCGCGACCGTGCAGCCATCGGCGAAGTCTTCAAAAGATCGAGGAGATGAGCGGGATGAGCACTGAATCGCCTCGACTCTTTCGGAGACATTGTTGTTTGAGCGCGAGTTCGGCGAAGTCCGAATTCGTTGGCGCGTGATACTGCGCTTCGAATTCTGCCGACGGTAAGCTCGAAGATGATACGCACAGTTGGTCCACATTGCAAAACAGCGATTTCGACCCGCTCGGCTTCGTAGTAGTGCGGATCCCTTCAGGCACGGACGAGAACTGGCAGCGCGCCACGTCCACTCTCCACAAACCGCACCGTCAACGTTGTACGACACCCATTGCCCACCGAACCCTCTTCGCCTCTGCAGGCCGCGCCGAGCGGGAGCGGCCTTTGCTGCGCCAGCTGTGCCGCCTCTATCCGATTGTGTGTTTCGGCGTGCGGCAGTCTTTCCGGACAGCAACTGATAACACACAACACCAAGCGCATATACATCGGTTGCCGTTGATGCCGGCTCACCGCGCAGCAGTTCCGGTGCCAGATACGCTGGTGTGCCGAGCAGGCTTCCCGGCTGCGTCGCACTGTCGTCTTCGGTGGTGATATCAAGCGCCTTGGCAATGCCGAAATCCAGCCACTTGACGGTGCCTTCACTGGTGACGAGAATGTTTCCCGGTTTGAGATCGCGGTGCACAATCAGCGCGCCGGGCGCGTGTTGTACCGCACCGCACAGTTGCCGCAGCAGTAGCAGACGATCGTGCAACGGAAGATTTTGACGATCACACCACTGCACATTGGTCTCGCCTTCCACCAGTTCCATCGCGAACCACGGTGCGCCGTCCGACGTTACGCCGCCATCCAACAACGTCGCAATGTTGCGATGTTTGAGCCGAGCGAGAACGCGTCGCTCGCGAACGAGCCGACTGCTGTCAACAGTTCATCAACCGCGCATCAGTACCGAAGTAGCCGATTGATCTTGACGACGACGGTTCGGTTCTTGAGTCCACGAACCGTCGTCGCCGTGGCGAACCGGTCGTCGGTCACGTCGCGTTCGTCGGTGTACACCAAAAACAGCTCGCTGCCCGGCGCAAACTCCCACCGGTACCGTATGTTCGTGTTGAACGCCCGGTCGGCGGAGCTGTACTGCAACAGCATGCTCGCGAACATCAGCGGTGAGAACGCGTAGTCCACACGTGCTCGCGCGATTCGCGTGGTAAACGACGCCGCCGGACGCTCGATGCGACTGATGGAAAACGTGGGCTCCACCGCGAGCCGCTGCAGCACCGCAATGCGAGCCTGCGACATTCCAGATGACCCGATGGTCACACTTCGAATGGTGCCGTCGTAGTAATCGCCACCCTGCACGGCAAGTGTTCCCGAGGCGCGCCGTTGCGCACCGAACGCGTACGATGCCGTAACAGTTGGAAACGCATACGCGCCCGGCGTGACTGGCGCCGGTGACCCCGATGGAGTGAACGGCAGGCGCAGGAACTCGTAATTGTGCGTCACGCCAACGGAGAACACGTCGCTGTTGTTGAATTCCGTGCCGAATTGTCCGCTCCAGGTACGCGCGTCTACCGAGCCAGAACCATTCTGCACGTACTCGCCCGATGCTGTCCACGTGAATTTGCGCACGTTAGGAATGCGCGTGGGCCGAGGACTGAATCGCAACTGGCTGAACGACCGCTTGATGTCGGACCGCCGGCGAAAGCCAACCTGCGGATCGAAATTGCGGCCCACCGACAGGAACTCGCCCACGGCGCCGTAACCGTCCACGCTGTAGTCCACGCGTGTCTGGTAGCTTTGATCATCACCATTCCTTCCGGTGGTCGATGAGCGCGCCCAGTACGTGCCGATGGTGAGCGGTTGCGCGAGAAGAAAGGTCCCGTCGACGCCGTACACTGTGTTTGATCCTGCGCCCGACGTCGCGACCGACCGGTTGGTGGCAATGAATCCAATCGCGCTGCGACGCAGGACGTCGCGCTTGAGTCGCAGCACGCTGAAGTTGGTGGGCCTGGTGCGTGACACACCTTCACGACCGGTTTCGATGTTCATCAGGCCGATGGCGTAGGGACCAAGTTTTCCGGTTAGCCGTCCGCCGGCGCTAATGGGAATCACGCTGCCAGCGTTCAGTCCAATGCGCCGTGAATAAAAGAGGCTCGGCGTATCGGCGCTGTTCGTGTTGAACGCGCCACTGCCACCACGGGCAAAATCGAAAATGCCGCGTCCTTCAAGAAAGAACTCGCGCTTCTCGGGAAAAAAGAGACTGAAGCGCGTGAGGTTCACCTGTTGCTCATCGATTTCGACTTGTGCGAAGTCGGTGTTGACAGTCACATCGGCGGTAAGATTGGGCGTGATTGCGTACTTGATGTCGCCGCCAATCTCAGTGCCAAACTTGCCGTTGACCTGTGGCTTGATCACATGATCGGTCGTAACGCGCTCGACCGCATAGGGCTTGAGCTCGATGTTCCGGCCAGCCTCCGGAAGGTCAAGACCGACAAGCGTGCCTCCAGCCGACACACGATTCAGCGCTTGTGGCCCTGCGAGAATGCGGGGCACCGGCGTGAGATAATCCCACTCGTTCTTGTGCCTGATGGAGCGGCGAAGTTGCAGCCCCCACACCTGATTCGCGCCAGCCCGGTACCGCAGTGACTTGAAGGGGATAGCCATCTCAATGGTCCAACCGCCGTCGAACCGTCCGGACTTCGATGACCAGACTGGGTTCCAATCGGTATTCGAGCCGCCTTCGTCAACGACGGAGTAGTCCGCTCGCGCGCCGAGTGGGTTGGAATAAAACGCAAAACCGCTGCGGCGATCATGAAACGTGTCGAACATGACGCCGATGTGTTCGTTGTTGCGCAGGCCGCCGGTGTCGCGGCGCAATTCGTTCACCACCCATTTCTCGGGCGGCGCGGAGTCCCAGCAACGGCACGTGAGATAAATGTTGCGGTCGTCGTAGGTGATCCAGATTTCACTGCGTTCAGTCTCCGGTTTGCCAAAGTCGGGCGCCACCTGAATCAAGCCGCCAAACGACGCCTCCGTTTTGTAGACGTCTTCATCAAGCACACCATCGACCTTGAGGGGCGCCGCGAGCTTGATCGCGCGCACCGACGTCTGTCCCGCACTGTTGCGGGTGATGACCGCCGGGGACACCGGCGGCGGCGGGCCGTCGGTCACGGGCGTCGCTTGGGCGCGTAGCGAGGCGCTGTTTGTTGCACCTGTAATCGTGATTGCAACGATCGCGCACGCAAGCCAGCGCAGAAACATGAAGGCGTGGCATACGCAACGTTTGCCTGCGACGGACCGTGCGTTGATTAGCGCGCTGAGCTCGGCCACGGCACTCATGTGAGGGAATAGTGGGGAGAGGCGCGGAATATCGCGCATCGCGCCTGGTCTGGGGAGACTGGCCTCGGCGAACTCTTTTTCAGTGCAACCTTGGTACTCACCTGCGAGGTTTCAACTGACAGCGTTTATCGTCGCGCACGCCGCGATGACACTCGCCGCCGCACCGTGGTCGCAACCCGCGCCACGCACGGGCTGCGCTGCAAGTCCCTCGTCGATACACGTCGCAGGGACGTGACGATGCCGACCGCGAGGCCTGACCGTCATCACGGCATTGCGCGACGGGTCATTCGGACGCAACGTCTGCGTTCCGCGGGCCTAACGACGCCTGCTGCTGCCGAGCAGACTCGCAATTCGCGCATTGCGAAGCATCTGTCGGTCCGGTAGCAGCCGTGATACGCGGGGACACCCGTAGACGTCATCAAACCGGACGTTTCCTGATTTCCTCTGCCGAGCTTCCGCACGTGACTTCGCCGCTGCCAGCTTTTACGCCGATCGCAATCATTGGCATGGGTTGCCGATTTCCCAAGGCGCCCAACATTGGTTCGTACTGGCGCATGATGCTGAATTCGGTCGACGCAATAAGTGAGGTTCCGGCCAGTCGTTGGGACGTCGATGCCTTCTATGATCCACGACCCGCAACGCCCTGCAAGGTCGTGACGCGCAACGGCGGGTTTCTCGAGGATATCGACCGGTTCGATCCGTACTTTTTCGGTATTTCCCCGCGCGAAGCGGTTCGCCTCGATCCGCAGCAACGATTGTTGCTGGAAGTCACGTGGGAGGCGATGGAGCACGCCGGCATACCGCGAAATCGTTTTGCCGGGAGCCACACCGGTGTCTTCATGGGTGTCTGCACCGATGACTACATCACGCTCGAACGCGGCGACCTGCGCAACATCGACATCTACCTCGGCACCGGCGGTTCTCGCGGATCTACAGCGGGGCGCGTTGCATTCGCTTTCGGCCTGAGCGGTCCGGTAGCCGCTATCGATACGGCCTGCTCTTCATCGCTTGTGGCTGTACACCAGGCCTGTAACAGCCTTCAGCTTGGCGACTGCGCCATGGCGCTGGCCGGCGGTGTGAACGTCGTGCTGCACCCGGGTACTGCGGTCGCATTCTCACAGGCGAACATGCTGTCGCCCGACGGCCGCTGCAAAGCGTTTGATTCGCGAGCGAACGGCTTCGTGCGCAGTGAAGGTGCCGGTGTCGTGCTGCTCAAGCCCTTGGCGAAGGCGTTGGCCGACGGTGATCCGGTTTATGCCGTTATCCGCTCCACCGCTTCGAACAATGACGGATCGAGCAGCCCTTTCATGACGCCCAGCCGCACTGGTCAGGCGGAGCTGCTGCGCGTGGCCTACGCGCGCGCCGGAGTGGCACCGAATAGTGTGCAGTACGTGGAAGCGCATGGCACAGGAACCGAAGTCGGCGATCCGGTCGAGGTTAGCGCGTTGGCTGATGTGCTGGCCGCTGGGCGCGCCGACGAGGAACTCTGCTACCTCGGTTCCTCGAAAACCAATCTGGGCCACATGGAAGCGGCGGCAGGCGCGGCCGGTTTAATCAAGGCAGCATTGTGCTTGCACAACCGTGTCATTCCACCCAACCTGCATTTCCTGACGCCCAATCCCGGCATACCCTGGGCAGAGTTGCCCTTCAGGGTGCCGACCTCGGTAACGCCCTGGCCCCAGGATGGAAGGCCGGCGCGGGCCGGAGTGAACTCGTTCGGGATCTCCGGCACGAATGCACACGTGGTGCTCGAGGAAGCGCCAACCCGTGAGACTAACGCGCGAGCCTCGACCCCGTCCCGCCGACCCGATGTGCTCCTGCTCTCGGGACACACCCCGGAGACATTGCAGGCGATTGCCGCGTCGTATCAAACGATTGCGAGTGCCAGCGAGGGAGACAGCCTGGCCAATCTCTGCTACTCCGCGGCGTGCCGCCGTTCTCTGCATGAGCATCGCCTGGGAATCGTCTGTCGGTCGCGCGAGGACTTGGCGACGAAGCTGGGGGCTTACCTGGCGGGAGAGTTGCAACTCGGCGTGGTGCAGGGCACGGCCATTCCCGAACGTGAGCAGCAGCCGGTCTTCGTTTTTTCCGGCATTGGCACTCAGTGGCCGGAGATGGGACGGCGTCTGCACGAAACCGAGGCGGTCTTCCGTGATAGCATGGTGCAATGCGATGCGATCATCCAGAAAATTACCGGATGGTCCGTAATCGAGGAGATCGAGCGGTCGTCGCACAGCACCCGGCTCGGTCGTATCGATATCATGCAGCCGACAATTTTCAGCGTTCAGGTCGCACTGGCTTCATTGTGGCGTCATTGGGGCGTCCAAACGGCAGCAATTATCGGTCACAGTCTTGGAGAAATCGCCGCCGCTTACGTTGCCGGCGCACTTTCGCTCGAAGATGCAGCACTTGTAGCCTGCGAGCGCAGCCGACTCATGCATCGCACGAGCGGCACCGGTCGAATGGTAGCCGTCGGTCTGGCGAAGCCTGAGCTGCTGAAGCGTATATCGCCATGGGCCGAGCGGGTTTCGATTGCGGTCGTGAACGGACCGACAGCCTGCGCGCTGTCGGGCGACAGCGATGCAATTCTGGAGATTGCTCGCACACTCGAGGCTGACGGCGTTTTCTGCCGTCTGCTCGCGGTCGACGTCGCGTGCCACAGTGACCACATGGCACCGCTCCAGGATGAGCTCCGATGCGCGCTGGTGTGCATCCAGCCAAGGCAGTCGCTGACTCCGCTCTACTCGACGTTGCTCGGGAAGGTGGTGCAGGGTGCCGAACTTGACGCGGATTACTGGGCGCGGAATCTCCGGGAGCCAGTTCAATTCGAGGCCGTCATGCAGCGCGTACTCGGCGCGGGCCAGCGTGTCTTTCTTGAAGTGAGTCCGAGCCCGGCGCTGCTCACGCCAATCCGCGCAAACGCTGCGAAGCACGGAGAAGTCGTCGCCGTGCCGTCGCTGCGCGCGGACTATCCGGAAGCGGAAAGCTTGCTGGAGTCGGCCGCAGTGCTTTCGGTCAATGGCGCACCTTTCGATTGGGCGCGTCTGTATCCCGATGGCCGCTTTGTCTCGCCCCCGCCCTACGTGTGGCAGAAAGAGCGCTTCTGGTTCGAGGAGAGCAGCGGGCTTCACAATTGGATGTCGGGTGATGCGCCCACCGGCGCCCATCGCACGAAACATCCTCTGTTGGGACTCCACTGGGAGCCTGCCGATGACCCCGGCACCCATTGCTTCGAGACTGAGCTCGACCTCGGGAAAATGCCGTGGCTGCGAGACCATTCAGTGGAAGGGATGCCTCTCTTTCCCGCCGCGGGCTACGTGGAGCTGGCCTTGGCAGCGTCGATGGAACTGTTTGGCACCGGCCAACGGGTAGTCCGGAACGTCGAGTTGAAGAAGGCGCTTTTTCTCTCGATCGACGCGCCGACGACAATCCAGCTCGTGCTGAGCGCTGGCCGACACTCCCGACGCGTGTCCACGAATTTCGGTAACGACAGTGTAGGATCACTGCTCTTTCACTGTTACTTAAAATCGGCAACTTCGGCCGAGGCGAACAGGCACGATCGGCACCCCTGGACGCTCGTGGCCTCGGGATACGTGGACGTACCCTCGGAACCGCTGGTCTCGCTGGTACCTGCGTTCGAACCGACGCGGCTGGACCACGACTTTTCGGTGAAAATGAGCTCCGATGAGTTTTACAAGTCCGTGGTCAGCGGCATGGCGTTCGGCGAAAGCTTTCGCGGGGTCCGGCAGACATGGGGCGAGAAGCTGCATGCCGTCACGCGGGTTCGGGTGCCGGTCTCCGTCGAAGTCGAAGCCCGGTCGTATCGCATTCATCCAGTCCTGCTCGACGCCTGTTTTCATTCGCTCAGCGCGATGCCGGACAAAGGGCCTGATCTAGCACTCCCATTCGCAATCGAGCGGCTGGAAGTCTACGCGCTCCCGGATGCAACCCAGGACATGTGGTGCGA
>Ga0335397_10009884_pt1 | contig 11864 bp, 10 predicted proteins | sample MAT04_FD_205740 | JGI IMG/M metagenome (GOLD analysis project Ga0335397, IMG submission 205740) | Freshwater microbial communities from Lake Fryxell liftoff mats and glacier meltwater in Antarctica - MAT-04 (spades assembly) (version 2) ...
GACCATAGCGAGCCTGCACATGACCGGTCGTGGGGCCGTCGAGGCGCTGCACGAACGCGCGGATGGCGCGGGCGCCTTCCTCGAACAGGAGCCACGGATCACGCTCCCGGCACTGACGGCCACCGGGCAGCTTGACCCGTCCATTGACGACCTTGAGCGTGCCCACGCGGCCCGGGTAGCCGTTGAGTCGGCTGGCGGGCAGCACGAGGTGCGCGAAGGCCAACCGCAGCGACGCCTGGATCGATGGCGCCCGGAGTTCCGACTCGATGCGCTCGATGATCGCCGCGAGGCCATCCATGGAGCGGGGCGTGAACAGGCCCAGCAGGTCGGTCGGCAGCGGGTGGGACTGGTCCGGCACCGGGAATCGCGCTCGGAGCGCCTCCCGGCCCGCGGTGGCCGCGAAGGACCGCGCCCGGGCGAGGTCCTCGTCGGCGACGGGCACCGGCCGGCCGTCGGCGCGCGCCGCGCGGCAATGGCCGCAGCGGAACGTGCGCCGCGACGGCAGATCTGCTTCGCCGTCCCAGATGAACTCCTCGACCCGCACCGGACCGCCGCAGTCCGGACAGGACGAGGCGAACCCCTGGGCGATCGACTCCCGCAGCCCCACCGCGCCCCGCGGGGCGTTGGCGAGGTTCGTGATGGCGGCGTCGAGGTGGCGCAGGTCCGGGGGCCGCAGCACGACCTCCGCGACGAGTGCGGTCAACGCGGTGGTCTCCAGCGAGTACACCCGGCGCAGGCGGTCGACGGCGGCGCGCGCGACCCAGCCGCCGCGGCCGTGCAGCTCCAGGACGATGTCACCCGACTGGGTTCGACGCTCGATCTCGGCGGCCAGCAGATCATCTGCGGGGGCGGGCGCCAGCCGTTCGAGGGCAGCGAGCACCGGACCGCGGCGCGGCCGGATCAGGGTCGAGAGCGAGGCCGCCATCGGGGCAGTCTAGGCCGGTGTCCCTGCCCGCGCAGGGGTTCTCCGGGGGCGCGGTCCGCCCGGTCTAGTTGTCGTCGAGGTCGTCGTCGCCCTCGGCCTCGAAGGCCTCATCCAGGGTGATGTCCGCGGGCATGGCCGAGCCGATGTCCTCGATCTCGTCGTCCTCCTCATCCATCTCCTGGTCATCCTCGAGCTCCATCTCCTCACGCACGAGGGTGCCCTTGGTATAGGGCCGGAGGTCAGAGACACGGGCGGCGGTCGGGAACGACACCTTGCCGTAGTTGTTGGGGTCCTGGTACGTCTCGCGGATGATGATGCGGACGTCCTTGTCGCCCAGGCTGGTGACGCCCGCCTGGTACTTGTTGCCCTCCGCGATGAGCTTCAGCAGGCGGGCCGCGACACGCGGCTCCACGACGCCGATCTCCACGCCGTTGCTGATCGCCTTGAGGCGCGGGCCGTCCGGCACCAGCTCGACCGCGTCACCGGGGTTGACCTGGGCGAGGTCCCGGGGCGCCGCGAGGTCCAGCAGGTGAGCGAAGCCGGTCTTGCCGGTCTCCTCCACGAAGATGCTCACGGGAGCCTTGCTGCCGGGCTTGGCGGGAATGGTCTTCTTGCCGGCCTCCGCAAGGAGGATCCGCAGGCGGCTGATGTTGCGATCCGCGATGCGGTTCGTGGGGTCGATGGCAAGGGCTGCCTGGTAGTGCTCGCGGGCGTTGCCCAGCTCGCCAAGCTCCCAGTATGCCTTCGCGAGCCGGTTCTCCGCCTCGCTGTCCGGACCGAGCTCCAGGATCCGGTCGTTGATGCGGGCAGCCTCCGACCACTCGGCAGCGGTCGCCGCCGCGATGGCCTGCTCGGTGAGCTGGCGCTTCAGGCGGGTCGTGGTGAGCGCGTTGGACGCGGCGGCATCGGAGAGGCTGTTGAAGCTCATGGACTCCTCGGGATCCGGACAGGTGCCGGTGCGAAGGCGCACGCTCATGCGCGCCGCGGGTCGTGGGCGAAAGGTGAGTGTAGCACCGCAATGGGCGCGCGGGCGGCCGCCTGGGATACGTGGGCGTCTGAGGGCTGAACGGTCGGGGCGCGTGCTCACGGGGACGGGCATCTCGGCCGCGGGGCGTCCCGCGGGCTGGACGCCGGGGGGCGTGGGGCACGGCCACGACGCACCACGTCCCGGCCGGCTCTGGCAGGATGGACGCATGAACGATCGGTACGAGCGCCGCATCAACGCCGAGGTCGCTGCGCTGGAGGCGGACATCACCGCCTATCTGCCGGACCTCGACGAGGCGTGGTCCGTGCGCGACTGGGCGGCCGTGGCGCGCATCTACCGAGCCGTGGCGTCGGTCGCGGACCGCCTCGAGCGACTCGATCCGGACGCGCGTTCGGTGCTGCTGGCGAAGGCGGAGGCGGTGTTCGAGGCACAGGCGGCGCTGGCAGGCGCCACCCAGGGGGCCGACGACGTGGACGACCCGGACCCGGAGGGAATGGATCCGGACGATGACGACCCCTTCGAGCTCGAGGACGACCCGGAGGGCCGCTAGACCCGGTGGGGCTTCTCCGCCATGAGCGCCAGGAACGGGTCGCGGGGCAGGGTGTTGGCGACGTGTCGAGCCTCCAGCCAGCCGCGACGGGCCTGGGAGACTCCCCAGCGCAGGTTCTCGAACTCGAACTGGTAGTGCGCATCGGAGTCGATCGTGAAACGGCAGCCTGCGTCGAGCGCGGAGCGGATGCGCCGGTCGTCAAGGTCCAGCCGCTCGTCGGACCCGTTGACCTCCAGCAGCGTACCGGTCTCCGCGGCCAGTCGGTAGAAGCTGTCCCAGTCCAGATCCAGGTCCGGCCGCAGGCCGATCTTGCGCCCGGACGGGTGGGCGATGATGTCCACGTGCGGGCTGCGCAGGGCCAGCTCGTAGCGCGCCATCAGCTGCGCGCGCGGCTGGCGTCGCCCCACATGTAGTGAGCAGACGACCACGTCGTAGCGTGCCAGGAGCGCGTCCGGGTAGTCCAGGCGGCCGTCCACGGTGATCTCCAGCTCGCAGCCGTGGAGCAGCCGGAAGCCGTCGGGGTGCGCGCCCTGCGGGGCCTCGCCGCGCGCTTCCTCCCGGGCATAGCGCTCGTTGAGCTCGCCCACGATGCGCCGCTGCTGCTCCACGCGCTCGGGCGTGAGGCCGTTGGCGATGGTCAGGCTGCGCGTGTGGTCCGTGAGGACCTGGTACGCGTGGCCCCGGCGCCGGGCGGTCTCCGCCATGGTCTCGATCGACTCGTGCCCGTCGGACCAGTCGGAGTGGGAGTGACAGTCGCCCTGGAGATCCTCGACCCGGACGAGGTCGGGCAGCGTCCCGGCGAGCGCCGCCTCGATCTCCCCCCGGTCCTCACGCAGCTCCGGCTCGATGAACGGGAGGCCGAGGAGACCGTACGCCTCCGCCTCCGTCGCGAAGACGCGTACCTCCGCGCCTGCGCCCTCCGCGACGGTCCCATCCTCCGCCAGCCGCGCGAAGCCGTGCTCCGACAGGCTCCAGCCGAGGTCCCGGGCCCGGGCCCGGAGGCGCACGTTGTGGGCCGCGGATCCCGTGAAGTGGAGCAGGTATGTGCCGGCCTTGCCGGGCGGGTACGTCATCACGTCCGCCTGGGGGCCGCGCAGCAGCTGCACCGTCGTGCGTTGGGTCCCCAGGCGACCGCCATGACCGCCGACGCGCTCCACGATGGCCGTGCCGTGGAAGGCCTCCACGGTCGCCTCCGGTGTCTCCGACTCCACCAGCAGGTCCAGGTCGCCGACGCTCTCCCGCCAACGCCGCACGGAGCCCGCGGGCGTCGCGGAACGGACCCCGGGCAGCGTCTCGAGCAGCTCCACGACACGTGCCGCGAGCTCATGCGCCTCCACGAGGTGCATCCGGTGCGCCGGGCGCGTCTCGAGCTCCGCGAGCCCCTCGAGGATGCGCTGCTCGGTCTTCTCGCTCATGCCCTTGCTGGTCCGCAGCCGGCCCTCGCGGGCGGCCCTGCCCAGGTCATCGAGCGACGCCACGCCAAGGTTGCGCCACAGCTCGCCGGCGGTGCGGGGGCCCACGCCGGGGATCGCCAGCAGCTCCACGAGCGACGGCGGCACCTCGCGCCGGAGGCGCTCGTGGAAGCGCGACCGGCCGGTGTCCGCGAGCTCCGCGAGCTTCTCGTCGATGGCTTTGCCCACCCCCGGCAGGCGCGGCGGCGTGCCCGCCCGATAGGCATCCACGATGTCCGCCGGCTCGTGGGCGAACGTATCCGACGCGCGACGATAGGCGGCCGTCTTGAAGCCGTCCTCACCCTTGAGCTCCAGCAGGTCGCCGATCTCGGCGAAGATCCGAGCGAGATCGCCATTGCGCAAGGTCGGCACCGGGTCACCGCGCGAGAACCGGGGACGGGTCTCGAACGGCGGCTGGTCCGGATCTCGCTGGGAGTCGACGTACTCGTCCATGGCGGACGCGGTCGAGCCCACCGCGAGCGCCGCATCCGGATCGCGCTTGGGCCGCGGTGGCGTGGTGCGTCGGGCCGGCCGGGCGCCATCCCCGGCGCCCCGCCCACCCCCCTGCCCCATCAGCCGATCTCCACGCGGTCACGCCCGCGGCGCTTGGCCAGGTAGAGCGCCTGGTCCGCGCGCTCGATCACGGCCGCGATATCCTCGTCGGGATCCGCCACGGCCACGCCCACGGACACCGTCACGGGCAGATCCACGCCGAGGCGCTCGGGCGGCATCGTGGCCACCGCGCGTCGGACGCGCTCCGCGACCTCCGCGGCCTGGGGGGCCGAGGCACGCCGCAGGATGACCGCGAACTCCTCCCCACCGTAGCGGGCTGGCGTGTCCTCCGCGCGGACCGTCGCCGCGATCGCGGCGGCCACGGCGCGCAGCACCGAATCGCCCGTCGCATGGCCATGCCGGTCATTGAGGCTCTTGAACCGGTCGATGTCCACCATCAGGATGCCCAGGTCGTCGTTCGCGCGACGGCGGTGGGGCACGATGGCGATGAGGTCGTCGAAGGAGCGCCGATTGGGCAATCCGGTGAGCGCGTCCGTATGGGCGCCACGCTCGGCCTCCTCCAGTGCGTAGGCGCGAGCGAACGCCGCGGCGACCTCGCGGGCGGCCCAGCCGAGCAGGCGCCGGTCGCCGTCGCTCCAGCTCTCGCGGGTCCGCTTGGACAGGATGAGCGCGCCCAGGAAGCGACCCTCCGCCACGAGCGGGGCAGCCAGCGTGTAGGGCAGCCCGTAGGCGGACCGGACCTTGCGCGCGATCTCGTCCGCGGCGGCCTGCGAGGCGAGCTGCGCGCGCCGCCCAGGCACCTGCTGGGTGATCGCCCGCGCCCCGGAGGCGAGCATCCCGAACCCCGGCCGTCGAGGGCGCACGCCTGGCTGGACGGCTCGGGCGGCCTGGGCGGTCGGCGCGGCCATCACGCTCGTGGCGGTCCCGCCTGACGCGCCCGTGGCATCGGTCGTGCGGCCCGCAACGGTCGTAAGGGAGGCGGCTGAATCGGCGGCGGACTCCCGGGCCGCGTGACCCTCCAGGCGCGCCGAGGTGGACGCTGCGGAGGCAGCCGCGACCGAAGCGGAGACCGGCACCGCCGGCACCGGCTCGGTGTCCGCGGCCTCAGCGGCGTCCTCGGCGTCGTCGGCGTCGTCGGCAAGGTCATCCGTGGACAGCCCCGGCACGTCCGGGCGCAGGTACGTGCGCGAGGAGGGCACGCTGGCGCGCGCGGCAGAGAGCGTGACCTCCACCACCTGGTCCTGCCGGACGCGCGCCACCACCACGTGATCGGCCCCCGACGCGCTGGTGAGCTCCTGGACGATCGCGTCCACCACCGAGTCGGGAGACAGGGATCGCGACAGGCCCTGGAGGATGCGCGTCATCGACGCCTCCCGGGACGCCCGGCGCAGCGCGATCGCCGCCGCCACGCGGTGATGGACCAGCAGCGCCAGCCCGATCACCCCGGTGAGCAGGACGACGAGCACCTCAGGCAGCCGGGGTCCATCGTCGAGCAGCAGTTCCAGGGCCACCAGGCCCAGAACCGCGAGCGCGGCCGCGATCACCAGTCGGACGGCGTCCAACCGCCGGACCAGTCGGTCGTCGGCATGCTGCGTGCGCACGATCGAGGCGGACGCGGTGATCTCGGTGAGCGGATCGGCCTGGGGGTCGACGGGGCCCGGAGCTTCGGTCACCCGGCGAGGATGGCACAGCGGGACCGGATGCGACGCGCGGCGGTCGAGGCGACCCCGGCCGTCCGCACCTTCGCCCATCGGAGCGCCCACCCGACGGTGCGCTCGGCGACCGGCATCAGCGCGTCTGGGATGCTCCCAACCGGTCATCCATCCAGGCGCGCACGAGGTCGAGACGCAGGCGGTGCGTGTCCTGCGGCGTCTACCCGTCCTCGTCGGCCCAAGTCCGCGGCAAGAAGACCCACGGTCCGGCGCAAGTCCGAGCCGAGCACGAGCACGGTGAGCCGGCCATCCCGGCCGAGATCGAGGAGGGAGGCCACGGGCGCACACCCACCGGGCGCGACGCACAGGCCGGCCGACGCGGACGCGGCCGACGAGGGCACGGCCGACGGCGCCACGGACGGGTCCGCGCCCGCCGCGACCGGGCCCGGCGCGGGAAGCGCAGCCGTCAGCAGCACGATTCCCAGGAGCGAAGCGAGGGCGCGTCGCAACGCCGGGGAGCCGGTCGGCCGGCGTCCCCGGACGTGGGTCACATCATCACCAGGCCACCATCCACGGCGAGGACCTGGCCCGTGATGTACGCGGCCTCATCGGAGGCGAGGAACGCGACCGCCGACGCGATCTCCTCCGGGGTGCCGAAGCGGCCCAGCGGCGTGCGCTCGGTGATCTGGCCCATCAGCCCCTGGGGCAGGTCCTGGGTCAACTCCGTGAGCACGAACCCGGGCGCCACCGCGTTGACCGTGATGCCCCGGCTGGCCAGTTCCCGCGCCGTCGCCTTGGTCAGGCCGATGAGCCCCGCCTTGGCCGACGAGTAGTTCGCCTGGCCCATCTGGCCCGCCTGACCGGAGACCGAGGTGATGTTGATGATGCGCCCGCCGCGGGCCTTGAGCATCGGTCGGGTCACGGCCTTGATGGCATAGAACGCCCCGGAAAGGTTGGTGTCGAGGACCTCCTTCCAGGCATCGATGCTCATGCGCATGATCAGGTCGTCGCGCGTGATGCCCGCGTTGTTGACCAGGATGTCCACCTTGCCCAGCTCCGCGATGGCGGTCTTGATGAGCGCGTCCGCCGCTTCCGGGTCCGCGACGTCCGCCTGCACGGCCACCGCGCGGCGGCCGAGTGCCCGGATGGCCGCCGCGGTCTCCTCGGCCGCCGCCACGTTGCCGCGATAGCTGAAGCAGACGTCCGCGCCCTGCGTCGCGAGGCGCAGGGCGATGGCGCGCCCGATGCCCCGTGAGCCGCCCGTGACGACGGCAGTCTTGCCCGACAGATCGATCACGCGAGGTCCTCCGGTGGCTGGTGGCCGGGCGCTCAGCGGCCGGCGGGATGCGCCGGGGCGGGTTCGCCCGGCACGACGTCGTCGAGGGGGACGGGCGGGCCGTCCTTGGCCGCGAGGATGGCCCGAAGCCGGGGCGGCATCGGATCCACCGAGTCCCAGTCGACCGGGGCACGCACGTGAGCCTCCGGCGCGACGCCCGCCGCGCGCAGGCCATGGGCGGGATCCGCGGTCCAGGTGAGCGCCACGGCACCGCTCGTGAAGCCCGCGCCGAACGCCACGAACACGATCCGGTCGCCGACCTTGACGCGGCCCGTGTCGACCGCCTCCGCGAGCGCGATACCCACGGACGCCGCCGAGGTGTTGCCGTACCGGTCGACGTTCACGAACATCCGCTCCATCGGCAGGTCCAGGCCCTTGGCCACCGATTCGATGATCCGGATGTTCGCCTGGTGGGGGATGAACAGGTCCACCTGGTCGGGCGTCCAGCCGGCGTTCTGGATCGCCTTGAGGGCGGTGGACGCGAGCGTCCGGGTCGCGAACTTGTAGGTCTCGCGGCCCTCCATGCGCAGGTAGTGCTCGCCCCGCCGGCTCGTCTCCGCCGAGACCGGGCTGCGCGATCCACCGGACGGCAGCCAGATCATGTAGGCACCGTCGGGGTCGGTGGTCAGCTCCACGCCCGCCATGCCGCCGCCCTCCTCGTCGGAGGCAGAGAGGACGACCGCGCCGGCCCCGTCGCCGAACAGGATGCAGGTGTTGCGGTCCGTGAAGTCCAGGAACCGGGTGAGCAGCTCCGCACCGATGACCAGCACGTTCCGGTACAGGCCCGACCGGAGGTACGCGTCTGCCGTGGCGTACGCGAACACGAAGCCGGAGCAGGCTGCCGCGACGTCGAACGCCGGCGCGCGCCGGTTGCCGATGGCCTCCTTGACGAGGGCGGCCGTGGACGGCATCCAGTAGTCGGGCGTGAGCGTGGCGACGATGATGAGGTCGATGTCGTCCGGCTCCAGGCCGGCCGTGGCGATGGCCCGCTTGGCGGCGATGGCGGCCAGGGTCGCGGTCGTCTCGTGGGGCGCGGCGATGCGCCGCTCGCGGATGCCGGTGCGCGACCGGATCCACTCGTCCGACGTGTCCACCAGCTGCGCCAGGTCGGCGTTGGTGAGCACGCGCTCGGGCGCGTAGGCACCCCAGCCGATGATCCGGACGCTCTTCGGGGGCGTCATGCGGGGTCCACCTCGATGAGCGTCTGGCGCGCCTTGACGAGCGCCCCGCTCGCCACCGCGATGCGCCGGACGGTTCCCGTGACGTCGCTCTTGATCTCGTTGAACAGCTTCATCGCCTCGATGAGGCCGATGACCTGGCCCGCGGACACGTGGCCGCCCTCCTTGAGATACGGCGCCGCACCCGGCGCGGGCGAGGCGTAGTAGACGCCCGTGAGGGGTGCCACGACCGCATGCAGGCCGGAATCCGCGGCGGAGGAGGCGGGTGCGTGGCCGGCCGCGGCCGGCGAGCGTGCCGATCGGGCGGCGGGCGTGCCACCGGTGGCCAGCGCCGCCATGACCACAGGATCGATCGTGGCGCCCAGGGCGGACGGCCTGCGCAGCACCAGCGCAGTGGTCCCGACCTCCACCTCCAGCTCCGAGAGCGCCGACCGCTCGAGGAGCCCCTCCAGGCGGTCGACCAGCGCGATGAGCTCCGCGACCGTGATCCCGTCGCTACGATCCTCAGCCATCAGTCCGCCCAGCGGCGCAGCACGATCGCCGAGTTCTGGCCACCGAAGCCGAAGGCGTTGACGAGCGCCACGCGAACGGCGCGATCGCGCGCCACGAGCGGCGTGAGGTCCATGTCGCCGACACCGGGGTCGGGGTCGGTGAGGTTGAGCGTGGGCGGGATGCGCCCGTCGCGCATGGCCAGGATCGTGGCCACCGCGGCGATGGCACCCGCGGCGCCGAGGGTGTGGCCGATGGAGCTCTTGGTGGCGGACACGGCGACCTGCGGCGCGCGCTCGCCCAGCAGCGAGCGGATGGCCGCGAGCTCCTCCATGTCACCGCCCGGGGTGCTCGTCGCATGCGCGGACACGAAGTCGATCTCGGACGCGTCGATGCCCGCCTTGACGAGCGCGCGCCGGCCCGCGCGGAGCGCCCCCGCGCCGCCCGGTGCCGGCAGCGTGATGTGGCTCGCATCGGCGGTCGCCGCGTAGCCACACAGCTCCGCATGGATCCGTGCGCCGCGCGCCTGAGCGTGCTCCAGGGACTCCAAAATGAGCGTCGCGGCGCCCTCCGCGAGCACGAACCCGTCCCGACCGCTGTCGAATGGGCGGCAGGCGCCCGCCGGGTCGTCATTGCGCGTGGACAGGGCGCGCATCGCCGCGAAGCCGCCCACGGTCGCCTCGTACACGGTCGCCTCGGCGCCCGTCGCGAACATCATGTCCGCGTCACCGCGGCGGATCATCTCGCTCGCCTCGCCGATGGCATGGCCGGCGCTGGCGCAGGCGCTCACGGCCGCGAAGTTGGGGCCCTTGGCGTTGAACTGCATGGCCGCCACACCGGACGCGATGTTGCCGATCGCGGCCGGGATGAAGAAGGGGCTGAGGCGCTCCGGGCCGCGAGTGGCGTTGAGGCTGATCTGCTCGATGAGCGTGCCGGTGCCACCCAGGCCGGAGCCCACGATGATGCCCGTCATCTCCGACTCGTCCTCCGGCAGCCGGTCCGGCAGTCCGGCGTCCTGCATCGCCTCGTGCGTGGACACGAGCGTCATCTGGGTGGTCCGGTCGTTGCGCCGGATCTCCTTGCGGTCCATCACGATCGACGGGTCGAAGTCGAGCACCTCGCCCGCGATCCGACTCGTGACGCGGGAGGCATCGAACGAGGCGATGGGTCGGATGCCCGACTCGCCCGCGAGCAATGCCGCCCAGAACGTGTCGACCGTGCGGCCGATGGGCGTGATGGCCCCGATGCCCGTGATGACCACACGGCGTCCGTCGCTCATCGCATCAGCCTCCCCTTGCGGATGGTCGCCGCCCGGTAGACGTCGCCCGGCAGCCCCCGGTCGCTGACCTCCATGGCCACGGCATCGGCATCGTAGGCGACACGGTGCAGCTCCGCGACGGGTCCAGCATCCGGATCCACGGTGAGCATCGCCCACGCCGCGGCCGGGTCATCGTCGAACGCGTAGCCGCAGGAGCCCGGGTTGACGATCAGCTTCCGGCCCAGCTCACGGACGTCCGCCACGTGGGTGTGGCCGCACACGATCACTCGCGCATCGGAGCGGGTCACCCGCTGCACGAGCGTCGGCCCGTCAAGGTCCACGGGCAGGCCCGCGGTCTGGCTGCCGGGCGAGGCATGGCACAGCAGCACGAGCGTCGCGCCCACCCACAGTCGCCGCTCGGCGGGCAGTCGGCGCACGTGGTCGAGCTCGTCGGGCGTCAGCTGGTCGTGTCCCCACTCGGCGACCTGGCGCTGGGCGTCCGACACCTCGTCCAGCCACGGGAAGGCGGCCGCATAGTCGCCGTCCGCCACCGCGATGTCCGTGTTGCCCTGGACCACGTAGGCACCGGCCTTCTCAAGGGCCATCACGCGCTGGACGACCTCCGACGGGCGGGGACCATTCATGACCAGATCGCCCGTGATGAACAAGCGGTCCGGTGTGTGGGTGGCGATGTCCAGCAACGCCGCATCGAGCGCCGCGATGTTGCCATGGATGTCGCCGACGATCGCGATCCTGAGTGCCATCAGCGGAGCGCCCCTTCCGGCGGGATGATGAAGGACAGCGTCGCCTCGCAGGCGACCTCACCGTCCACGGAGGCCACCGCGCGGCCGCGGCCCATGCGCCGGCCGAGCTTCTCCATGGTCACTTCGAGGGTCAGCCGGTCACCCGGCGCGACGATGCGCTTGAAGCGGCAGTCCTCGATGGCGGCGAACAGGCCGATCCGATCCCCGAACCCCTCCTGGCGCGCCACGTACACGGCCATCGTCTGGGCGAGCGCCTCCACCTGGAGCACGCCGGGCATCACCGGCAGCTCCGGGAAGTGACCCTGGAAGAACCACTCGGACGCGGTCACGCCCTTCTCGCCCCGGATGTAGCCGCGCTCACGATCCTCCTCCACGATGCGGTCGACGAGCAGGAACGGCCAGCGATGCGGGATGAGCTTCGTGATCTCCCGGGTGGTCAGCAGGACGCCGCCGGGCGGGCTCTGGGATCGTGTGTCGGTCATGGGCTCCTCAGGGTGGGGGGTCGCCGATCAGCCGGCGGTCGACGCCAGGAAGGCGGCGGCACCGACGCGGTCGAGCAGGTTGGTGGTGAAGGCGCCGTCGAGGAACGGCTGGCTCTCGAGGAGCGCCTTGTGGAATGGCACGTTGGTCACGAGGCCCTCCACGACGAGCTCATCGAGGGCGGCGCGCGCGCGCTCGATGGCCGTCGGTCGGTCCGGGCCCCAGACGACCAGCTTGCCCAGCAGCGAATCGTAGAACGGCGGCACCTCGTAGCCGCTGTACA
>Ga0335397_10009886_pt1 | contig 11862 bp, 8 predicted proteins | sample MAT04_FD_205740 | JGI IMG/M metagenome (GOLD analysis project Ga0335397, IMG submission 205740) | Freshwater microbial communities from Lake Fryxell liftoff mats and glacier meltwater in Antarctica - MAT-04 (spades assembly) (version 2) ...
TTTGGCTGAAGGTTGCGCCAATGGATGAAGAGACTATTGGCGAGCCTGGCAAAGATACCGTGAAGATGGACGGCATTGGGAGTGCGTAATCGGCATTGATCATCGCGGCGAGAGACATCGAGACGAGCGTGGAGGCCATTTTCAATACCCCAGTGATGGCGGTTGAGTTTGAGCCAACGGGTGGCGTCGAGGCGTTCAGGGGGCAGGCTGGTGAGCAGCATTACGACCTCTAGGGATCGGCCCGTGACCTTGCGGTGAAGGCATGCGGCTTGGGCAGCGAGTGCGAAGCCAGCTTGTTCTGCGGTGATGGGAGTGCTTTGAAGCACGCGGGTTTCTTGTCGGCCCCGGTTGTCTTCCCGGCTGCCCGCCAGGGTCTTGCCTTCCGCACGGTCTTCACGCTGTCCGGTGGTTTTTCCACCGATTTTTTGTGGTTTTAGAAAAAAACCTCCGGAGGAGGAAGCGCTAATCGCTGGAGGTTTTCGCGCACCGTGGGTTGATTGCCTTTGACGGTGAGCAGATAGTCCGCGCCATGCTCGATGACCAACGCGCGTGCGGTCTCCTGCTGGGTGTGCAAGGCATCGAGGCTCACCACGCGTCCATCCAGATCGAGTCGGGCGAAGAGTTCACGCGCCACCGGGATTTCATTGGTTTTGGCATCCACCATGGCGCTACCCAGATAGTGCTGGCTCGGAGAGGTAATCGCCGTGAGCACCTGCTGGCCGCCGCTGTGGCAGAGCTCTTTGCCGTCAAGCACCACGAGTTCCCCGCTGGGGGGCGCGCCGCGTACCTGGGTTTGAAAATCGAGCACAGCACGCTCGACGCTCAAAACGTCCACTCGGGCATAGAGGCGAAAGAAAGTAGGCTGACTGGGCGCGGGGTAGCGTTTGGTTTTTTTATTCCTGCGGATCCCCAGCGCGCAGCGCTGACTCTGGCTCAGGCGTCCGGCAAATTCAGCGAGGTCGGACTGTCCGCGAGGAACTCCCGCGAGATGCGCACACGCGACGATGGCCAGCAGCGACCACAGTGGGTAGAGGCCGATGCGCACACGGTAGTCAGGCACGGCTTTGAAGCGCTCCACCAAGGAGCACAGTTCCGGTGCAGTCTGGGTGGCGCGGGCCGGTGTCCTCGCCTCCACCGCCGCCAGCGCCGGACGCAAATGCTCAGCCTGCAAGCTGCGTCGCGCATTCTTGATGAGTTCACGCGCAAAGAGCCTTTTGGGCCGGTCGTGGCGTACATAGAAGTCGCGCGCTTTTCGCCCATAGCCATCCGTAACTCCCAGCTCGCTCCACCCACTAGCGCTATAAAGCGTGCCGCAGAAGTGCTCCGGATCCACAAACGTTTCCACGATCAACACCGGATGCCCGTAGCGCTCCTCCCAATCCGCACTCAGTCGTGCCAACACCAAGGACAGAGTTTTGGAGGCAAGATTCGGCACGCTCTTACCCGCCAAAAGCAAAAAACGGGTATTACTCACCACCATCGAAAGTCGCCTCCTCCGCTGTTCCTCACTCCAGCCAATCCACTCGTCACGCGCCCGCAGTCGCCGCGCCCCAGCGCAGAAAACCAGCACTCCAAGCCACTCTCCCTCCGCATCAGTTACCCCATAATACATTCGCTCACCCACCGGACGCAGGCTCCCCAAATAGTGCTCCTCCTCAAGGAGTTGGTGGCAGCGCTCCACTTCGTCCGCTTCCAATAAACGCACCATCATGGAATCAAGAACCGCTTGCTGTGGTCTACTGGGCTTGTTTGGGGCTTGGCTCATCCTTATACCCTAATAAGTTCCAAAACCTATGTCCAGCATTTTAACTTAACTCACCTCATTCCTTCACTTTACGCCACTGGGTGAATTAGCCCTGCGGAAACCAGGTGCCTTTGGTCTGCGTCTTCACGCGGATGAGGAACATGTTTGAGGTAATATAGAGCGTGGAGCCGTCGTCGCCCCAGCAGCAGTTGCCGGTGGGTTCGTTGGTCTGGATGTAGCCGAGCTTTTTGCCCGCGGATGAAAGCACCATCAATCCGCCGGGAACTGTCGCCCAGACGTTGCCGTCTTTGTCGGTCTTCAAGCCGTCGCAGGAACCAACCACTTTTGCCTCGTGCATCGGAGTCGTGTCGAAAAACATGCGCTTGTTGGTGATGGAACCGTCTTCCTTCACATCAAACGCCAGAATGTGGGACGTGTTGGGCGAGCTGACCGCGATGTAGAGCGTCTTTTCGTCCGGGGCAAACGCGATCCCGTTTGGCCACGGCACTTCTTTGGACATCAGGCTTACTTCGCCTGCTTTCGTGACGCGATAGATGCCATTGAAAGGGATTTCCTTCGTGGGGGATTCGTTGCGCAGCAGGTGGCCGTATGGTGGGTCGGTGAAATAGACGTCCCCGTTTTTCCGGAAGGCGAGATCGTTCGGGCTGGTGAAGCGTTTGCCGTCATACTTGTCCGCGATGGTCACAAATTTCGGGTCTTTACCGGGAGCGAAACGGGCGAGACGGCGGTATCCATGCTGACAAAGCACCAGGTTTCCATCGGCGTCGGTGCCGAGACCGTTGCTTCCGGGTTCGCCGAAACCTTCCAGCTTCATTTCCGGACTGCCGCTTGGCTGCAAAAACACCTTCGCCGCCTTGTCGCCTTCCTTCCACTGATAAACCGTGTTTTCGGGCACATCGGAGAAAACCACTGAGCCGTCAAACCAGGTCGGGCCCTCTGACCATTTGAAGCCCTCGGCGAGTACTTCGATTGTGGCGTCAGGTGCAACCAGCTTGTCGAAAGAAGGATCGAAGCGTTGGATTTCGCCTTTGAATACGTGTTTGTCCTCCGCAAAGCAGACGACAGGAATGAGGAGGAGAAGGGGAAGGAAGCGTTTCATCGGCGGCGGGTTTAGCCGCCCATAACGCGGGATTCAACTTCCAACTTCGATTTACTGAGGGAACTGCAGTATAGACGACAGTCATCATAGGAAAGAGAGAAGCGGTCTGTGGAAACCGTGAGGTTCGTGGAGTGCGGTGTGGAGCGCAGCGCAGGACCGCTTTGGAAGGCTGGTCATTTTCAAGGGAGACCGCCGAAGTTACGTTTTGGCTACTGCTGGAAGCAAGGCCCCACAGCCGGGACGGACTGTGCCCCTTCAGGTCGCAACTCCATGCCAAACACTCTTGGATGCAATCCTGTGCTCCGCCGAAATCCCAGATCCGAAATTTGAAATCCCGCTTATACCTGAACGACCGCTTGCTCTTCGTTCTGTTTCACTTCGGTCTTCAGGTTGCGTCCGCCGCGGCCTGACCACCAAAGGACGATTGGCGCTGCGATGAAGATGGAGGAATACGTTCCGACGAGAATACCGATCATCATGGTCAGGGCGAAATCACCCAGCACCGGGCCGCCAAATAGGAACAGCACGATCGTGGTCAACAGAGTCACGCCACCGGTCAGAATCGTCCGGCTAAGCGTTTCATTGATGCTCGCATTCATGATATGCAGGATCGAGCCCTTGCGGCCGGATTTGATACCTTCGCGGATGCGGTCATACACCACGATGGTATCGTTCACGGAATAACCGGCGATGGTGAGCACGGCACCGACGATGACGAGCGAAAGCTCGCGTCCCATGAGTGCAAAGATACCGACGGTAATAATGACGTCGTGCAACAGCGCGACCAGTGCGCCGATTGCGAAGCTGAATTCAAAACGCAGGGTGACGTAGATTAAAATACCCAACATACCCAGGCCCAGTGCCATGAGGGAATTCACGGCCAGCTCGGAGCCTACCACGGCACCGACTTGTTCCCGTCCGTCTTCTTTGAGCGTATCAAATTTCTTTTGAAGTGCTTCACTGATCGGAGTCGCCTTGCCTACACCGCATCGAATGGTGATGAATTCCGTCGTGGTCGATTTTTCAGTCTGCACGGTGCTATCGCCGAATTTTTCGATCTCTTCACGCACGGCCTGCAAATCGGGCAATGCGCCTTCCTTGACAGACATCACCAGACGTTCACCCCCGAGGAAGTCCACGCCGAGGATTTTATCTGTCTTTGTCGCAAACAGGCCAACCGAACCCAGCATTACCACGATCGAAAGCGTGATGGTGGCCTTACGTTTGCCCATGAAATCAAAATTGGTCGCGGGGATGAGATTCGTCATCGTGATCTTTTTGATCCAGCCCTTGGCGATACTCCATTCGAAGAGGTTCCGGGTGACCACCAGTGCGGTGAACATGGATGCCACAACGCCGATAACCAGCGAAACGGCGAAACCTTTCACCGGGCCGGTTGCTTTCCAATAAAGAATCACCGCCGTAATGAGCGTGGTGATATTGGAGTCGAAAATTGCGGAGAACGCCTTGTCGTATGCGGCGCTGAGTGAAGCCGATAGGGACTTGCCGGTGGCCTGTTCCTCTCGAAGGCGCTCGTAGATCAACACGTTGGCATCAATCGCCATACCCAGTGTGAGCAAGACGCCTGCGATACCAGGAAGAGTGAGCACTGCGTTGAACATCCCCATCGAACCGAAAAGAATGATGATGAATGTCACGAGGGCTAGATTTGCGATAAGACCAGCTAAGCGATAATAAAGCAGTACTACGATCAGGGTGATGAGGGCGCCGATTTCACCAGCTTTCAAACCGCTGTTGATGGCGTCGTGTCCGAGGGAAGGAGAGGTAGAGCGCTCTTCCTCCACGGTGACCGGGTTTTCGAGCGGGTTTTCGAGAACGCTGGAAAGACTGTGAGCTTCCGCTTCATCCATTCCGCCGCCACTGATCGTAGCCCGGCCGCCGTAAATCGCAGATTTAATTTCTGGGGCGCTGTAAACTTCGTCATCCAGCATGATGGCAAAGCGCTTGCCGATATTGGCAGCGGTGAGATCGCCAAAAAGCCTGGCTCCTTCACTGTTAAAAGAGAGCACAATCTCCCACCCTTCCGTGCCGTAGGTGGCAAAAGCCCTTTCCACCATCTTCCCCGGGATATCGACAGCCCTCTTTACTAGAATAGGTTCTTCAAATTCTTTGGTCCGTGTCTTCTTGCCATCCGGGCCGATGGTTTCCTTCCATTTAATATAGTTCTTCAGCTCATATGCCGGATCGAGGATTTCCATCTTAGCAGCAACTTGCTGTGCGAGCTGCTGGTTGTTGGGATGTACCATGCGGAATTCCAACTTGGCGACTTGCTGGAGTTTCTGGCGGTAGCCTTCCACCATCTCGGGATCAAGACCGGGAAGCTGAACCAGAATGCGATCCGTCCCTGCGGGTGCGAGCACTGGCTCGGCAACGCCGCCGCTATCCACACGCTTACGGATGGTTTCCATCGCGCGGTCCAGCATGCCTGGGGAAATTTCCCGGCCTTCACCTGGCTGGATTTTGACCAGCCAGGAGGTTCCGCCTTTGAGATCAATGCCCAGTGCGATCTGACCGGCTTGCTCCAGCCTTGGCCTTCCGTCCGCGCCAAGCTCCACTTTGCCTGAGGCGTCCTTTACCGGAATATCAAACGGAGGATAAGCCGAGGAAATGCAGAGAAAGCAGACGGTAATCGTCAGCAGCGTGCCGAGGATGCGCTTAACGCGCTCTTTGTCTGTTCCAAAATACCAGCCGAATAAAATCAGGATGGCAAAGCCGATGATGAAAGTTTGTTTGTCGTCTAACATAGTTTTTAAAAATTCGAGTTTAGTCCTTTTTTTCCAAAATGGTTGCGATGGCGGATTTATCCACCGTGATTTTGCAGGTGTCGTCCACTTTCAAGACGAGCGTGCCGCCGTCTTTCACATTGGAGACGACGCCATGGATACCGCCGCTGGTGATGACTTTGTCGCCTGTCTTGATGGCGGAGATGCGTTGGGTCAGTTCCTTTTGGCGTTTCTGCTGGGGGCGGATCATCATCACCCACATGAATACCATGATGGCGCCAAACCAGATCATGGTGCTCCATGTTTGCATGGAGCCATCTGGCGGAGCGGCAGGCGCTGGTGATGATTGAGCGAGGGTGGAAATGGTGGATATAAACATGGCTGGAAATTTTTCGCCGAGAAACATGTCTGCGGGGAAAAGGGCGCACAGACTAGGCGGACGATCTATTTTGTCCACGGTTTTCCTATTGCCAAAAATGCGTCGGTTTATCTCCGGAAAAAGGCAGGTCTATGCGTGGTATTGATAACGCACCCGGCAATGAAAGTTTCTCCAGTCGTAAAAATAATTCTTGTCATGCGTTGCTAAAATCTCCTACCCATAGCGAATCCCGAGGGGGAAAATCCTCGGACAACACCAAACACACCAAGAAAAACTACATGAAAAAACTCGTAATTAGCGCGTTTGCCAGCCTCGCACTCGTGGCTGTCAGCTTCGCAGGTCAACCCGTCGTCTCCAGCAAAAAAGGCCCTGAACCAGAGCCTTGTTTCGCTGACACTGAATTCCAGATCGACACATTCGGCAGCTATACCTCAGCCAACGGCACCCACGGTGACGGATTCGGCGGCGGTATCGGTCTGAACTACTTCTTCACCCGTAACGTTGGTCTCGGTCTCGACACCAATATCTATGACGGCAATGATTCTGCTGTATGGCAGTTCACTGGAGCAGTGCTTCTCCGTTACCCACTGGAACTCGGCGGTCTTTGCCTCGCTCCTTACGCGAAGCTCGGCGGCGGATTCGAAGTGAATGGTAGCGCGAATGGCTATTTCACCACTGGTGCAGGTCTTGAGTTCCGTATTACCCCACGCGTGGGCGTTTACGGCGAAGGCAGCTACAACTGGTCGGATGATGATTTCTATCAGATCCGCACTGGCATCCGTTGGGTGTTCTAAAGAACTCCCGCGTCATTAGACGCACATTATTTAAAACGCCGGAGGGAAACCTCCGGCGTTTTTTTTGTGAGGAGAGGAAGTAAAAGGAAGAAGTCAGAAGGAAAAAGGAGGAAGGGGCTGGCACTCCGTGCTGTATGAAAGAATGTTTCCATAGCGCAAAGCGCCAGCCCCTTTCTCCTTCTTCCTTTTTACTTCTTCCGTCCCAAATATGTTGTTTTCACCCGCGCACTTATTGTTCACGGTTTCTCAAATACTTATCTTGAATGTTGAATGTTCTACATATCAAAGTCGCCGAAGCTGCTGAAAGCGGTGCCCTGCGCAGGTTGCATCGTTCCAATGGGTTTAGCTTTATTGAGCTATTGTTTTCGACCCTGATTGTGATGGTTCTTTACATGCTCGTCCTCAAGCCGTCCGAGGAGTCGAAACAGAAGAAATTTAAAGTGGAGTGCGCGGAGAATCTCCGTAGGGCGGGTTTGGCCCTGACACTTTACAGCAATGAACATGACGGGGCTTATCCGGCGGTAAAGGGTGCGACTACGAGCGAGGTTCCGTTGAGTCAGCTGGTTCCCAAATACACCACGGATACCGCTATTTTTCTCTGTCCCGGAAAAAGCATGAAGGATTTGAAAGCAGGTGAACCTTTTGCCGATCAGAAGATCAGCTACGCCTATATGATGGGACTGCGTAAGTCGGACGGGCTGTCCCTGCCGATCCTTTCCGACTCGCAGGTGAATGGTGGGATCAAGCCTAAGGGGGCCACGCTCTTTTCCCGCGATGGAGCCGGACTTGGAAGCAATCATCATCAATTTGGCGGAAATGTGCTGTTCACCGACGGCCATGTGGAAGCCTGTGGACAGACTGCCCCGCGAGACATGAGTCTTCCCGCACATGTTGAATTACTGAATCCAAAACAATGATCGAACCGAAACCTTCTCGCAAAGGTGCCATTCTCAAGTGGACCATAATCATCCTGATATTCACATCATTAGGAACCTCGGTTTGGTATTACCTTTTTGGCAAGAAACCCAAAATTCATTTCAGCGTTCCGCTTGGGAAGAAGGACGAGATGTTTTCCAGCGTCTGCTGGAGCGGAGGGTCAGGCGAGATCATCATGTTTTCTAGCAATCAGGTCAGCCTTTATGATTTGGATACCAAAAAGCCCCGGTGGCAGGTGAAAATGCCCGATCCGGTGGAGTCAGATTCCGAATGGCAACTGGCCATCAATGCGAGACAGGTGCGCTTACAGGAGTGGTCTGTTGAACTTGCGGGGAAAAGGACGGCTTTGACCACACCTGATCAAATCAAAGCATTTAATGATGATGCGGCAAAATACCATGCGGAGCTGAATGCGGTGCGTGCTGAACTGGGAAAACCACCGCCGCCACCCAAGGTCTATCATTGGGACGATGAAAAGAGCGATGCGGAGGAAGGCAATGAGGGAGACAAGGAGGCGGCGGGTGTTGCAGCTTTGCCTGAAGCGGGATTGAAACCAGTCATCCCCGACGATCCAGAATTAAAACTGACTCCCAAAAAGAAGCTAAAAATGCTCCTCGATGAGGAGAAAATAATGGCTCGCAAAAATTATGAACGGGAGGAAACACAACTCGCTGAAAAGAAGCAAAAAATCATCGCAAAGACGAAGATTGCCAAGACCCCATTGCAAATAGAAGCGGCCAATGAAGAGGAGGCTAAATATCAGCAGGAGCTTGCTGAGTTTAAACTGAAACCTGTGCCTGGGATTGCTCAGGCTACCATTAATCCCGCTGAGGAGAATTACACACCTGCTGCTGCGACTGGGGCACCTGCAACGCTGGGCACACCCGCTGTCGGAGCGCCAGCGGTTGCCGGGGTGCCAGCGGTTACAGCCGTGCCGGTTAAAGTCGAGGTGCCGGAGGAGGAGGAGGATTACGGTTTCGGCTATGGGTCATCCAATCCCCAGATGGTGATTATGGGGGATTTGATATGGATCATCCACAGGCGGCACGCCGTAGGATTTCACAAGACCGATGGATCGATCAAAGCCAGTCTGCGCTTTGCGGGACCTGTGCAAGACGTGTTTCAGGGAGGGCAGTATTTCTTCGTGGTGGCGGATGCAGGCAGAGGCGCGTCACAGGTGAACAGGATCGCTGCGAGTGGAGCGGCGGAGCCACTTTTCCTGAAGTCACCGAGATCCAAAGGCATGTTTACCACCGCTGGCGTCGGAATGGGTAGCGAGCCGGTCATTCAACAGAAGCGGGTCGAGTTTTCCGCTGGGGGAGACAGTCTGGTGATGGTTGAAATGAACCTCGTTCAAAAGAAGGTGGACAAACGGGAGGCGCTCAAACCCGGGTCCAGCGAGCAGTATGAAGAGGACGCCAAAAACGCCAAAGCGCATTCCACAGAGGAGCTTCAGGCCGTGGTGAGTATGATCAATAATGATCTGGCGAAGGATAACACCGGTGGGGTGGACTATATTGATAACAGCACTTATGAGGTGGTTTTAAAGCGTCCGTATGATGCAGGGGTGGCGGTATGGAAGGGAAACTTAACGGGGCGGGTGCAGGTTTTTTCCACGCCGGGTTTTGATTTCATCACATCGGGAACAAAGCTGCTGGCGTTTAATCACGCGAACCAGCTTGCCTGGGAAAGCACGCTGGCAGCGCCGGTACCTTTCCGGGAGGGAATGGAAATGATGGGCGAGGAGTTTATGGACAAGGTGCCGTGTGTGGAAAAGGACGACAGGGTGTATTTTTACGACGCGGCGTATCTGGGTGCCTATCAGAAGGCGGACGGCAAGGTGCTTTGGCGGATGCCCAGTATCGGGATTCAAAAGGTGCAGTTTGATGATGAAGGGATGCTTTACTTATCGTCTGCAAACCGTCCGGCAGAGTCGCTGGTTTACACTCAGGAGCTGTTTCATGGTGAGGAAAGTTCCCTGATTATGAAAGTGGATGCGCAGAGCGGAAAGATACTCTGGCAGCAGGCCAAGTATTTGCAGATTTATGTGAGCGGTAAAGATGTTTATGGGATGCGCGAAGGACACAACCCGAATGATATTCTGGACCCTGCAAATGCTCCGAAAGCCCGGATCAAAATTTATAAATTAACCCGCAGTGAAGGTAAGCCGAGATGGGAGTGGTTTGAACCAAGACGGCCGCTCGCAGTGATGGCGAAAAGCAAAAATGTAGTTCTCTTGTTTGGAAATGAGCTACGGGTGATCTCGTCGATTGCATTTTAATCACACGGTGAAAAGTCCGTTCGATTTTCCGCGTATTTTTGTCCGCACTAAATTCAGTCTATCCGTTGACAAGGTGGGGTCTCGTTTTGATACTGCCACACAATGAGTCATGATCTGAACGACCTCTTGGGTGACTGGCCTTACGAGCCAGGCCAGTTGAAAGTCCGCAAAATCCAGGGAAGCGATGGCGAAGACAAAGTCCAGCTTCGGCTTGATATGGGAATCTTGCAAATGGAACTCAGCGGGCGCCCTGATGGACAGGAGCCTTTTGGTGTGGAGTCGCTGCTGGATTATCAAGAGCAACGCGCAAAGGAGGCGGAAGAGGCTGGCGAAGAATTTCAACTGACCCCGGACGAGGTCGGGGAGCTTCAGGCCGAGGGAGTGCAGTATTACCATCGCTACATCGCGTTGTTTCAACTGGAGGAATGGAGGCTCGTCTCGCGCGATACCCGTCGGAATCTGGATATGTTCAGCTTTGTGGGAAAATACGCTCCGGACGATGAACTCTCATGGTCGGTGCAACAGTTTCGTCCGTATGTGTTGATGATGAACACCCGCGCGAAGGCGAATCTTGCGCTGGAAAAAGAAGACGTGGAATCGGCAATCACTCTGGTGGAAAAAGCCGTGGATAAAATCCGCCGCTTTTACAAAGACATGAATCATGAGGATCTTGCTGACGACTGCCCCGAGGCGGCGTCACTAGAAGAGTGGTTGCAGGAACTGCGGAAAGATCGTCCATTATCTCCGATCGAGGAGATGACGAAAGAAATGGAGCAGGCCATCCATTCTGAAAAATACGAGCGCGCCGCGGAACTCCGCGACGCCATCGAGGCGCTGAAGAAGAAGGCGTAACTGGACTCCGACGTATGTTTCTCCGGTATCTTTTGCCATGCGTCGCGGTGTTTTTGGTGGCTTGTGATAATGATCCCAATCCCGTTCCGCTGAAAAAAAGCCGGCCTGATGGTTCGCCCTGGCTGGTACGCTATGGTGCCCTGCCTGAAGCGCCACGCTCGCTGGATCCACAGGTTGCCTACGACCAGATGAGTCGCCGGATTCTGGAGCCGATTTACGATTGTTTGCTGGAATATCATCCATTCAAAACCGATCCCTATGAAGTAGTGCCGTGCATGCTGGAGGCAATGCCAGTGAAGACCGGGTTGACTGACGGCAAGATCGAGTACCTCTGCAAACTCAAACGCGGTATCTATTTTCACGATGATGCATGTTTTCCGGGAGGTAAAGGTCGCGAGGTGACTGCACAAGACGTGGAGTATGCATGGAAACGCATGTGTGATCCGCAGGTGGAATGTCCGGTGGTCTCCACGTTGTGGGATTACATTGCGGGAATGAAGGACGGCTATGAGGCGGCGAAGAAAACTGGCAGCTTTGATTACAAGGCTCCTTTTGCGGGACTGGAAGTGGTGGATAGCCACACTTTCAAGGTTCATCTACTCAAGCCCTACCCACAGATTCTTTATTGGATGGCGATGCACTTCACTGCGCCGGTCGCACAAGAGGCGGTGGCTTATTATGACGGCGGGATGCATCCCGACGGACCCGACGGAAAAACGATACGCCGTAAGCGATTCGATCAGCATCCTGTCGGCACCGGTCCGTTTTTGTATCTCCATGAACTGTCTGATCCGGATCAGAAATTCCGCCTCATTCGCAACGACCGTTACCTAACCACTCGCTTTCCGACAGAAGGCTGGCCAGCGGATCGCGATCTGGTGTGTGCCCCGCTTGCTGGAAAACAACTGCCAATAGTGGATGAGATTTGCATCACGCTGTTTCGCGAAAGCATTCCAATCTGGCTGCTGACTCGGCAGGGCTATCTCGATGGCATGGGTGTGAGCAAGGACGC
>Ga0335397_10009888_pt1 | contig 11861 bp, 7 predicted proteins | sample MAT04_FD_205740 | JGI IMG/M metagenome (GOLD analysis project Ga0335397, IMG submission 205740) | Freshwater microbial communities from Lake Fryxell liftoff mats and glacier meltwater in Antarctica - MAT-04 (spades assembly) (version 2) ...
ATTGTACGGATGGATGAATTGCCTGGGAAATGGTAGCATATGAAAAATGCACAGCCATTTTATTTCACATCCAAATTCAAAAAATTAATTATATCTTTCATCGGCGTGCAAAACGCTAAGCCTTCATTTCCTTTACCTGAAATTTTTGAGCTAACGACACCTAGAAAATCACCATTTTTCTTTAACAATGGACCTCCGCTATTACCGGAGCTAACGGGCACATCACTTTGAATTAATGATAGTCCATCGGAACTAGTTCTTAATCCTGAAATAATTCCACTCGACACGCTTTGTTTCAGATCGAGGGCAGCAGGTGTGCCTATGGCATATACTTCATCAGCTACTTCTACAACAAGGTCGCTTTTAATATTAAAAGCAAAGGGAAAGGTTCTTTCAACTTTCAATAATACTAAGTCAGCAGTCTTACTTGTTCGATCCATTTTAGCTTTTAAAGTTTCACCGGTACTTAGAGAAATAGTGATCAAACTATCTTCTAAACCATCCACTACATGATAACTAGTCAAAATATATCCATCATTACTAATGATGCAACCGGAGCCAAAACCATTTTTAGATTTAACAGTAACTGTGGCTTGCTTTGCACTTGCCATATCACTAACGGCTTTTGTAGTATTTAAATTGAGTTTAGGCTTATCTTTTGAAATCAGCTTCTCTTCTTCCTTAAACAATTTCAAACTTGTAGGATCCATAACAGTTTCCAAAAATCCATTTTCAATGGCATCTTGAATAGCGAAGGTTACTAAATCAGACTGGACACCACCATGCGCAGTGAACCAATTATAAGCCGCCAAATTAAAGATACCCGATTTGGATTCCACCATTTTGCTTAGAAGAATATTATTATAAATATCTTTTACTTCATATTCCACCTGAGTTTCCAAAGTGATACAATTAGTATTGCATTTATAACTCAGTTGCATCGGAAAAAATTCCAGGTTATATAAAGTAGCCTTTAGAAATAATTTGTTATTGGAAAGCCTTAAGGTAGTTACATTCGTATCAACATAGCCCGTAGAATACATACCTGACTTGAAAGCTTGAATGATATCAAAGTTTACACCATTAAACCCTAAATTATCATAGCATGGAACATAAATCATTTTAGACTTTTGACCAGACATAAAATCTCTATAATTATATACACTTATTTCAATTTTACTAAAAGAACTATCAATTTTAAAACCGGAAATGACCATTCGATTTAATCCATCTTCTTTAATAGCATATCGCTTATTATTCCTTACAACAATTAATTTCTCTTTTTTAGAAGCCACCGTATATTCTGTTTTATAGCCTTTTCTTTCAATACGTAATTGTTGGATAGGAATATTCGGCAGTAATTGCACTGGCACTTTTAAACCTGCCCCCATTTTAACATTATTCAAAAATACTTCGCTGTCCTCTGATTCCGTTTGAACCATAATTTTTTGACCGTAAATAGTATTTGAAATAAATACACTTGCTAGAACAAGCAAGAATGATATACCGGTTATTCTTAGTTTCATTTTTTGATAAATTATTAATTGATTAGTTTCCATAATAAAATTTAATTGCTAAGCGTTGCAAATTATTTAGTTTCTACTTTTAAATATTTAATTACATTTTCGGACGGAGTACAAAATCCTAACCCTTCTACTCTTCGGCCATAGATTTTAGAATTCACAACACCTAAAAATACATCCGGTGATTTAAAAAGTGGTCCACCAGAATTTCCGGGGTTCACGCTAACATCAATTTGGATTAAATGAGGCAGCCCATTTTCCTCTCGAACACCTGAAATAATTCCTCGAGATACTGTTTGACTCAATTCTAAAGAAGAAGGGGTTCCAATAGCAAAAACTTGGTCTGCCACTTCAAATTCAGGAATACTAGTAATTTTAAAAGCAAATGGGAAATTCCCATTCGTTTTAATTAAAGCTAAATCCGCCATTCTAGAAGTTCGTACAACCACTCCATTCAATGTGTCTCCTTTCGCTAGAATAACTTTTACATCTTTTTTCTTGGCTAAATTGTCAGCAATCACATGGCAACTTGTTAATATATATCCATCATTACTAACAATACATCCGCTTCCAAATGAATCGTCAGATTTAATTGATACAGTTGCTAGCATAGCTGTTTTTAAGTCTTTAACATAGTTCGTAGACTTCAAGGTTAATAATGACATTTTTGCAGCCAACAATGGCTCATTTTCTCCTGCAATTTTGACTTCAGAGGTATCACCGATAAAATCCAAAAAGCCATTGGCAAAAACATCTTTAATTAACATATCCACAAATGGCGCTCTGACAGTCAAAGAATCAGATGAAAACCAATTATTTTTACCCAAAGAATAAATACCTGAACGACTAGATGTACTAGCTTTACCTTTCAGTAAATGAAATCGATCATAAATTTCCATTTTTATTTCAGCGTCCATAAAAACACTATAATCCTGACAATTTTTAGAAGAGGGTGAAAGAACGTAAATTCTCATTTTCTGCACCTCAACATATATAAAATTATTATGATTTCGATATGAGAGCATGGATTCTGAAGAATCAACAAATCCGGTTTCAAAAAATGCATTACTAACAACATCTTCCAAGTCCAGTTTTACAATTGGCAAACGAAAAAATTCCTTTTTACATAAAGTAGGAGCTTCGACGTTTAAGAATGAATTTTTTCTATATTCAGAATAAAGTAATCCTACACATTGAATAGATCCGTAATCACTATTTTCAGAATCAAAATATGCAATAGCTATGGTCTTAAATTCGGAAGAATCCGATGCCAAGCGATGTTCACATTTTATTTCTAATAATTTTTCCATTGGAAAAGCAACAGAATATTCAGTTTTATAGCCTGGTCTTTCCACCATAAATTGATGCAAATCTTGACTCATTGGTATATTAGCAATTATAGACTTCCCTTTCCCAACTTTTTTGTTATTCACATACACCTCACAATCATCAGCATTTGTTTTTATAGTAAAGGGAATCAAATTTTGAGCATATGTATTTGCACTTAGAAAAAATAATGCAACAAGCCATGCAGGAAATAAAACTTTCATAATTATCGGCTAATTTTAAATGTGGTTCTTTAAACTAATCTATTAATAGGAAGGATCGTTGAACAAATATAGAAAAAAACAATATTGATCATTTGGTCAAAAATATAATTATTGCATTTTCCGATGGGCGGATGGATGAGCGGATGGATTGGCGGATGGATGGATCAATGGATCAATAGGCGGATGAATGAATTAGCGGATGGATGGGCGGCAATTTTCATTTCGATTTCTTATAATTCGCCGGATTCATCCTGATATAACGCTCCACCACGGCGATTTTTGAGCGATCGAAGAGGATGCTATCGTGGAAGGATCGATGCCAGCTGAAATTGGGATAGCCTGCTAAATGAATCTGCTTGGATGAGGTGGTTTTGAAGGCGCCCATTAATTCGGATAGGGATTTTATTTTCCCCTCTAGCTGTACCGACAAGTCGCGACTTGTCGGTACAGCTGGAGGAAGAATTTCAATGATCCCATGCATGTGTTCGGGCATGATGATGAATGCATGCAAGCGAACAAAAGGATATTGTTGCGCCAACCAGAGCCATCGCTGCTTAACGATTTCACCATTTGCATTTAATTGCATCTCCCCTTTTATCACTTCACCAAAATAAGGTTCGTGATTTTTGACATTGCTAGATATGAAATAAAATTGATGTTGGGTGTAATCGAAGCCGAGTAAACGGTTTCTTTTTCTTTGAGGATACATTGAAGAATATATTTAAATAAAATGATTGAAAAATTATTTGTCAAATGTACTACTTAATTTTCAATCCATCTTCACTGCGAAATTTAATATTGACCACTCCTTAATTAGCCAAAAAAAATGTCCCGTTTTTCAACGGGACATTTTCAATTTATAATATTTCTATTATTTCATTATACTGAATCTCACCATCGCTTTGCTTGGCTCATCCGATTGAATGAAGTAAATTCCATTGCTTAAATTCGAGAAATCCATTAAGGTTCCATCGTTTGAATTCAATTGGAAAGTGCTGATGGTTTTACCAATAGCATCTACCAAACGATAGTTCACATTACGTTGACCTTTGATGGTAAACAATCCCTGGTTTGGATTCGGATACAAGAAGATGATTTGTGCATTGTTGTTTATGTCGAATAATCCAACAGAAGAACTAACGGTGATGATAGTACTAAAAGTACATCCATTACCATCAGTAACAATTACGGTATAATCACCCGCAGCTAATCCACTAATATCTTCTGTTGTAGCGCCGTTATCCCAAAGGAAGGTATAACCTGGCGTTCCGCCTGAAACGTTCAAGTCGATGCTTCCATCATTTCCGGTCATCTCATTGCTTGTTGTTGAAGTAACACCAATGGCTGACGGTTCTGTAATCGTTACTAAAGTTGTTGCATCGCATCCGTTCTGATCAGTAACGGTCATCGGATAAGTTCCTGCCGCCAAATTTATTTCCGTGTCAGTTGTTCCTCCTGTACTCCAATCATAACTGTAAGTACCCGTTCCGCCGTTTGCAGAAATAGTTGCAGTACCTACTCCACCGTTACACAATGCATTTTGAGTTGTTGCACTTAAAACGATCGCACTTGGCTGAGTCATGGTTACAGTGATCAATGAAAGACATCCATTGGCATCGGTGATGGATACTGCAAAATTTCCTGCTGTTAATCCCGACTGGCTCGATGTAGTATTTCCATTCATCCACATATAATTTATAGTACCTGTACCACCGGTAGTAGTAATTGTTGCATCGCCTGTTCCACCATTACACAAGGGAGTTGTATAAGAAACTGTGCTTTGAATTTGTGCCGGTTCTGTAAGTGTTACTTGTTCCGCACTGGTACATCCGTTAACATCGGTGACAATGACGGTATACGTTCCTGCATATAAATTATTTTCATTGGTAGAATTTCCTCCTGACGACCATGCATACGTTAAACTCCCTGTTCCTCCTACTGCAGCAATTGTTGCTTCTCCTTCGCCACCAAAACAAATTGGTTCTATAACACTAAATGTAGCGGTGATTGCATTGGGTGCAATAATATTAAACGAAGATATTTCAATACATCCATTGGCATCAGTAATGGTACATTCATGAATTCCTACTCCTAAATTAGATGTGTTATCTAAAGTACTTCCATCTGTCCATAAATAAGTATAAGGTGCATTTCCACCACTTACGCTCACCGATGCACTTGCATCTGTAAATGAATTACAGGTTGCATTCGTTGAACCTTGAATAACACTGATAGCACTTGGTTCAGTTATAGTCACAGATTCGCTAGATGTACATCCGTTCGCATCTGAAATTAAACATGAATAATTTCCTGCAATCAATCCGCTTGCAATAGCATTGTTTCCTCCTGTAGGAGACCAAACGTAGGTATATCCTGAAGTACCACCGCTTGCTTGAACAGAAGCCGATCCTGTAGCCGCTGAATTACAAGGTGCATTTGTACCTGATGATGTAGTAGAAAGTACGGTAGGTTCAGAAATCACAATCGCTTGCGAAGAAGTACAACCGTTCGCATCGGTGATATTACAAGTATAAGAACCTGCACTTAATCCACTCGCTGTTGCTGTTGTACCGCCGGAAGGTGTCCAAGAGTAATTGTACGTTGACGTACCACCGCTTACCGTCACACTTGCATTGGCATTCGATCCACCGTTACATGATACGTTTGTAGATGTTGTGCTGCTTATTAAAGCTGAAGGTTGTGTTATAACAAACACTTCAGTAGTCGTACAGCTATTTGCATCGGTAATAGTACAAATATAAGTTCCAGCAGTCAATCCGTTTTTAGTGCTTGAAGTTCCGCCGTTCGACCAACTATAAGTGTATGGTGAAGTACTACCACTCACACTAACAGATGCACTTGCTACTGCTTGACCAAAACATGGAATGGCGGTAGATGTTGTGCTTACGCTGAATGCAGAAGGTTGCGTTACAGTCATAGAATTTGTAGTACTACAACCATTTGCATCGGTAATGGTGCAAGAATAATTTCCCGCAGTTAGTCCACTTACACTATTCGTTGTTGATACATTGGGTGTCCAAACATACGTTAATGACCCTGTACCACCACTTGAGGCAAGTCCTGCAAAACCATTACTTCCACCATTGCAAGTTACTGCGGTGACTAATTGATTTGCACTCAAAACACTTGGTTGTGAGATGGTATAATTGCGATTTAATGTACATCCATTGGCATCAGTTACTATACAAGTATAAGATCCGGCAGTTAGGTTAGATGCTGTACTTCCAACGCCACCGCTTGGCGACCATGAATAAGAATATCCGGTAACACCACCACTAACGGTGATGGATGCACTACCATTGGCATTTCCAAAACAATTAATATTGCTAGTAGAGGCTGTAGCTGACAATGCAGCAGGTTGAGTAATAGTAAATACTTTTACCGATGTGCAAGCATTTGCATCTGTGATTGTGCAAGTATAAGTTCCTGCTCCTAAAGTATTTTTAAAAGAAGAGTTTCCTCCATTTGACCATGCATAAGTATAAGGTGATGTACCGCCGCTTGGGGTATTCGAAGCCGCACCTGTAAATGCACCATTGCATGCTACATTAGTTGAAGATGTGGCAACACTTAATGCAGAGGCTTGTGTGATCGTAATATTTCTCGTTACAGCACAACCGTTAGCATCTGTAACCAAACAAGAATAGCTTCCTGCTGTTAAATTCGAAGCACTAGCCATAGTACCACCTGAAGGTGACCATACGTAGGTATAAGCGCCCGTACCACCTGTCGGAGAGACAGTAGCCAATCCGGTAGCAGCACCATTGCATGCTACGTTAGTTGAAGATGTACTTGCAGTTAAAGCAACAGGTTGAGTAATCGTATAATTCCTACTTGTTGTACATCCTGCGCCATCAGTCACTAAACAGGTATAAGAACCTGCGGCTAGATTGCTAGCAGTTGCACCACTTCCTCCTGAAGGTGTCCATGAATACGTATAACTTGGTGTACCACCGCTTACCGAAATACTTGCGGTAGCATTTGGTGTTCCATTACAAGAAACGTTGGAAGAAGTACCCGTAGAAGTTACTGCCGGATTCACAGATACTAAAACTTCTGCAGTTGTATCGCTCAAAGAACCGGAAGTAACAACTCGTCTATACCAAGTTGTTGTACCTAATGTTCCCGGTGAATAATTTGTGGCATTAATAGTACCACTTGCATTGGCAAATCCTGATGTAGCATTCGTCGTTGAACTTATCCACTTATAGGTATATGTACCATAACCACCATAAGGAGTAGCTCCTGTGATGGTAGAGGCTGATGTACTACCACAAATCGTTTGTCCTGATGAAGTGGTGTTTGAAGAAATCTCAGTATAAATTGTGGTATTCGATGTTAAGTTTAAAACCGGATCGCCGGCTAATCCTCCATATTCCACAACATAGGGTATATTCACTCCATTGGGTAAATCATTCCATGCACCCGGAGTACCACCGGATGAATAAATTTGACCATAATGCTCGCTTCCGGAATTATTAGGCTCACCGCTGTTCCAATTAGCATATTGCCCCGATTGAGTAACAGGAGATCCATTTCCCACTGAAAACATGGTTCCTTTTTCAGGACCAGTTACCCAATACCATTTACCTTCTGCCGCAGCTTGATTTGCAAAAGTTGTAACTCCGGTTGCAGCATTGATTTGAGTAAAATCATCCGAACAACCCATCCACGCATCTGCATTTAATACTTGTCGCACAAAAGCATTTTCAGCTGCAGAAGTTATTGTTGCTAAATAACCGGCCAAGCCTAAATAGGATCTGGCAGCAGCATTTGCTTTGTGTGCAGTCCAAGAACTGTTTGAAGATACTAATTCATAAAAATGACCATTCGAATTCGCCGATAGTGTACCTGCACTAAAAGTAATGGTACGATCCCCGAATTGAGAGGTATTCGTATTACGATAAGTAACAGTTCTTAAAAATGTTTGCCAAGCAGCAGCAGTTGTAGTTCCAACAAATGCAATTACTCCAGTACCGCTATTATAAGCAGTTACTGTAATTCCGGCTGGCAATGTTCCTGTATATGCCAATACATCTGCAGATTTTAATCCGCTTGAAATAGTCACTTTAAACCCGGTAATATTCGAGGCTGAAGTGATTGTCAATGCAGGATCAACAGCTGTTGCTGCCGCATTCAATGCATAACCTTTGTTAGTTGTTCCGCTCGTCACCGAAGTTTGAGCCATAGTGCCAATCGAAAAAATCGAAAGCACTAAAAGAACAAGCGAAAATTTAACTTGTGTAATTTTAATTTTCATGATTTGTAAGTTTAAGTGTTTATTTTAATTATTATTGATTCGATTTATTTTACCTGATCTTTTTCGTTCTACACAATCAATTTCAGTTGTCCTTTATACATTCATTATTAAAAATTTGTTGCAAAAGCAATGAATAAACAAAGTCAAATAAAATTTAATCAAAATGCTTATTATCATACACTTGCAGTTGTAATAAGTTGCCAACCAAATAAATTTATTCCGCCGGACCAACTTTTTATGAACAATAATCCATCCCTTGATAATTTTATTACGAGCATCCAATTAAGTTTAACTGAAAGAAAATCATCGTTTCAATTGAACTATCTTTGAAAAAAATGACAAAGTAAAATTTTTCACAAAAAATACATAGTCCAAATTCTATAAATATTGATGAAGTTAATTGCTAAAACATTTGCAGGATGCGAAGAAGTTCTTGAGCAAGAATTGATGGCGCTAGGCGCGGAAGAGACTACAATTCTTACTCGTGCCGTTGAATTTGAAGGCGATATGGCCCTGATGTATAAAGCAAATTTGCATTGCCGTACAGCATTACGTATTCTAAAACCCATCTGCAATTTTGAAGCTTATGATGAGGATATGTTGTACAATGAAATGAAAAATATTGATTGGAATGAACATTTCGGATTACATCAAACTTTTGCGATTAATGCCACCTTGAATAATTCGAATCTTACTCATTCCTTGTATGTAGCATTAAAAGCTAAGGATGCAATCGTTGATCAGTTCAGAGATAAATTTGGAGAACGTCCAAATGTGGATGTTGAATTTCCAGATTTCAGAATTCACTTACATATTTATGAAAACAATTGTACACTTTCCCTCGATAGCTCCGGTGATTCTTTACATAAACGTGGGTACCGTGATTACACCAATCAAGCACCCATCAATGAAGCATTAGCAGCGGCATTGGTAATTCTTAGTGATTGGGATCGTAAAATGCCATTGGCAGACTTTATGTGCGGGAGCGGAACTATTTTAATTGAAGCAGCTCTTCTCGCTCTCAATATTGCTCCAAATAAACAAAAGGAATGGTTCGGCTTTCAGGGATGGAAGGATTATGATAAGAAATTATGGGAGCAAATTCTTGCAGATGCTATTAAAGCAGAATTGAAACCGAATGGACTTAAATTATACGGTTCGGATATCAGCGGTGTAGTTTTATCAAAAGCAAAACAGAATATTGAACATGCTGGTTTATCAGATGTTATTCAACTGCGAAAATGCTCTTTTGAAAAATTTCAAACACCGGCAGAAGAAGGTGTAATGATTTGTAATCCGCCGTATGGATTGAGAATAGAACCAGTAGATATTTTGGCCATGTACAAGGGTTTTGGAGATGCAATGAAGCAGAATTTTAAAGGATGGACTTGTTGGTATTTAAGCGGCAACTTAGAAGTGGCGAAACATATTGGCTTGCGTCCATCTAGAAAAATGGTGATGTACAATGGTCCTATTGAATGTCGATTTTTGAAGTTCGAAATTTATGCGGGTACTAAGAGGGTCAATAAAAATATTTCTGAGAGTTGATTTAGAAAAAACTCATTCGAAAATTTAAATTTATTATTAACACAGAGATCACAAAGAATAACAAAGGACGCAATATTATCAAACTATAAATCTGGATTTATTTTTTGTCTTTATTTCAAATTATTCTTCAACTCATTTTGTAACTCCCTAGAAGTTTTAGTTGAGCCATCAGGACTCCAGCCGGGTGGTTTGAAAACGTACTTTAGTTTGGTTGAAAAACCATTTGCTTTTTTAAAATCGTGACGAATGTTTACGAATTCGTGCGTAACACTTTTGATAGGATGATAAGGATTTTTTGGTTGTGTAGTAATTCCAAATTTCACTGGCTCCTCTTCTACTTCCGCTTGAAAAGTTCCAAATAATTTATCCCACACAATTAATACCATGCCCATGTTTTTATCGAGGTACAAGACATTGCAGGCATGATGTACACGATGATGCGAAGGACTCACTAAAACCGATTCAAACCAAGCCGGCATTTTATTGATGTATTGCGTATGCACCAATATTCCATAAACCTGAGTCATTGAAAACATAAAAAGGATATCGATGGGTTGAAATCCTAAAAATACGATAGGAATAAAATACAAGAAGCGATACAAAGGTTGTAATACGGAAGAACGAAATCCGGTACTCAAATTAAACTCAGTCGAAGAATGATGTGTCACATGTACCGCCCAAAACAACCGACTACTATGATCGACTCGATGCTCAGCATAAAAGGCAAGGTCTTGAAGTATAAAGAGAAAAAACCAATATAAATAAACATTTTCGGGACCCTCGATCATTCGGTATTCGTATACCAAAAACAACAAAACCAAATACATTCCACGAAAGAAAAAATCGACTGCCATGTTCGCGATGGTCATGTACACATTCATCATCGTTTCTTTCACCGAATAAAATTTTCGGATCTGTAAATTGCTCATGACGATCTCAAACAAAATAACCACAGTATACAGTGGTACAGAGAACAACAATAAATATTTTTCAGCTATTGAAATCATTTTTAGTCTCAATAAATTTAATTTGCCTTATGTGGCTTTCCTTGCATCACAGCAAAAATATGAAGGATAGCAGGAAAAAGTGCATCCATACTTTCTTCCGCACCTTTGGTAGAACCCGGCAATGTTATAACTAGTGAATCTCCAATCATACCGGCAACGCCACGCGAAAGCATAGCATAAGGAGTACGTTGCTGTCCGTAATTTCTGGCAGCTTCCATAATGCCTGGAATTTCGCGATCTAGGAGTGGTTGTATGGCTTCAGGACTCACATCTCTAAGTGATAATCCTGTACCACCGGTGACAATGATTAAATCAATATTTTCTAAAGCATGCGATTTTACTAGATTCGCTATTTCCTCTTTTTCATCAGGAATGATTTCGTAAGTAACCTCGTAAATGGAACAAGCATTCAATTTTTTGATGATGGATTTTCCTGCGGCATCTTCCTTTTTTCCTTTGGAGATGGTATCGGAACAAACGATAACAGCCGCTTTCAAAGGATGCTGTAATTCATTTTTAAAATCGCTCTTCCCTCCTCTTTTCATGAGTAATTTGATGGAAGATATTTCAACACCCTTATCAATCGGCTTGAGCATATCGTACATCGTTAAGGCTACCACTGAAGCACCGTGCATGGCTTCTACCTCGACACCGGTTTTGTAAACAGTATGTACTTCCACTTCAATATGAATTGACAATTTTTCAATTCGAAAATTTATTTGAGTGAACTCAATGGGCAAAGGATGGCAATCGGGAATCATTTCAGCCGTTTTCTTCACTGCAAAAAGTCCGGCAACTCGGGCACATTCCATCACATCCCCTTTGGGCACCTTCTTCTCATGAATTGCTTCCATCGTTTCCGCTTTACTCACGGTAAGGATAGCCGAAGCAATTGCTTTTCTTAATGTATTTCCTTTATGGGTAATGTTAATCATACTTTCTCTTTGTACTT
>Ga0335397_10009889_pt1 | contig 11861 bp, 9 predicted proteins | sample MAT04_FD_205740 | JGI IMG/M metagenome (GOLD analysis project Ga0335397, IMG submission 205740) | Freshwater microbial communities from Lake Fryxell liftoff mats and glacier meltwater in Antarctica - MAT-04 (spades assembly) (version 2) ...
CATTCGTTGAGCAACTCGCCCGGCGGCGGAAAAACTGAACGAGATCTGCATGCGCATCCTCATCACCGCCGGGCCGACGCGGGAATATCTCGACGATGTCCGCTATCTCTCGAACGCCAGCAGCGGACGGATGGGATACGCGCTCGCCAATGCTTGCCGTTTAGCGGGCCACGAAGTCGTCCTCGTCTCCGGCCCTGTGATGATCGCGCCGCCACCAGGCTGCGAAGTCCATCAGATCGAAACGACGGAAGAACTGCTCGATGTCTGCCGCGCCCAGTGGCCAAATTGTGACGGCGTGATTGCCACGGCGGCGGTCTGCGATTACCGGCCCGTCGAACGATTTTCCGGCAAGCTCGCCAAAACCGGCACCAGCCTGAAACTCGAACTCGTTGAAACCGCCGACGTGCTGGCCGATCTGGGGCAGATGAAGGGGCACCGCTGGATCGTGGGCTTTGCGCTGGAGTCTTCCGAATATGCCCACATCAACGCGCTGAAGAAGCTCAAGGAAAAGAACTGCGACGCCATCGTGCTGAACCGGCCCACGGCCATCGGTTCGGAAACCAACGAGATCGAGGTCATCAACCCCGCCGGCGACCGCGTGGCAAACTTCGCGGGGACCAAGGGGGATGTGGCCTGCGAGTTATGGGGCTGGATCGCCGCGAACATCGCAACCCCCGGTTAGCCGCGATGCGACGGTTTCGGAGCGGAGCGTGGTCCCGGCGATGCAATCGGCGGGCTTTGATTTTTCCTCACCGGCACAACCGGACCGTTCCGTGCCCAAATGGCCCCCGGATGTTGACAAAATTCAACATCCCGCCCGTCATGTGGTAGGGTCTGGTATCCGACGAGGCTCCGCATGACGCGGGGGCCGCCGGAAAATGGCCCGGGATGATGGTTCATCCCGGCAGAAGTTACACCATGCACCTTGGGCGATCAGCACGATTTGTTTCGTCTGGTCACTCGGTCGGTTTGTGCCCGCGCACAACTCGGCCGCAGTGTCTCCGCTCGGGGTGCGCTCTGGTTCAGGCGGACACGTACCATGGTCGATGCCGGTCGGCTCAAAACCGATCTTCTCGCCTTGGCGGTCCTGGCAGCGGCGGTCTTCCTCGGACTCAGCCTCGCCAGTTACGACCCCGCTGATCCCCCTGCGCACGCCATCTACCCCGCTCGCGCTCAGGCCGTCAACCTCTGCGGCGAAATCGGTGCGATTCTCTCCAATGAACTCTTCGCGAACTTCGGCCACGGTGCCTATTTCCTTTTGATCGCGCTGCTCGTCTTCGATCTGCGGCTCTTCTCCCGAGAGGATGCGGCCGATCCCGCGCTGCGATTGATCGGCAGCGGCATGATTCTCGTCGCCATTTGCGTCCTGGCGCAATTGTTACTCACTCCGCCGGCCAGCACTTCGCTGCTGGGCGCGGGGGGAGCCATTGGTGCCTGGGGGACGATTCTACTGGATGAGCATTTCTCGAAAGTCGGCACGCTCGTTCTCGTCGGCACCGTCGGCTTGGCGGGATTGTTACTGACGGGTGAATTGCGGCTCGTCGGGCAACTCTGCCGCATTCTGCTGTTGCCGATCACCATCTGGGGACAACTGGCGTTCCCGAAGAAAAAATTGGACAAGGGAACGCAGCCCGCCGTCACGGCGAAGGCAGCAACTTCTCCACCTGTGGATCTCGTCGCTGAACCGATGGCAGCAGTCATCGAAGAGACGCCCGAGCCAGTGGTTGCGGCTGCGGATGTTCCGCCGTCGATTCCCTTGGTGGATGATGATGAACCGATTGTGGTCCCGTTTGTCGCCGCGAAAGTCTCTGAGACCATTGATGAACCGCGGTTGCTGATCAAAGTGAATCCGCCGGTGAGTTTGAAAGCTCAGCGCGCCGCGTTGAAGCAGGAACTCGATACGGCCGTCACCGAACCCACGCCGTTCCAATTGCCCGATCTGTCGATGCTCGCCGAGGCCGAGGAGTTCCCGTACGAACTGCTCGCGGCGAAAGCGCAAGGCATGGCGGCGAAGATCGAGAAGACGTTTAAGGAATTCAGCCTGAACGTGAAAGTGGTCGAGATCGATACCGGCCCGGTGATCACACAGTTCGAGTTGGAACTGGAAGCGGGCCTGCGTTTGTCCAAGGTGATCGCCTTGGCCGATGATCTGGCGGTTGCGCTCCGCGTGCCGGCGGTTCGAGTCGTCGCACCGATTCCCGGGAAAAACACAGTCGGCGTGGAAGTGCCGAACGATGTGCGGGTGATGGTACGCCTGAAAGAACTGCTCGAAACGTGCCGCAAGGATTTCGACGGCAAGCAGATTCCGCTCTTCCTCGGCAAAGACGTTTCCGGCAAGCCGCTGGTGGTTGATTTGGCCAAAATGCCGCACTTACTGATTGCCGGTCGGACCGGTACAGGCAAGAGCGTGTGCTTGAATACGCTGATTTTGTCGATGCTGATGAGCCGCACGCCGCAACAGGTGAAGATGCTGATGATCGACCCGAAGATGGTCGAGCTTAGCCCGTATATGCGGATTCCGCATCTGATGCACCCGGTGATTACGGACATGAAGAAGGCCGAGGCCGTGCTGGGCTGGGCCGTCGATAAAATGGAAGAACGCTACGACTTGCTAGCCCGCGTCGGTGTCCGGCATCTCGATGGCTACAACAAAATCGGCAAGGACAAAATCCTGCAGCGACTGGGCATCGATCCGGATGACGAGGAAGCCGAACGCATTCCCGAACACATGCCGTATATTGTCATCATCGCCGACGAAATGGCCGACATGATGATGACCAGCGGCAAGGATGTCGAAGGACACATCATTCGCCTGGCGCAGAAGTCGCGGGCGGTGGGCATTCATCTCGTCCTGGCGACGCAGAAGCCAACGGTTGATGTGATCACCGGGTTGATCAAATCGAACTTGCCGTCACGCATCGCGTTCCAGGTGTCGAGCCGGACCGACAGCCGCGTGGTGCTGGATGAGAATGGGGCCGACAAACTGCTCGGCAACGGCGACATGCTATACCTCGCACCGGGGACGAGTAATCTGATTCGTGCCCAGGGGACGTATGTTAGCGATGAAGAAGTGAATGGCGTGATCGAGTTCTATTCCGATCAGCCGCCCCAATACAGCCCCGAGATTCAACAAGTGACCACCGCCGCGAAAACCAGCGGCAAGGCCGGCGAACCGCGGTCGAAAGATGACTTGTACGAACAGGCGATTGAAGTGGTGATTCGTGAAGGCCGCGGCAGCGTGTCGCTGTTGCAGCGCGCCCTCGGCGTGGGCTACGGACGCGGTGCCCGCATGATCGACTGGATGGCCGAAGACGGCATCGTCGGCACCTACAACGGCAGCCAGGCCCGCGAAGTCGTGATGACGATGGAGCAATGGGAAGAGTCCAAAGGCGGAGCCTTCGCGACCGCGTGATCGCGCTCCCGGCGAGCGGCGCGGCGTCAGCCCGCCGTGGTTTCTCGCTTTCTCGCTTTCTCGCTTTCTCGCGTGATCGTGATTTTACTCGTGCGAGGATCTCAACAGCCGGGTATGATGATATCAACTGATATCGTCTCGGCCGTTAAGGATATCCTTGGATGACAGCGATCGACCGCATCACCTTCGACTCACAACAGTGCGGCGGACATCCCTGTGTCCGTGGAATGCGGATCCGGGTCAGCGACGTACTGGACTTGCTGGCCAATGGGCTGACGCCGGAACAGATCATCGAAGAACTGCCTGACCTGGAACTGGAAGACGTTCAAGCGAGCTTGCGCTACGCCAGCCGTAAACTCTCGCATCCGGTGCTGACTGCATGATTCTATGGCTGGATGCTCAACTGCCGCCAACATTGGCACCGTGGATTGAGGCTACGTTTGGCATCGCCACCCAGCCCGTTCGCGATCTCGGAATGACATCGGCGAAAGATACCAAAATTTTCGCCGCGGCTCGCAAAGTTCAAGCTGTGGTCATGACGAAAGATGCCGACTTCGTCGATTTGGTCGACCGCTTGGGCACGCCGCCTCAAGTCCTCTGGGTCACATGCGGCAATACAACGAATCTGCGATTGCGACAGGTCCTCATGAAATGTATGGCGACAGCGATTACGCAACTCAAGAATGGCGTCCCGCTCGTTGAGATCGCGGACTCGCCCTGAATTATGCAGCCCCGGGCGAATCTCAACGCTCTACGTTTGCAACACGCTCTGTGGTGCAACTTGGTGCTGACGTCAATGGAGAACCAGGTTGCGCGAACGGAATCTGGTTCGCCTCCCAGAACCTCGGCAAACCCTACAAATCACTTCGCCAAGCCTGCCGCGGCATCGTCATTCAGCGCGCCATCATACAGCCGCACGTCGGAGATCGAGCCGGTGAAGTGGTGCTGTGCTCCGAAGCCGATGAGGAGCGGGCGGTCGTTGTCGAGGTTGAACGCCGGGCCGTCGCGGAGGTCGCTGCTGGCGGCGAGTTTGCCATTAACGTAAAGCTTCAATTGGCGGCCGTGACGTACACCGGCGAGATGCGTCCATTCTCCGCCGATGTCCCGTTCATGGCTGACGACCTGCCCGGCCTGCATCGAGTAAACGCGTCCGAGAGTTTCATCCGCCGGTGCGTCGATGGCGCGGCCTTCGCAGGAACCAGTGCAGGCGAATAATCGGCCCTGATACGAGGTCAGGCAGGTCAGCCGCAGCCAGGACGAAAGATGATAGACCTTCCAGTCCGCGCGTTGGGCGAGCCGCTTGAGCATCGTCCATTCGCCGTCTTTCTCGTAGCGATAGCATTCGGCCAGCGGGATGACGCCCGCGTAGAGTTTGCCGTTGTAGACGGACAGGGCGTTGATTTCGTTGCACAGCGGCATCCCTTCCGGCAGACCGAGACGACCGGTGATGTCCCATTCCGTGCCGCCGGCGTAACGCAGGACATAACCCTGCGGCCATGTTCCCAGCAGCAGCTTGCCGCCGAAGACATGCATGGAATGAATCTGATTGATCTCATGCGGATCGTTGCCGATCCTCGTCCATGTTTGACCGCCGGCGTACTCGTACACATTACCGTGTGTGGCGACATACAGTTTGCTATCGAACGCGATGAACGATTCGAGATTTCGTCCGTCCGGGGAACCGCAGTCGATCCAGGTTTTTGCTGATTCCTCGTAACGGTAAACGTGGCCGTTGCCGTAATCATCCACGCCGGCATACAGGTCGCCGTTGAAGCTGCCCAGCGCCAGCACGCGCGAGCCGGTGCCGACTTGACCAAGATCGCGCCAGGTCGTGCCCCCTTCGAAAACGCAGACATGTGTCGGTGCCGCGGCGGGTAAACCTTTGAGTTTGCCGCGGGCCTGCTCCCAATCCCAGATGCCGGTGCCGGCGTATAACTTCCCGTCGTGAACCAGCATCGACTGCACCGAGTAGTGATCCGGATCGTCACTGATGCGGCCGCAATCGACCCATTGTTTTCCGCCGGCAAAGCGGAACACCTGCGCCTTGTCCGGCGATTTGTCCGCATCGGCGATCCCGGCGTAGAGTTCGCCGTTGAACGTCACCAGGCAGGTGATCAGTGAGTTGGACGGCCAAGGCTTCCCATGATCGGCCCATTCACTGAGGTATCCGTCGTCGATGCCGAAATGGACATGTCGCGTATCGGACATACTGCTATATGAGGGTGCGCTGCCGGCGAGATGAAAATTCAATCCGCGACGGCGGTCGGGATCGAACTTGCTGACGAGATCGCCCAGCGTGTTGGTCATCGGCGTGGCGCATTTCACCCGCAGTGAGAATGAGAAATCACGCGCGCCGAGCCGCAGGGCCGGGGCATCGGTGATCTCGATCAGGGCATCGCGGCCATTGAACTCGACTCCCCGCCCCTCGCCGCCGCTGAATGTGACGTTTTTCGCCTGTCCATGCAGCCCGCCGACAACATCGCGGGCATCGTGTTCGAGGGGCCAATGGGCCACAAGTTTCGGTTCCGCGGCATGCAGCGCACCGGACGCGATTACGATGCCCATCAGGAGAAGTCGAACTCCGGCCAGGCAACGGGATTGGCCGACGGCGTGCAGGCGCGGATGGAATTTCATGAGTCACTTCAATCCTGATTGTGCGGTGGTCGAGCGTTCGCAAGGTACGCATGAGTAACACATTGATCGGCGGCCCGCCAGCATTCCGCGAATGAGACAGTGTGTCGTAGGGGTTGATTGCTATTTCCTTCTCCCTCCAGGGGCATTGGTATCTACACAAGTCAGAAATCCTCTCTCGCAAAGACGCAAAGACAAGAAGTTCGCCAAGAGAATCCTTTGTCATCAAACCTGATATCTCGATGTCGCGATTTCAAGATCGTCGGAAATTGATGCTTTCTGGTGAACTTCCAGATGGAGTTCTTAGCGAAACTTTGCCTCTTTGCGCCTTTGCGTGAGATGCCTTTCCGAGATGCGTAGAAGCCAATCCTCCAGGGGAAAACGCACAAACAACCAATCACAACGACACCCCAACGTCGTCGATTGGTTGTCGCCGAAGTCGAAAGAACTCAGTACGATATCCCATTGCATTCCAACGCGGTTGATTTCAGCGACAACGATCACCTGGGACACACGCCCATGAGCCTCGCCGGAAAAGTTGCGATTGTCACTGGGGGTAACAGCGGCATCGGCATGGCGATTGTGCTGGAACTCGCGCGCCAAGGGGCGCGAATCGTGATCGATTACATCGCCCATCCCGAAGCGACCGAGGAACTGGTCAGGCAGGTCGCGGCTCTGAACGATCAGGCGGTCGGCGTCGATGCGAATGTCAGCCAGGTCGCTGATCTGCAAAAACTGGTCGACACCGCCGTGAGTACATTCGGCCGGCTCGATATCATGGTCAACAACGCCGGGGTCGAAACGCGCACCTCCATTCTCGACACGACCGAGGCGCAATATGAAAAGGTGATGGAGATCAATCTCAAGAGTGCCTTCTTCGGCACGCAACTCGCCGCCCGGCAAATGATCAAACAGGGAACGGGGGGCCGCATCATCAATATCACATCGGTCCATGAAGACTGGCCGATGCCGGGGAATACGGCGTACTGCCTCTCCAAAGGGGGCATGCGAATGTTGACACGCACCGCGGGTGTCGAACTCGCGCCGCACAACGTGCTGGTCGTCGGTGTCGGCCCCGGTGCAGTCGCCACGCCGATCAATCAGTCCACGATGAACGACCCCGCGCTGCTGACGAAACTCGACAACGCCATCCCCCTCGGCCGCATGGCACAACCCGGTGAGATCGCCAGCGTGGTTGCGTTTTTAGCTGGGCCGGGGGCCAGCTACCTGACGGCGTCCACAATTTTCGCCGACGGCGGTTTGATGCAAAGCAGCCCGGGTTTGTAGCGCTATGTGATCAAATCGTCATTTATGCCGCGGCCAATACTGCCGCGCGCAGTTCCTGGAAGTAGACCGCGGGCAACGCGAAACAGGCAGCGGGTAACACGCGGTAGTGTCGCAATGCTGCATCAACCGTCGACCAGCCCGCCTGCGACGCCAGCGAAAATGCCAGCAAGCCCTTTTCAATCCGCTCGTCTTGGGAAGCAAAGTTTCGGAACCATAATCGCCGGCTACCCTGGAAATACGCGAAGCGGACCGCCGGTTTGAGTGCGAGCGCGCGAACCAGTGGCCAGTCGAACTCCGCGACGGCACTGGTCAAAGTGGGGCCGACGATGTGCTGCTGCTCATGACGAAAATGGGCTTCATAAATGATCTGCTTCTCCACGTCCGGCAACTCGTGACCGGAATTGGATGCGGCATGCAGGCGATTGAGCGGTTCCAAAAGTTCGCTGGGGATGAATTCGACCGCCTGCGGATGATGGCCCAAGCGGCGCGTGAAGTGAAAGTTGACATAGGTGTCGATGCAGACCCGACGGTTGATGTCGCGGAAGACATCGGCGAATGCAGCCAGTTTGTGGAGTTGGTTGTGCCTCAGTTCCGGTTGCCCGAGATACTGCCACGATAACGCCGATCCCAGTCGCAGGCCCATGCGGAAATAACCGCCGGCCCACAGTGCCCCATGCGCGGCGATCAGCGGGAACGCATGATTGCCCCCGGAGGCGAGGAACAAGTGCCGGTAAACCGTGGCCCGCTGTGACAGATCGCTTAATCCGCCCGCCAGGATTGTCGCCTCGGTGTGCAATTCCTCAAACTGCCGTTTCAATGTTTCGCCGGTCATGAGGAGACCCTTCAGAGGTTGGGAGATCAACTCTGAGGGGCAGACCGTGACAAGTGTACGGAGTTAACGAGGAATCTGAGGCATCCGCAAGATTCTGCTTGAACTCGATGTGCAACTGGGCTGGGATGATGCTGATCATCGCGTCGGGTGGCACGTCCCTGAGTCCTCGAAGGGCGTGGCGCACGCTCGCAGACCACGCCCTTCCCAAAGCCTCAGGGACGTGCCACCCGGTCGCCGGAAATCGGTTGACGCGCTGTCGTGCTATTTGTTCGGCCGGCCTAGGCGGGCCAGTTTTCGCAAGATCTCAGCACCGCGGGCCAACGTCTCTTCGCCGGCTGCGTACGAGATGCGGAAGTGGGTGTCGCGTGAACTGAAGACATTGCCAGGGATGATCAGCAATTCGTTGCGAATCGCCTCGGTTACGAATTCGGTGCCGGTCCCCCAGGGAGCTTTCAAAAACAGATAAAACGCGCCGCCCCCGCCGTGAATCTCGAAATCGTGCTTCAGCTCGTTGACCATGAAATCGCGTTTCTGGCGATACTCGTCCACGCGATCGGAAATGTCGAAATTCCACGCTGCGACTCCCGCCCATTGCACGGGATGCGGCGAGCAGACGAAGCTGAATTGTTGCAGCTTGATCATTTCCTGAATGATATGCTGCGGACCGTGTGCCCAGCCGATTCGCCATCCGGTCATTGAATGCGATTTGCTGAAACCGTCGATCACGATGGTCTGATCGTTCCAGGTCGCCGGGCTGACAAACGGCCCGTCGTAGCAGAACGCCTTGTAGATTTCATCGCTCAGCAGGGCGATGTCTTTCTCGCGGCACAACTCGGCCAGCCCCTGCAACTCCGCCGCGGTCGCCACCGCTCCGGTCGGGTTCGACGGGCTGTTGACGAGAATCACCTTCGTCTTCGGCGTGATCGCGTCCCGCACCTTGTTCAGATCGATTTGAAAATCGGGGTAGGTGTCGATGAGGACCGTCTTGCCGCCGGCGAGGGTCGTCAAATGTTTGTACATCACGAACCACGGGTCGAAGCAGATCACCTCGTCGCCGGGGTTCACCAATACAGACAGCGCCAGCATCAGTCCGCCGCTGGTGCCGCTGGTGACGAAGGCCTGCCGGTCGGCATGATGAAACTCGTCCGCCACCGAGCCTTGAATCAGTTCCAGCAGCGGCTTGATGCCCTGGGTCTGGCTGTAGGCGTTCTTGCCGTTGTCCACCGCGGCGTGCATCGCCTGTTTGATCGGTTCGGGGGTGTCGAAATGGGGCTGCCCGATGCTCAGGTTGATCGGGCTTTTCATTGTCGCCGCCAGATCGAACACCTTGCGAATGCCCGAGGCGTCGATCAGTCGCATCCGGTCGGCAATCCAGCGGTCACTCATGAATCATCATCCTGCGAGGTTGAGAAGCGGGCGTTGGATCATATCCGTGAGAACCGACGGCTGAGAAGCGCGGGCATTCAGAAAGAGGTATGGAATCACTCGGACCGCTCAATCTGGTCGATTATCAGCCAGATTGGTGCGGGTCCGGTCATTGTACTTTGCAAGATTTGCAATCGAAAATGGTTGTAAGGATTACAACGAATGATTGGCCGGAGACCAGCTGGAAATGTGTTTCGGAATTGTAAAATACGCAAGGTATTCACCAGAAATACTTTGCGTGTTTTCTGGCGTTCTGATTGTAACGGTTTTTCGTCTCTGGCACGCAGAGTGCATTATAATTTTTCCGCCTGGACCTGAAGACAACCAAGTGGGCTGCCAAATCTGACGGCCGCTTGTGCAAGTGACAGGAAATACCTACCGGCCCGACGGGAGACGGGCTACACTCCGCCTACACCACACCTCAAAATCTCATGCCTCACAAAGGCCGGGAACCACCCGCATGGTTCCCGGCCTCTTGCCTTTGATACTCAGAAAATTGACCCGATTCAGTTTTCCATGCCCACCACTAAACGACTTCCCGTTGCCGCGAACCTGCGTCGCCCCTACACTCTCTCAATCCGTAACGGAATGCATCATCCTTAAGTTTGTGCTCATCTTCAAACGCCCAATACCTAACACATAAGTCCTAACGCCTACCCTGCCCATGACTGAACCGCTGCGAGACGACCTTCCCATTCAGCATCGTACGGCCATTCTCGTCGCCGTCGCCGAGTCCGGCCGCAGGCTTGATAAGGAGCATGTGCTGGACGAACTCAAGGGCCTTGTCAAAACGGCGGGCGTGAAGGTCGTCGGCGAGCTGGTCCAGAACCGTGAACGACCGCATCCCGGAACGTGCCTCGGCAAAGGCAAACTTGAAGACCTCAAAGAACTGCTCGATATCACCCGAGCTGAACTGGTCATCTTCGATAACAACCTGACTCCGGCCCAGGGCCGTCGGCTCGAACAGGAGACCAAGCGGCTCATCGTCGACCGCAGCGAACTGATTCTCGACATCTTCGCCAGCCATGCCCGCACGCACGAGGCGAAACTGCAGGTCGAACTGGCACAACTCCAATACACGCGGACCCGTTTGAAGCGGATGTGGACCCACCTCGAGCGCATCGACGGCGGCATCGGCACGGCACGCGGGCCTGGTGAAAAGCAGATTGAAACCGACCGCCGGCTCATCGATCTCCGCATTTCCGATCTGAAAACACGCCTGGCGGAAATCGAAGTCCGCCGCGAGCGGATGGTCCGTCAACGCGATGATCATGCATTGGTCTCGCTCGTCGGCTACACCAATGCCGGCAAAAGCACACTGATGAACGCGCTGACCGGTGCCGAGGTTTATGTCGCTGATCAGTTGTTCGCCACGCTCGATACCCGCACGCGGAAATGGACCGTTCCCGGTTGGGGCGATGTGCTGCTGAGCGACACGGTCGGTTTCGTCCGCGATTTGCCCCACTCGCTGGTGGCCTCGTTCAAATCGACCCTGGAAGAAGCCCGGCAGGCGAAACTGCTGCTGCATGTCGTCGATGTCAGCCATCCGGACGCGGAAGAGCAAGTGGAGACAGTCGAACGCGTGCTCGATGAAATCGGTGTCAGTCTCGACAATTTCATTCTCGTGCTTAACAAGGTCGATGCGGTTGAAGACCGGAGTGTGATCGACATTCTGCGGCGGAAATACGCCCACTCTGTCACGATCAGTGCGGCGAACAAAACGGGATTGGACGCTCTCGCCGCGTTAGTGGCTCTGCGTCTCGCCGGGGGATTCGCCGAGGTCGAGATTGAAACCTCCGCCGGCAACGGTCGACTGCTGGCATATCTGGCGGAACATGCGACGATCGACAGTCGCGAATATGTCGATTCGACCGTCATTCTCCGTTGCCGCCTGCCACGCGAGTTTCTCAGCCGCCTGCCGCACGACGGCGTGATCATCCGGGAACACACGGCCAGTTTGCCGGTCGCGGCACCTGTAACGTCCGCCGAGTGATCGTGCCAGCGTAGGGTGCGGTCGAGGCTTTGCGAGGCCCACCGATTGCAGTTAATGTACGACATGCCTTCAAGTCGTGCCCTGACGAGCGCAGTTCCTCGCTGGCGCGTCGGGCTCCCTCAGCGAAAATCAGTGAAGGCACCCCGCTTGTAATGGGTGTAGTTGCCTTCGATTGCGCGATTGGGATGGCTGCGTTATCCTGGCTGTTTTGAGGTCGAAACAATCAGCGAGGAGCATGGATCATGTCAGGGATGAATTTGGAGTGAATTCAGTCCAACCGA
>Ga0335397_10009890_pt1 | contig 11860 bp, 10 predicted proteins | sample MAT04_FD_205740 | JGI IMG/M metagenome (GOLD analysis project Ga0335397, IMG submission 205740) | Freshwater microbial communities from Lake Fryxell liftoff mats and glacier meltwater in Antarctica - MAT-04 (spades assembly) (version 2) ...
GGCGTCTTGCTTCAGCCTGATTTCCTGCGTACGCTGCTCCACGCTGGATTGTCCACTCTCTCCCATTTTGCAGTGTGTGCATAAACGTCATTTGTCTCTATGGCCGCTCGGTGGCAAAATATGCATGTTTGCCTTTTTCGCGTACAACACAGAAAGATTGGTCTGATGAATCTTCGCTCTTTTCAAGTCCCGACGGTGGTCAAACACGCGTTGGGTGCCGTTGCCTGTCTGGCCGATGAAGTCAAAGCCCTGGGGATGCAGCGTCCTCTCCTGGTCGCGGGGCAGGGGCTGGTGCGCATTGGGATTGTGGATGAAGTAATCGCGCTCCTGAAAACTGCCGGTATTGACTATGTACTCTTCGACCAAGTAATCGAAAATCCGCCGATTGCCCTGGTCGATCAAGGCGCGGAAGTGTATCGTCAAGCGGCGTGTGATGGTTTGATTGGTCTGGGCGGTGGCAGTTCAATGGACACGGCCAAAGCGATTGGCGTGTTGGTGGCGCAGGGCGGCTCGATTCGCGCCTATGAATGGGCCGATCCCAACCCGATCACCCAGCACATTCCACCGTTGATTGCTATTCCCACCACGGCGGGCACGGGCAGTGAAGTTACGTTGTGGTCGGTGATTACGGATCTGGAACGCCACATCAAATATAATGTGGGGGGCACTCCACTCATCGGCCCGCATGTGGCGCTGATCGATCCGCTGCTTACGGTGAGCATGCCTGCACCGCTCACCGCTGGTACGGGCATGGATGCGTTGGCCCATGCGATTGAATGTTACACCTGCGCCTATGCCCAAGCCTGGCCCGACGCCGTGGCGTTGCAGGCAATGGAATATGTGGGCGACTATTTGCGCGTGGCCTATGCCCAGGGGCACAATCAGGAAGCCCGTTACAAGATGGCCATGGCAGCCATGTTGGGCGGTATGGCCTATGGCACCGAGAGCGCCGGTGCTGCCCATGCCATGAGCCAAACCGCAGGCGGCGTGCATGTGACGGTGCCGCATGGTCAACTCACGGCGTGGTTGCTGGGGCCGGTGATGGAGTATAATTATCTGGGTGAGCCGCAGAAATTTGCGCGCATTGCCAAAGCCTTGGGCGAAGATACACGCGGCTTAACCGTGTGGCAGGCCGCCGAAAAGGCGGTCGAGGCTGTTTACAAATTGATCAAGGATTTGCAAATTCCGTCGCTGCAAGCGTTGGGCTTTACCGAAGCAGAAATTCCGTTGCTGGCCGATATTGCCTTCAAAGATCCACAAACCTTTGGCAATCCGCGCGATCTTACCTACGATGCCTACGTACAACTCTATCAACGCGCGTTTGATCTGGGCAAGTGAAGCTACAATCTGATACATATTTTCTATCATTGAACTATCATGAAATAGGATAAACCATGGGTATTTCATTAGGTCTGGTTGGTCTGGGTAGTTTTGGGGCGGCCTTTGTCGATCTGTTTGCCGCGCATCCGCTGGTTGATCGCATGGCGCTCTGTGATCGCGAGCCGGATCGGGTGGCGGAGTTTGCCAAACGGCCAGCCTTGCAAGGCAAACTTCGTACGGCAGATCTCTACACCTCTTTTGAAGATATCTGTCGCAGTGATTTGGACGCATTGGCGATTATCACCCAACCCTGGCTACATGCACCCCAGGCAGTCCAGGCGATGCAACATGGCAAGCACGTCTATAGCGCTGTCCCCATTGTGTCGCTGCCCAATGGCGATGAGATTTTGGATTGGTGCAATCGTTTGGTGGAGACAGTACAGCAGACCGGCCAGCATTATATGTTGGGCGAAACAACCTGTTACCGTCCCCAAACCATGTATTGTCGGCGGCAGGCAGCGGCGGGCGCATTTGGCAATTTTGTCTACGCCGAGGGTGAATATCTGCATGATGTCGATTCGCCCAGTTCTAATCTGCGTGAGGTACAACAGCGGCGCTTGGCAAGCCAGGCTGGACGGGAATGGGCGGCGCAGATGAGCGGCGGTGGTCACTACGGTGGCCCCATGCACTATCCCACCCACTCGACTGGCGGCCCGATCTTTGTCATGGGCGCACATGCCCTCAAGGTTAGTGCGTGGGGCTATCAACCGCCGACACCCGATGAATACTTTCATGGCGAATTTAGCAATGAGACGGCGCTCTTCTACATGAGCAACGGCGCGACCATGCGCATCTGTGAGTTTCGGCAGGTGGGCCATGTCAACAGCGAGATCTTTCGTCTCTTTGGTACCGACGGCACCTTTCGCGAAAATAGCTGGGTGGACAAAGAAAAAAGTACACCCTTGACGGTGGCCGAGATGCGCGATCCGTTGCCCGCCGAGGTGGCGGCTGCCTTTCAAAGTGTCAGCAAAACATCGGATTTCTATGGCGGACATGGGGGCTCACACGCCTATCTGGCCCATGAATTTGTCGATGCCGTTGCCCACGGACGGACGCCCGCCATCAACGTTTGGGAAGCGGTGCGCTACATGGCCGCCGGGGTCATGGCCCACAAATCTGCCCTGCGCGACGGCGAATTGCTCGCTGTACCCGATTGGGGCGATCCACCCGCGTAGTTCCAATCGTAAAATAATAGGCGTTACGCAGTTGGCAGCGTTCCCAGGCAACTGCGTAACGCCTAAATAAATCAAAAAATAAAATCAAAATCCAGTAATGAGGAGTTTGTATGCGTGCAACACAGGTAATGGCGCCCGGCAAAGTAACGGTCATTGATGTGCCGAAGCCCGAAATTCAACCCGGCTATGCCCTGGTGCGCACCCGCCAGGTTTCACTCTGCGGTAGTGACTATCATTCGCTCTTTTTCGCGCATGCCTATCCACTACAGCCTGGTGAAAGTGGACATGAGGTAGTCGGCGTAGTCGAGCAGATCGACGCGCCCGAGTCGGGCATTCAAGTGGGCGATGAAGTGTTGACCTTGCTACGCACCAATGCGGGTATGGCCGATTACTGTTTGGTAGCCGCCAGCGATCTGTTGGTGCTGCCCAAAGGCAAACCGCTGGATCATTTGTTGCAAGCCCAGCAACTGGGTACTGTGATCTACGCGGCCAAGCACATGCCTGTCAGTGTCGTTGCCAAAACGGTGGCGGTCATCGGCCAAGGCTCGGCGGGTTTGTGGTGGAACTATATGATGCGTCGCCTCGGCGCGCGCCAGGTGATCGCCGTCGATCTGCAAGCGCATCGACTGGCCGTTTCCAAACATTATGGCGCAACGCATACAGTACACAATGCCACGCTTGATGCGATCCAGGCGGTGAGTGATCTGACGGGCGGCGAGATGGTGGATATTGTGGTGGAAGCGGCAGGCGAGGCCGAGAGCATTCCCTTGGCCGTTGAATTGGTCAAGCGGCATGGCGCGATTCTCTACTTTGGCGTGCCGCGCTTGGATGAGGTAACGTTTCCCTTCTTCACCTTTTTCCGCAAGTGTATTTTGGCGCGCGCGATTGTCGGTGCGCTCTCGGATGTCAACCACGAATGCACGCGTATGGCGTTGGATTTGATCGCCACCGGCGAGGCCGACGTGGGACCAATGATCACCCACCATTTTCCCTTCGAGCAAGTCATTGACGCCTACGAATTACAATCCACGCGCGATGAAGGCGCCATCAAGGTTGTCGTAGATATCTCCTAGTGGGCTGACGGCTGAACGATTGCGCATACGCTGTCGCCCAGCCGTTTAAATATGCAGCTTTGCCCGGGCTTCAGGTACAATAACAGCTAGTCAACTGCAATCGCTTGCCGGTTGCTGTACCACCTTTTTGTTCAATGTAGAGGAGTTTATCATGACAAACAACAACGCCCACATCATTGATTTACGCAGCGATACGGTTACCAAACCGACTGCGGCTATGCGCCAAGCCATGACCGAAGCGGAAGTGGGCGATGATGTTTATGGCGAAGATCCATCGGTGAATCAGTTGGAAGCACTGGTCGCCCAAATGTTGGGTAAGGAAGCGGCAGTCTTTGTGTCCAGCGGCACCATGGGCAATCTCACCGCCGTCCTGGCCCATTGTGGCCGTGGCGACGAAATGATCCTCGGTGACAAGTCACACATCTATCGTTCGGAACAAGGTGGTTCGGCTGGCCTCGGCGGTGTTCATTCAATGACGATTCGCAATCAGGCCGATGGCACACTGGATTTGCATGAGATTGCAGCCAACATCCGTGGCGATAATGAACATTATCCTGTTACCAAGTTGATCTGCATCGAAAATACCCAAAATTCCTGTGGTGGCACTGTCTTGCCCGTCGACTACATGGATGCCATTGGTGATCTGGCTCATGACAATGGCTTGCAATTGCATGTCGATGGTGCGCGCCTGTGGAACGCGGCGGTTGCACTCGGTGTGTCACCTGCCCGTCTTGTGCGCAATTCGGATAGTGTCAGTGTTTGCCTCAGCAAAGGCTTAGCTGCGCCCGTCGGCTCGGTGGTGGTGGGCGATGCGCCCTTTATCCAGCGGGTTCGCCGTATGCGCAAGGTGGTGGGTGGTGGTCTGCGGCAGGCTGGTGTCTTGGCAGCGGCAGGCATTGTGGCCGTGAATGACATGGTCGAACGCCTGACCGATGATCACGCCAATGCCAAACGCTTGGCCGAAGGCTTGGCACAGCTGGATGGCATTGCGATTGATCCGGCTGCTACCGAAACCAATCTGGTTTTCTTTGAATTAACGCGGGATGATATGACGCCTGCCGACTTGGTCAATGGCCTGGCTGCACAGGGGGTCAAGCTCAATGCGTCCGGTGGTCGCCGTTTGCGCGCTGTGCTCAATTATCATGTCACCGCCGAGGATATTGATCGCGTGCTCGTTGCCTTCCGCACGGCGCTGCAAGCCGGTGCGCAATTGAATGGCAAAAAGGTAGTCGCCTACGGCTAAGCTAAGGGCATATTCGGGGAAAGTGCCCACCTTGGCTGCTTCGCCAAGATTTCTGGCCTCTCCCCGAATGCTTTTCATCGGCTAATGCTTGTTGGCACTTGGATCGTAAGCCGATAGTCGCCATGTGGATGAACAGTAACGCGCAGGTCGGACAGCTTTGCCGCCACGGCGTTCGCGCGTTGCAACTCCTCTGTTGGATTGGTAGACGCGATGGCAATGACCTGGGCCCCCGCGGCCAGACCGGCTTCAATCCCTGCCGGGGCATCTTCGATCACAACACAGCGCTGGGGGGGCAACTCCAGGCGGGCCGCTGCCAGTAAATAGGGGTCGGGACTGGGTTTGCCTCGTTGTACATCATCGCCAGTGACAAAGATCTGGGGAAAGGGTAGACCCGCATGGGTGAGGCGGGCACTGGCAACCGCCAATGGCCCCGATGTTGCAATGGCCCAATGCGTGGCGGGTAGGCGGGTGAGCAGGTGTTGCGCGCCGGGGTAGACCTGTAATCCCTCGCGATCCGCGGCTTCGGCAGCCGCCACAATGCGCGCCTCGGCCGACGTGTCTAAGTGGGGCGCGACCAGTTGAATAATCTCAAACGCGCGCCGACCGTGCCAAACATCGATAATAGCTTGCATGTTGATCTGGTTGTGCGCGGCCCACAACTGCCACTGCCGTTCGATTACTTGCATGGAATCGACCAAGACACCATCGAGATCGAACAGAATCGCGTCACAATGAAATTCGTACATAAATAGATCCTACCTGTCCTTGCTCCGGTTGAAAATCTCGCCTATTTGGGCAAGTATACCACAGGTAAGCCTACAGCTTTCGACTGTCAGTCGATGGTAAACTTAGCCATCTAGAATTCTGGAACGAACCTTGGTATAATCAGGGTTATCGTGCGATAACGTACCTATGATACGCTTCGCACTCCATCCAATCGTGCTATTGTGATAAATTGCTCGAAACCTGATTGGCTCCAACTTCTATGCTCTATAAAGGTGTTAAACGGCCGCAAGATGCCTTGTGGCGGGTTGTGCTGGTTTTGCGGAAGCGTGAAACCTGGTTGGTCTTATTGGGATTCATTGGCATTAGCCTCTTTTTCTGGCTGATTAGCGAACCCCTGCTATACATTATGCAGCAGGGCGATGTGGCGCGCACATGGATCAGGAGCTTTGGTGCTTGGGCACCGGTGGCCTATATTGCCCTCTTTGCCTTGCAGATCATAGTTGCGCCGCTACCGGGTCAATTTATGGGCATCATGGGTGGCTATGTTTTCGGCTTTCTGCTTGGCTCGCTCTATAGTATTATTGGCTTAACGATTGGCGCTGGTCTCGTCCTGGTGATCGCGCGGCGCTATGGGCGGCCCCTGTTGGAACGCTTTTTCGCGCGCGACCAACTCAAGCGCTGGGAACGCAAACTCTATATGCGTTCGCCGATCAATTGGGGGTTGCTCTTCCTTTTTCCCGTCCCAGATTTTGTCTTCTATCTAGCTGGATTGAGTAGTGTTGCCTTGTCACGCCTGCTGCCCGCGGTAATTATTGGGCGCGGCTTGGGGCTGATCTTTGCCAATTCGGTGGGCGGACTCACCGCCCATCTACCGCCAGAATGGGTAGCCGCTAAATGGGCGGTGCTTGCCATTTTGGGCTTTTTGCTTTATTGGCACGAACGTCGGTTGCGGCTTTACTTGTTACTGGGCGTGCGCTATGTAAAAACAACATGGCGACGTTGGGCGCGCCAACGCCAACTATCTGCATGACACACCTATCGCCACTACGTGATATCACCCTACCTATGCCCGTCATTGGGCTTGGCTTGGCCGCGCTGGGGCGACCTGGCTATATTACCTTGGGACATGGCGATGACCTAGGTCACAGCTATCAGGTGGATGCCATGGCACAGCACGCCTTTGCAATGTTGGATGCCGCTTGGGCCAATGGCATACGCTATTTTGATGCGGCACGTTCCTATGGTCGCGCCGAAGAATTTCTGGGGAGTTGGTTGCGTGCGCGCGCCATCGATCCGCAGACGGTGACGGTTGGCTCGAAGTGGGGCTATACCTATACTGCCGATTGGCAAGTCGCGGCCACACAACACGAGATCAAAGATCATTCGCTACCCCTATTGCAGCGTCAATGGCAGGAGAGCCAGCACCATCTGGCCGGCTACCTGCGGCTATATCAAATTCATTCGGCTACCCTCGAAAGCGGCGTGCTGACCAATGCGGCTGTGCTAAGCGAACTTGCCCTGCGCAAAGCGCAGGGGGTGGCAATTGGTCTCTCATTAAGTGGACCGCAACAGGCGGCAACTTTGGCCAAGGCACTCGATAGCACAGTAGATGGCGTGCGTTTGTTTGATGCTGTGCAAGCAACCTGGAATCTGTTGGAGTCCTCTGCGGAGACCATGCTGCGCGAAGCCCATACACTGGGCCTGGCTGTGATTGTCAAAGAAGCGCTCGCTAATGGGCGACTGACTGTGCGCAACCAAGCCCCGGATTTTGCCGCCAAGTTGAGGCAATTACAAAAAGAAGCGGCCCGTTTATCCACCACTGTTGATGCGCTGGCACTGGCCGCTGTCTTGGCACAACCTTGGGCAAGCGTAGTGCTCAGTGGCGCAGTGACGGTGGCACAGGTGCGCGCCAATGTTGCCGCAACTGTGGTTGCCTGGGATGCCGAAGCTGCCGCTGCCCTCTTGCCATTGCGCGAAGCTCCCGCACGCTACTGGCACACACGCAGCCAACTCCCATGGAATTGACGCAGCATGTAAAGCAAGGATCAAAAAGGCGCTAGGGATTATACCCCTAGCGCCTTTTGCTTTATATTGAGTAGCGCCACAAGTACCATTTTTTACACGAGTAAAAGTGTACTGATGGGCTGCTGTAGAGTATAAATGAGCGTTATTTTATCCGGAGTTCTTGGCCTAACGACAAGATTGAAGTTTCTGTTAGATTGTTGAGATCGAGGAGTTCTTTCCAGCCCATATCATAGCGGGCGGCAATGCTGATCACAGTTTCGCCATTGGCTACGGTATGTGTTTCTGGTTTTGGCGGTTCAGGGATTGTCTCATCCACGGGGGGTGTTGCACGTTTGATGGCCCCAGGAATGCGGATTTCTTTGCCAACACTGATCACAGAAAACTCGCGCAAGCCATTTTCGGCAGCTACTTCTTCCCAAGTGAGGCTGTAAATCGACGCAATCCCAACCAGCGTGTCGCCCGGTTGTACCGTATAGCGTCGCACAAATTCCTCGCCTGGGCGTACGACAACTTCTTCCTGTTTCGCACTTGCAGCGACCGTTTGTGCGGCGGCTTCTATGTCATCAACGCCTGGGAGGCGGATGGTTTGACCAATTTGTAGCAACGAAAATTCGGATATTCCATTGGCAGTGGCAATCGTTGGCCATTCGACGCCGTAGCGTAGGCCAATCGACAATAATGTGTCCCCTGTTTGTATAGTATACGTAGTCCCGCCTTCTGGCACGGGTAGAGGTTGTGGTGCCGGTGGCATCACAATTTGGGCCGCATCACCGCCTTCGCCGCCGGCAAAAACCGCTACGAAGATAATTTGCCCATTGCCTGGATGGCGGCCTACGCCAATGCCATACTCATGCCAATTGGTATTGAGGATGTTGCCCCGATGCACGGTGCTATTCATCCACCACTGAATAGCCTCCCCTGGCGAATTCACCGAAACCCAGTTTTCACTGGCCCAGGCGTTGCCATAGCCTGTGCGAACCACACGTTGCCGGACGTTGCTGCCATCGCTACCAGTGTGGCTGTAGTTGTAATTGGCGACCATGTCGTTGACATGGTTTTGGGCAGCTACGTTTAGCAGCGGATGGAGCCCCAGTGGTGGCAGCCCGGATTGGGCACGTGATTGGTTGATCGCAATCGCCACAGTTTGTGCTGCTCCATCAAGTTGCCCCAAGACATCTTGGGCAAAGACCGGAGTAGAAACCAGGGATGGGATGATCAGAAGGGCAAGCAAAATGTAAGAAATCTTTGTAATCTGTGTCACATAGCTCATAAGCGGCAAGAATATCAGATAAGTGATGAAAGCGCAAAAACGCAAGAAACAGAATCCAGACCAATTTGTCTGAGGTAATTTGCCAAATCAACCTGATTGTGACATGCTGTAGTAACATTGTATATCGTCAGTATGGTTATCGTAGGCCTGTATTATGGCATACGATTAGCAACAATAGAATTACAGTTTTGTTTCATTTTATGGTTACAGTTCATTGAGTGGCAACACAGCTTTGAGGGTGACCGTTTCTCTCTATTTCTGGAACTTCGAGAAAAAACGATAAGGAGCAATAAGATGCCAATTACAGCACGCGGCGCGATTGCGCGCAAACCAGGTGCGCCGGTCAGTATTGAAGAATTTGTGATCGACGATCCGGGGCAGAATGAAATTCTAGTGCGAATTCTTGCGTCGGGCGTTTGTCATACCGATTTAGGTGTCAAAATGGGCGCGTATGGCAGCGAAGGCTATCCTTTTCTGTTGGGCCATGAAGGTGCCGGGGTGATTGAGGCCGTCGGCCCTGGGGTAACCACCCACAGCGTGGGCGATCATGTGATCTTGGCATGGCGCGCGCCGTGTGGGAAATGCCGTTTCTGTCGCAAGGGCAAACCCAACTTCTGTGCTGCCAGCCTCAATGCCGAAAAGCGTATGCACACGCAAGATGGTTTGCTCCTCAACCAAGTCTTGGGAATTGGTACCTTCTGTACCCACACACTAGTCCATGCCGACCAAGCCGTGCCCTACAATGCCAACTTGCCTGCGCCACAGATGTCGTTGATTGGCTGTGGTGTGATGACGGGCGTTGGTGCCGCGCTCTATGCTGCCAAGGTCGAAGCGGGTAGCAGTGCGGCGATCTTCGGTTGTGGCGGTGTTGGTGACAGTGTGATTCAAGGTGCACGCTTGGCCGGTGCCACGACAATTATCGCCGTGGATATTGATCCCAAGAAATTAGAGTGGGCCAAACAATTTGGCGCGACCCACACGGTCAATCCTAAAGAAGTCGATGTCGTGGCTACGATCAAGGAACTCACCGGCGGCAATGGGGTCAATTATTCCTTTGAAGCCGTTGGCCGCGCCCAGACCTTGGAACAAGCGTTATGGTCACGCGATCTGGCCGGTACCTGTGTCTTTATTGGGGTGCCTGGCCCTGGCAATCACTTGAACCTGGATCTGCAAAAGTTCTTTGACTTGGGCGGCCATCTTTGTGTCTCCTGGTATGGGGATTGTTTGCCCACGCGCGACTTCCCCATGTTAGCGGATTGGTACCAACAAGGGCAACTCAAATTGGACGAAGTGGTGACGCGCACCGTCAGCCTGGACGAAGTAGAAGAAGCCTTTGCGGCCATGGAGCGCGGTGAAACCTTGCGCTCGGTGATTGTCTTTTAAATGATAAAGTTACAACCATTATAGCTATTTCTGTAACGGTTGCGGCTTTGTTGCTCATCATCCAAGATGCATCCTGGAAGCAGGTAGCTATGTTTCAACTGATCAAAGAATTGACTGAACTTGTCGGTCCAGTCGGCCAAGAAGGCCCTGTGTTGGACTATATCGAGCAACTGTGGCAAGGCTTGGGGGCCGAGGTTTCGCGCAGCAAGGTGGGCAATGTGTTCGCGCGTTGCGGGGGCAGCGGACCCAAAGTATTGCTGGCTGCTCATGCCGATGAACTCTGTTACCTTGTGCGTGCCATCGATCCGGGCGGGTTTCTCTGGCTAGCGAATGGGCAAAACTGGGTCCGCCAAGCGGGCAATCGCAACGCCTTCTGTATTGGGCAACGCGTCAAAGTGCTGGCGCGTTCTGGCATGATTCCTGGCGTCATCGCTTCTACTACGGGGCATCTGGCCTTGATTTCGTTGCCGGAACTCCAGGAACTTACCTGGGATGATTTCTGGGTGGATACGGGCTTGAGCCAGGATGAGTTGCAAGCCCGCGGTGTGACCCCAGGCACACGCGTGATCTGGGATGCCACCACCGTGCAGATGGGTGAGCATATTGTGGGCAAAGCCTTGGATGATCGTGTGCCACTAGCGGTGATCAGCGAAGTGTTGCGCCGCATGCCCAAAGCGGAATTACGCTGCGAATTGACGCTCGCTTGTACGATTCAGGAAGAGATCGGGCTGGTTGGTGCGTTCGGCGTTGCCGCACATGCGCAATTTGATGCGGCGATTGCTGTAGAGATCGGGCTGGCTGGGGACATTCCAGGTGTGCCCAACCGCGCCATGCCGACACGCCTAGGCGCAGGACCTTTGCTGGTGCATAAAGATTCATTGGTGCATTATGATCATGCGCTTACCGCACGCTTGGAAGCCGTCGCCCAACAAGCCGGTGTGCCAATTCAACATGCGGTCTTTGGTTCGTTTGGCAGTGATGGCGCAGCCTTTATGAAAGCCGATATTCCCAGCGCGCTGGTGGCTTTCCCCGGACGCTATACCCACACGCCATTTGAAACTGGCCATATGGACGATATTGAAGGATTGGTGGATTGGCTTTGCGCGTTTGTGCGCACTGGATAAGTCTATGGGTAGAACGGTAACTTACAATTTGCACAGTCGATCGACTGTGCAAATTGTTGAACAAAAGTTGGTCAATCTAGGCGGTATATGCTTGTTGACAGTTGCACAAATCCTATGCTACACTTCGCAGCACCCTGAACTCATATAGAATGTGCAGCCTGCAAAGCTTTTCTTCGCTAGCCAACTCTTTTCTAGCACTTCCAAATTGATGTAACCATCTAGGTAATTTCCTATCTGGTATTATCTGGGTGAACTTGGCATAAGCTATTTAAACGAATAGACCACAATCTTTTATATTCATATTGTATGATCATCAATCATGCAATCTCTCCTATCTATTTTCTTCGAATATATTCTCTTCGTAAAGGGAGGATGGTAACCATGGCAAAGCAACATAATCGTACATTGGACCGCCGGCAATTTCTGCAATTGACGGGCATCGGTCTGTCGCTGGCAACGCT
>Ga0335397_10009891_pt1 | contig 11859 bp, 11 predicted proteins | sample MAT04_FD_205740 | JGI IMG/M metagenome (GOLD analysis project Ga0335397, IMG submission 205740) | Freshwater microbial communities from Lake Fryxell liftoff mats and glacier meltwater in Antarctica - MAT-04 (spades assembly) (version 2) ...
TCGTGTGCCCGGCCTCCCACTGCCCCTTCGGCACCGACAGGATCGCGGCCCGGATCACCTCGGCCGCGTAGCCGCCCACGTTGAGGGAGAAGGCGATGACAGCGCTCGGCCACGGGTCGATCAGCAGTCCGAGCGACGGAAGCCAATAGAAGATCACGAACAGCTGCACGAGTAGCGGGGTGCCTCGGATGACCGAGACGTAGAACCGGGCGATCCCCGAGAGCACGCGGATGCCGGAGATGCGGGCGAGCGCGACGAGGAGCGCGATCACGAGGCCGATCGCGAAGGACGCGATCGACAGCGGAATCGTGCCGATCAGGCCGCCACGCACGATGGGCCACAGCGAGGCCCAAAACAGTTCCCAGTCCATTCAGCGGCTTCTCTCGCGATCGATCCGCGCGTCGCCGCGGAACCCCAACCTACTCGCTGACGTCCGAGCCGAAGTAGCTCTCGGAGATCGCGGCGAGCGTGCCGTCGGCCCGCAGCTCGGCGAGTGCCTCGTTGATCGCGTCGGCGAGGTCGTCGCTGCCCTTGGGCAGCGCGAACGCGTTGAGGGAGGCGTCGTCGGTCTCGTCGACGATCTTCAGCCCGGTGTCGCCCTCGGTCTTCTCGAAGTCGAGGAAGGTGAGCTCGTCGTTGACGGTCGCGTCGACGCGCCCCTGGGTCAGCAGCTCGGCGGCCTGCGCCCAGCCCTCGACCGCTTCCACCGTCGCGCCGTAGCCCACGGCGACCTCGTACCAGTTGCTCGTGAGCGACTGGGCGCTCGAGAATCCGCTGAGGTCGTCGAACGAGGCGATCTCGGTGTTCGACTCCGCGACAATGAGCACGCCCGGCGACACCGTGTACGGATCGCTCATCGTGTAGGCGGCTTCACGCTCGTCATTGATCGAAACCTGGTTGGCGATGATGTCGAAGCGTCCGGACTGCAGACCGGCGAAGATCGCGTCCCACTGGGTCTCTTCGAAGGTGACCTCGACGCCGAGCTTCTCGGCGACGGCCGTGACGACCTCGATGTCGTAGCCGGTCAGCGGGCCGGATCCGCCTTCGTGGTAGCTGAACGGGCGGTAGGTTCCCTCGGTGCCGACGACGAGTTCGCCGCTCTCCTGCACCTCGGCGAGCGTGAGTCCGTCGGATGCCTCCGCACCGGCATCCGGTGCGTCGCTCGCGCCGGCCGAGCAGGCGGCGAGGGACACGGCGATCGCGGCGGCGCCGACGACGGAGAGGAGCTTCTTGCGCAGGGGGAATCTTTGATTGATCACTAGGGCTGTAACCGTGGGCAGTGCGCGGTATTCCACTATCGGCCGATCGTGACCGAATACGTCGTCGTGTTACGGATGCTGCGGCGCCGCGGTCGGCATGCTCCGGTAGAGCACCGGGCGGCCCTCGTGCGCGGCCAGCCGCTCCTCGAGCAGGGCGCGCACCTGTGGCCAATCGTCGACGATGATCGAGAACACCGCACTGTCGCGCCAGGAGCCGTCCGCGCGCGGGAGGTGCCGGCGGGCGATGCCCTCGAGGGTCGCGCCGAGCCGGGAGATCGCGGCGCGGGAGCGCTCGTTGATGGCATCGGCGAGGATCTGGATGCGCCCGAAGCCATGCCCGAACGCGAGCCCGAGCAGCAGGTACTTCGCCTCGGCGTTGACCGCGGTACCCCAGACGCGCGGGTCGTACGCGGTCCAGCCGATGTGTGCGAACTCCCGCTCCGGTGCGAAGTCCGACAGTGTCGTCGTGCCGACGAGCTCCCCGTCGTGCGGTCCGCCGACGACGATGACGGCGTAGACATTGCCGTTGTTCCAGTCGTAGTAGGTCTCCGCCCACTCGAGGAACCCGGCCTCGGTGTCGCGGTAGCCGGCCGGCCCCCCGCCGTAGCCGGTCGCGAAGACGATTGGATGCCCGATGGCCGCGAAGAGCGCCGGCAGGTGGACGCGCGCCATCGGCTCGAGGCGGATGTATCGCCCCTCGAGCACGGAGGGCAGGGGCCGTTGCGCAGTCATCAGTGAATTCTCCCACCCGGGCGCCCGGCCTTGAGCATCCGCCCGCAGCGCAAATGCAGCAGCGCAAAAGCAGCAGCGGGGCCGCCGACCCGAAGGTCGACGGCCCCGCCGCGTGTCTGCGATTCGGTCTACTTGCCCGGCTTGCCCGGCTTGCCCGGCTTCACCGGCTTCGGTCGGTCGATCGCGAGCCCGACGAGGATCGGGTCGTGGTCGGAAGACCGGAACGCGTCCGGAGCGTAGAAGAGCGTCGCGTTGTAGTTGTACCGGCTGTACTCCAACGCGATCGACTCGACCGAGTTGATGTTCCAGATGTCGACATCGGTGACACTCGCTGCCGCCTCAGCGTTCGCGAAGACGTGGTCGAGCGATCCGATCGCGCCATCGAACGAGTAGGTTTCCTCGCCCGTCGTCGAACCGAGGTCGACGTATCCGGCCTCGATGAGCACGTCGATCGGGTCCTCCTTGAGGTAGGCGTTGAAGTCGCCCCCGAGTAGAACGCGCTCGATTCCGGTCGACACCTTCAGCGACTCGGCGAAGCCGACGAGCGAGACCGCCTGGCGAACGCGCGAGCCGTTGGAGGCACCCTGTCCGTCACGCGCGTCGACGTCGCCGGCGCCGGATCCCGACCCCTTCGACTTGAAGTGGTTGACGATCGCGATGAACTCGCTGCCGCCTCCGGCCGTCGCGAGCCGGAACGCCTGGGCGAGGGGCTCGCGCGCATTGATGAAGGCGACCTGGTCGTCGAGGATGACCGACTCCCCGATCGGCTTGACCGTCGAACGCTTGTAGATGAACGCCGTGCGGATGACATCCTCGTCGGCGGGAACCGCCACAGGTGACGGCACGAACGTCCAGGTTCCGGCGCCGGCCGCCGCGTTGAGCGCGTCGGTGAGGTCGGAGAGGGCCTGGTCGCGGTTCTTGCCGAACGCGGCCGAGTTCTCGATCTCCTGCAGGCCGACGACGTCGGCGTCCAGAGCGTTGATCGCAGTGACGATCTTCGCCTGCTGGCGCTGCAGATCCTCTTCCTCGGCGGCTCCGCGCGCGTCGCATCCGCGGTTCACCGTGACCGGGTCACCCGTGCGGTCGGTGTAGTAGGTGCAACCGACCAGCTCGTCGCCCGTTGTGGAGAAGTAGTTGAGCACGTTGAAGGTGGCGAAGGTGATGTCGCCACCGACGTCCTCGGGCGCGGCGGTGCGGGTGTTCTCGAAGGTCGCGGGCTGCACGGTCGCGGCGTTCTCGGCGGTGAGCTGCTGCGTCGGCTGGAAGCTCCAGGCGCTGAAGCGGTAGTCGAGCACGACCGGCGTGACGAAGGTCACCGCGGCGCCGATGCGCACCGGGTTCTCCAGCGACAGGTACGGGAGCGGGATGCCCTTGTTCGCGGTGCTGTTGAAGTTGGTCGTCGATCCGTCGTCGAGGGTGACGACCGCGGCCTGGTTCGCGGCGAGCATCGCCGAGTATTCGGCACTGCCGGGCTCAACGACCGAGGTGGGCTGCACGAGCGGCTTGTCCCCGGCGGTGAGCACGACGGAACCGTAGTAGTTCGTGTCGTAGTTGTCGGTCACGGTGTAGTCGCCGGCCGGGTCGAGGAGCATGCCCTCGAGTGACTCGCGCTGAACTGCGTCGGAGGTGAGCGCGACGTCAGCCGGAACGGGTGCGACGAAGGCGTCGGGCAGCGTGGTGAGTCCGCCGGCGGGCACGGAGAGCTGGGTGAGTCCGAAGAACTCGTCCACCTCGCCGGTGACCTCGACGTAGCTGCCCACCGTCGCCTGCGCGACGGTTGCCGGGGAGTAGACGAAGATTCCGTCGGATGCTGCGCCGAGCGTCGTACCGGTGCCCTGGGTCTGCAGGTAGTAGCCGTTGTAGCCGCCGGTCGGGAAGCTCGCTGTGACAACACCCCTGGTCTGTGCGATCGTGCCGTCGAATGCGCTTGCTGCGCCGGTGCCCTGAATTTCGGCGATCGTGCGGGTCGTGGCGACGGGCGGTTCCGGATCGGGCTCGGGCTCCGGGTCGGGGCCGGGGCCGCCGCCGGTGCCGGCCGTGTTGGTCGGGGTCGGCGCGGCGGTGGTGAAGTCGGCCGAATTGACGTCGGTGTCGACGCCGTTGGTGCGGTTCAGCGAGAGGATGACGGATGCGGCGGTCGCACGGGTCGTCTCGAAGGTGTTGGAGGTGCCGAAGCCGAGCAGGTCGATGACCGCCGGGTCGCTTACGAGGGAGCCGGCCGGGGGTGCGGTGAGCACGGTCGCCTGGTTCGCGAGGAAGAAGGTGCCGCCGCCCGCTGCCCACGACGCGCCGGTCGAGGCATCCGCGGCGGGAAGGACCTGGCCGTTTGCCGCGTTGCTGCTGCCCTGCACCAGGTAGTACCCGCCCGCGGCGATCGAGCCGGTGAGCGGAACGACGTTCGAAGGGTTCACTGTGCCGGAGGCCGAACGGTACTGCAGGCTCGTGCCGGCAAGGCTGATCGTGGCGGTCGTCGGGTTGTACAGCTCGACGAACTTGTTGAGGTACGTCGCGCCGCTGCTGCCGCCGTTGATGTACGCCTCATTGATGACGACGCCTGTACCGGCTGTGTTGGCGATGGCGGGGGCTGCAGCCAGGGGTGTGGCTACGAGGGCAAATCCGAGGAGGACAGCGAGGCCCATTCTCGATCTCTTGTGAACAGGCATGTACAGGTTCCTCCATCGGACAAACGGACGCGTGAGGTTTCACTCAAGACAACAAATGTGTCTCCGAGGTAAATTTACGTCGCCTGCCGCCCAAACGGGGGGTAATCGTTACCAAGTTTTCACTTTTGCGCGCGGGCTCAGTCGAGCAGGTCGTGCCGCACGATGATGGCGTCGCGGCCGGGTCCGACTCCGATCGCCGAGATGCGGGACCCGCTCATGGCCTCGACGGCGAGCACGTAGGACTGCGCGTTCGCGGGCAGATCTTCGAAGCGGCGGATGCCGGTGAGGTCCTCGGTCCAGCCGGGGAACTCCTCGTAGATCGGCACGGCGTGGTGGAAGTCCGACTGTGACACCGGCACCTCCTCGACGCGCATGCCGTCGACGTCGTAGGCGACGCAGACGGGGATGGTGGCGAGTCCGGTGAGCACGTCGAGCTTGGTCATCACGAAGTCGGTGACGCCGTTGATGCGGGCCGAGTAGCGCGCGATCGGGGCGTCGTACCAGCCCGTGCGGCGGGGGCGCCCGGTCGTGGTACCGAACTCGAAACCGCGCGAGCGCAGGAACTCGCCCGACTCGTCGAATAGCTCCGTCGGGAACGGTCCGGCGCCGACGCGGGTCGTGTACGCCTTGACGATGCCGATGACGCGCTCGATGCGGCCCGGGCCTATTCCCGATCCGGTGGAGGCGCCGCCCGCGGTCGAGTTGCTCGAGGTGACGAACGGGTAGGTGCCGTGGTCGACGTCGAGCATCGTGGCCTGGCCACCCTCGAACAGCACAATCTTGCCGGCGTCCAGAGCATTGTTCAGCTCGAGGCCTGTGTCGGCGACCATCGGGCGCAATCGCTCCGCATACGAGAGCAGGTTCTCGACGATTTCGTCGACCAGGATCGCGCGGCGGTTGTAGACCTTGACGAGCAGATGGTTCTTCTGGTCGAGGGCCGCCTCGACCTTCTGCCGCAGGATGTTCTCGTCGAACAGGTCTTGGATGCGCAGGCCGACGCGGTTGATCTTGTCGGCGTAGGCGGGTCCGATACCGCGGCCGGTCGTGCCGATCTGCTTCTTGCCGAGGAAACGTTCGGTGACCTTGTCGAGGGTGCGGTGGTACTGCGTGATGATGTGCGCGTTGGCGCTCACCCGCAGCTTCGAGACATCCACTCCGCGCGCGGTCAGTGCCTCGAGCTCGTCGAAGAGCACCTCGATGTCGATGACGACACCGTTCGAGATGACCGGAATGACCCCCTCGGTGAGGATGCCGGAGGGCAGCAGGTGCAGCGCGTACTTCTGGTTGCCGATCACGACGGTGTGGCCGGCATTGTTGCCGCCGTTGAACTTGACGACATAGTCGATGCGGCTGCCGAGCAGGTCGGTGGCCTTGCCCTTGCCCTCGTCGCCCCACTGGGCTCCGATGATCACGATTGCTGGCACGAGGGATCCCTTTCGAAGAGATGAGCTGGGGATTACACCTCAGTCTACCGGCGGGGCCCCTCGTGCCCCGCCGCAGGGATTCACGGGCGTCACGCGCCGATGCGCACGACCATTTTCCCGGTGTTCTCGCCGCGCAGCAGGCCGAAGAAGGCCTCGAGCGCGTTGTCGATGCCGTCGACGACCGTCTCGTCGGAGACCATCTGTCCGGATGCGAGCAGCGGGCCGACCTCGGCGGCGAACGCGGGCGCGTGCTGCTGATAGTTGCCAATCGTGAAGCCCTCGAGCCGCAGTCCCTTCGTCGTGATCATCGATAGGTTGCGCGGGCCGGACGGGGCTGCCGTCTCGTTGTAGACCGAGATCGCGCCGCACAGGGCCGCCCGGCCGCCGTCGTTGAACGAGGACAGTGCCGCCTCGAGGTGCTCGCCGCCGACGTTGTCGAAGTAGACGTCGATGCCGTCGGGTGCGGCGGCCGCGAGCTGCCCGGCGATGTCGCCGTTTTTGTAGTTGAACGCCGCGTCGAAGCCATACTTACCGGTCAGCAGCGCCACCTTCTCGTCGGAGCCGGCGCTGCCGATCACGCGCTTCGCACCGTGCAGTCGGGCGAGCTGGCCGACAGCGGATCCGACGGCACCGGCCGCGCCCGACACGAATACGGTGTCGCCCGGCTTCATTCCCGCGATCACCAGCAGTCCGACCCACGCGGTCAGGCTCGTCATGCCGAGGACGCCGAGGAAGGCCGACGACGACACTCCGGGCACCTCCGCGGTGGGGGCGAACGCCCCGGCGTCGGCCTGGGCGAGATCACGCCAGCCGAGGAAGTGGCCCACGAGGTCGCCGACGGCGAGCCCGTCGGAGCGCGACTCGATGACCCGGCCGACCGCGCCGCCGGTCATCGTCTCGCCCAGCACATACGGCGGGGTGTACGACCTCACGTCGTTCATGCGTCCGCGCATGTAAGGGTCGACCGAGACGAACTCGTTGCGCACCCGCACCTCGCCGTCGGCGAGCGGGGGCAGCTCGATCTCCGCGAGGCGGAAGTCGTCGGCGATCGGCCATCCGGAGGGGCGCCGGATCAGCTGCCACTGGCGGCTGATGGTCGGGGCGGACGAGACGGGGGCCTGCTGCTTCGTGGTGGTCATGCCGCGAGCCTATTATCTTGCACATCGTTGTGCAAGATAATAGGCTGAGATCATGTCCTCCGTTTCCCGCCCCGTTGCTCGACAGGTTCGGCGTGACGCGTTGCTCAACCGGCTGTCCATCCTGCAGGCGGCGGTGAGCGTGCTGTGCGTCGATCCGGATGCCGGGATGGATGCGATCGCCGCTCGGGCGGGCCTGACTCGCCGCGCCGTCTACGGACACTTCCCGACGCGCGACCACCTCATCGAGGAGATTCTGGCCACCGGCGCGGCCCGCATCGCCGCGAGCCTACTGCCCCTCGACGACACCGATCCTCGTGCCGCGGTCGCCACGATCGGCTCGCGCCTGTGGGGCGAGGTCTCTCACGTGCGCGCAACCGCAGTGCTGGCGGTGCGCGGGCCATACAGCGCGCGCATCATCGAGGTGCTGCGGCCCTTGCGCGAGGTGCTGGAGCGCGTCGTGACGGCGGGCGTCGCATCCGGAGCCTTCCGCCAGGATGTGCCAGCCCCGATCCTCGCGCGACTCATCGAGGGCGCGGCGCTCAACGTGCTCGACGAGGCGACACGCCTCGGATTGACCTCGGAAGAGGGCGACCGGCTGGTGGTCATCAGCACGCTGTCGTGCGCCGGACTCGGGTGGAAGGATGCGGCGCGCTATGTCGACGCTCCCCAGACCGGGGGCCAGGCCCGCAGAGGAGAATGGGAGAATCGGGCGTGACCTCGAGCCAGAACCAGCCCAGCCGATTCCGCATCGTCGCCCCCTGGATCGTCGGAGGCGCGGCGAGTGTGCTCGCCTTCTTCTACGCGATCCGCCTCGCCCGCGACCCCTCAGAGGCGGTGTCCTGGTTCGGCTTCGTCTGCTTCGCCATCGCCGCGGCAGGCAGCATCTACACGATCGTCGCGGAGCGCCGCTCCCGCCGGTAACACTCCTTGCCCGGCGTCCACTCCTGAATGATGACAGCGTCAGTGCTCGGGGTGCTCCGCCTCGATCACAGCCGCCGCCGTGGGGTCGGAGTCGGCCAGCAGGGCACCGAGGCGCTCGACCTCGTCCTCTTCGCCGATCGCATCCGCCGCTCGCTGCAACGCGTAGAACGCGCGCAGCACTCCACGGTTGGGCGCGTGCGACCACGGCACGGAGCCGTGGCCCTTCCAACCGGCTTTTCGCAGCGCGTCGAGGCCACGGTGGTAACCGACCCGCGCGAACGCGTACGACTCGATCATCTTCTCGGCGTTGTAGGCGTTGTTCGACAGGAGCGCCCAGGCGAGCGGCGAGGCGGGGTGCGCGACGACGACGTCGGCCGCATCCAGCCCGGTGTTGGCGATCGAGGCGAGCACGTCGGGCTCTTCCGGTAGAAGCGTGTCGGCGGGGCCGAGCAGATTGGTCGTCATGTTCCCACGGTACCGCTCAGCGCGGGAAGCGCACGTGCTGCAGCACCCAGGCGTGCATCGCTACCGCGGCCGCCGCGGAGGCGTTGATGCTGCGGGTAGAGCCAAACTGGCTGATCTCGACGATGTCGGCGGATGCCGCGAGGGCAGCATCCGACAGCCCCGGGCCCTCCTGCCCGAACAGCAGCACGCACCCGGCCGGGAAGGGGAAGGTTTCGATGATGACCGAGCCAGGCACGTTGTCAATCGCCACGATGGGAAGCCCGGCAGATGCGGCCCACTCGGCGAACGTCTCCACGGTGTCGTGGTGCATCACGTGCTGGTAGCGGTCGGTCACCATCGCGCCGCGCTTATTCCAGCGCTTGCGCCCGATGATGTGCACGGTCTCGGCACCGAACGCATTCGCGCTGCGCACGATCGAGCCGATGTTCATGTCGTGCTGCCAGTTCTCGATGGCCACATGAAACGGATTGCGGTGCTCGTCGAGGTCGGCGACGATCGCCTCCATCGTCCAGTACCGGTACCGGTCGATGACGTTGCGGGAGTCGCCGCGGGAAAGCAGCTCCGGGTCGTAACGCGGGTCGTCAGGCAGCTCGCCAACCCATGGGCCGACGCCCTGCGTGGTCAGTTCGGCTGAGGGTGCGGGCTTGTCGAGTGTCACAGGGGAAGCGTATTCCGCTTTCGGCGGCGACCCGTTTCGGCGGCGACCCGAGCGCTCGCGAATCAGTCGAGGCCGGCTGGCTCCTGGTGGCCGTCGGTCTGGGTGATCGTGCCCGTGACCGGCTTGCGCGAGAGGCCGACAGCACCGGCATCCGGACCCGACGACACTGCGGCCGCGACGGCGGCGTTATCGTCGGCCTTGGAGTAGGCGTGACGGAGGTGCACCGGCTCGATCGCACCGTGGCGCTTCGCCTGACGGGCCTGAGCGACGAGGTTGAGGGCCTCGACGAGAATCGCGAAGGCCATCGGGCCGTAGATCAGCGCCTTATCGATCTTGACGTCGAAACCGTCCGCGATGAGGAAGACGCCGATGCGCACGAGGAACGCGAGCGCGAGCATCTTCACGGTCGGGTGCCGGTTGACGAACGCGAAGATGTACTTCGCCGAGAACAGCATCACAGTGAAAGAGGAGACGACGGCGACGATGATGACGAGCAGGTTATCGACCATACCGACGGCGGTGATGACGGAGTCGAACGAGAAGACGATGTCGAGCACGAGAATCTGGGCGATGACCGCACCGAAGGTGACGGTTTCGATGCGGCCGCTGCCGTGCGACTCAGCACCCTCGAGCTTCTCGTGGATCTCGGTGACCGCCTTGTAAACGAGGAACAACCCGCCGGCGATGAGGATGAGGTCGCGGCCGGAGAATCCGTTGCCGAACAGGGTGAACACGTCGTCGGTGAGGGTGATGATCCAAGTTGCGCCAAACAGCAATCCGATCCGCATGATCATCGCGAGGGTGAGACCGAGATTGCGGGCTTTCGCCTGCTGCTCGACCGGAAGCTTGCCCGCCAGGATCGAGATGAAAATCACGTTGTCGACGCCGAGCACAATCTCGAGAACGAAGAGGGTGACGAAGGCGATGGCGAGGTCGGGGGTCAGTTCAAATGAGAGATCCACCCGTTGTTCCTCGACGAAGCGAATGCCGCGGCAGCCACGATTGGAATTGCCCCGCCGCCCGCTCGAAACACGCGGTCGCTACGATGTGGCCATGGCCAAACGCGACGAAATCGAATGCTGGCTCACCGACATGGACGGTGTGCTCGTACATGAGAACAAACCTCTGCCCGGTGCTTCCCAACTGCTCCAGCAGTGGCGCGACCAGGGAAAGCCCTTCCTCGTGCTCACCAACAACTCAATCTTCACGCCGCGCGACCTGAGCGCCCGGCTCAGGGCATCCGGCCTCGACGTTCCTGAAGAGTTTCTCTGGACCTCCGCCCTCGCGACGGCGGACTTTCTGGCATCGCAGAGCCCGGGCGGCTCCGCGTTCGTGATCGGCGAGGCGGGAATCACCACGGCACTGCACGAAGCCGGCTTCGTGATGACCGACACCTCCCCCGACTACGTCGTCATCGGTGAGACGCGCAACTACTCCTTCGAGGCGATCACCCGCGCGATCCGGCTGATTCTCGCGGGTGCCCGGTTCATCGTGACGAATCCGGATGCGACGGGGCCGTCGGCCGAGGGGCCGATGCCCGCGACCGGTGCCGTCGCCGCCCTCATCACCAAGGCGACCGGCATGGAGCCCTATGTGGTCGGCAAGCCGAACCCGATGATGTTCCGTTCGGCGATGAACAAGATCGGCGCGCACTCGGAGAACACGGGCATGATCGGCGACCGCATGGACACCGACATCGTGGCGGGTATCGAGGCGGGGCTGCACACGATCCTCGTGCTCACCGGCATCAGCGACCAGGCCGAGATCGACCGCTACCCGTTCCGCCCGGACGAGATCCTGGGCGGCGTCATCGACCTCGTCGACGCCGAGCCGTTCGCGGTCGGGATCGACGAGAGCCTGATGCCGGAGGAACCCGTCATCTGACCCTCGTCCGGCTCACCCTGCGTGCCGGGCCGCCTCGGCGAGGAGGTGGCCGCCCGCGTGGAGTGGGCCCGCCAACGCGGCGGCGTCGGTCCGCTGGGCGAGCACAAAGATGAGCACGATCCCCAGTGCGACGACCAGCACCAGGCCGACGAGCAACAGGATCTTCTGTGTACGCGAGGACGCGGCCTTCGTGCTGGCATCGCGACTCGCGACCGCTTGCGCGCGACCAACGATCGCGGGGCCGTCCGCCGTGGGCACGACGGGCAGGTCGAACCGGGCCGTGCCGCCCACTCGAACGGGGTCGACTGTGCCGGCAGCCCCCGGCGCGGCGAACGGGAAGGTGGACTGCGGCGTGAACGGCCCGCTTGACTGTGGGGTGAAGGGCGCGTGCGGGTCGACGGGATCGTCGATTCCGTCGTCGTGGGGTTCGTCCGCTCCCGGCTGGTCAGGAGCGAGGTCACCGCGGGTCGCCGCCTCGCGTGCGGCCTCCTCGCGGGCCGCGACCTCGCGCGCGGCGCGGCGCGGCGATGGGGCGTCGAGAACCTCCGCAATCGACATCGTGGGCCCCGGCGTGCCATCCGGCTGGGTGGGCTCGGCAGAGGGCGTGAGAGCGGCTACCGGCTCGACGAACGGCTCGCTGGCGAGCGGTGTCGTGCGCGAGATTGCGGGTGGCGGCGGATAGAACGGGCGGGCGGGCTCCGGGGGCGCGGCAGC
>Ga0335397_10009892_pt1 | contig 11859 bp, 8 predicted proteins | sample MAT04_FD_205740 | JGI IMG/M metagenome (GOLD analysis project Ga0335397, IMG submission 205740) | Freshwater microbial communities from Lake Fryxell liftoff mats and glacier meltwater in Antarctica - MAT-04 (spades assembly) (version 2) ...
TATCTTTTTAAGAATAGGATCTATCTTATGAATAGAAGGCATGGTATCACCCAGCAGGAATCCCCAGGGCTTCATAGGCTCAATATGGTCGAATATAAGTTTCACAATCGCAAGAAGCGGAATGGAAAGAAACATACCTGAAACCCCCCAAAGGGCATTACCAGCTATAACGGCAATGATTGAGAAGAGAGCATTGATTTTCACTTTTGAGGCAACGATCATCGGGACAATATAATTGTTGTCAATAATCTGGATGAAGTAATAGATGGCAAGCACATACAGAGCATACCAGCCTGTGTCTTTGGTTGCCAATGCTACCATCATGGGCAGCGCAACGGCCACCAGGCCACCAATGTATGGAATCAGATTGAGTAAAGCCCCAATGATACCCAGAAGAATGGCATATTCAATACCAAGAATTAGAAGGGCTGCAATTTCAAGTGTAGCAATGATGGCTGTTTCGATTACCAGACCCACCAGATATTGCTGAACCACCTTTTTAGTCTGGGTTATAACTTCGGCCACCTCGCTTTTGTTATCCTTACCAAATAGCTTGTGAATAAAATCCACGAGCAGAGGTTGGTAAAAGAGGATTAAAAAAATATAAACCGGCACTAGAAATAGCACTACAAGGCTGCTTCCTACAGTCATAAGTGTTTGTCCAATGGCAGCACTGCTACTGTTAATCATCTCGACCTTTGTTTTTGCTATCCAGGCATGAATACTCTGCGGCTTTATATCAAAATAACCGGAAACACCGCCAATGCTTTGATTTAGCATAAGCGTAAATTTATCAACCAATACCGGCCATGTTTCACTAAAGCGGCTGGCCTGAGAAAATACCAATACACCAAATGCAGCAATCACCACAATGGTAAGGGTTAGTGTAATAAGAATTGCAAATATCTTGTTTAACTTTAGCCGTACAAAAAAATTAACGACCGGAAGAAGCAGAATGGCCAGTATAATTGAAAAAACCAGGGGAACAATAATAGCCTGGGCAATATTGAGAATACTGATAAAAACATACAATCCTACTAAAAGAAGCGCTGCCCTCGCATAAAAAGGCAACTTAAAGCCGCCTTCAATATCACTTTCTGCCTTCATTTCAGGATATACTGATTGAATCCGGAGGACGATCCTTAGCGTGAGATTTACGCCTGAGGAGGTTGAAAATTCCTGAGCCAATTGTCCTCAAAGTATTGGCATCTTTAGAAATCAGGCTTTGGATACCGAACATTATGGCGGTGCCTATTAGTCGGTTCAAAGGTCTTTTCATTACCCCCTCAATAAGTATCTTTGAAATATAGCCCGCACCAAAACCAAGTGAATTACTCAACAGATTGCCTGTAATATTCCCTGGCCCGCTATTCCTGGTAAAAGCACTTTTAATAAGATTAATGGGCTTCAGGCTTTCGATGGCAAGATCAGCCTGATAGCGCAATTGCATACTCTGGTCTTCCTGCCTGGCTTCCAGCTCCGCAATGGCGGCTCTGAGTCCGGCGTATGTGGTTATTTTTTCCATGATTCATCATATTGAAGTGCCTGAGAAACAATTGAATCGCTCACCGGCTTACTGATCCATTTGTGTAGAAAGAAATAAAAAACAATCCCCACAATCAGATCAAACGCGGCCACAATGAAAAATCCCAGATAAATTTTCCCGAAAATCTCACCAAGATATAATGCAAGTCCCAAATTCAAAAGGAGGACAAACATGGATATTACGAGTACTACGATCAGCTTTGAAACCAATGACGAAACGATCATAGTAATTGCTTCCAGCGCCTTAAGCTTGGTAAGCTCGTAGGTAGTTAAACCCAGATCTTTAACTTGCTCAAAGAGCGTTTGCAGTAAACCTGATGGTGTTTCCATGTGTTGATTTTTACATTATACCTGATAAGGAAGAAGCAATATCCATCGGACTTAACCCTGCTGGATATTGCACTTTTTAGATACTTACAATTTTAAAAGGATGGAAAATCAGACTTTGTTATTGCCGAATTTCGCTGTAGTTTCTTCTGCCTTGTACTTGAGTTCCTCAGCCATAACATCGGCCTCATCCTGAAGTTTTTCAAACTTTTTAGAAAACTTATCCACAAATTTGTTGAATTTCTTTTCTAAATCATCTGTCAGGTCACCACTTTTTTTCGAAATTTTGTTTCTGGTAGATGAACCTTTATCAGGGGCGAATAAAATGCCCAATGCTGCTCCGATGGCCACACTGGCCACTACACTTACGATTAATTTACCTGCATTCATTGTTTTTTGCTTTTAATGGTTAATAAATAATTTGATGTTACAAAGTTCGGATAAGTAAACCCTAAATGCGTTACACAATTATGAATCAGTGTTACATTATTCCCACATTAAATTCCGGGTATGAATTAAAAATAAGCTGCCCATTTTACAGGGCAGCCTATTTCAATAGTCCGCTAATTTAAAGAATCACGCAAAGGCGCAAGGGCGCAAAGGACATATCTTCAATTGTTTAACATTTAAGGACATCAGCCAGTTCGCTTACTTTGCAGGAATTATGTCGATGATAACGGTGCGGTTATAAAAGCGTTCCTCTGGAAATTTATTTGCAAACGGAGCTGTCTTCTGGTCTTCACCTACTCCATAAACTTCAAAATTCACATCGCTTCTTCCGGCATTTTTCAGGCTTTTTTCAATAATAGCCCTGACATCGTTGGCCCTTGCCAATGCCAGATCCTTATTGTTGGTTTCATCTCCGATGATATCGGTGTAACCGCGAATTACCACTTTTGCACCAACAGGAATTTTAGGCGTTACGACTTCCGTGAGGTATTTGTCATAAATTTTTATGGTATTCGATTCATTGAATTCGTAAATAACACTAAATCTCATGGCTTCTTCGGTTTTGGCCGGGGTCCAGAGTACCACATGGGTTGTAGCTTCCTTTTTAACCGTTTTTCCATCTTTCGTTTGTCCGGTCATGGTAACCTTATAGTCGCCTTCAGGCCGTGTACCTAAAATGGTTTTTGTAGGTATGCTCACCTTTTCTTCGGTGTAAGGTCCGTAATTCTGAACAACACCTTTCTCATCCCTGAGTTCCAACGACCATGATGAATAGGCTTGTTCACCGCCTTTTGCTTCAAAGGCAACATAGCTTTCAACCGGGGCTTCAGGCACCACAATGAGTTCTATCGGTTTCAGCGGTGCATTGGGGCCACTCTGGAATTCCATAAGCAGGGCGGGCGAATTACTTTCAATAGAAACCCTGCGGTCTCCCTCGCGAAGCAAAACAAGCTCGAGCGTTCCACCAGGCTGTTCAGATGCGATAACTGGTTTGGTGCGGCCTTCGGTTGTTATTCTTGAACCAGAAATTCCAAATACACCAACCAGGTAAGTTTTGATCGATTCAGACATCTTGCGACCATCAGCAGGGCCTTTTTCCGATGAACCTACCAGCGTTATACTGGCATTCGGGTTCTTAACCATACGATCTCCAAGGATGTTAAGGATGTTGTAGTAAACATTCATTTGACGATCGGAACGCCCTGAAAGGTTCCTGGATGAGTATGAATCCAGGTTGTCTTCCCTGAATTCCTTTAACTGATCTTTGCTGAGCAAAACGTAACGAGTCGGAATTTCGGTTGATTCAAGATCGAAAAACACATAATTGCGGATAGGGAAAACTTCCTTCACTTTGAGTTCTGTCTGAACATTCCCGGGAGCGTTGACCGAAAACTTTACATCCGGTTCGGCTACAACCACTACTATGGGTTGTACCTCTTTGGGGGTTGATTCAATTTTCTTTCCATGTCCAAGCTTGAGAGCTGCACCTGCCCTGATTGTGGTTATGTTCCAGGTTTCAATTGAACGCGGCGACTGGCCAAAATAAGGTTGGAAAGAAACAAACGGAGAAAGTACAAATTGTGTCCGGTGGCTCTGCGAAGAAAGTGGAATATCCACACCGGCACCGATTTGTCCTGAAATCTGCATTTCATTCATGTTGCTGAAATCACCCGTTACTTCAGGCTCAAGGACAACTTGTTCAGGGTAAGCAGGGTTTTTGCCCTGCAGATAGGTGAATGATTTTGTCAGATTATAAGCAAAGCGCGGTCCGGCATACAAATAGAAGCTGGATTTGAAAGGAGCAAAACGAAGGCTTGGTTCAAATGAAATATAGCTAAGATCAGTGGATAGGTCTGCCGGGCAATTACAGGGTGTATTTACCTGTTTAAAAGCACCTTTGCGGCTATCATATCCTGCCTGCAACATAAGCCCTAGTCTTGTTTCAGGTTTGTAATATTCAATGAGCGGAGCAATATAAAGCCCAATACCATTGCCTTTATGAAAAACAGTTGGGACAGTTAATTCTGAATTTAACTCCATGGTTGAACCCTCATAGAAGTTAAAATTAGCGCCGGCTGCAGCACCAAACCACCACGATGGTTTAGTAAACTGAGCTTCCTGCGCCCGGATGGGCGAATAAACACCTGCCATAATAAAAGCACCGATTAAAAGGCTTTTGATTGTCAGGCTGTAAGGGAACCACGCTTTGTGCGATCCCATTTTTATATTGGTTATTAATTTCATGTTTTTTTGTTTAAATGTTTTTTTGCTTCAATTGAATGAACCCCGCCGAAAGGCGGGAAAAAATTGCTGGTCATGAACCATTACCTTATAAGTTAAGGTGCAGGAACATTTATGGTCGTGTTTACCATAGTAACTGAAGCTACCAGAGAAATTGCCCTGCCGTTCAGTACCGTTTGCACAGCATTGCCCGGGGTAGAGAAAGTAACTCCTGCTGTAGATATTATGGTTCCCACCATAATGCCACCGCCGGCTCCGTTAATGGTGGCTGCGCTGCCAACATACCAGAATACATTTGAAGGAGAAGCTCCGTTTATCAGAACAATACTTCGTGCACCTGTCGGACCTGCAATACCAACCGTTAGGCCTGCTGCTGTCTGGAATACCCATGTAGCATTCGGATCACCCTGTGCATCTAAAGTCAGAGGACCGTTCGATATATTGAATGTTCCGCTGGCCGACATATAAATACCCGGAGCTAAGGTTAAACCACCCAGCTCTCCGGCACCCGGATCAATTCCACCTGGCATTGAAGCCGGTGAAATGCTGTTATAGGCATCGGTAGCATCCAGCAATCCCTGAATCGCAATTGCTTCTGAAGTAGCCGTTCCCGGGAACGGAGGGGCAGTAAATATGCCATTGGTTACAAGGCCTGCATTCAGCGGGGTTTCAGTATAAACATCGCCGGTCATCCCATCATGGAACCCGGTTACCAATGTTGAAGCCGCAGTAGTTGAAATTGCTCCGTTAATGACGGTATTCAAACCCTGGTTGGTTATACCTGCATTTCCTCCAAAGGCTCCGAAGATGGAAGCTGTACCAAGATCAATAATGATAGGCACTACCTCTGCTGTAGTAGTAAAACTCCAGATAAAGTCATTCTCCAGCGGTGTTCCGGTCAGATTCATTGCTCCGGTTGTTATGGTTGCAGTGTAAGTTAATTCTGCAATAAGATCACCTGTTGGATTAAAGGAAGCAGTCGTTCCTGAGTAAGTAACAATCCCTGCAACCGGCGATGCCCCCTGGTATAAGGTGAAGGTTGCATTGTTAAGGGTCAAAGGATCCATCTGCATATTAAAGTTTGCAGTAACAGTTTTATTAAGAACTACGTTGGTAGCATTGTTCTGGGGGTCTGTTGAAATTACCTGCGGAACCATCGCTGTCAGGGTAGTAAACGTCCAGGTATGGTCAGCAGCAAGTGGTATTCCTGCTTCACTCATTGCACCGGTTGTAATATTTGCGGTATATAAAGTGTTGGGCAAAAGATCGCCCGAAGGAGTGAAGAAGGCCGTTGTGCCGCTGTATGTTACATTCCCCGAAACAGAATTGGGACCATTTCGCAAAGTGAATGTTGCCGTAGTAAGCGTAGTTGGGTTCATCGGCACACTGAATATTGCTGAAACTATCTTGTTGAGAGCCACACCTGTCGCAAGATTAGCCGGATCGGTTGAAATTACCACAGGAGCCGTTACCGTTAAAGTGGTAAACGTCCATGTATAATTCTCTGCCATTGAAATGCCGGCAAGGTTCTTAACACCTGTGGTGATATTGGCTGTATAAACGGTACCCGGCAACAGATTTGCCAATGGTGTAAAGGAAGCAGTTGCACCACTATAGGTAACTACTCCACCGACGTTTGTAGCGCCATGTCGCAAGGTAAAAGTCGCTGTAGTAATGGTCAGCGGATCCATCGGCTCACTGAAGGTTGCCCTGACAACTTTATCAAGGACTATACCTGTAGCAAGGTTTGCCGGGTCGGTCGAAATAACAGTCGGAGCCGTAACTGATAAGGTCGTAAATATCCATGTATAGTTATTCGCCAGGGGAACCCCTGCAAGATTCTTTACCCCTGTGGTAATGTTAGCCGTATAAACGGTACCCGGCAACAGGCTGGCCGATGATGCAAATGAAGCGGTTGTGCCAGTATATGAAACAACTCCTGATACTGACGTTGCGCCATGTCGCAGGGTAAAGGTTGCCGTCGTTAACGTCAACGGATCCATCGGCATATTAAAGGTAGCGGTAACCACTTTGTTAAGGGCCACGCCGGTTGCATTGCTTAACGGATCGGTAAGAATTACCTTTGGAGCTAACACAGTACCGGTAGTAAAAGTCCAGACATAGTTATTTTCCATTGCAATACCTCCGACGTTTTTAGCACCGGTGGTTATGGTTGCCGTATAAACCGTATTGATTGCAAGCACGATGGCAGGATCAAAATAGGCAGTATTTTCCAGATAAGAAATGGTTCCTGAGACTGCGTTTACCCCTTGTTTCAAGGTAAAGGTTGTAGCATTCAGCGTCAACGGATCCATCGGCATATCAAAAGTTGCACTGATGGTTTTATTGATGACCACTCCGGTGGCAAGGTTTGCAGGGTCGGTTGAAATTACATTGGGAGCAACGGATATCGTGCTGAATTTCCACACATATTTATTGGCAAGTGGAACACCTGCTACATTTTTGGCTCCGACAGTAATGGTTCCGGTGTAAACAACGTTGGGCTTAAGCTCCTCTACAGGGTTAAATGTTGCAGTTGTGCCGGTGTAGGTAACGGTGCCTGCCACAGGGTTAATGCCCTGTCTCAGAATGAAGGTTGCCGTTGTAATGGTTGCCGGATCCATCGGCATACTGAAAGTGGCGGTAACTGTTTTATCCAGGGCAACTCCGGTGGCATTGTTTGCCGGATCCGTTGAAATCACTTTGGGTGCAAGGGTCGTTCCGGTAGTAAATGCCCATGTATAGTTGCTTTCCAGTGCCACACCCGCCAAATTTTTTGCGCCTGTGGTAATTGTACAGGTATATAAGGTGTTGGCTGTTAATGCTGAGGAAGGATCAAAGAATACGGCGGTATCGGAATATGATACAGTGCCTGCAATCTCAGTTGTACCTTGTTTAACAGAAAAAGTTGCCGATGTGAGCGTTAATGGATCCATTGGCATATTAAAAGTGGCTTCAATTATTTTATTGAGCACAACGTTGGTCGCGGCATTTGCCGGATCTGTAGAAATTACCCTGGGTGAAAGAATGCTACCTGTGCTGAAAGTCCATACATAATTTGTTTGCAAGGCATTGCCCCGTAAATCCTTCACGGTAGATTTAACAGTACCTGTATAAGTCGTATTGGAAGCAAGCGGGGAGGTTGGTGCAAAACTCATGGTCGCATTGGCTTCATTGTAACTCAATGTGCCTGGCACATTTGAATTGGTTGATCCAACAATCGTTGATAAAGTAAAAGAGGCCTGGTTGATGGTGGCCGGATTCATCTTTTCGTTAAAAGTTGCTGTAACTACCTGGTTAAGGGGGACACTGGTAGCACTGTTGGCAGGATTTGTCGATTCAACAATCGGGCATACGCCGGGTGTTTCCTCGAAATCATCTTTTTTACAACCACCCACAAAGGCTGCAAGGAATAAGGGTGCCAGCATGGCTGTCATCCAGAATCGTTTTCTTCTAGTTTTCATTTTGTTGTTTTAGTAGTACATGAATTTATCACGGGGCAAATGACAACTTATTGCAGATGATAACACTTACACAATTAAATATTTCACTTACATGATTCACACGTAGTCTGAAGGCATAGTTGTTAAGAAGTTTAAATAAATCGAATTGAAAAGTATTGTTTCAAACATTTTCTCTTCCCACTATACACCTGCCGAAAAGTCAGAATGTGTGAATCATGTAACTTATATTAATAGTTATGTAATGCTTTCGCCTGTAATGACAAGTAGTTTTGTACCTGCATTTTTACCTTCAAACCGGGGGAATGATTCTTTTGGTTTCATCAGGTATTTTTGTATCGGGAGGAGTTAATGCCTGAGAAAAGTTATGGAAACTCAGGAAAACCAGATTTCTGACCAATAAGATAAACTAAGAAAAAAAACAATCTTACCCAAAGTGAGATACTTACAAAATAATGCCAGGCATGAAGAAGATAACAATAAAGAAATTTATTCCGGCTGCCAGGGTTATCCCGAAGCTTCGGGATGTTACAGTGCGATCCATAAGCAAACTCAGCGACAATACCGTTGCCAAAACAGAAGCTGCAGGCAATTTTTTAACAGATGTTGCTGATGTTTTTCTTTTTATTACACATGTCACCAGGGAGGCCTTTTCGCGCGACTTTGAGTTTAAAGAATTCTTTCGGCAGTGTTTTCAAATCGGTTACAAAACCTTACCACTGATTACAGTTACCGGAGCTATTATGGGTCTGGTGCTCACCATCCAATCGCGTCCGGTATTGGTTGATTTTGGTGCGGTATCCATGTTGCCCGGAATGGTTGCCGTATCCCTTATCAGGGAAATGGGGCCGGTCATAACTGCCCTTATCTGCGCTGGAAAAATCGGCTCGGGCATGGGTGCAGAATTGGGTTCAATGAAAGTGACCGAACAGATAGAAGCCATGGAGGTTTCTTCGACCAATCCAATAAGATTTCTAGTGGTAACCAGGGTGCTGGCGGCAACGCTTATGGTGCCTTTGCTGGTTTTGTATGCCGACGGATTTGGCATTCTGGCAAGCTGGGGAGGTGCAAACATCAAAGGAGATGTCCCTCTTTCGCTCTTTTTTGCACAGGCATTCAGAGCAGTTGACTTTTTCGATCTTTTCCCTGCTATCATCAAAACATTTTTCTTCGGAGCGGTCATAGGCTTCGTGGGAACCTACAAGGGTTATCATGCCGGGCGTGGAACAGAGAGCGTGGGCGTGGCTGCGAACTCTGCAGTCGTATTGGCATCGCTTCTGGTGCTTGTGGTGGACATGATTGCCGTACAAATTACTGATATGCTGGTATTATGAACACTGAACTTAAAATCGAATCGAATAAAAACCCGTCTGCTGAAAAGGGCGCTGATCCGGTTATCAGGATAAACAACCTGCAAAAATCGTTCGGGAAACTGCAGGTTTTAAGAGATGCTACTTTAGACCTCTACGATGGTGAAAACCTGGTCGTTTTGGGCAAATCGGGTACCGGAAAATCTGTGCTGATAAAGTGCATTGTTGGCTTATTGGGTTTCGAGGGTGGTACAATAGATGTATTTGGGAAAAATGTTAAAACTTTAAGCCGGAAAGAATTAAGCGAATTAAGACAAAAGGTCGGCTTTCTCTTTCAGAGTGGTGCCTTGTACGACTCAATGACCGTGAAACAGAACCTGGAATTTCCGTTGGTCAGGCTGAAAAAGGATCTCTCTAAAAAAGAGAGGGAAGATAAAATAAATGAGGTGCTGGAAAATGTCGGACTGCCCGATGCACTGAACAAAATGCCCTCCGAACTATCGGGTGGCATGCGCAAGCGTATAAGCCTGGCCCGCACCATTGTAGTGGATCCTATGATTATGCTTTACGACGAGCCCACTACCGGACTCGACCCGGTTACCTCCGACGAAATAAGCGAACTCATCAATGATGTTCAGCAGAGGTACAAAACCTCTTCCATCATCATCACACACGACATTAAATGCGCCCTGAAAACAGCAAACCGCATCATTATGCTCGATGCAGGGTCGGTCTATAAGGAAGGGACTGTTGAGGATTTTGAAAAATCGGATGATCCTGCAATTCAGGCCTTCTTCTTATAAAATCCATGAACTACCCAAAAATGAATCTGAAGTACGAATTAGTGTAAAACAATAAACAAAATGGATACGCACTCACAAAAATTCAAAGTCCGCTTAGGCCTGTTTGTCGCAGGTGGGCTGGCACTCTTTATCCTGGCTATCTTTATCATCGGAAAACAAAAGAACCTGTTTAACCCGGTGTTCAAGCTTACAACAACCTTTTACAATGTAAGCGGACTACAGGTCGGAAACAACATCCGGTTCTCCGGTATTAATGTTGGAACAGTTGACAACATCGCCATCATCAACGACTCAACAGTAAGGGTTGATATGCTGATAAGGAAGGAGGTTCAGAAATTTATAAAATCCGACTGCGAAGTGGCCATCGGCTCAGAAGGCCTTATTGGTGACAGACTGCTGATTATCACCCAGGGAAGCACTACTGCTCCGCTGGCCAGAGTGGGTCAGGAACTTTTTTCTACAGAACCGGTCGAAACAGATGCCATTATGGCAAGCGTTGAGGCTTCTGCTGCTTATGCTGAAGTTATCACGCAACAGCTTTCGGAAATTATGATTAAAATAAACAGTGGAAGCGGCACTCTTGGCAGACTCATTTCAGATACAACCATTGCGGAAAATCTAAACCAGACCATTGTGAATCTGAAGAAAAGTACGAAAGGGTTAGATGAAAATATGAATGCAGCCAAGGACAATTTTCTCCTGAGGGGGTTTTTCAACAAGAAAAAGAAAGCCGCAGAGAAAAAGGCTAAAGCTGCCGAAGCAGCAAAAGCTGCCGAACAGAAAGAATCTGATAACCCGAAATAAATATTCCCCGAATAATTTGTCAGTTTAAGAGTTTTCAAAAATGGCAGATGCGCATGATCTTCAAAACTACTTTCATACTGTGTATTGTTTCAATTCTAACAATTGACTTTGCTTCTGCCCAGCAGCCTGGGGCTAAAAAAGATTCGACCCATCTTTATGAGAATATTGAAGCTTATGCAGGACGCAGCAAGTTCACTCAGTTTATGTACCGCTTGTTTTTTAAGCCGGTTGCCGACATTCCTGTAAAAAAAGGGGCAAAAAAGAAAGTAGTAAAAAGGCCGGTACAAAAGCCTTACAGCACATTTCAAGGCAAAATCATCCGGCATATTCACATCGTTACGCTCGATCCTTTTGGATATTCTATTGGTGACACCATAAAATCGTATCCGAATTTTATATCCAGGGCAGGTAACAAACTGCACATCAGATCACAGCCGGTAACTATACGAAATCTTTTACTCTTCAGAAAAAACCAGGTTTTCGATTCCCTGCTGGTTATGGAATCGGAACGTCTCGTACGCAACAGGGAATTTGTAACCGATGTTTCATTCTTTATCAAAGCAGCAGCCAGAAACTCTGATTCTGTCGATATCTATATCCGCGAATTGGACAAATGGAGCCTTATTCCGGATGCTGTAGTAACCGGCAACCGCATCACCTTCAAATTGACCGAAAAAAATTTTCTGGGAACAGGACATGAATCACGCAATGGGTTTACCTGGCGTCATTCGACTGGAACCTTGTCGTACAATACCAAGTATTTCATTCCCAATTTCCGCAATACCTATATCAATTCTACCTTTCAACTCGGCACGGATGAATTTCGAAATTCTACCGGGAGGTTTGCAATTGACCGTCCGTTTTTCTCACCTTTGGCAAAGTGGGCCGCCGGGGTGGACTTTTCACACCAATCCCGGA
>Ga0335397_10009893_pt1 | contig 11859 bp, 9 predicted proteins | sample MAT04_FD_205740 | JGI IMG/M metagenome (GOLD analysis project Ga0335397, IMG submission 205740) | Freshwater microbial communities from Lake Fryxell liftoff mats and glacier meltwater in Antarctica - MAT-04 (spades assembly) (version 2) ...
TTTTATAACAATCAAAGATTACATTCATCTTTGGGGTATCAATGTCCCAACCAGTTTGAAAACAGGTATTGGGAGTTGATGAGAAAAGTTGCTTAACTGGGTTGTACAAATTTGCTTGACCACATCAAGGCAGAGGTTGAGAAGGCTTTAGAAATTGCTGACTTATATGAATTTGCAAAAGGATTTCTTCCAAATCTTAAAATTTCCAAAAATGCCATTCGTTATTACGCTGACTTGGCGGAGCAGTACGCCGCTTCAAGGTTAAGGCGTTTAAGTAAACCACAACAATGGTTGCAAGCCTTATGTTTCACGTATCACCGATATCAGCAGATAATGGATAGTCTAATCACCAGCTTTATATTTCACACAAGGAGAATAATGAATGATGGTAAAATTTATGCTGACAAAGCGATGGTGGAGCATAGTTCTGGTTTAGTTGTTGATTTACCCAAATTGGCACGATTTTTAAAATGGTTTCCAAATCGAAAACAGAACCTGAGTCATGAAGAGCTGAATCACCAAGCTTATAATATTCTGCCAGAAGAACAGTTCCCTGCACTTGCAGAATTTCTAGAAGGTAGTGTATTTGATAAAAAGGCGGCTAAGTGGGCATTTTACTTGGAATCATCACGCCAATTTGCGCTTTATCTAAGGCCTATTATGTTGGCTGTGCCGCTTGTATTTTATAGAAAAGATAGCGACATCATGAAGCTTATTGAGCTGCTCAAGAAACACTACGGCGCTGGAAAAAATCCTGGATCATTTACGCTGCCAAGCGATCTGGAAGATACGATATCCAATACAATGCTTCCCTATTTAAAGGCAAATCCAACGGATGAGCATGTAGATCCTCATTTGTTTGAATTTTATGTTTATCAAAAAATGTATCGTCGCTTGGAGAAAGGCCTGCTCTGTTGTAATGAAAGCGTGTCTTATTGTGATATTGACCATGATTTAGTTGATGATGCAGTTGTTGTAGATGATGTAGAAAAAATAGCTAATGAATTTGGCTACCCGAAGATTCCAATTTACTGTAGAACACACTTGGATGAAGTGCTTGAGGTTCTAGATACGACGTGGGACAGGACGACAAAACGCATAAGCCTTGGAGAGAATGCCGGATTCATTATAAAAGAAGCCAAAACTGGTGAGCAAGATTGGAATTTGGGCTATGACAGCTTGGGTAAACTCGATGATGCTTTTTTCAAAACACTCGTGCAAGTAGAAATCCCCGATATTGTGATGCATATTGGTGATCGTGTTGATATGTGGAGTTCATTTACCCATATAAAAACCCGTTATCATAAAAAAAGAAGGCCTGTTCCCTTGGCCGTTAATGCGTGTCTTCTATCCGATGCGTTTGGAATTGGCGAGGAAAAAATGGCTGAAATGTCAGATCTTAGCCATAACCTGTTGCGATCAACGCATGAAGATTTTATTCGCGTAGATACCTTGTGCGCTGCGAGTGATGTCGTAAGTAATCTACTTCATTCATTACCTATTTTTAAGCGCTGGAATTTAATGGATTTACTATTGCTAGCCGATGCTGATGGACAAAAGCTACCGACCAGTGAAAGCACTATTCAATCAAGATATTCAAAAAAATTTCTTGGCAAGGAGCCAGGGCTTTCTGTGTACACATTAATAGCAAATTTTGTTGCCGTGAATGCTAAAAATATTGGGCCAAATGAATATGAGGGGCACTCTCTCTTTGACGTCATTTTTGGGAATAAAACTGACATTGATATCGATATGGTTACGGGTGATAATCACTCTCTAAATCAGGTCAATTTTGTTATACTGGATGCCATAGGCGTTGATTATGTCCCGAGCATAAAGAATGTTAAGGAAGCGACAAATGATTTGCTTTCGGTTAAATCAACTCACAATTATACTGGGATTATTCGTCCGAAAGAGGCCGTTGATAAAAGTCTGATTAAAGGGGAAGAAAGAGGGATATTGCGGGTCTTACTTTCGTTACTGCTTCAAGAAAACACACAAAGCAACATTGTAAAAAAAATAAATTCTTCAGCTCGTTATGCCCGATTAAAAAAAGCTCTCTTTGAGTACAATAAAGTACTAAAGAGTACCCATGTATTAAATCTAATAGATAACATGGCACTTAGAAAAGCCATACGTGCTGCAAGGAATCGCACAGAAGCGTATCACCAATTGCAAGGGCTCCTTAGAAAGGTTTATCGAGGGGTATTCAAAGGAAAGAAAATCGTAAGCAATCGAGTTAGCGCTCATGCAGTAAGACTCGTTGCAAACTGCATCATCGCCTACAATGGCATTATTTTAAATGCGATTTACGAGAAAATGCTCAACGAAGGGGTTAGCGAAGAGATTATTAATGAGTTTATTAGAATTTCCCCTATTGCTTGGGCGCACATTGCCTTCACTGGAAAATATAGTTTCAAAAAAAGCAATGGTGAGATTGATATCGCAGCGATGGTCCAAGCGCTGGAAAAACATTTAAAACAACATTTTTGGAAAGTCTCAGAGGCAAAGAGCAAATAGCTTCTGATGTGTTATAAATTTAAGCGGATAGTTGAGATTTCCCTGAAATCCCACTTTTTGTCAGTTCTTCCACAGGACCCCGTTTAGACGTTACATTGCACAGGACAATTTTTTGGAAATGATGAATAAAAAAGAAATAACTCGCTGATTTTAAAGCGTTTTCATATAATCCTTTTCGACTAAAAAGAGGGTTGTATGGGCATGGTATGTTGAACGCTAATACGGGCTACGATCAATCGAGTTAATTATAGGAAAATTGCTTGTCATTTAAACGACATCTGACCACAATATTTTTTAATTCAAAAGCTTGTTTTTTATTAGTTGGATCAAGCCTTATGGAGTTACCAAAACCTTGCTGATTAGTAAGGGTAAAGTAAATAGTTTCAAACTGATTTGATCCTTTTACCTCGATGGATGAAGAGGATAACTCTGAAAATTGCGATTGGCCTGCCTTTAAATAAAATAGTTGAACAATGCTTGCCTGAGGCGATTTAATAGAAGCGCCTACCTCCAGAATTCTGCATTTTTTCGTTTGGTTGATGTCATCAATATTAATAATTAGTTGTGGATCATTATTGGTCGCTTTAAATTTATAAGCGTTGTCGTCCGAATCGAGTCGTTTGGCACCATACATGGTAATCGCACTGAATGCATCGGGGGTTAATTGAAATAATGGAGCTGGCAATGCGCGCTCCAGAGGTATGGTAGATAAATGAAAAGGAATAGTGCGCGTAAATGCTGCATTTAATATCACCGCATTTATTACTGCTGGTTTTATGTCAATAAAATATAAGTCTGGACACATGATGCCTTTTTTTAGTGATTTGTGCTCTATTAAACATTTAAGTCCGCGTGCGCGTCCTTCGGAATTAGTTAAATAATATTGGGGATGGCTTAGTGTACCAGCATAAATCATTAAAAATACGCCTATAGCATTAGCAATTAAGAAGGGAGTAATTTTTTCATTAGCATTTCCTGTCTCATTAACTTTGCAGAAAAAAACGGTTATAACCCACGGCCATAGAAAGGTCACCCAGAAATAATGAAACCTTGGAAATCCATAAAAAAACATGTCTTTATTAGTTTTTACCATTCCTGCAGGATATAAATTTACGCGACCGGCAGCAACAAGCACCAGGTATATAGCAATAATAGTAAAAATGGATATATAAATAACACCTGTTTTTTCTAGTTCCGCATTTTTTGAGCTTCTGATTATAAAGCCTAAAGACCAATACACTGCAATTATACTCAGCAAGGATGCGGTTACCGCGAAAATAAATGTCAGGTAGTAATGCTCAGGGGATAACATTAGTGATCGGGCTATTTTACCCAAAATATAAAGCCAAAAATACTTTTCCACAGGTAAACTGAACGGTGTTCCTGTATGTACACCTTTTTGGACAATCATTAAAATCCATAGCTGCGCCAGCACTGTTATAAGCGCGGGTATGAGTATAATTAAACCGGCATGCAACATCGCTTTGCGGTTAGCTTTAATCATGAAAGGACTAATTAAAATAAAGAGCAAACTAAGTGCCAGCGTGGAAAAGGCTCCACTAATATAGGAAAACCCTGACATAAAACCAAGAAATAATAATATAGAATGATTTATAGAACTTCGCCAAGGTTGTCTGATGGCTATATAAATTATGGCTAAATTAAAAATAAGGGGGACGGCCTGAATGTATGCCCCATTAGTACCACCCCAATAACTGTCAGGTTGTAATATCAATAAGGAGAGGCTAAATATGGATGCAATAATTAACTTATTGGGCAGTACCAGAGATAACAATTTCCATTGAAGAAACAGTAAGGAACCTAGAACTGCCAGCATGGAAATTAATTGGTATGCAACACTGTTAGCATCCAAATATAAATAAGCTAACGCATTAAAAATTCTATATAAGGGGGACATTGTATCATTAGCGCTACTGATTAAATAATCGAGCTTGAACGAATTTAGATTCCCGTTAACATAATCACCCCAATCATCTTCCAACGGTACATCTATACCGTACTTCAACCAGGAAATTGCATTTAAAACTAAACTGAGAATGGGTAATAAAAATAAAATTATTGTAATAAACTGAAGAACTTTTTGCCTTTGTAAATAATTTATCACTTGTTTTTATCCTTATGTTACAAGATGATTTTTTTAATTATTTTTTTATAACTAATCATAAACCGCGGTATTATAACGAATAAATGGCGTCCTACAACTATATTTGTAAATAGTGTAGGAGCAATTTGATAATGTCGTGGAAGAGAGCACCAGTTGACCAATTCTTGCACTTTCTGTACAATAACCACCATAAACTACAACTGTCTTACTATTTCTGGAGAACATAATGGGTTTATCTTATGCATGGCATTTATATTGGCGTAATGTTAAAGGTTATTTTACGATTGGAATGGCGAATAATACTGATACTGATAGCCCAAATGTCATCATTCCTTTGACTATTATTACAATACTAAGTGTCGGCAGCGCAGGTTTTATTATTCCTCTATTTAAAACAATTAGTGATCTTATTAGCCGCCGTCCTCTGAGTCAGTCTGAAAATCTGGAATATTCTATAAGTGCTGAGAGTAATAGCGAAGCCTTTGATAGTTCGATTGACGATATCTTGGATTTATCATCTAAAGCTCAGTCCCATTCCAGTAGAAAATTGCGAGAACAAATCCAGTATGCCCGTGATGAGGCATCACGCTCGGATAAAGCTATTATAAACAATGCGAGTGAACAATATAAAACGGTTCAATTGGATAAAGAGCGAGCGAAGATTGGATTTTCTGATAGTATAGTACTACCGCAATCTCTATATATTTTGAACGAAAACGATAAAAAAGAAATCACTGCCAGTTGCAAATTGAATTTTGATGAAAGTGCTAAACAACGACGTGAAAGTCAAGCTAAAGCCATTAATACCTATTTACAACAAGATCACAATACCGGCAAAAGAATGCAACACATAATTATGGAGCGAGCCGAAGAGAAAGGCCTAAGTTCAGAAGGCAAATTCATTCATCGCGTTGAAAAAGAAATTGCACGACTGACAAACAATAGTAAATCCCTTTTCAGTTTTGGCAATCAGGCCAAAGCCCTAAAAGTTGCAACGGCGTTGGCGAAATATAAGGTGTCTAACACAGAGGCTAATAAAACTTCCGTTCTCACCGAACTAAACACACATCGTATGGGATTATTTGCCTCATCAGAAAATACACGTGCCTTGCAAAATATTGGTTCTCCCGTATTAAAACAAGATGCCCCGACGAGCATTTAACATGTCAAAACGCGCCCTTCAGAGGAAGGGCGCATCTCCACTTTGGAATATATCCCTCACTTTAATATTTTAATGTCCTTTTACTTTGGCTAATTCTGTTTTTTCCGAGGCATGCGTGGCAATATTAAATTGCTCGCAAAATCCTTATAAACCAGTATATTATTGAATATCTTCCTTAAAAATTGATCATTCATGCATGCCCTGGAAATAAAACAGCTGCGTAAGCAATATAAAAATGGGTTTGAAGCCTTAAAAGGTATTGATTTAACCGTACAAGCGGGTGATTTTTTTGCTCTTTTAGGTGCTAATGGCGCTGGAAAATCGACTACTATTGGTTTAATTACAACATTAATAACCAAAACATCGGGTTCAATCTCGGTTTGCGGATACGACCTGGATAAAGAACCGGAGAAAGCGAAAGCCTGTATCGGCCTTGTTCCGCAAGAAGTTAACCTGAATATCTTTGAAAACTGTAAGCAGATTCTTATTAATCAGGCTGGCTTTTACGGCATTCCTTATCAGCGAGCTAAAATCAGAGCAGAGATGCTATTACAACAGTTAGGTTTGTGGGACAAGCAAAACGCCATTGTCCGTCATTTGTCTGGTGGTATGAAGCGGCGATTAATGATTGCTCGCGCACTTATTCATCAGCCTAAGGTGTTAATATTAGACGAACCTACAGCAGGTGTTGATATCGAAATCAGACGTAGCATGTGGGAATTCCTGAAACGTACTAATGTTGAAGGAACTACCATTATATTAACAACACATTATCTCGAAGAAGCTGAACAATTATGCAAAAATATTGCCATCATTGATCAAGGGGAAATTGTTAGAAATACTTCAATGAAAAGTCTTTTGAATACCTTATGTTATCAAACGATTGTATTTACAACAGAAAACCCTATAAATTCCTTGCCTGATATGTCGCCATTTCAAACTCAGTTTATTGATCCAAATACGTTTGAATTACGCGTTGATAATCACGTAACGCTAAATGATGTTTTTGCTGTGCTGAATGCAAATAGTATACGCATCCACAGCGTAAGAAATAAAACCAATCGATTGGAAGAACTCTTTCTGGATTTAATTAACCATGACCACTAAACAACAGTTAATAGCACTTTACACCTTAGTCAGACGGGAAGTGATACGCATGTTTCGTATTGCAAGTCAGGTTTTTTTACCGCCGGTGATAACGACAGCATTGTATTTCCTTATTTTTGGGTCATTAATTGGTAGTCGAATTGGCACGATTGAAGGCGTTAGTTATCCCTTATTCATTGCGCCGGGTCTGATTATGATGACGGTTATTACTAATGCCTACGGCAATGTCTCTACTTCATTGTTTAGCTTGCGCTTTCAAAAAAGTATCGAAGAAATACTGGTAAGTCCCATGCATAACAGCTTGCTATTAGCAGGCTATGTTTTCGGAGGTATTCTAAGGGGTGTAATTGTTGCAATTCTGGTTTATATTGTCTCCTGTTTTTTTATAACGTTTACTTTTGATCATTTGCCATTAACTTTTTTAGTCGTCATTCTGGTTTCAGCGCTGTTTTCGCTGGCTGGTTTTACTAATGCCATGCTCGCTCGTAATTTTGATGATGTCATGCTTATACCTACGTTTATTCTGACGCCTTTGACCTATCTCGGCGGCGTGTTTTATTCAACATCCATGCTACCACCAGTCTGGCAAACAATTTCTCACTTTAACCCCATTTTATACATGGTAAATGCTATGCGCTACGCGATGATTGGGCAGCAAGAAGTTAATATAACCCTGGCAATGACTATAATTACTTTAATGGTAATTTTTTTAACCGCAATTAACATGCTTATGCTCAATAAGGGAGTGGGCTTAAGAGAGTAATTGCTTAAGCTATATCATGAAAAAAACTATATTAACGAGTTATATTGGTGCGTTGAAATACATAATAGCCAATCATCCACAGGATAATAAAGTGGTTATTATTGCAGGCTCGCTAATAGCTGAGCTTGATAATGCTCAATCGCCTGTTAAAGCAAAAGAAATCCTCGAAAAATATTTGATACATAGTTCACATTCACCATTTACCGATTTAAACAAATGGCATGAAGAAATTAACAAATTAATTGCTTTTAGTGATGCTGCAAAAAATACTGCAGCCAATTTTTTATCCCCGATGCAACTACAAGGTCAGCCCCGTGCATTACAAAATTTACTGATTAGTACAATTAATAATTCTGAATGCCCGCTACACACGCGATATCGCAGTTTGATGCGCTTTTTTCCACCAAGCCATCAAACATTAACGTTAGAAAATATTGTAACCTATTTAAGCCAGCGATTTTTTCTCGCTAATAATTCTCATCAATTACCGTTGAATGATATTCTATTATATATCTCTCAATTGCCTGCTGCCGAATTACCGGAACAACCTCAAAATGGTTCATATGCTGCCATCGACTTCCTGAATGAGGATCACAAACAGGTTACCCAGTTACTTTATAATGTAACTGCCGCTTCTAATGAAGGTTGCAGAAAATGGCAACTGGCCAATGGACTGTTACAGGATTTATTAGAAATATATAAGGATTTAAATACACACCCGGTTGTAGAAAAAGAAGAGGCGCTTAAAGCCGCCATCAGATGTTAATCTTTACGTTTATAGCCTAATGCTTGTAAACGTTTATCAATGTCAGGATGTGTTGAGAACGCATTACTGAGGGATTTAACCGGATCAATAGTGGAAGGATCAAATAAATAAGAAGATTGCCTTACCTGTTCATGCGCTGTCCTGCCATATTCTTGAACATATTGCTCCGCATGCTCGCTATTATCTTGCGAAATTTTTAATAAAGCCCGTGCCATGGGTTCATTATCACGCATTAATTCAACTGCTCCCGAATCAGCCATAAATTCTCGAGTTCGACTAAGAAATAGTGTTAACAATATTGTAATTATGGGTAATACATAGCGTAAAACCATGACGACTAATAACATTCGGCTATCATTACGTCGGTTTGGTCGAAAAATTAAAGAATAAAATAAAACATCAATTACTATTAACAAAATATTACTTAACACCGCTACAGTAAGCGTTAGCTTTATATCGTTATGGCGTATATGACTTAGCTCGTGCGCCATAACCGCCTGCATTTCAGCGCGATCAAGCTTTTCCATTAATCCCCGAGTAATAGCAACCATGGCTGATTTCTCACTATAACCGCTGGCAAACGCATTCATATAATTTGCTTCGATAATAAAAACTTTAGGCATGAACTTTAAACCAGCGGCCACTTTCATTTCTTCCACAACATTATATAATTTTTTCTCATTAATATTTGTGGTATTTTCGGGCGTTACTTCGTGATATTCAGTTCCCAGCAACATGATACGATCGTACAGTGAAAATGTTATCAAAAGTGATAACGCCGCAATACCACCCATAATAAGCGTTGCATAGGGAATGGTTTGTAAGGTGATTAATGCAGTGAAAGCCCGTTGCATGGAAATATTTGGGAAAAAGCTTTGTAATACCAATATATCCGCAATCAGGCCGACAATCAGGTAGATAAGAATAAAAATAACAATTACAAAGCGGGTCTTACGCTCGTTTTTTTGTAATTGTTCCCGCCAATTACCTGCAGTTGCATGATAATCTTCTATTGGCATGGATTATCTCAAAACTTGACTTGATAATCTTCACGGGCCTTAAGTTGCTCTGGAGCCAGTGACCAGTATTCAAATGCTTTATCCAGTTTTGATGCATAAAAGCTAACGACCAATGCCTCAAAAAAAGATTTCTTTTTGGCATAATAACGTTCAATACTGTCATTGTAAGCCTGCTTGGCGTAGGACAATTTATTTTCTGTATTTACAATTTCTTCTTGTAACTGTAAGACGTTTTGATTCGCTTTAAGCTCTGGATATTGTTCAAAAACTACATTGATTCCAGCTGCAATTTTGGATATGCCATTTTCAGCAGCAATACGTGCTTTATCATTACCAGCCGCTTTTGCAATCTGTGCCTGATTACGAAGTGCTACGACATCTTTCAGAGTTGTCTGTTCATAATCCATGTATTTTTTGACTGTTTCAATCAGGGAGTCGAATACTTTGTAACGCCGGTCTAATTGAATATCAATCTGGCGTTGATTATTGTAGGTAGCTTCAATCAGGTTTATTAAGGAATTGTAGATACCAATGACCATAAAAAACACTAATACAATAATCCCTAGCACCATTAATACAAACATACTCATTTTGTCTTCCCTTTTTGGTTAAACATTAACTATGTTATAGCTCGAAAATGGTATAAAAGACAATTTATTGGGAATATTTATTGATTATCTTGGTTTAGTTTGTTTATTAAAATAATAGAACAAATTAAGGCTTAAATGGGTCGGTCGTTATCCTACCTCTCTGGTATAGGTGCGCCGAAAATCACAAGATAACTTAGATAGACTGTTCTATGGTGTATAAAATACAAACTTCAAGTTATTCATAAAGTATATTTGAGCCCTAATTATACAAATTTATTTGTACATGTGTTAATATCGCTCAATTAGCTTGGTTTTAAGAATAGGAAATAATTATGCCAACCGATTTTAATGCTGTACCCGATCCACGTGAAACCAGACTCGTGCTAGCCCCACCACCAGGAGGCTCAGTAGCACCAGAATTAGTGCAGCAATTTATAAGGGAAAATCACATCTCCTGTTGGGATAGTAGACAATGTATATATGAATTAAGTCGTATTTCAGCTGATAAATGGGCTATGATTTCAACGTTTTTGAGTACTGCGTGTCGAAATGAAATTAATAATTCCAAGATCCATACGTTGTCTCACATGCCCTTAGAGCTGCTGACTTTGGTAATTGATTTTGCCACGCAGCATAATATAACCAGTAGTGAGATATTATTTGCTTTATCAAACGTAAAGATGGAGGAATTTCATTCTTTTGTCCAGTTGGTTAAAGCCCATGACTTGCTGCAAAAGCCTAAAATTTGGCGGGCTTTAGCAGCAATGCCTGCGCAATATCGAGAAATTTTTATCCGTTTTTGCAAGACAAGACAATTTGATATCAATGGATTAAAGGATGACATGATTTTTCAACAGCATACGCCAGAATCTTGGGTGGAAATAGAAAATTTCTTAAAACAGGTAGATGTTAGTTATTACGTATTAGATAAACTGGCGAAGATGCCTGCCGCAGCGTGTTTGGATTACCTGAGGTTTATTTCTTCGAATGAAGTGAATGATTGGGATGCCCAGAAGGAATTAATTCACGATTTTGAACTGATAGCCGCTTATTCAGAAATATCTTCACCTCAGCTTAACTATTTATATGATTTTATTCAGAAATACCAACTAAAAAGCTTTGAAATTTCAACTTTTAGCAAAGTTCCGATTGAACATTGGCCCAGTTTTATAGCCTTAATTGAAGAAAATCAGTTAACAAACGTGAAACAACTTTCTGCTATAGCAAGCAGAACACCAGAGGAATGGGTAGCGTGTGCGGCTCTTATTGTTAAAAACAATATCACCGAGTTTTGGACATTAATGCAACTGGAGCATATTACGTCTCAACACTTTCATTTCTTGTGTGCTTTTGTCAATGAATTTCATATTAATGACGAGCATGTGATTTACGGCTTAGCTCAAATCCCCTCCATACGTCAATGGATGAGCATTTATACTTTAGCACAGTCATTGTTTGCGCCACCGTTACCAGCGGAAGAGCGCAGCAGTGTGATGTACACACTGTATGTAATAACCAAACATGAGTATCTATTTGATAGAATCATGCCAACTTATGACGACAATGAACGGTTGGCACGTGTCGCAGTGGTTCAAGAAAGAATTGAACGTGGTTTGATGCCACAAAATCCCATTGAATATTATGAGCAAATGCGTGCAATATTAAGGACACCAAGTTTCCAACTAGTGCGCCATCAACACACGATCTTAGGATAAATTGATTTTAGTTTATGTCGCGCTTTCTCAATACTGAATTGCCAATTTACTCCCCGCTGTGCTTTATTGGTTTTTTTAGCCCATGCCTGTGT
>Ga0335397_10009894_pt1 | contig 11858 bp, 8 predicted proteins | sample MAT04_FD_205740 | JGI IMG/M metagenome (GOLD analysis project Ga0335397, IMG submission 205740) | Freshwater microbial communities from Lake Fryxell liftoff mats and glacier meltwater in Antarctica - MAT-04 (spades assembly) (version 2) ...
CGCTGCCCGGTACAGCCGGGCCTCAAGTTCTTGGTCGCTCAGTGTTTGGGCCACGTTCAAGTCAACACCGGCCACACGGGCCAGCGAGAGGTATTTGCCCACGACGCTTTTGGATATCTTGAGGGTTCGCCCGACCTCGTTGTAGCTTAGCTTGGCCTGCAGGTGCAGGCGTAAGGATTCTCGGATTTGACGCATGGTGAATCTTTTGGTTGGCATGGGCTCTTTCGCAAAAAAGCGCTGAGCCTATGCCGGGTTTAAGAAATCACTTGCGCGTATCCCCCAAAAATATCGTCCACGATCAGCTTGAAACGCCGTCCACGATGGGCTGAAATATGCAGCCGGTGCTGGTGTTGCGCTCGATGCTTAAAAAATAAGCGTTGTGATGGGTTGATGTCCTCTAGGCCCGCCGGTAAGATTCGTGTAAAAAGCTGCCACATCGCCCATTTTTTTAATCTTCAGCTTGGAAGCGAGGGTGTTTGACCCTGATAGGGTTCACGGTTCCGTCACTTTGAGAATCGTATGACACCCACCGGCACGCGCGTAATTTATCCAGAACTACCTAATCCGCTGACCCCAGGTGATTTGCACCAGCTCTTTCGTCCAAGTTTCGATGAGCGTCAATGGGCCCCCACCATTGCGCGGACACTTTCATCCCAGGTAGCACTGCTGGTGCAACTGAAGATTTTTCAGACCCTCGGGCGCTTTCTGGGCGCCGCCGATGTCCCTCTTGCCGCCATTGAACACGTGGCAACCCGCATGGGCGTGGAATCCGGATCAACGCTGAATTTTCCAAAGCGAACGCTTTATCGGCACCGTCCGGCCATCCTCGAACGTCTAAAGGTGGTCTCGTGGGGCACCCAGGCGCGCGCGCTGGCCCAAGCCACCATGCGCAAGACTGCCCAGGCGCGAACGGATCCAGCGGACATCATCAATTCGGCGATCGATGCCCTCATTCGTCATGGCTTTGAACTGCCGGCCCTCGCTACATTGCGGCGCCTGGCGGGCACCGCGCACAGCAATATAAACGCGGCCCAGTGGAACGACGTGTGTGGCCGCCTCAGTTCGGAGCAACGTACGGTACTGGAAACACTATTGGTAGTTGATCCAAAGACGCAGAAATCCCCATTTGCAACCTTGTGTTCAGCACCAGGGCGGCCTTCACGAAAAAACCTAAACGCGCTGATTGATCGCTACCAGTGGCTTGAACAGCTGCCAAACCCAACGTCGGCACTGCAATCGATTGCGGATTCAAAGATATCTCAATGGGCCAATGAGGCCAGGCGGCTTAATGCTCTCGAATTAAGGGAGTACGTCGCCCCACGACGGCACACGTTGCTCATGGCGGCGATTCACGACGCACGCGCCCAGGTTCTCGATGATTTGACACAAATGCTACTGAGGCTCACCCGAAAAATAGAATGGAAAAGTGATCAACGTCTGGCAGAGTGGTATCAGACTCGGCGCAGCAAAACTGACGCCCTCATCCGCGCGTTTCATGATTCGCTCATCGTGCACGGATCGGAAATTGATCCAGTGCTCAAGGTATCGCAGGTCGAGACTCTGTTCGCCGCACAAGGCGGTCGCGAGGCGCTCGCGAAAAGCTGTGAGGAGCACTTGCGACATGAGAGGCAGAACTGGCGTCCTTTTGCCCGGGCCGTGTTTGTTCCACTGCGTAGTTCGTTGCTGCGGTTGGTTGAGATTTTGCCGCTGCAAGGTACCCCGGTGACTGAGTCACTGCTGCGGCTTGTCAGGTCGCTCACCAATGAAACATCCCCGCAAAGCGACTATCGTGTCATCGACAGTGTTGCTCCGACTACGTTGCCGCGCGAATGGCATGCCCTTTTGCATGATCATGCCCATGACAAGCAACTGTTCAACCGACGCCAATTGGAGGTTGTAGCGATTTTGGAGTTGGCGACGGCAATCAAGGCCGGCGAAATATTCGTCAGCGGTTCCTTGAGTTTCGAGAGGTTCTGGGATCGCCTGCCAACTGAAGCAGCAGACCCTGCTGCCATTGCAGCGTATGCCGCTGCGCGCGGATGGGAAGATGGGGCCGATGGATTAGTGAGGGCGGTGACAAAGGCGCTTGACCAAAAGGCCAGTTTTCTGGATGTCGCCGTGGGCAACGGCCATACGGCGTACCTGCGCAGAGGACGGCACGGGCGGCCAATCGTAACGCGGCTGCGTGCAGTGGGAGTGCCCGAGACGGCCATTGATCTTGAGAACCAAATGATGGCGCACATGCCTGAGCGTGCGGTGTTAGAGGCGATTGCAAATACAGAACACTGGGCACAATGGGGGCGCCACTTTGGGCTCCCGTCCCGCCTTGGCCCCCAGATTAAAGACCCCAGCCATCGCTACGTGCTGACCACCTTTGCCTATGGATGCGGGCTCGGTCCCACGGAAGCTGCGCGGCATCTCGGGGGAACAGTCTCAGCGGATCAACTGGCATTTGCTGATCGTCGCCATATCGACATTGCAGACTTGCGGGCCGCCTCCGCAGATTTGATCAACCTGTATGCCCGATTCGAGTTACCGCAGCAATGGGGCACTGGTGAATATGCGGCCGCCGATGGTACCCATATCGAGACGCACGAAGACAACCTGCTGGCGGAGCACCACATCCGTTACGGCAAGACAGGCGGTATTGCTTATCGCCATGTTGCCGATAACTACATTGCGCTGTTTAGTCGCTTCATCGCCTGTGGTACCTATGAAGCGACTTACATTCTGGACGCATTGCTTCAGAACATCTCTGACCTGCAACCCCGTCGCTTGCATGCCGATACCCATGGCCAGTCAGCGGCCGTCTTCGGCTTGGCATACTTGCTGGGAATTGAGTTGATGCCGCGCATCCGGCGCTGGCAAAATCTGACGTTGTATCGGTCCGGCAACGCACGCCGTTTTGCAAGGATTGACGGGCTTTTTTCCGGCACGATCAACTGGACGCTGATCCATGAACACTATCCGCAGTTCATGCAACTCGCGCTGGCAATCCAAAGCGGCTCGCTCGCACCGTCTGCGGTGTTGGCGAAGGTCAATAGCTACAGCACCAGAAATCGATTCGCGATGGCCTTGAAGGAACTTGGAAACGCGGTACGCACAACGTATCTGCTGGAATGGATCATGGACGATTCCTTGCGCCGTCAGGTCCACAAGGGAACGACCAAAATCGAACGGCACCACAAATTCTCCAAGCATCTCGCCTTCGGTGCTGGCGGCCATCTCCGGTCCAATGATCCGGCCAATCAAGAAAAGGCCATCGTTTACAACGAACTTGTAGCCAACGCCGTGGCACTGCAAACCGTCATAGACCAGACCCAGGCCATTCACACGCTGAAGTCCAAGGGCGTCAGTATCCGTCCCGCCGATCTGGCTTTTTTGAGCCCTTATGCCACCAGCAAGCTCAAGCGTTTCGGCGAGTACCCAACCGACCTGAAGCCCGAGTCGATGCCGACTCGGACGACCCTGCCACAATAGATTTGTTCGATGTGGCAGCTTTTTACACGAATCTTACCGGTAGGCCTACAAGTCCGATCAATACCACCTGTTCTACTCCTGTTGCTGAATAGCCCCGCAACCGTGCTGCAGCTGCAGCCCGACCACGCCGCGCTGAAGCAGCTGCGCGCGTGCTACGGTATTGCTAGCTGCTAGCGCAGGTGCTACCAGCGCTAGCGGGTCTTTTCTTATAAATTTATGGCGACTCGTCTTAGGCACGTACCGCCTTGGCCGGCGCCCAGCGCGCCAACAAGCGCCCGCCCAGCATCACCACCGCCAGCGCGGCCACTACACAGGCAATGCCGGCCCACTGCCAGGGGGTGATCACCTCGTTCAGCAGGCCCACACCGGCGGCGAGGCCCACGACCGGCACGCCCAGGCTGAATGGCGCCACCCGGTTGGCCGGATGGCGTTTGAACAAGCCAGTCCACATGCCGTAGGCCAGCACCGTGGCGATCCAGCCCAGGTAGGCGGCGCCCAGCCAGGCGCTCAGGCTGGCGTGCATCCACTGGCCCTGGCGCTCCACCGGGTCAAACAGCCAGCTCAGCGCCATGAACGGCAGGATCGGCACCAGGCTGCTCCACACCACAAACTGCAGCGCGTTGTAGTGCGGGTGCGCCATCTGCGCCTTGCGGGTGATGATGTTCGACACGCCCCACATGGCGGCAGAGCCCAGGTTCAGCAGCAGGCCCAAGAGCGTGGTCGTGCCCGCGCCCGGAGCACCGCCCGCGACGAAGTTCACCGTGAAGCAGCCCAGGCCAATGGCGGCCAGCGCCAGCCCAATGCGCAATGGGCCGCTGATGCGTTCGCCCAGCAGCACCACGCCCAGCAGCGTGGTGAAAAACAGCTGCGTCTGCATCACCACAGAGGCCAGCGCCGCCGTCATCCCGGCCTGCAGCGCCACAAACAGCAGGCCAAATTGGCCCACACCCTGCGCCAAGCCGTAGTACAACAACCAACGCCAGGGTAGCTGCGGGCGCTTCACTACCAACACCAGCGGCAGCGCGGCAAACACATAGCGGGCGGCGCCCAGCTGAAAAGGCGTGAAGTCGCGCAGCGACAGCTTCATCGCCACAAAATTCGTCCCCCAGACCACCACCACACACAGCGCGGCCAGCAGGTCGGCACCCTTCAAGGGTGTGGGTTTGGCGTCGGTGTTCATGCGGGCACTTTCTGAGGGAGGGGAAGCAGCAAGCGCCATTACAGCACCTCGTCTCGCAGGTAATACCAGCGGTACAGCAGGCTCTGGCCCAAGCGCCGAAAGGGTGCGGCCCACTGCCCTTGGGCCGGATACGGCAGCGCGCTGTTGTAGATGGGGAGGTCGAACGCGGCGTCTTGCTTGCCGGCGATGCGCTCGGCCAATCGGCGCCCGGCATGCGCAGAGAACGACACGCCATTGCCGCCGTACCCCATGGCGTAGAACACCTGCTTTTTGGCATCTGGCTGCACCACGCGCGGCATCATGTCGTGGGCCACATCCACCCAGCCCCACCACGAATAGTCGATCTGAATGCCGGCCAACGGCGGGAACTTGCGCGCCAGCCCGTTGACCAGCAGCGTGTAGTGCGCGGCGCGGTGGGCGTCTGCACCGGTGATCGCGCTGCGGCTGCCAATCTGCACCCGGTTGTCCGGCAGCAGCCGGTAGTAAAAGCGCAGCGTGCGGGTGTCGGTGATGGCCTCGTGGGTCAAGAAGTTGGTGGCCTGCAGTTCGGCCGGTGTCAGCGGGCGGGTGACGATGGAGTTGGACAGCACCGGAAAGTAGCGGTTCTTCAGCGTGGAGTGCAGGTCGGGTGCGGTGTAGGCGCCGGTGGCAATGCCCACGGCGCGGGCCCGCACCGTGCCGCCAGGCGTCTGCAGGTGGTGCACGCCGTTGATGGTTTTCCAGCCGGTGACCGGGCTGGACGGGTGCACCCGCGCACCACGCGCACGCGCCTGGCGCAGGTAGCTGAAGGCCAGCTTCAGCGGGTGCACACAAATGCCCTCTCCCTCGTGCATGGCGCCTGCGGCATCTTGGTCGTTGCAGTACTGGCTGCGCACCTCGGCTGTGCTGAGCATGCGGGTGTCGTAGCCAAATTGCTCACGCATCACCCGGGCTTCGTTCTCCAAAAATGCCAATTTTTTTGGCCGGTGCGCCACGTACAAATGCCCGCCAGGCTGTGGGTCGCAGTCGCTTTGCGCGACCAGGTCTTTGAAGGTTTGGAAGCCGTAGCGGATCTCGGCGTCCAGCTTCTTGGCGGTGTCCAGCCCCCAACGGTCTATCCACTGCGAGCGGTACAGGCGGCCGCTGGCGTTCTGGCCCTGGCCGCCGTTGCGGCTGGTGCAGCCCCAGGCCACGCGGTTGGCCTCCAGCACCACGGCCTTGATGCCGTGCTCTTGCGCCAGAAACAACGCCGTGGCCAGGCCGGTAAAACCCGAGCCGATGATCACCACGTCGGCATCCACATCCCCGGTGATCGGGCCGTCGTCGTCGGGTGGCGCACCGGCGGTGGCCGCCCAGTAGGTCGGCGCGTAGTCGCGATTGTGCCCCGGGCCGATCGACACCAGTGGGTCGTAGGCCGGGTCGTAGGGGGCAAACAGTTCGGCAGGCGTGGAAGTGCGCATCGGCAGCTCGCTTTTTTCAAAAAAGTACGGGAAAGCAGGGCAGGGCGGCAGCTCAGACGGGCAGGCGTGGGCGGTCTTTGCGAAAGGCGTTTTTCACCAAAATCTTGCCGTCTTTGAAGGTGAAGATGTCCACCCCGTCGGCCTCTATGCGGGTGCCGTCGGCTGCTGTGCCGGTGAAGGTCCATTCGGACACACCGCGGTCGCCCAGCACCCAGTGCCGGCCGTCGCGCCACTGCGCATCGGGAAAGCTTTGCCAAGCAGCGGCAAAGGCGGTTGCCACCGCGCTATGGCCCACGTGCTGTGCACCAAAGACATCTGGGCCGGCAACGGTGTTGAAGATGCAATCGGTGTGCATAAAGGACATCAGCCCGGGCAGATCGTGGGCGTTCCAAGCGTCAGAGAAAGCCGCCAGCGTGGCCGCGGTGACGGCTGCAGAGGCGGCGGCATCAAGCATTTCGGGCATGGATATAGGGGTAGCGGTGGCGGCGGTATTCACAGTCTGGTTCCTGGCAAAAAATGGCATGGGTTTAAAAGACAGCCTGCCTGCGCGCTGCGCGGCTGTCGGCTGTCGGCTGGTCAAATGCTAAGGCGCAGGCCTGCCGAGCCATAGAGCCAGGGCCTGCAGATCGTGCCAGCCAGACACCGGCAGAAATGCACCACGGCTGTGCATCCACCCTGGCCGGGCTGGCCCATATGTTGCGTACACAGGGTGTATGAACAAGTCTTCTTTGCCGCCACCGCTGTGGGCGCAGCTGTTTGCCATGCCCGAAGACACGGGCCTGCCGCTGCAAACCCGCCTGCGACTGAAGGTGGTCCAGGTGATTCTGGACGGCCACCTGGCGCCCGGTGCAGGCCTGCCCTCGTCGCGCCACCTGGCCGAGGTGCTGGGTCTGAGCCGCAATACCGTCACCGCGGTGTACCAGCAGCTGGTGGACGAAGGCTACTTGGCGTCGCGGCTGCGCTCCGGCGTGTTCGTCAGCACCCAGGCGCGCGCGCTGGCGGCGCCCGACGCGCGCCATATCTTCGACCCGTTCAGCGGCGGAGCGGCCGGCGCGTCGGCACCGCTGCCCGCGTGGGCGCCGCGCATCAAGCGTTCGCTGAGGCACCAACCCACGCTGTCCAAACCCGAGCGCTGGCGCGAATTTGCCTATCCGTTTGTCTATGGCACCCACGATGCGCAGCTGTTTCCGACCGAGAATTTTCGGGAATGCTGCATGCGCACGCTGGCCCGTTCGCAGCTGCCGAACTGGACCCCCGACTTTGAGATCGACGATGTGCCCGAGCTGATCGACCAGATACGCACCCGGCTGCTGCCCAAGCGCGGCGTGTTCGCTCAGCCTGAAGAAATTCTGATCACCGTGGGCGCCCAGCATGCGTTCTACCTGCTGGCCGAGGCCTTGTTTGACGACAGTACCCGCGTGGGGTTTGAAGAGCCGGGCTATCCGCATGCGCGCAACGCGTTCTCGCTGCGCACCTCGCACCTGGTGGGCATACCGGTGGACAGCGAGGGCCTGGTGGTCGATGCATTGCCGGCGCTGGACTATGTGTTTGTGACGCCATCACACCAAAGCCCCACCACCCACACGCTGAGCCTGGAGCGCCGCCAGTGGCTGCTGCGCAAGGCTGCGCTGCAGGATTTTGTGGTGATCGAAGACGATTACGAGGCCGAGAACTTGTACGTGGGTGAACCCACGCCGGCGCTCAAAAGCCTGGACAAAACCGACCGGGTGATCTACATCGGCTCGGTGTCCAAACACCTGTCGCCGGCGCTGAGGCTGGGCTACATCGTGGCCAAAATAGAGCTGATCAGCGAGCTGCGGGTGCTGCGCCACGCGATGGTGCGCCACCCTAGCGCGTTTTTGCAGCATGCGTATGCGTTGTTCTTGGCGCTGGGCCACCACGACTCGGACGCACGCCGGGTCAACCATGTGCTGCGCCAGCGCATGGAGGCCACCATCGAATCGATGGCTCGGCACCTGCCCGACTTTGCCTGCACCGTGGCCCAAGGCGGCGCCTCTGTGTGGGTGAAGGCACCCGACTGGCTGGACGGCGGCGAGTTGGCATTGCGCGCGCGCAGCCACGGTGTGCTGGTCGAGCCCGGCGACGTGTTTTTTGCCCAGCCGCCCCGGCCGTGCCCGTACTTTCGGCTGCGGCTGTCGTCGATCGAGGCGGCCAAGGTGGACCCCGGTATCCGCGCGCTGCGCGACACCGTGAATGGGATGCTGCGCGAGCGTCCCTAGGATGGACCGGCTACATCCGCCCCTTCCACGGCACCAGCTTGCGCTCGCCCCAGCGCATCAGCAGGTCAAATAGATAGGCCACCACACCGATCACGATGATGCCCATCACCACGATGTCGGTGCGCAAAAAGTTCGATGCATTCAGCACCATCTGGCCCAGGCCTAGGTTGGCTGCCACCATCTCGGCGGCCACCAGGGTGGTCCAGCCAAAACCGATGGCGATGCGCATGCCGATCAGGATGTCGGGCATGGCCGACGGCAAGATCACGTGGCGCACCACCTGCATGTAGCTGGCGCCCATCGAGTACGCGGCGTTGATCTGCTCTTGCGATGCACTGCGCATGCCGGAGCGGGCGGCCAGCGCCAGCGGGGCAAAACAACTGAGAAAGATCAGCAATATCTTGGGTGTTTCGTCGATGCCAAACCAGATGATGATCAGCGGCAGGTAGGCCAGCGGCGGCAGCGGGCGGTAGAACTCCAGCGGCGGATCAAAGATGCCACGCATCACCCGCGACATGCCCATCGAGATGCCCAGCGGAATCGCCGTCAGGCAGGCCAACACAAAGGCCGAGAACACCCGCGCAATGCTGGCCAAAAAATGCTGCCACAGCGGTTTGTCATTGGCCTGGCCGGTCAGGTACAGGTAGAACTGCTCGAACACCGCCTGCGGTGTCGGCAAAAACAGAGGCTTCACCAAGCCCAGGTTGGTCACCGCAAACCACAGGCCCAGCAGCACGATCACGGTGGCGGTGCTGATGCCCACACTGCTGCCTTCTCCTAGCACCTTGAATCGGCTGGTTTTTTGCATCGCAGGTTTGCTGCGTGGCGCGGCGGTGGGCAAGGGCACGGCGGTAGCAGCCGGCGCTGCTATAAAGATGGCCATATCAGGCATGGGCGACCTCTCTTTGGTGGATGATGGACAGCACTTCTTCGCGCATGCGGATGAATTCCGGCTCGGACTTCACCTTGCGCGCATCGCCGTGCGATAAAAATTGGCGCGAAAACGGCACGTCTTCGTAGACATGCGAGATGCGGCCGGGGCTGGGGCTCATGACGATTAGCCTCGTTGCTAAAAACAGCGCTTCTTCGACCGAGTGGGTGATGAAGAAAACCATCTTGTGCGACTTTCTCCAGGCATGCAGCAAGATCTCTTGCACCTGTTCGCGGGTAAAGGCATCCAACGCACCCATCGGTTCGTCCATCAACAACACCGCCGGATCGCTGGCCAATGCGCGGGCAATACCCACGCGCTGCTGCATGCCGCCCGACAGCTCGTACACCGTGCGGTCGGCGTATTTCTCCAAGCCCACCAGGCCCAGCTTTTCTTGCGCCACCGCATCGCGCTGGGCCTTGCTGATGCCGTTCAGGCGCAGGCCCAGCGACACGTTGTCGCGCACATTCAGCCAGGGCATCAGGGCATGCTTTTGGAACACCACGCCGCGGTCGGCGCTGGGGCCTACCACCGGCTGGCCGTCGAGCAGAATCTCGCCGCCAGAGGGCGGCAGAAAGCCGGCGATGCAGTTCAGCAACGTGGTTTTGCCACAGCCGGACGCACCAAGCGCCACGACAAAGTCGCCGTCACGCATCTGCAAGTTGACCGGTGCCAGCGCCTGCAGCGTGCCGCCTTTGATGGCGTAGTGGACAGTGAGGTCGCGGATGTCCAGAGTGGGCATGGTGGTCCTTTGTAGGGAGGTGGAGTGGTTGTCGGCTTACTTCGCCATCGCCTTTTGCACGTAGGCGGTGGTCACAAAGGCGCTGTAGTCGGGTTTGACTTCTTGTACCCGGCCTTGCTCTTTCAAGAATGCCGCGGTGCCGGCCATGGCCTTGGCTGCGCCGCCACCCAACCAGGCGGGGGACGCCTGTTCGGCCAGCGTGGGAAAGGTGTACAGCGCCATGGCGGGCACAACGTCGGCCGGGTTGGCTTTTGTCCACTTGGCCATGGCCTTCACCTCGGGTGAGTCCACGGCCCAGCTCTTACCTGACGCCTTGTACTCCTCGTCGGCGCGGTTCAGCGCCTTCACAAAGGCCACCATAAAGGGCTCATTGGCGGCCGCCCATTTGGCGTTGACGATGATGCCTTCAAAGGTGGGCGCACCTCTTTTGCCAATGCTGCCCGAGGTGGCAATCACCTTGCCGTTGCTTTTGATCTTGGACAGCACCGGGTCCCAGATGAAAGTGGCGTCGATGTCACCGCGCTCCCAGGCTGCGGCTATTTCGGGCGGGCGCATGTTCATCACGTTCACGTCCTTGCCCGGTACGCCGTCCATCTTCATGCCGGCCATCAGCTGGTAGTGCGCGGTGGAGACAAACGGCGTGGCCACTTTCTTGCCGACCAGGTCTTTCATGCTGGTGATGCCGGAGCCGTTGCGGGCCACCAGCGCTTCGGCGTTGGCGATGTCGGCCGAGATCCAGAACAGCTTGATGTCTTGGCCCTGGCTGGCAGCGGCGGTCAGCGGGCTGGAGCCGGCTTCGCCCATTTGCACATCGCCCGATGCCATCGCGCGGATCACGTCGCCACCGCCGGAGAACATGCGCCAGTTGATCTTGTAGCCGGTGGTTTTCTCCAGCTCGCCAGATTCCATCACCAGGCGCAGCGGCACCAGCATGTCTTGGTGGGCGAAGGTCAGCTCTTTGGTCTGCGCGAATGTCGCGCCGCTTGTGAGGCAGGCCACGAGGGCCAGGGAAACGATTCTGCTCAGCATGCTGAAAACTCCAGTGGGTTCGACATCGGAATGCGGCAACTAAAGGGAAAGCGCCGCGCCGTTGTCAATTCTCTAAGCAAGATGCTGGCCGGAGAAGTGCCAGAAAAGTAGCGCCTTAGGAGCCAGCCCGTGGAGCGCCACGTTCATTCTGGTGCGCCACCAAACCAATGCACCAGAATGAGCGGGGGCCGTTCCGCGCCCATGCCATGCGGCGCATGCGATGGTTGGACGGCACCCAGGGACGCCGCACCCAGGTTGTATGTGCTATGTATTTAGTAGCTAATTGCGCAGATGGAATATGCGCTAGAGGCCTAAAAGGCTTGTATTTTTAGCTGTGGCCGCGGTCGGGATTCGCCGTTAGGCGGCAAGTGGGATGTCCAGCCGCACCTCGCCGGTTGCCACGCCACGCTGCTGCCCGTTTGAGGCCCATGGCCCATTCGCGGTACTTGACGCAAAAGCTGGTGTACTTGAAGGCCAGCTCGTTGTCTTTGGCGTATTCCTCCCACAGCAGTTGCAGAGTGACACCGGCGCGTTTGAGTTCAGTGTGCACATTGGCGAAGTCAGGCAGCAGTTGTTTACTGTTACGCGGTAACGCTGCCCGGTACAGCCGGGCCTCAAGTTCTTGGTCGCTCAGTGTTTGGGCCACGTTCAAGTCAACACCGGCCACACGGGCCAGCGAGAGGTATTTGCTCACGACGCTTTTGGATATCTTGAGGGTTCGCCCGACCTCGTTGTAGCTTAGCTTGGCCTGCAGGTGCAGGCGTAAGGATTCTCGGATTTGACGCATGGTGAATCTTTTGGTTGGCATGGGCTCTTT
>Ga0335397_10009895_pt1 | contig 11856 bp, 7 predicted proteins | sample MAT04_FD_205740 | JGI IMG/M metagenome (GOLD analysis project Ga0335397, IMG submission 205740) | Freshwater microbial communities from Lake Fryxell liftoff mats and glacier meltwater in Antarctica - MAT-04 (spades assembly) (version 2) ...
CCGTCTCGCGAATGGGCCACAGCCATGCCGAGTCGATGTGGGCATGCCCCACACCGATCACGCGCATCGAACTGGAGCGAGCGGGCAGTTCGAGCGCTGGTTGCAGCAGCCTGCGGGCTCGGTGCGCAGTGCCGGTGACATCGCCCATGTCGATCGCGTCGAAGGCATCCTCGAGCTGACGCAGCAGACGCTGGCGCCGGGGCTCGTCGAGGGGGAGGCCCTGCATCACGCCCACCAGCACCTCGACGTCGAGGCACAGGTGGTACACGTCGTGATCGAGCACTGCCAGGTCTGCCATCGCGACGCGGTACAGCGGAGCATCACCGGCGGTGTCGAGCGAACCCAGCGGCGTCGGACGGAACGACTGCGGCAACGCCGGGTTCGCGGCCGCCTCGACGAGCAACGACAACGGTCCTGTGGCCAGCTGGGGCAACGGCACGGCGGTGCGCCGGGGGTGCACCCCTTGCAGGGGTGTGCCGTCGAGCCACACCAGACCCTCGGCCAGGAAGCCGGGACCCCTCATGCCCCAGCCCAGATCGATCACCGCCTCGAGGCCGACCCCCGCCCATCCGTCGGGCACCTCGCCACTGAGCCGGAACCAGGTGGTGCCCCACGGCCGACCCCACCGCTCGCCGACTGCGAACGGGCGATACTCCTGCGCCGCGGCGTGCGCGTACGACACGGGTTCACCCGGCACGTCCCACGCGTCGATCGTGAGCGGCACCCGCCGCCGGTAGAGCTGCGGCAGGATGCGCTGCCAGAGCTCACGCTCGATCCGCTTCTCCACCAACACCCGGTCGTCGTGCACGCCCCGAGACTACGGTCAGGCGGAGGGGCCCGCCCACAGGTCGTCGAACAAGGCCAGTACCGGGGCGTTGGTCGCCGAGCCCGACAGGTAGCTGACGAACCCGACGCCACCACCGGCCTGGAGGGCCGCTGTGGCGTCGGTGCGGGTGAGCTGCCAGTCGGCGGGCTCGGTGGTGCCGACCTTCCACACCTTGACCCGCAACGTGGTCGGGCTGGTGCCCGTGGCCTGGAAGCGGACGTTCAGCCGTTCGCCGGGGGCGACGGTGAGGCCCGGCACCGCGAGGCTGCCGAGGTCGGTCTCACCCCCGGCATTGCGGGTGATGAACACCTGCACCCCGCCGGTGTTGAGGATGCGGACCTTGGCGCGGTAGTCGGACGTGCCGACACGGCGGCCGACGACCGACATGAAGACGCCGCCACCGGTGGCCGCCTTGTCGGCGCCGATGGTCGCCCGTGCCTCGGTGTCGGTCGAGGTGCCGGGCAGGAATGCCGACACACCCGACGCCGCGGTGTTCATCCGCAGCCGGGCCTGACCGCCCGACACCGAGAAGTTCGCTACGGCCCCCGCAGGGCTCCACGCGCCACCCACATCGGCGCTGCCGAGGCCGTTGGTGACCGCGCGCTCGAAGGCGTCGGTTGCGAACGGCTGGGGACCGACCGGGACTGAGGGCACGATGACCGACTGGCTGCTGATGCCCGTTGCACCCTGGTTGTCGGTGACCGTGAGGGTGATCGTGTACGTGCCTGCCGTGGCGAAGGTGTTCGCCGCCGTGACACCCGTTGCGGTCGCACCGTTGCCGAAGTCCCAGGCGTACGACACGATCGTGCCGTCCGGGTCGGACGAGGCGCTGCCGTCGACCGCCACTGCGAGCGGCGTTGTCGTGGCGGTGAACGCGGCAGTCGGCGAGCCGTTCACGGGGATCGCTGGCACGACCACCGACTGGGTGGTGGTGCCGGTTGCGCCCTGGTTGTCGGTGACCGTGAGCGTCACGGTGTAGGTGCCGGCCGCAGCGTAGGTGCGCGATGCGGTGGGGCCGGTGGCGGTGCTGCCGTCGCCGAAGTCCCAGGCGTACGACACGATCGTGCCGTCGACATCGGTCGAGGCCGCCGCGTCGACAGCGACCGCGAGCGGTGACGTGGTGGCCGTGAAGGCGGCCGTCGGCAGCTGGTTCACGGGCGCCGCCGGAACCACCACCTGCTGCGTCGACGTGCCGGTGGCGCCGTCGTCATCGGTGACGGTGAGCGTCACCGTGTACGTGCCGGCGGCGGCGTAGGTCCGCGTGGCCGTGGCCCCCGTTGCCACCGTGCCGTCGCCGAAGTCCCAGCCGTACGACACGATCGTGCCGTCGGTGTCGGTGGACGCCGCAGCGTTCACCGCGACCGTCAGCGGCGACGTCGTGGCCGTGAACGAGGCGGTGGGCGCCTGGTTCGGGACGGTACCGCTGGCGCCGATGGCGTAGTTCTGGGCCACTTCGGCAGCCGTGAGTGCTCTCGGGTAGACCGCTGCCTCGTCGATGCTGCCGTTGAAGTAGTCGTTGCTCGGACGGCTCGTCCATCCGCTGAGGTTGTCACCACCCACCCGCCAGAAGCCGGTGTAGTTCTGCGCGAGCGGGACCCCCGTCAGCTGGCCGACCTGCTGACCGTCGACGTAGAGGGTCATCACCCCACCCCCGAGCGTGCCGACGACATGGTGCCAGTTGTTGTCGGTGATCGATGAGATCGATGACACGGTGCGCGAGCCGCCGGCCGGGTTGACGCCGAAACGCACCCGCCCATCGCTGCCGATGTAGAGGTGCCGGTCGGCGGCGGTGGAGTTGCCGGACGAGCGGTTGCCGAAGCCGATGATCTTGCCGCCCGAGGAGGTACGAACCCATGCCTCGACCGAGAAGGTGTGCCGGCCGAGACGAGCAGTGGTGGTCGTGGCGAACTGGGTGGAGGCGCCATTGAAGCGGATCGCCGCGTCGGTGTCGCCGGGCACCGCACCGGCGACAGCGCGGGTGACCGAGCCGTTGACCGTGAGGTTGTCGTACGAGGCCGAGTTCGAGGCAACGCCTGTGGTCTCGCCGAGGCGCCAGTAGTTCAACGGGCGATCACCGAGCGCGGTGGTTGCGTACGGCGAAACCGCGCCGCCAGCGACGGTGACCGATACCCAGTCCGACGGGGCCTCGTTGCCGAACCCGTCGATCGCCTTCACGCGGTAGCGGACCGTCGACCCGGGCGTGAGTCCCGTATCGGTGAATCCGTACTGCTCCATCTCGTAGAACGCCGACGTGCCCGTGCCGGTGAAGACGCGGGTGCCGTCGTTGTCGCGGAACACCTGATACGTGAAGTTCTCGTTGTCACGATCCCAGTTGCCGCTCCAGGTGATGCGCGCCTCGCCTGGGTTCACCGAGACCACACGGGGCAGCCAGTTGGCGAGGAACAGGCGTGGGATCTGGCGGTTCGGGGCGATGGTCGACACTGCGAAGCGCACCAGGCCTTGCTGGGGAGCGTCGTTGACGTTGCGGAACTCGCCACCCATCACGACGTACTGCGCGTTGCCGGTGACGTGCCACGGTCCCTGGCTCTGCCCGGTGAAGGTACCGGCATCGAGCGCAGGGAACCAGTTCAGCAGGTTGGGCGCCGGCAGGCCCTCGAAGTTGAAGTAGCCGTACGGGTCGCGTGCGAGCGTGCCGGTGGCTGCTCGGCTGAACGCGAGGCCGCGGTAGAAGGACCACGGATCGGTGCGCTGGAAGGCGCCGGCGCCGAGACCGCCGCACTCGTGCGCATGACCGGCGTTGTACACCGCGCCGTTCGCCACGAACACCGAGTGGGTGTCGCCGTGGCAGTCGGCGAGCCAGTTGACCGTGCCGCCATTCCACGAGGCGGAGAACACCCCCTCGAAGTTGCCCGTGCCACCGAACCAGAAGGCCGACCCGAAGAAGTCGTTGCCGTCGCTGACGAGCGAGGTGATGCCGGCGGTGTTGCCGGCGGTGCGCACGGTGGCGTTGACGGCCATCGGCAGCGACGCACCGGTGACGGCGTCGACCATGCCGAGACCGAAACCCGGGTTGTTCGAGTTGTTGAGCAGCGTGAACTGACCGCCGACCGCCACCTTGGTGCCGTCGGGCGAGATCGCCACGGCCTTCACCACACCACCGGTGGCTTGCGGGGCCCAGTCGAGCAGCGCGCCGTTCGACGCCTGGAAGGCCGCGAGTTGGCCGCGAGCAACACTGCCGACCGCGTTGAAGTTACCGCCGACGTACACGGGCGAACCGCTCGGATGCACGACGATCGCATGCACGTGGTAGGCGACCGACGGGAAGAAGGGCACGAGCTGTCCGGTGGCCACGTCGAACGCAGCGATGCGCGTACGCGACACGCCGTTGACGGTGGTGAAGTCGCCGCCGACGTAGACGCGGGTGCCGTCGGGCGAGGCGGTGACGGTGCGCACCTGGGCGTTGAACGCGGGGGCGAAGGTCGTGATCAGCTCGCCGGTGGTGAGGTTGTACGCGAGGAAGTTCGAGCGGGGTGTCTGGTTGGTGCCGACGGCGGCGCCGGCGGGACGGGCGTTGGTGAACCGACCGCCGACGTACACGGTGTTGCCGACGACGGTCTGCGACCAGGCGACACCGTCGATCTGCACGGTGGGCAGCGCGTCGGCCGTGACCGTGGCAGGTGTGGCCGGGTCGGCCGGGTTCGCCGGTGCCGAGTCCGCGTTGGTGAGCATCACCGTCGCTGCTGTCGTGGCCGTGACGGAGGTGGCTGCCAGCAGCAAGATGGCGGCGAGGCCCATGCGCCGCCGACCCGTTCGTTCGATCGTGTGTTCCATCGCTGCAGCTCCGCCCTGTCGCTCCTTCGAGTCCGTGATTCTCGCAGTTCAGAGCGGGCGAATGCACCCCTCTCATGGCTGAATGCCCCCAATGGGTCACATGGCCCATCGCGTCGGACGCGCCTCGCGTTCAGGCCGTCATGGTGCGTGGCTCCGCGAGACGTGCGGTTGACGAACGAGGCGCAACACGTCGGAACACGCGACGACCGATGGGTCAGACGTTCGGCCCAGGAGGGCGGACCGCTGCACCGAAGACGATGTCCATCACCGGCGAGATGTCGGGGCCGCGACGCACCGAGTGTCCACCGTCGACACCGATGCACTGACCGGTGATCCAGTTGCTCTCGGGCCCCAGCAGGAAGCGAACGAGCGCCGCCACGTCGTCGTCGGTGCCCGTGCGGCCGAGCGGCATCTGCGCCAGGTAGTCGTCACGGATCACGTCGGTGGTGGTGAGCGTGACAGTGGCATCGGTGGGCACGAGGCCGGGCCGCACCGCGTTCGCCCGCACTCCGGCCTGACCCAGCTCGTCGGCGACCTGCTTCACCAGCATCTCGAGCCCTGCCTTGCTCACGCAGTAGGCGCTCATGAAGCGATGGGTGAGCGGGGCAGCGATCGACGACACGGCCACGATCGATCCGCCCCCGTTGGCCACGAGGTAGGGCACCGCGTGCTTCATCGTGAGGAACGCTCCGGTGAGGTTGGTGCCGAGCACAGCGTTCCAGTCGTCGAGCGTGGTGAGGTGGAACGGTGACGCACTGCCGTAGCCCGCATTCGCGACGCACATCGTGAACGTCCCGACCCCGGCGGCCACCGAGCACGCCTCCGCCACCTCGGCCTCGTCGGTCACGTCGCACCGAACGGTGTGCACTGCAGCACCGGGCACATCGGCCGCCAGGGCCGCCGCACCGGCGGCGAGCCGTTCCTGCGAACGACCAGCGAGCACCACTGCGGCACCGTCGCGGGCGAGGTGGCGGGCGCACCCGAGGCCGATCCCGCTGCCACCACCGGTGACGAGCGCGCTTGACCCCACGAGCGATGACCCCACGAGCGATGACCGTATCGCCTCGGGCCCGTTCCCTCGGGATTCGGGCGCGGTCGTCAGGGGGTGGTGGTCGCCACCACGTCGTCGGAGCACTGCACCCGGATCACCCGCTGCTCGTCGAGGCTGTACACCGTGGTGGCCTCCTCACCGAAGCGCTCGACGAACTCCGTCAGCGACGAGGTGTCCTCCGGGCACTCCCGGTCGACGATCGTGGCGCGGTCGACCAGCCAGCCGTTCTGCAACTGCAGGCGCGCGCCTGCGCGGAGCGTCGCCGGACCGGGGAGATCGACGAGGTTGCGCGGCGACAGCGGCACGATCGAGAACCACAGCACCGCCTCGCCGAGGAGGTCGGCCACCACGGCACACCCTGCGAGTTCGTCGAGGGCACCGCAGCGGTTCTCGCCGGGCGTCCCGCTCATGATGTTCATGAACCGGAATCCGTCGACGCGGATCTGGATGTTCCCCTCGGTCCGCCCGTCGACGATCGCGAATCCCGGATCGGCCTGTGCCAGGAAGACCATGCCGATCAGATCGATCTCACGTGCCTCAGGGCCGGTGTCGGTGATCTCTGCCACCTCGGGCTCGTCGTCGCGGGTGAGCGCGACCAGACCGAGGGTGAGCCCGGCCAGCGCGAGCAGCGACATCCAGAACCCGAGGGTGAAGAACTGCCGCATACGCGCCCGAGGCTAGGCGGCGATGCCAGTCGACCGCCGTCAACCGCCGTCGACCGCCGTCAACCGCGCATCGTGGCCATCGCAGCCACTGCAGCGCGTGCGGCGGCATCACCGATCTCGTCGAGCACGTCGTCGGTGTGGGCGAGGCCGACGAACAACGCCTCGTATGCACCCGGTGCCATGGCCACGCCCTCGCGGAGCATCGCATGGAAGAAGGCGGCGTACAGCTGCTCGTCGGTGGTCTTGGCCTCGTCGAAGTTCACGGGCGCTGTGTTCGCCAACATCTCGCCGAAGTGCATGCCCACGAGCGTGCCGACCACCGGGAACTGGGCGGGCAGACCAGCCGCGGCACAGGCGTCGCGCAGCAGCGCCGACAGCTTGCGCGCCCGTGCGAGCAACTCCATGTACACGTCGCCGGTGAGCTCGGCGAGCGCCGCACGGCCTGCAGCCGTCGCCAACGGGTTGCCGGCGAGCGTGCCCGCATGGAACACCTTGCCGAGCGGTGTCAGCGTCTCCATCACGTCGCGCCGACCGCCCACCGCACCGATGGGGAGCCCGCCGCCGATGACCTTGCCGAAGGTGGTGATGTCGGGCCGCACGTCGTACTTGGCCTGCGCACCGCCGGTGCAGAGACGGAAGCCGGTGATCACCTCGTCGAACACCAGCAACGCACCCACGCGGTCGCATTCGGCGCGCAGGCCCTCGAGGAACCCAGCGGCCGGCGCCACCACGCCCATGTTCGCTGCGACCGGCTCGACGAACACCGCCGCCACCTGCTCGTCGAGCTCGGGCACCACGTTGTAGGGCACCACCATCGTGTTCGCCACGGCGCTGGCCGGCACGCCGGCCGTGCCGGGCAGGCCCAGCGTGGCCACACCGCTGCCGCCGGCGGCGAGCAGCGCGTCGGTGGCGCCGTGGAAGTTGCCGTGGAAGATCACCAACCGGTCGCGACCGGTGAACCCGCGCGACAGGCGGACCGCGGTCGATGTGGCCTCGGTGCCGCTGTTCATCAACCGAACCCGCTCACAGCTGGGCACGCGTTCACGGATCGCCTCGGCCAGCAGCATCTCGCCCGGCGTGGGCGCCCCGTACGAGGTGCCGCTGCGCGCCGCCTGCGACACCGCTGCGGTGATGGCCGGGTGCGCGTGTCCGAGGATGATCGCGCCGTAGCTCTGCACGAGGTCGATGTAGCGGGTGCCCTCGACGTCCCAGACGAACGGCCCCTCGGCATGGGCCACGAGGTACGGCGTGCCACCCACCGCCTTGAACGCGCGGATGCTGGAGTTCACCCCGCCGGGGATGACGTCGCACGAACGAGCGAACAGCGCGGCGTTGGTCATCGGCGTCGAGCCGAGAGCATCGTGCTCGTCGTGCTCGTCGTGCTCGTCGTGCTGGTCGGGTGACACGGTCGCTCCTCCGTCAGGCCTGGGCGTGCTGCTCGGCGTACCACCGAGCGAGATAGGTGAGGATGATGTCGGCACCGGCACGACGGATGGCGGTGAGGTGTTCGGCCGCGACCACGTCGTGATCGATCCAGCCATTGGCCGCCGCTGCCTTGATCATCGAGTACTCGCCGCTCACGTGGTACGCCGCCACCGGCACGTCGACCGCAGCGCGGACGGCGGCGATCACGTCGAGATAGGCGAGCGCCGGCTTGACCATCACCATGTCGGCGCCCTGCTCGAGATCAGCGAACACCTCGCGCAACGCCTCGCGGGTGCCGTTGCGCCAGTCCTGCTGGTAACCCTTCCGGTCGCCGCCGCCGACGATCGTGCAGTCGACGGCCTCGCGGAACGGGCCGTACAGACCGCTCGCGTACTTCGCTGAGTACGCCAGGATCGCGACGTCGCCGTAGCCCTCGGCGTCGAGGGCCTGGCGGATGACGCCCACCTGCCCGTCCATCATCCCGCTCGGGGCCACGACGTGGGCCCCGGCGCGGGCCTGGGCCACGGCGATCTTCGCGTACACCTCGAGCGTGCGGTCGTTGTCGACGGAGCCCCTGGTGTCGAGGATGCCGCAGTGGCCGTGGTCGGTGTACTCGTCGACGCACAGGTCGGCCATCACCACCATCCGGTCGCCGATCTCGGCGCGGATGTCGCTGAGGGCTGCTTGCACAATTCCCTCACGGTGGAACGCTTGTGTGCCGATGGAGTCCTTGGTGGATGGAATGCCGAAAAGAACGATCGCGCCCACACCGAGGTCGGCGAGCTCACGCACCTCGGCGACGAGGCTGGCACGCGTGTGCTGCACGACGCCCGGCAGCGACATGATCGGCTGGGGGGCGTCGATGCCCTCGCGCACGAACAGCGGGGCCACGAGTTGCTGCGGATGGAGCCTGGTCTCGGCCACCAGGTCACGCAGCGCGCGGGTGGTGCGGAGCCGGCGGGGACGGTGCACGGGGAACGGGGCCACGAGTCCGCATCGTACGGGTTCGGCACCGCGTTCCCGAGGAGGTGCAGCATGACGAGTGAGCTCGTGGTGCCCGGACCGGGCAGTCCCGGCTTCGGCTCGGGCGCCGGCTTCGGCACCAGCACCCAGATCCACAGCCTGGCGGCGATGGCTGCCACCGCCAGGTCACAGGGCTTCCACCTCCGGGCCGCCGACCTCTATCGCGAGGCCGCCCAGCAGGCCTTCACCGTCGAGGAGCGGCTCCACCTCACGATGCGCGAAGCGCACTGTCGCCTGCAGGTCGACGAGCGCGAGACCGCGGAGCTGCTCGCCGCCGAGGTGGCCAAGGAGGCTCGCACCGAGGAGTGCTACGCCGAGCTGGCCGATGCGCTCGGACTCCAGGTCGAGACCCTCATGCTGCGCAACGAGTTCGCCGCCGCGAGCGAGTTGCTCGCCGAGGCGATGTACGTGCTCCTGCGGGTGCCGAACGATCCGGCGTACTACCAGGTGATCCACAACATGGCGGTCACGTACCAGCGGTGCGACTTCCCGCTGCCCGCGATCGAGCTGTACGAGCGAGCGCTCCTGCTCGCACCAGACGATTCCGAGCGGACGTTCACCTACGCGAACATGGCCTCGGCGCACCACATGGCCATGAACTACGAAAGCGATCCCGAGACGGCGTCACGTCATCTGCACGACGGCATCTACGCAGCCACGGCGGCGCTCGATGCCACGACCCGATGCGACGTGGTCACCGAGGCAACCGCGCTCGCTCACCGCTCGGTGCTGCTCAACTCGATCGGCCATCACGAGGCTGCGCTCGACGACGCGCAGCGCTGCCGTCGCCTCGCCACCGTGAACGAGCTCGCCGAGTGCGAGGTGGTGGCGATGGTGGGCGAGGCCGTCGCTCGCTGGAACATCGACCGCGACCCGTCGGCGCTCGACCTGATCTTCGATGCGGCCGCACAGGCGAGCGAGCTGAACATCGGCACGTACCTCAAGTCGTCGGCGCTGGTGAGCATCGACATCCTCTGGGAGAGCGGTCGCTACGACGAGGCCCGCGACGTGATGAACCGTCAGGTCGAGGGACTCAGCTCTGCCCTGCGGCGCGAGCGCGTCGCCCGCTGGGAGCACGTACGTCTGGGCGTGTCGCTGCGCTCGACCGAGACCATCAGCGAGACGGATCCGCTCACGAACCTGCCCAACCGCCGCTACCTCCACAGCTGGCTGCCCCGGGTGTTGGAACAACACGGGCCGGTGTCGGTGGCGCTGCTCGACCTCGACGGGTTCAAGGCCGTGAACGATGACTACAGCTACGAACAGGGCGACTCCCTGCTGCAGGAGCTGGCCGGGATCCTCCAGCGGATCTGTCGTCGAGGTGACGCCGTGATCCGTCTGGGTGGTGACGAGTTCATCATCGTGCTGCGCGACACATCGCCCGGCGACGCCCGTGCCGTGCTCGAGCGCGTGCGGATGCTGATCGCGAACCGGCCCTGGCAGGGCCTGCCGCCCGACACCAAGGTGACCGCGTCGATGGGTGTTGCCGTGGGCAGTGGTGCCGACGACGTCCAGCGCGTACTGTCGGCCGCGGGCGAGGCGCTCCATCTGGCCAAGCGCGAGGGTCGTGACCGCATCGTCTTCCGCTGAATCGGGTGGCACCTGCCGCGGTCGTCGCGCCACCCACAGATACCCTGGTGACTCGTGACCGTCCAGGCCTGGTTCGCCCACAACGAAGCTGACATCGAGCCGGGATCTTCGGTGAAGCTCGCGCTCACGATCACCAACCTCGGCAACGTCACCGAGAGCTTCTCGCTGTCGCCCACCGGCCTCGCTGCATCGTGGAGCACCATCCGCCCGGCGTACGTCACGCTGTTCGGAGGGTCGCAGGAGACCGTGCAGGTCGAAGTGTCACCTCCACGGCTGGCCAGCACCACCGCCGGCCCCACCGCGCTCGGTGTCCGGGTGGTGCCCCAGACCGACCCCGACGACATCGAGGAGGCGGAGGTCACCCTGCACGTCGGCTCCACCTACGACCGCGTGGTGACGATGCTGCAGCCCGCACTCCGCAGTCGCCGGCGCGCCACCTTCGAGGTGATGGTCGAGAACAAGGGCAACGCCCAGGCCAGCTGCCGGATGCACCTCATCGATCCCACCCAGCGGCTCGACGGTGACTTCGACCCGCCCGCGCTCGGTATCGAGCCAGGGGGCAGCCAGCTGGTGCGGCTGAAGTTGAAGGCAACCAAGCGCCAGTGGGAACGTCGCGCCCGCACGATCCCGTTCCGCGTCGACGCCGATCAGCAGGGAGCGCCGACGGCGTCCACCACCGGAACGTTCGTGCAGGCGCCGGTACTGCCCGACCGCCTCGGCATGCGCCTCGGGGCCCTGCTCCTGGCCGCCGGAGCGATCACAGCGGCCTGGTTCGGCGTCGTGCGCCCCGCGATCGACGACGCGGCCGCCGACGCCGTCGCCGACATCGAGCTGCCGAGCGCCCCCGTCCTCACCGTCGTGGCGCCCACCGTCACCGTCGCGCCCGACGATCCCTCCACCGACGGGTCGTCGGGAACCGGCACCGCACTCGCCGGCGAGCCGATCCTGGTGGCGCTGCCGAGCGGTGTGCCCCCGAACCAGATCGTCGAGCCGCAGACCTACACCGTGCCGGTCGGCAAGCGGCTGCTGATCACCGACCTCACGATGCGCAACCCGTTCGCCGACGAGGGCACCGCGATCCTGGTGGTGGGCACCACGAGCTTCGCCTTCGACCTGCTCAACCACGCCCGCGGGTTCGACTGGTACCAGCCCTATCGCACGCCCATCGAGCTCGGGGCCGGTGAGACCATCTCGTTCCAGGTCACCTGCCTCGTGATCGGTCAACTGGGCGGCGCAGGCTGCAGCCCCAGCGCCACGATCAGCGCCACCCTCGTCGACCCTTGACCGATCTGGGCCCGCCGATCTGGGCCCGCCCGATCTGGGCCCGATCGAACAGGGGGTCAGTCGCCGCCGGGGCGACGGCCCACGCGGGGGTTGCGGAGCACCTCGATGTCGGCCTTGGCCACCTGATCACCACTCTGGGCCACCAGCGTGCGAACGCCGCTGGTCTCGATCGCCTGGGTGGGGAACGCGACGAGGAAGGT
>Ga0335397_10009896_pt1 | contig 11855 bp, 11 predicted proteins | sample MAT04_FD_205740 | JGI IMG/M metagenome (GOLD analysis project Ga0335397, IMG submission 205740) | Freshwater microbial communities from Lake Fryxell liftoff mats and glacier meltwater in Antarctica - MAT-04 (spades assembly) (version 2) ...
TCTTCAGAAAGTTCAAGAGCCTCGCTAAATACTGCTGCGATATTATTTTGGGAGAAGATTCCCTCTGGCACAACAGAACTTAAGGAGAAAATATGGGGATTCAAATGGCCTCAAACTTTTTTTTAATGCAACATTAGCAGATTTTGCATAATTGCGATATCCTTTTTTTTCAGCTTGAAGTAGAACGTGGATATACTGGTGCTACTTAAAAGTAAAATATAAACGATTTTCTTTTTAACGGTATAAATGACTTATAAAGTAATTATCAATTAATTTCAAATTTAACGTATAAGATGAAATGGCACGAAGAGGTTCCTCGTGCCATCAATGATTATTTTGTTTCCCAGAACTTAGGATAGAGTAATGCACCATCAGCATTATTAATATCTTCAATGTAGACTTGATCAATGCCAAGCGATTTCATAAACCCACTGACCAAGATCGGGTTTGTGATGAATACGTTAGCATAATCTCCGCCACCAACTTGGAGATCAGTTTTACCGACAAGCTTTTGCAAACCCACATTGAGCTGTTCTTGGCTATAAGGGGATTGCGCACAAACTATCGGGTGAATGTTATAGGCAAAGATGTTGCCGACACCTACAACTTTTGTTCGAGGGTTTAGAATTTTTTCTCTAAAAACAGCATCCACTTTTTCGGCTATTTCTTGTGCACGATTTTCTGTTAAGGACAATTCCCTTGGTGAAATAGGGTTTGGTGATTTAACAGATGAAATATCTTGTCGTTTGATGTGAGTGATCACATGGTTTTTAAACGGCACTGAAGCTTCAGATCCACGATGAACAACGATTTTTCCATCTTTATCCAACGTTGTAAATTGGTAGCTACCACCACCAATGTCCCAAACTATTAAATCTTCAGCCGGGAAAGAGACTTTTTCTGTAGCCGCTTCAAAATTTAAAATTCCTTCCAACTCCTGATCAATAATATAAATTTGAATACCCGTTTCTTTATAAATCCGCTCAATAAATTCTTCTGCATTCTTTCCATTTCTAAAAGAGGCTGTGGCAACCCCTACAATTTTTTCTGCACCGAAACTATCCGCAACAGCTTTTGCTTTAAGCAGAGCATTAATTCCATCTTGCATCACTTGTTCGCTAAATAATTTATCGGGTGAGGCCTCCAAGGCATCCTGATACTGCACAGAATAGTTTTCAACTGCCAACACCTGATCAATTTTATTGGTGGTCAAATTAATTTCTGCAACTTTTAATTTAGTGGCACCAGAACCTATATCTAAGGCTGCTCTAATGACCTTTTTCTCGGTTTGCTGTTCAGATACAGGTTGTTCTAATACAGCATTTTGCGTTATACTATACCCAATTAAAGGCATCGATAAAAAAAGCATAAAGACACAAGAAGTTATTTTTTTTGTAATCGTATTCATAGAAAACCTCCCTTTCTAGAGCAATCCATGCATTAACCGTGCCAACTTATAAAAAGTGAATTAAAATGGTAAAAATAGAGCCGATCGGTTTTTTTCAATCAACTGGGGATGAAAAGTATGCAGTTTCACGGCAACCCGGCGTCATTAAGGGAAACCATGGGAAAATTATCCTTAATAAAAATGCAAATTTTGAAGAAGCTTTAACTGATTTAGACGGTTTTGATCGCATTTTTGTGATTTATCAATTTTCGCGAAACAAAACGTGGAAGCCAAAAGTAATGCCGCCAAGAGGAGATAAAAAAAGGGGAGTTTTTGCAACAAGATCACCCCATCGGCCCAATTTTTTAGGGCTTTCCTGCTTAGAATTAGTCGGTATTGATGGATTGACCTTAACCGTCAAGAATCATGATTTACTTGATGGCACGCCTATTTTTGACATTAAACCCTACGTTGTTTATGCCGATTGCTTCCCCGATGCAAAACAAGGTTGGTTAGATGAGCTAAATGATGAGCCTTTATTTACATTACACTTTGAGAAACAAGCTTTATTAAAAAAAACTTACCTTGAAAAATTTAATGTCTCTCTTCTAGAGAACATTGCCCCGAGACTCCTAGTTCACCCCTTTCCCAAAAAGCAAAACCGGATTAAGCTTTTACAAGATAACTTTTACGAAATTGCCTACAAAACTTGGCGCTTGAGCTTTACGGTAGATAAGCCACGAGTCATCATCCACGACATCTACAGCGGCTACGATCAGGATACCCTACAAGGCAAACGTCCATGCCCCTACGGCGACTTGGATCTGCATCTACGGTTTATAGAGTCCATTTAAAATGTTTCTTTTTGGCCTCTTTCTCGCTAAATTCCGAAGGCCATGTGTACGCATAGGCCCTCGAAATTTATCAAAAAATCTGCTCAAAAATAATCCATTTTGTATGGCCCACACTACTAGAATTACTCACACAAGATGATTTTATTATTTCATTGAAAAGTTTTGTCATTTTTGTCCTTTAAAATCCCTTACTAATGTGGGTAAAATTATATATAGCTTATCCTTAGCGTTTTAATAAAAGATAGACTTTTAAAGTTAAATTCAGATAATCGGGTAAAAGGATTTTAATATAAAAAAAGGGGTGCTGAAATGAAAAAAATAATTTTACTCATCGCAATTTTATTCGCTGGATTTACAGGGCTTTGGCATTATAATGCAGCACGAGCAAAACAATTTGTAGCTAGTAAATTTGATGAAGCCACAGCATATTTTGACAAGGAAGGCTACATACTAAAAAATGAAGGGATTGATGTAACTGGTTACCCGCTTGACTACCAAGCTGTTATAAAATCACCCTCGCTAATAAAAAAAGAACAGGCTAAAGAAAAGAGTGATCCTGTAGATTCGATTTTGGTAGATGGTAAATTAAGTTTAATCTCAAACTTATTTGGAACAGAGTTTTCTGTTGAAAATAACGGAAAAACCCGCATTATTGTTAAAAATGGCGATTCAACAGATGAATTTATACTGATCGGTGATAGCTCAAGTAGCTTTAGTGTTGAAGGAGTGCCTTTTATTGAAGCGATAAAAAATCCTTTTAAAGCATATTTCCATGAAATAGAAAGTAATGACAAACAATTTTTAATTGGCAAGAACGGTTCTTTTTCAGGAAAAAATTTAAAGTTATTCAATGTTAAAAACCCATCTGTAACTCTTTTAGAAATGGATAAGGCAGATATTGAATATGCACTAAAAGATACAGATGGAGAATTATCCTTTATTAAGTTTAAAGGTGATGTTAAGGGCTTAAATATTGATACATTAATTGTAGGAAGTGATGCCTACAATCCCGGAAATACAAGATCTTTAAAAGAAATTTCCATGATGTTATCGATGCCAAAACCCGGAAAAACAGATATTTCGTTTGATATGGAACTTGACGCACCCTTTAATCAGTTTGAAGATTTAGGCAAAATCGCTTCCCTAAATGATCTTGCGCCATTTAATCTCGATTTAAAAAATTTTGACATGAAAAACGATTTTGGCTCTTATTTTCATAAAGGTTTATTTTCTTTTAAAGATGTAAAGGAAGCTAAACAATTTCAATTGAATTTATTAGGGACTCAAGAAACTTCAAAAGAACAATTTGCAGCTTTTAGAGTTCAATGGGAAGAATTTTTAAATAATTTACCTATTTGTACAAAGAATGTTGAAGAAAACTCAACAGATGTTTGCCCGCTTGTGAAAGGATTAGTTCCACAATTGGATACTTTTGGAAAAATTGTATTTGATATAGATGCTTTATTTGATGTTAGAAATCCGGTCGATCTTAGCGATAATTCAACGCTTACTATCAATCGTCTCAATTTTTACAGCGCACTTTATGGCATGAAATCAAACAGTCTTTTTAACTTTAAAAAACCTGAGATGGTTGTTTCAACTTCTAAAATAGAATTGCTTAATTATCAGGCATTTTTTCAAGATTTATTTAATTATTTAAAGAAAGCTGAAAAGATTTTACCTCATCTTATGAAGGAAGGTGAAAGTTTTCCAAATATTCAAGAAAAACATGTCAAGCTGATTACAGATTACTTAAAAGCTATTTCTGATGAACCAAATAAAGATCTTAAAGATTTGACAATAACCATTAAAGTCGATGGACTAAACGAAATTAAAATAGGTACACTTCCAAGCAATGATTTTATACAAAAAACAATGATCTTTAATTCGGAATTGATGAAAGATTTTACAAAACAAAAAGTTGAAAACCCAAAACCAGTAATAAAACAATAGTCATAAAGGATTTTTATATATGAGACACATCGCTTTTTTTTTAGGATGCCTGATTTGCTTAACTTCAGCTCTGTCAGCTGATTATAATGATTTTGAAACAAATACCTACATATTACCGGAAGCAAGAGAGAGAATGCGGCCTTATCTGCTTCTTAAAGATCATCCGGCAAAGGCAATACTCGATAGAATATTCCACTCTTCAAGAGCAAGTTTTGATGATGAATCTCTGATAAGTGCAGGATTTAAAATTAAATATAAGCAACCAAGAAGTTTTATTAGGGTAGTGAGTCATCCAAAATTAAATGGTTATCTTCTTAAAATTGTAACAGATGTCGAGATGCGCCAAAAAAATGGCAAGCCCGATTGGCACTGGTTTGTCAATCGTTGTGTGGGGGTAAAGAAAATTCAAGATGCCATTAGTCAACATAAAATTAAATATTTTGTCGCCCCAAAAAAATGGATCTACCCGCTTCCTATTTATCCATATCCTGAAAATGCAAATGTTTCCAATATAAGAAAAATCATGGTCTTACTAGTAGAAGATATGAATTTGACTTCTAAAGAAGCAAATCTTATCGCGTGGAAAACCGAGATCACCAAAAAGCATTTAGATGAGCTTTATTTAATTATCAAGCAGGTAGGTGGAAGAAGTTACCGCGCATCAAATATTCCTCAAACAAAGCAAGGCACTTTTGCTTTTATTGATACCGAATATCCAAGAAGCTCGCCTGACTTTAATACGATTAGATCGTATCTTTCGTCCGGCAGACGCTCCTACTGGGACAAGCTTGTCGAAGCCAAACAATAAGTTTCAAACTAATATAAACCGTTTTTTTTTTTTTCAAACTGAAAAAATAATAGCATTTAAATTATGTGTGGCTCACATTTCAGATTGGGGACGGTTTTCTCTTGAAGTGAGTTAACTTTTAATCGAATACTCTTGATTTAAGTATTCCTAACTTCGATTAAAAGTTACGCACTTCAAGAGAAAACCGTCCCCCATCTGAAATATCGATTTATTGAAAATAGCCGCTTTAGCGATCCTGCAAATCCTGTAAAAAATCGATGATGTAATAGATTGTAGAGGTCTAATGTTTTCAGATTGAAGTAGAACCAGTATACGATTTTTCTTCTCTAACTTGCTCCTTAGGTTTTCTTAAAAAGGGCGTAAAAAGATTACCGTTTTTGTAAGTCGAAAAGGTAGATGATGAACATCCGTACAAGATAAATAGAGATGGAGATGGTAATAAAGATAGATAGCCCAATATAAACATAGGCTGTCGGATTTTGATAAACTTTAATAAAAAAGTTAAGTCTTTCATCAAGCAAATTTGAGCTTAAAAATAACAAAAGCAGATAGAGACTAAAAAAAGTGAGTCCAATTCCTGCTGTCATCCACATCTTTTGTTTAAAATTGTATACTAAAGAACGAAAGGAAATTGGTTTTCGTGTGACAAGCTGAGTCATTTGAATAACATTATATAAAATAATGAGTCCGATGCAAATGATTCCAAGAGTGATGGTTAAGGCTTGTAGGGTATTCATAATGTCTCATTATACAGAAATTACTTATCGAAAAAAAGTGTAAAATTAGCAATGTAAAAACCAGGATATGTTTTCTTCTTGATAAAATTTTTTTATGTTATCATCAAAAAAACGTATCTAGAAGCAATCCTAGAAGTTAAATCCAAGCCTAGCACCCCATTGGTAGCTTGTTGTTGTTAGGCGGGTAATACGATCTGAATAGGGTGAAGGTGAATCAGTAATACGTCTTGATGGGTTATTATTAGTAATAGTAATCTTCCACCAAGCTGCAACAGTCCAGTCCTTGCTTAGGTTGTACGCCATGCTAAACTGTAAGTTACCCTGTAATGTATTGTAATGTGAGTTTCTGTAGCTAGGACGTGGAAGAGTGTTTGTTGTGCTTTGTGCAAAAAAACCTTGACCTTTTAGATCTACACGAATGAATCCGCCATAATATTGGACAGCCCAGTTGAAATCATCAGTTACAGGCATACTGAGTCTTAAACCGCAAAAATATCCATAACCCCATGAAGTCACTTTATTGCCACGACTATCTTGGTAAAGAGGGCCCGAGTTATTTTTTCTTGCTTCGTAACGAAAGTAAGGTGTCAAGCTACCCTTCATGCCAGAGGGAAGTTGTAAAGTATAGCCGAAAATACTGACAAAACCTGTTCCATATAAATTTTTCTGTTCTCTGTTATTAATCGGATCTACAATTACAGGAAAACCAGCAGTCGGAGGATTAGCCGTGATGAAGTTCAAAATTCCGTATCCACGTAATTCAAAGAAGTAATGATCTTTAATTAATCCGCTTAAGTACCCGTAAATGGTACCTTTAGACGAGGTTTCTTCATGAGCTATACCGATTTGATATTTACCAAATGGTTTGCATGGGCTAGCATATGGTATTGAGCATACTGGATGACAATCCTCTGCATATCCTGCATAGGTTGTAGCGATGATCATCAATAACAGTAAAATGTATTTTTTCATTTTATTTTTCTAGTTTTGTGTTAACTTAAAGGGATCCTAGCATGTTTATCAAATTTAAGGAAAATTAAAAATGATGATATACCGGTTCCAATTCAATCTGAAAGATCTTTTAAAGTTATTTGGGGTCAGGCTTTACAGAATTACAGTTTTCGTTAGTATGAATACAGTTATTTCAGAAAAACTGTCATTCTGTCAATCCAGACCCCATAGAATTTTCAGATTGAAGTAGAACGAGTATATACAAAAGTTTCTTTAACCTTGACAATGTATAAAAAAGGGTAAAAAAAGTTGTCCCTGCTGTCCCTTGCCAATTCAAACGTCAAGTTCAATAAAATCCTAGATATGGAATACAATCCATGTAATTAGAGTATTATTAGATAATTTGACAATTAATTTGATTTTATTATACAATTAAAAATATAGGTGTATTAATTAAATAACCTATATTAAAGTGTTATAACTAGGGAGGTTATATGGCTAAGGAATCAAAGCATCGGAGAAACGACAAAAAAAAACCGATGATGTCTCTAAAAGAGAAAAGAGCCAAAAAACATGAAAAAGTATTTTCTCGGGGTGAACGTTTTCCTGAAGAGCGAGGTGCACTAGAGTTATAAACCACAATTATAAAGTAGTGACTACTTTATAAGAATCAAGCGACCACTTTAGGTAATCTAAAGTTTAAGATCGCTTGATTTTTTTTTACTTATTTAGGGTTATCGTTTGAAGTTTGGCCCAGATATTTAGGTAACTCAAGACCTGCAAGGGATGCAACATCATGAAGTGCAGGCAATGATTTTGCCATCTGGCTTATAAAATTTGATGTAGAAGAGCCGCTGCCATCTTTCTGACTGCCCGTATCCCATACTGTAATTTTATCAATCTTGATATTTTTAATAGCTTCCACTTGAAGTTTTACAATGTCTTCAAGTTTTTCAATGATCAGCATGGTTGCCGCATTTTTAGCATTATCACCACATGCTTCCATTAAAAGCTTGTACCCTTTAGCTTTTGCATCGAGTAGTTTTTCAATTCCTGTAGCTTCCGCTTGCTTGATTGTCAATATCGCTTCAGCCTCACCTCGTGCAATTAAGATTGTGCGTTGCGCTTGAGCTTCCGCCTCAATTTGCATTTTTCTCTTTTTGATTTCTTCAGGAACAATCTGTTCTGTATTTAATTGTTCTTCTAAAGAAAAACCTTTCGCTTTTTGAATTTCAGCTTCTGCATTTTGTTTTGCAACATGGGATCGGCGTGCAGCTTCTGCTTCTTTCTCAGCCAAAATGGCATTTGCTAAAGCGATGTGAGCTTTGGAATCATTTTCCCCTTTAACAGCTTCAGCATGGTAGGAAGCGACAAAAATACGGCGTTCTTTTTCTGCTAAAGATTTTCCGACGTCCCCTTGTTTTTCTTGCTCTGCAACGTCAATTTTTGCTTGGTTGACAGCCATGGAAGAGGCTTTCATCCCGATGCTGCTGATGTATTCTGACTCATCAGTGATGTCAGTGATATTAACGTTTAATAAAGTTAAACCAATTTTATGAAGTTCAGGCTCGATGTTTTTCTTAATCGATTCTAAAAAGCATTCTCTGTCTTGGTTAATTTCTTCAATTCTAAGGGAAGCAACGGTTAAGCGTAGCTGACCGATGATAATTTCAGTTGCCATCGATTCAATTTCTTTAATTCCAAGGCCCAAAATTCTGACCGCTGCATTATTCATGATTTCTGATGTGATACCAACAGCCACGGTAAATGTGCTAGGAACATTGACTCGAATGTTTTGTTGCGAAAGTGCCCCTTTTAATGGGATGTGGATGGTGCGGGGAGTTAAATCTAAAAAAGTACAGCCTTGAATTAAAGGCCAAACAAAAGTACCGCCACCATGGTAACATTGAACCGTTTTATTTCCCGAAATACGTCCATACACTACTAAAACTTGGTTTGACGGGCATCTGCGATAAAGTTTCGCAAGAAAAAAAATCGTTGAAAAAACGAATAAAAGAAAACCGATAACGGTCGCATTTAGAAAGGATAGATCAAACATAGTACTTACCTTGTTTTAGAGACAACAACCGTGCGGCTGTCCAATTTTTTTATAATTAAAACCAAACTAAAAGAGGGAATTTCTTCTGTCTCTAACGTAATTGCATCAATCTCATGAATAAATCCATGAAGAGAAATGGAAACTTTTCCGGGTTTTGCATGTGAAATGCGCTGGTAAACTGTAGCTTCTTTTCCGATAGCATCATCAACAGAAAAAACCGTTCCTGTACTTGTAAGTTTTTTTGCCATTTTGAAAATAAAGCCAACTGTAAAAAGTGTAAAAAGCCCAAAAACGGATGAAATAACTAATGTTAACGGAATGGGAAAACCAAATTCTTTTAAACAGGTGAGCCCGCTTAAACCAAACATCATGATAAAACCTGTGATGCCTTGTCTTGTCAGCCATTTGAAATTGCCTGCATCGAGCATAGATTCTTCTGCCATATCGGCATCATGATTAGCCCCAAGAGCAGTTAAGAGAAATTGGATAAGAAACATTCCTGATCCTGCCAATGCGCAAAACCAAAAGATGGAATCTTTTTCAAGGTGATAATTTGGAATTAAATCTAACATGTTATTTCCATTAAAATGATCTTCAATTTTAAACTAAGATCACTTTAATGAAAAGCTATAAAGTTAAACTATTTTGCATTTTTGGAAATCCGTAGTCGACTAGAATATTAAAAGTTTCAGATTTTTTACCAATGAGGCAGTGAGAAAGACATGAGGACAGTGAGAGGTAAGGAATTTCAAGACCTCTCACAAATCTCATGTCTTTCTCACTGCCTCATTGGTAAAAAATCTGAAACTCCTACTTTCTAGAAGCACTATTACTTTAGGTTTGCTGAGATGTCGACAGCTTTGGTCTTGCCGGACATTGGGGCTGTTTTAATGGTTTTTGCGCTTAAATCAAAAGTTTTTAGATCGACAACTTTAACGGCTGGATCATCAAATGTTTTAAAATAAAATTTAAGTTGACTTGGGTCTCTAACTGCAGTTAATAAAGTCATATCTGTGTAGGTGATTCCATTTGTTTCTTCTCTGACGACACCGACCGGAATATCGAATTGATTTAAGATGTGAAAAGCTTGAGCAACTGCCAATTCAGCTGTTTCGACAGGTATTGCTGTAATTGAGAAAATAGCTGCCCTTACAAATCTTGATGGGGGAGTAAAATCGCCGGGGAGTCCTACCATTCCTGAACCCATCCCAAAACTGCTGAATGTTACCCCATTGAAAGTAATCGGTTTAGCTTCAAATGTTGTTAAGTTAATATGGTTTCTTAAGTTAGTCATATGCCACTCGAAACCAGGAGAGTTTGTTAACACGCCAAGAGGATTATCGAAATATGTCAATTTTCCATTGACCGGTTCAATAACTAAAGATTTACCATCCTTTTCATAAACAATATAATGGAAAGGAGGTGACTCATCGCCCCAGCCTTTAAGAACGGTCGGGACAATAACAACAGAATTAAGAACGTCTTTAATCTCATCAATGGTTGAAAATTGGGTCAACAGCCAGTTTGGAAAATCGGCAGGGGAGAGACTGATTTTTTGATTATCAGCTGTAGCTCTACTATACCCTGAAAATCCCGGAAAATAGAATGTGCCGACCGATAGCCCTTTTTCATTAATCCCATCAAGAAGTGCTGGATTGTCAAACGCCATCACCCCGACTGCACCATATTTTGAAGTGTAATTAAGCCCTGAACCTGTCGGGGAGGTTCCTTTAAACTCATAACCTCTTGGAATGACAGCAATAGAGGTATCGACATTGATTGCAAATTCCAGGGTACGTCCATGCACAGTGCTTTTATCTTTGGCTTTTAATAGAATGCCTGTGCATGCAAATAATGAATTTGAATCAGAAACAGACGCAATACAGGCAATTAATATTAAAAATTTTGATAAATAGTACATAAAAACTCCTTCCTTATTTGAAATTTTTTCATAACAAGATAAAGATTTTATTGATAGACATTTTTTTAAAAGCTCTTTATATAAAAATTAAAGTTACAAAAGCTATTGGGGGTAAAAATGGGACCATCTTATCAAAATAACCGAAATTCCGGTCGCTCAATGAGATGGTTATTTGCCCTAGGAATTCTGATTTTTGGCTATTTTATGTATATGAACCAGGTAGAGGAAAATCCTGTTACTGGTAAGCGTCAGCACGTTTCCATTACTCCTGCAGAAGAAGTGCATTTGGGATTGCAATCAGCACCTGAAATGGCCAATCAAATGGGTGGAGAGGTTTCTGCAAACGATCCAAGATTAAAAGTTGTTCAACAAGTTGGCGCTTTACTTGTCAGTAAAATGGACATCTCAAAAAGTCCTTGGAAATTTAAATTTCATCTTCTTGCCGATGCAAAAACAATCAATGCTTTTGCACTTCCCGGCGGTCAAGTATTCATTACCCTTGGGCTTTACAATAAGCTGACAACAGAGGCTGAACTTGCAGGAGTTTTAGGACACGAAATAGGACATGTATTAGAGCGACATACAGCACAGCAAATGGCAAAAAGTCAGCTTGGCCAATATTTTGTTGTAGCGGTTGGTACTGCAACATCGGATTCAGGCTTTAGTCAATCAAATCCTGCAATGATTGCAGCTGTTGTCAATCAGATGTTTCAACTTCGCTATAGCAGAGTGGATGAATCTGATGCAGATGTCTGGGGATTAAAATTATTGGAAAAAGCAAATTTTGATCCAAGATCGATGGTCACTGTGATGAAAATCCTAAAAGCTGCATCTAATGGCAAAGGCTCCTCGCATACGCCGGAAATGTTTCAAACACATCCGAATCCAGACCTTAGAATAGAGCAGATCGAGGAGTACCTTAAGAAAAATCCGCCTGGTGCCAATGTAACTGAGGGTCAGCCGCTTAAAAGCATGGAAGCTGCCATCTCCTCCTCTTCCCGCATCAACTTACCGTACAGTGTACTAGGTATCATAGAATGTTGTGTATGCAGGCTGTAGGCCTTCCTTGGGGTGTCACATTTAGCCCTAAGCAGCCTTATTTTTTACCTGAAAAAAACGTGTCAAATCTAGATCCAATTTTTTATTTCTTTTGATTTTCAAAATCCGCTTCTTTTTTCTAAGTAG
>Ga0335397_10009897_pt1 | contig 11855 bp, 7 predicted proteins | sample MAT04_FD_205740 | JGI IMG/M metagenome (GOLD analysis project Ga0335397, IMG submission 205740) | Freshwater microbial communities from Lake Fryxell liftoff mats and glacier meltwater in Antarctica - MAT-04 (spades assembly) (version 2) ...
GATCCACCTGGTGAACGAAGGGCGCATGATCAAGGAACTCTTCGTCTAAGGGCGTGTCTCTGCTGCGCGTCACGGGCGTCCTCTTTGCGGCTTGCGGACTGATGGCGAGCGCCGCCGAGCCGACACTCACGCATCTTTTTCCCGTCGCTGGGCAGCAAGGGAAAACGGTGTCGGTGACGGCCTCAGGCAAGACCGAGCCGTGGCCGCCGCAGGTCTGGGTGGATGCACCGGGGATCACGTTTAAGCCGGCGAAGGCGAATGGAAAGTTCGACGTGGAGATCGCGAAGGACGCGGCGCCCGGGCCGTATCTCGTGCGGTTTTTCAACAAGGACGGGGCGTCGGCGCCGCGTTATTTCATCGTCTCCACCGCACCCGAGTTGCTCGATGCGGAGCCGAACGATACTTTCAAATCGCCGCAAAAGATCGCGCAATTACCCGCGACGATCAGCGGCAAGCTCGACAAAGCCGGCGACGTGGATTCGTTCGCGGTCGCGCGGAAGAAAGGGGAAACGCTGAATGCGCGCCTCGAGGCCTACGTGCTCGGGTCCGCCTTCGACGGCATGCTGCGCATCGTCGATGGGAACGGCACGCAGTTCGCGTTCAACCACGATGATGGCCGCACGCTTGATCCGCTGCTCACCTGGTCCGCGCCGAGCGATGGAGTCTTCATCGTGCAACTCATGGGATTCGTTTATCCGGCCGCGACCGACGTCGGCTTCACTGGTGGTGAAGGCTGCGTCTATCGGCTGCATCTCACGACAAATCCACATGAGCGCGTTACCCTTCCGCCGCACGACGCCAACCAAGGCGGGGAAGTCGCCGAGCAGGAGCCGAACAACGCCGGCCACAACGCGCAGGCCATCCACTTCCCGTGCTCGATTCCCGGCGCGATCGAGAAAGCGGGTGACGAAGACCGCTTCGTCTTCACCGCGATGAAAGGGAAAGCCTACGAATTTAAGCTGACGGGCTCGCGAGCCGGTTCGCCGCTCGACGCCTGGTTGAAGATCGAAAACAAGGACGGCAAGGAACTCGCGCGAAACGATGACGCGGAAGGCTCGCGCGATCCGCAACTCACGTGGACCGCGCCGGGTGATGGCACCTTCATCGCGGCCATCGGCGATCTCACGCACCACGGCGGGCGTGACTACCTTTACCGCCTCGCGATCGCCGAGGCGAAGCCGTCGGTCACGGCCACAGCGGTCCATCACTCGGTCGCAGTGACAGCCGGCAAGACGAGTGAGATTAAGACGACGGTGAAGCGGGTGAATGGGCTGAAATCCAAGCTGCAGCTCGCCGCGAAGAATCTGCCGGAAGGAGTTTCCTCGGTAGCTGTGGACGTGCCCGAGAAAGGCGGCGAGGTGACTTTGAAAATCGTCGCGACCGACGGCGCAGCGTCTGCCAGTCAGCCTTTTCAGCTCGTGGTGCGGGAAACGGAATCGGGCGCCGAACACGCCGTGCCGCACCTCATGACCACGACCGGTGAGAACACGCAGGGTTACACGGCACTGGTGATCAACTCGACGGATCAGCTTTGGGTCACCGTCATTGGGGCCGGGCCGAAACACGGCGCTCCGTCCGCCGAAAGCGAACCGCTTTTCGTCGCCAAGCCGCTCACCACCCCGGGCGCTTTCACTCCCGGCATCGAAGGCCCGGCTTGCGACGCGGCGGGCAACCTCTACGTCGTGAATTTCGGCAGCCAACACACGATCGGCAAGGTCACGCCCGACGGGAAGGCCGAGTTGTTCGTCACGCTGCCCGAAGGCAGCACCGGCAACGGCATCCGCTTTGGCCGCGACGGCACGATGTATGTCGCCGACTACACCGGCCACAACGTGCTGCGCGTGGACATGAAGACCAAGGCGATCAGCGTCTTCGCGCATGAACTGAAGATGAATCAGCCGAACGATCTTGCGATCACCGCTGACGGCACGCTCTACGCCAGCGATCCGAATTGGAAAGAGAAGACCGGCCAACTCTGGCGCATCGATCGCCATGGGCGCACGCACTTGGTCGCCAGCGGACTGGGTACGACCAACGGACTCGACGTGAGCCCTGACGGCCAGACCCTCTATGTGAATGAAAGCGAGCAACGCGGGGTGTGGGCCTTTCCGATCAAGGCCGATGGCTCGCTCGGCGAACGCAAGCTGGTGAAGCAGTTCGAGGACTTCGGCTTCGACGGAATGCGGTGTGACGTCGATGGCAACCTCTACGTCACGCGCCATTCCAAAGGAACGGTCGCCAAACTTTCACCGACCGGCGAAATCCTGCGCGAGATCGACGTGCTCGGCTTGAAGCCCTCGAACATTTGCTTCGGCGGACCGGATGGGCGCACGGCGTATGTCACCGAAGTGGAGCACACACGCGTCGTGCAATTCCGCGTCGATCGACCCGCGCTCGAATGGCAGCGCTGGCAGGAAAAATGAGATAAGCAGGCCGGGGCCTATTTGCGGAAAGTCTGCAGATAGAGCCAAATGGCCTCAAACTGTTCCGCAGCTTTGCCCTCATAAAAATCGGTGAGCGGAGTTTTACCTTCGTCATCCGCGAATTTCGGCATCTTGGTCTCCGGATCGATGCGCGTCGGGGCGAGCACCCAGCGGTGATAGTATTCCTTGCGCAGCCGGATGGGCGTGAGCGCGAGATTCGGGCCGGGCGCTTCGAAGACGGCCGTCGCCGCGCGATCCGCGAGGGTGTGGCATTGCAGACAATTGAAGCCGCCGTTTTCGCCGAGCAGGGTCCCACCTGCTTTCACCTTCTCCGCATCTGGAGCGGCTGCGCCGGCGATGTTCGCGTCGAAGCCGTGACGGTGCGCGAGCCCCCTGGCCAGCGGCTCCGCGTAGGTCGCGAAACCCGGCATGCGCCCGACGATCCACGGGCGTGGTTTGTCCCTGGCGTGCCCGGCGATGAACGTGGCCATGTAATCGGGCCGCAGCTTCTCGCCGAGCCAGGTCAGCGCAGGTAGCGCCATGCTATGGATCGGATGGCCTTCGCCTGCCTCCAGCGGCGCGCCGCTTTGCAAGGCGATGACTTCCTCTTCCAGTTGCGACCACACGCTCGGCTGGCCGTCGGAGCTGTGGCAGGCCGCGCAATTCAGGTTCTTGATCTGCCGGTCGGCGAATTCCGCGGGTGCGTCCTGTTTGAGGGAGTCAAAGCCGTGCGCGGCGAAGGCGAGGAGCGCCTCGCGTTGTTCGGGCGCGAAGTGAAAGTCGGGCGCCTTGCCCCGTGCCGCGGCATCGGGCGCGAGGCAGCCTTTGCTCGAGGTGGTGAAGCCTTTGTTGAGCGTCGCGGCTAGCGTCGGCGTGTTCGTCGGCGGGACGCCGGCGTGGCAGTTCAGGCAGTTCGATGTGGCGAGGAGTTGGGCGCCGCGTGTGGCATCGCCTTTTGGTCCGCCGGCGGATTCCTTGGTCGCGGTGTTGATCAGATACGCGGCGAGTTTGGTTGCTTCCTCCGGGCTCAGGCGGAAATGCGGCATGCGGATCCACGCGTAGTTTTTCGCCGGGTCCTGGAGAAATTCGACGAGCGCGCCGGAATACCACTTGGCTTTGACGTGCGCGAGCGGCACGCGGTTGTGGGCGTCCTGGCCATCGGCGTCGGGTTTGGTGTGGCAGGCCACGCAGCCGAGATTCGCGAAGAGCGCGCCGCCTTGATCGGAAAGCCCGAGGTCGATTGGTTTGCCTTCGGGCGGAGGGCTAGCCGAAATGAAATACGCTGCAAGATCGGCGGCGCGCTGATCGATCTTGTCCGCTTCACCCGCGAAGATCTTCGGCATGAGCGAGCGCGGACGGATGGCGTGCGGATCGTTGATCCAAGCGGCCAGCCACGCTTCCTGATATTTGCCGCCGACGTTGTCGAAAGTCGGGGCGTCCTGCGCCAGTTCCGGCATGCCTTCGCCCTTCGGTGGCATCAACGGGCCTGCTTCGTGGCAGGCCACGCAGCGGTTTTGCGCAAAGAGCATCCGACCTTCGCGCAGTCGTTCCCCGAGGCGCAGGTCGTTCGCGTTCACGTCGTGCTGGAAGACGGTCGGCGGCAGGGGTTCGCGTGGAAATTCCTTCGAGGACCACATCAGCCGCACCGAGGCGTCGCCCTGCGCCGGGCTTTGAAATTCCACGACCAGTTTGTTTGCGCCTTTCTGCAACTGGACGGGTTGCGGCGCGATCTTGAGCCGACTGTCGAGCAAGGGAGCGCCGTTGAGCGTGGCGGTGGCGATGCCGGTGGTCTCGACGGCGAAGGTGTATTCGGCGCGCAGTTCCGAGACGATCTCCGCTTCCCACTTTGCAGTGAAAGGCCCGACCGGCAAAAATGGCGTGGCGGGCTGGCCAGCGGGAACGAAGAGCGCGACGAGCCGCGCGCGGCGAGCGTCTCGTTTTCCGCCGGCTTCAAAAGTAACCGTCAGGCCTTGCTGCTTCGCGGGCCTGGCCTCGGGAAGCGGTGGAGGAAAAAGGGTGTTCCCTTGGCCCGAAACCGACGCGGTGAAAAGCGCGGCGAGGGTAAGAGGAGCGAGCAGAGAGAGTGCGGCTTTCATGTTCGGGATGATGTTAACGACTTTGACCTCTGGTGCCAAAGCTTCGGTTGGGCCGCACCGGACGGAGAAAAGAACGTGTCGTTCTGAGCGGAGTTCCGTGCGGGCGATGGTGGGACGGAACGAAGTCGAAAAACCCCGGCGCTCCACCAGCGATGATTGCTGGATCTGCCACGGGATTCTTCGACTCCGTTACACTCCGCTCAGAATGACCCGTCCCGCTCTAAAACTAAACCCACGACTCGCGAGGCGATCCCGAGCTAGAACTGATAGCCGATGTTGAAATGGAACTTCCCGATCGGATACGTCGCGCCCTTTTGCGTGGCGGCGGGCACCACGTTGATCGTGTTGCCGAGGTCCGCGGGCACGCTCGATCCGTCGGCGGCTTTGATGTTCATCTTGATCTCCATCTGCATCACCGGTTGCAGGCCGGGCACTTCGAGAAAAATCGACTTCTTATCCGGCGCGACGGTCACTGACTTGATCTCGACGGGGTCTTTGCCCTTCACCTTCGGGTCGCTCACTTTGTATTTGTCGGAGCCGTAGGCCGACGTCCACCGGTAGTTGTATTGCTGAATGGCGTAGTTCGCGGCGTCGCTCGCGCTGGCCGCATCGAGTTCGCCGGTGAAGCCAATGGTGATGCCCTTGTCGGTGACGTGCAGTTTGTTCTGCATGGTCAGGGGTTTGCCGGTGTAGCGCACGCGATGAATCGCTCCGTCCTTCGCGGCGTTGGTTTGCCAGCCCTTGAGGCCGGCCACGTAGAGCTGTCCGTCGATCGGGCTGAAACGTCCGCGGGCAAGTCCGCTTTCAAACTTCAGCGGGAACTTCACCACACCGCCCTGGCGCACGTCGCCGACCTTTTCCTGGAGCACCGCCATCAGCGTGGACTTGCCATAGGAGAGATAAAGCATGCTGCCTTTGAGCGGTCCCCACTGGTTGCTGGTCACCCAGACCTGGCCGCCGTTCGAGTTGCACCACTCGTAGGGAATCCAGCACAGATGCGGCGGGAACGACGTCGGCACCGGGATCTGATGGGAGAGATCTGGCACGGACACACACTCGCCTTGCTTGATGATATGGATGTATTCCGTCGGCACCCAGGTGCCTTGATTGTCGCCGGTGCTGAGCTCGCCGTTCGGTCCCATGCCGATGCCGTTCGGCGCGCGCAGGCCGGTGGCGAAGACCTCGAATTTCGAGCCATCCTTCGAGATCTTGAACATGCCGCCGTTGTGATCGCTCAGCGGTCCCCAGCCGCGACCGCCGGGATTCACCGGGCCGCCTTTGGCGAAATAAAAATTGCCCTCGGGGTCGGTCTCCAGGCCGAAGGTGAATTCGTGGAAGCCGGGCGTGACGTGGACGTCGTTGTTGAAGTTCTCGTAAAAGTCCGCCTCGCCATCGTTGTTGAGGTCGCGCAGCCGCGTGATCTGATCGCGGCCAAGGACGTAGATCTGGTCGTCCACGATCTTCAAGCCGAGCGCCTGGAAGATTCCGGTCGCGCAACGCTGCCACTCGATGTTTTCGAGCTTGGCGTCGATGCCCTTGCCGACCCACACGTCGCCGCTCCAGGTGCTGAACGCGATGCGGCCATCCTTGAAAAAATCGAGCCCGGCGATGCGGATCTTCGACTTGTAAGGATTCTCCAGCGGTACCGCGAGGTTATCGACGACGTAGGGAAACGTGCCGTCTTCCGCGCCCAGCGTGCCCTGCGCTTTCACGGTTTCCTTCCAGCGCGGTGCGCCGCCCTTGGTCAGCGGCTGCAAATCCTCGGGAGCCGGCACCGCGCGGATCGCTTCCGCGAGCTTGGCCACATCCGCCGAGGCGCCGCGGATCGCGACAACCTTGAATTTCTGCCCCGCCGCAAAGGCCGGCAGTTGCAGCGCCACGCGCTTCCCGTCCACGACGAACTTCGCTCCTGCGGGCGCACCGAGCACGCCGATCACCGTCCGAGCGTCCGCGTCCGCTTCGTCGCTGGCGATCACCGCGTTGCCGCCTTCGATGGTCGGCGTCGTGCCCTCGGGCGCATCGGCCACGAGCAGGCTGGAGGCTGTTCCGGGGGCGAGCACGTTGAAGGTCCGCGTGATCAGCGAGCGGTCGCTGTCGATCGATTCGAGATTCGGCGATTCGAGCAGCCGGGCCTCGCCGACGGTGTAGGCGAAGACCACGCGATCGCCGCTCACATAGAGTCCCTGATATTTCGCCCATTCCTTCGGCAACGGACCAAAGGCGACGTCGGCAAAAAACGGATCGCCCGGCTTCACGTCGTTCTTGCGCGGGCCTTTCGGCAGGGGGCGCGGATCGGCAAAGCTGCCGCCCTTGCTCCAGCCCGGCGTGTTGGCGTGCGTGCCAAAGAAGACCTTCGCGTCCTTCGGAGCGCTCGGATTCGGGCCGTGCCCGCCGTCGAAGACCACCCCCTTGAGGCTCAGCCAGCCACCGGTCCAGGCGCCCGTCGCGCGGAGCAGCTCCGTATCGAATACCAAACCCGCATCACCCGCCGCGCCGATCTTCACCGCCACGCCTTTGTTCGTCGCGATGCGCGTGGCGCCGTTCAGCGTGCTGCGCCCGCTTTGCTGTTTCTCCTTGCCGTTCTGGTCGAGGACTTTGGACGAGCCGTTGTCGATAAAGGTCGCGGAAAGAAAGCGCCCGTAATCCATTTCCTCCCACCAACCGGCGGCGGAGACGGGGAGCGTGGAAAGTCCGAGGATGGCAGCGAGGAGGCAGGGAGTGTGGAGCTTCATGAAGTTACAGATGAAAGGGAAGAGGGCGGCAGCGATGCCGCCGGGGCGTGGGAGCGATGGATATAGCTCAAACAATCGACCGGGCAAAATGAAATTAGGCGGAATCGGGGTCGTCCGCCGCCGGTTGCCTCGCCACGGGACAAGCCCGGAAAATGCCTCGCGCACCCGTGGGGCCATGCGCCAGGCCGCGGGTCGCCCGGAGCGAGGCGTGGCGGAAGATCGCGGGCCCATCGGCAGGCCGCGAATCCCATCGACGGCGGCGAACTCCACCGGCACAGACACGCGCTCTTTCCCATGAGGCTGATCTTTGTCGCTGACCTCCACTACGCGCTAAAACAGTTCGACTGGTTCGTCGCGCAGGCGGGCGAGTACGACCTGGCGATCATCGGTGGCGATTTGCTCGACCTCGCTTCGGCGCTCGACAGCGATGTGCAGAGCACCGTCGTGGAGAAATATCTCGAGCGCATCCGGCAAAAGACGCGCCTGATGGTCAGCTCCGGCAATCATGATGGCGACCGCCAGAACGCCGCGGGAGAATCCGTGGCCGGCTGGCTGAGCGAGTGCGGGGCGAGGGGATCCACGTCGATGGCGACAGCGTCGATCTCGACGGCGTCCTTGTCACCGTGTGCCGTGGTGGGATGGGCCGGTGTCGCGCGACGAGATCGAAGTCCTCCTCGAACGGGAGGCCGTTCGTCCGCGCCAGAAGTGGATCTGGATACATCACGCGCCGCCCGACCGCTCCACCGTGAGCTGGACGGGCCGGAAATTCGGCGGCACCCTGGCCGCCCGATTCAGTCGCCGTGAAACCTGATCCACAAAGGCTTTTGAGGCGACATGATGATCACGGCCCTGGTCATTCTCGGCATCATCGGTGCAGTCCTTTTGGCCGTGCCGAAGTGAAACGTCGTTTCCGGCGGGTGCGGTCACAGGTTGTTCGCGAAAAGCGGACGGCTTGATTTTTCAGCGGAAGTTTTCGGTTCTAAAGAGACTCCGACAAGGGGTCTTGCGAAGACTCCTGCTCCGCGTTTACAAAGTCTTCCCCCTTATGACACCCAAGACCTCACGCCCTATTCTCTCGCTTTGCCTCATCGCTCTTTTCGCCGGCAGCCTTTCGTGGCCCGCGCTCGGCGAATCAAAAACTCCAGGGAGCGCGCAGGATTTTCTCACGGAAGTCAAACAGCGCGACCTCGAGCGGGAGATCGCGGCCAAGCAGACCGAAGTGAGTCGCCAGGGCGAAGACCTCGCCAAAGTGCGGAGCCAAGGGGACGTTCTCAAGCGCAGCATCGCGGTCATCGACGCGGCGGCCAGCGAGGCGGCGACCAATCTCGAACGGCTCTCCGCAGAACGCGCGCGTCTGGCCCAGGCCCTCGAAGTCGCGACCATGCGCGTCGAGGCGGAGAAGCTGAAAGTCGCCGGCTTGAAAATGCTGAGTGAGGGCCAGGGTAAGGCGCTCAGCTACACCATGAGCCTTAGTGAAGTCACGGAACGCAAGTCCGGGATCGCCGCGGCCGAGCTGACGCTCATCACCTCCCAGAACCTTCCGCCCGAGGAAGAGGTCAATCTTGATCCCAACAGCCCGATGAAACCCAGCCGCGGGGACACGACGGCGAAGCTGAAGGCCCAGATCGCCGAGCTGAAAAAGAAAGGCTCCAAGAGCCAGCAGACGCTCCTCGATGCGAACACGGCGGCGACCGCAGCGATCACGGACGCATCCGCGAAACTCGCGCAGGCCGATGCCGCCACGGCCAAGGCCAATCAACGCACCAAAGAGATCGAGAACCCCGACCTTGCTCCCGTGGCCGCGGGGCCGGACGAAAAACCAGCGATCACCGCGCCGAAAGCAACGGTGGTTCGCCGGCCGTCGCCCGCCAGCAAACCCGCCGCGACGAGCAGCCAGACCGCACCGCCCGCGACGAGTAAAAAACCTGCGGCGTCCAGCGCCCCGTCCAATCGGCCCGTGGCGAAGCCATAGGCTCTTCTTCATCCCGTCACGACCTCACTCGGGATGTCCACGGACCTCCCTCCGTCACTCCCCATTTTTTCTCTCGCGCTGCCCGACTCGGTCCCTGCTCTTTGCCGCCCAGTCCTTCGTGGCGGCGCTCGCCCTGACTTTTTGCCCTCGTTCCCAAAGTTAGAGCGGTGCCCAAAAGGACGTTCCGTCTCCCGATGGTACGGCGTGGCGGATGCGACCAACGTAGGCGGCTCTTCCCAGAGCCGCAGACCGCGGGACTGGGAAGTCCCGCCTCCGTTTACGCCGCGAGATCCGGAAACAATTTGCGGCAGAAGCTCTCGCGAAGCGTTTGTTCCGTTTCGGGGGTGGACGGCATCGCCTGGGAAATGCGATCAAGGTCTCGTTCGTCGGAAAGGAGACAGAGTCTCGCGCCGGAATGAGCATTCCCAAAGCGCGGCGCTAACTTTGGGAACGAGGCGTAAACTTTGGGAACGAGGCGTAAAATTTGCGCAGCGCTTTGGGAACGCCTCGATCTATCTTCCGTCGGGGCTAGGGCCAATGCGGCTACTGCGGGAGTGCGGGGTTGCGGGGTTGCGGCCCGCGCCGCCGGGGCGGATCGGCCAGTGAACGTTTTCGCTCCGCGAGGTGGTGAGGAGCTCCTCGACGCGTTTCGCGATCTCGGGCTGGGTGTTGCGCAGGTTGTGCGCTTCGCCGGGGTCGGCGGTCAGGTCGTAAAGTTCGAGCGGCGCGTCGGGGCGGACGCGCACGCCTTTCCAGTGCTGATCGAGGAGCACGGCCTGCTTCGTGCCGCCTTCGTGGAATTCCCAATAGAGCACGTCGTGCTTGGGCTGTGGCTGGCCGAGGAGTGCGGGGGCGAAGCTGAGGCTGTCGAGGCCCGCGGGGGCGTCAGTGCCGGCGAGTTCCGCGACGGTGGCCATGACGTCGCCGAAGTAACCAACGTGGGTGGACGTTTTGCCCGGCGCGATTTTCCCCGGCCAGCGGGCGAGGAAGGGCACGCGGATGCCGCCTTCGTAGAGGTCGCGCTTCATCCCGCGCAGTCCGCCGCTGGCCCGGAAAAGAGCGGGGTCATTGCCGCCTTCGCGGTGCGGGCCGTTGTCGCTCGCGAAGAAGACGAGGGTCTTCTCGTCGAGCCCGAGGGTTTTGAGCTGGGCGAAGAGCGCGCCGATTTGCGCGTCCATCCGGGTGATCATCGCGGCCTGGCCTTTGTTCGGATTTGTCCAATCCTTGTGGGCATACGGGCCATAGTCGGGGACTTCCTGGCCGTCGCCGAGGGCGCGGCCAGCTTCGTTGTTGGCGTGGGGGAGGGTGAGCGCGAGATAGAGGAAGAAGGGCGCACCCTTCTGCTGCGCGATCCAGCGTGCGGCGTCGTCGGCGAAAAGATCGGCGGTGTATTCCACTTTCTTCGAGGCGTAGCCGACGCCGAAAGCGCCTTCGCCGGGGACTTCGTTTTTCAGGCCGACGGGCGACTCGTTGCGGGTCAGAAAGGCGGGGTAATAATTGTGGGCGTGGTGTTGGTTGAGGTAGCCGAAGAAGGAGTCGAACCCGCGCCGCGTGGGCTCGCTGCCGGAGCCGAGTTCGCCGAGCCCCCATTTGCCGATGAGCCCCGTCGCATAGCCGGCCTTCTTCAAGACCTCGGCGACCGTCGGTTCGTCCCGGCTGAGGGTTTGCGGGCGGGAGGCTTCGAGGTCGAGATTTTTCCCGCCGGCGTTGCCGCGCACGGAGACGTGCCCGATGTGACGCCCCGTCATGAGCACCGCCCGCGAAGGCGCGCAGACCGGCGCGCCCGCGTAAAACTGCGTGAAGCGCATCCCTTCCGCGGCCATGCGGTCGAGGTGGCGTGTCTGGATGAGCTGCTGGCCGTAGCAGCCGAGATCGCCGTAGCCGAGGTCGTCGGCGAGGATGAAGATGATGTTCGGTTTTTCGGCGGCGTTGACCTGGCCGAGTGGCGCGAAGAGGAGCAGCGCGGCGATACTGGTGAGGAGGCGGTGGAGCACTTTCATGACGAGGGGAAACGAGGGCGGGCAGATGGTAGTCGCGAAGTTTTAAAAAAAGAACGAGTCATTCTGAGCGGAGTTCCGGGCGGGCGCAGGCGGGACGGAACGCCGTCGAAGAATCCCGGGATTCTTCGACGGCGTTACACTCCGCTCAGAATGACGACGCGTTTTTCAATTGGGTCACTGCCTGGGCGAACGAGTCAATCCTTGATCCCGACGAGATCGGCGGGGAGCTTTCGGATCGTCCTTGGCGCGTTGTTCGGCAAGGAGCGCCGGCAATTCGACCACCACAGCCGGTTCGTCCGCGGCGCGATCGGATGGCGTTACTTCTTCAGCTTTTCGATCAGGAAGGCGTCGATCGACTTATACTTCACGTCGGGCGCGCCGGGATAGACCAGCTCGCATTCGACGCCGAGCGCGCGCAGCTTTTCCTGGAATTTCACGCCGTAGTTCGAGGTGTGCGTCGGGTCCTTCTGCGCTTCGCCGAGCGCGGGCGCGGCGCCGTAGAGGAGATAGATGGCGGGGTCGTCGGCACTGACGTGCTCGATGGGCGAGTATTCCTTGATCCACGGCAGCACTTCCTCGCGATGCGCGAGAAATTCGGCGAAACGCGTGTCGCGGGTCTTGGTGTCCTTGGG